>ENA-OQLB01000655-OQLB01000655.1-human-gut-metagenome-genome-assembly--contig:-NODE-655-length-18369-cov-2.857362_pt1 | contig 18369 bp, 21 predicted proteins | sample MGYA00242656_ERZ504813 | MGnify/ENA primary metagenome ERZ504813 (study PRJEB26092, sample SAMD00036388) | human gut metagenome | host: Homo sapiens | study: EMG produced TPA metagenomics assembly of... | reverse complement strand
TAAAAGCATTTAAATTTCCAAATGGGATCCCATGTCGTTTCCGTGTATAGGGATGTCATATTTTGACCAAACAAAGTGAATCCCTCGTGTGCCAAAGCATACGCACCTAAAATTATTCTTGCATTTAACGCTTTATTCAATAGCAACACGATCCCATTGCCTGTAGTATATAGGATAATCGCTGTCCCCATAGCAACCGAAAGAAGTGGAATTATTACAGTTGCTATTTTGCCTATAAGTCGAACAAACTTATGCTTAACTCTGCAGACATAAACACAACCAATCACAACTAACATTGCAATAAAATTAGTTCTTGTTTTGCAAAAGCAGTATAGAATACCAGACCCGAGAATCATATATATAATGTGCTTTGTTTTAATTTTATGCCAATTTAGCCAAATCCCCATAATTATCAAATTAAAAACAAACGCCGCAAATGAATTTGGATGAAGTGTTCCGAAATCATATCTTGTTATACCGCCAATATTTTGCGTTATATCAAATATACCAATCATGCTGCCAATTATAGCTATTATCGTGTGACATATTACCAAAACGCTCTGCATCCTAAAAACATATCGAATGTATGTTTTAAAGTCAGTTTTTCTTATCGCCAAACAAGTAATGACAGTTGCTGCCAAAGCATTGTTTCTAGTGATCAAAGCATTATATACCGTAATACCTATGAGCATTGCATAAAGAAGCAATACCTTCACCCTATATCGCTGCATAATAATGCTTAAAATCATACAAAATGCACCTACGGCTGCTAAAATAGTATCCATAAAGTCACTGTATGGAATAATTTTGGACGCAGAAAACACTGTTTTAATAACAAGAAGGAATGTACCTGAATATAAAAACAAGTTTTGCCTTTTTTTTCATTTTATATTATCTCTCCACCTCGCGAAGTAATAAAATGATATAGGTTCACAAAGAATACACATGGTTTTATTTCTTAGGTTCAGATTCAATCTTTCGTCAAGACATGCATCTGTTAAATTTCTTTTGTAGCAGTCATATATTATGGCACCCTTTAAATTCTGAATAATGCCACACTCTTTACTCATCAGCATCTTGCCGCGTAGCATCGAGCCACATGGAGAGGCAAACTTCATTTGTTTGTCATTTGCTGTTAACCCTCCCTCTAAATACTCACACTGATAAATCGGCTTATTAATAAAAGCATATTGATACTTTAAACCGATTTGAATCCACACAACATCCTCACTTAAAAACCTTTCCCCCTGAAACTCCGGAAAAGGGAATTCTTTCAAAACAGTTGTTTTAAATACCTCAGCCATATCTCCCGGTCTGTTTTCCTTAATCCGATATTTTACATAAGAATCAACAAATTCTTCTGCCTCCAGCGAAACAACCGGCTTTCCATTCGAGTAACACCTCAAGAATGAATAAACACCAATCTCACCATTATTAGATACTTACGATGAGTTTTGCAAATGTCATTCACAGCATTTGGAAGCAACCGATCGTCACTATCTACAATCATCGTTAGTTCTGTATGTATTGTCCTTATGCCAACATTTAGTGCAGTATGTTTTCCGCCGTTTTCTTTCCAAATATAATCAATGTGAAACGATGCCTTATTTGCAATCTTTTCTACGACTTCTTGCGTACAATCTGTACTTCCATCATCTACTATCAGCCATTCAAAGTCTTTATTGTTTTGCTGTTCTAAGGATTGATATAAATTTTTTTAACAGTTCAGCACGATTATAAGTTGGTGTTATGATTGTTACTGTTTTCATCAGCTTTATTTCTCCTGCAATATTCTCTCATAATTTATTGAAGAAATCTATTTCTCCTACATATCCACACACTTAGGTTTATTGAGCCATCATTTTGAAGGATTTATCCTATTTCGAGTTTCCTCCACCAGATATATCCTTTATCTCTATCCTCTACTATATCTTATGAGACATAATGAAACATACTGATTGTCTGGTCAGGCGGATAGTATACTGCTCATTCTGAATTTTTTGCCTTGTACACTTTTAATGTTTTTCTGACAACTGTATCCCAATCATAATTATTCTTTACATATTCACGAAGATCTGTACTGTTTTCACACTGACGACTTAATATCATTTCCAGCTTATTTTTCAGATCACTTATATCCATGCTTTTAAAGGAAGTCACGTATTCTCCACCGACCTCAATATTTTCAGGTATGTCACTAACAAGACAAGGTATATTATAGCTTAGTGCCTCTAATAGACACATCGGCATTCCTTCCGCTTCACTTGGAAAAACGAAAAGCCGAGCATTAGAATAAAGTTCTTGTAGTTCCTTGCCTTCTACAAATCCGACAAACCGAATTCTATCATCACTTTTTTGCTTCCCTCTTGACCTCACCAACAAAATCACTAACAAATGGAGCATCGCCAGCAATAATCAAAGGAAGCTCCGAAGGAATCTGCTTATATGCGCGAATAAGATATTCCACTCCCTTTCCAGGAACCAATCTGGAAAGGAAAAGAATATAACCATCCTTATTCAATCCGTACTTTTCTTGTATAATTTCGGGTGGAATTATGTCTTGAAGGTTACACCGTTTGGAATATATATAGCTTCCCTATTATATCTGGTTTTGAAGTATGTTTTTTGTTCCTCGGAAAGGACAATAATCTCGTCAGCATACTTGGCTGCAATTAATTCACCCCACCTCATGAATTTTGCGCCAAATCCCTTCCATTTTGGCGTTGTAATTTAGTCCATGTACTGTTACTATCGTACGAATTCCAAAAATATGAGGAAGAAGTAAGAAAAAGCTCGGTCCAATTCCGTGATAATGGATAACATCATAGTGTTGAAATAATGCATGAATAGATGCAAAAAAAGAATAAACCACTGCATCAGTTGACTTCTTTTCAATTGTTGGAATAGTAATTATGCGAACACCTTTATACTTCTTTTGGGGCTCAATAAATTTGCTTTTCCGATTGTATACTGTCACTTCATTTCCAAGATTTGTCATTCGTGTTGAAAGTTCCTCAACTACAACCTCTATCCCGCCTTCTCTTCCTGGAATTCTCTTGTGCCCAATCATTGCAATCCGCATGTTTAATGTATCTCCTCTTGACTCCTATTTACTATTGTACATTTGAACATAACATTCCTGTAACTTTGGGGCCTCAATTTGAATATCATAGCCTTTTTCTGCCAATTGAGTTCGCGTATCCTGGCTTTTCTCTCTTCGCATATTCATAATTTTGTCAGCCCATTCTCTAGGTTGGCATTTTAGGCTCATCATTTCGGCTTGATTTGTGAGAAGTACTTCATCGGAAATTGTATTTGAGAACAAGCACGGAAGACCATTTGCCTGAGCCTCCACCCCCACAACAGGAAGTCCTTCAAAAATTGATGGCATAACAAATACATCCATTGCTTGATACAACTCATCAACATCCGATCTATCGATAAGAAAAATCACGTTTTTCTGAAGCCCTAAATCTTCAACCCTTTTTCTAAGAGCTACTTCATCTTCTCCCTTTCCAATTAGTAAAGTCGAATATTCGTATTTTCTTTCTTTATCTCATTTACAATCTCCAATAAAAACATTTGATTCTTCACATAATAGAATCTGCCCACATGTCCGATAACAAATTTTCCATTCAAGTTCAGTTTATTTCTGATATCATTTCGTTTATGGTCATCATATTGGAATTTTGTCAAATCTATTGCATTGTGCATTATATTGACTTTTTTCCTTGGATACATAAAATCAGCAGCCTTTTGGCTACAGGCAAAATACCAGTTGGCTTCATAGGGCATAAGAAGTTTTGCAGCATATTTAATTGGAAGTTTGAAATCCAAGTCCAATTTTGATGAATGGCTATGCCCTATTCTATTTGGTATGCCAGCTCTTTTAGCTGCATACAGTGGAAATGCTGACATAGTATCAATATGAGAATGCACTATTTTATACTCATGGTGTTCATCAAAAAATTTGATAAAAAAGAAAAGTAACGCAAATAGTTCTGTGGGTATAGACGCGGGGCTCGATATATTTTTCCGCCTAAATCTTTTATCTCACCTTCATAAGCACCTGGCGTATCTCTATGCGTCAAAAAATCGAATTGCACCTGAGATCTATCTACATTTCTATAGTAGTTCATAAGCATTGTTTCGAGCCCTGCCCGATCCATTATATTAACAACTTGAAGTACTCGAATCATATTCTTTTCCCCGTTCTTATTTTGTCTGAACTTTTTCCTTCCTTAAACAAGTTCCAAACTGTTTGCTCAACTGTTGCCAAACAAATACTTGATATCAATATTAATAAATCTGCCACATACTCATTCATGTAGTTTTTCAAAAATCCCATTTTAAGTAGTACAAAATATTCATTCAAATACATAAAAACGAGATTTTTCCAAGCCTATACAGCCCCCACCGATTATTGGAAAATCTTCTAAGTTGATTAGTTCAAAGAAAGCTATAATTCCCACTGCCGCAAGTAATGTAAAAAACAGTTCCTCTAGACCCTCATGTGTCTTTCCGTATCTATAAGCTACGACCAATGCACTAAAGGCAAAAGAAAGTATGCAGACAACTTTTTTCTTTTCTGGTGTAATTTCCTTATTTCTAATCTTGCCCCAAATAACCCCAGCAGGAAACGAAAATACATATGCCCATGCTATTGTTCCTCGATGCCATGCTATTGACAAATAACCCAATCCCGTAATAATAATTTGAAGAATCGCCGCGACAAGAAGTCCTGCCTTTCGGTTTTCAATTTTTATAGTGAAAAAAATATAGCATACATTACAAATATATACGAGATGTACCATGTATTCTGCCGCAAAAATCAAAAATTCCCATCGTTATATTGAAGTAGATTCGCTCTCTTATGTTTAGTGTAGCCATTACACTAATTGCATCACAATAGTTTCAAGGTCTCAAGACAACAAACCCTGAAATAACATACTTTTTTGATAATGTTTACCCCATATTTCACTTTTAGTGGCACTCAAATGCAACAATCACACATTGTTACTGCGACACCGAAAACCTCAAGTCTAATACTCTCTTCCATTACTTTTCCATTGTTTCCCTATACTAAAACTCTCGTAATCTCTATCGATTACAGAATCAGGGTTTTTTCCCCCCTTCTTACGGCTTTTATCCACCATTTATCGCGCACATTTACCATTACAGTATCTAAAAACGCCTTTCCAACTAAATGTCATTTGTCTCAACCAAAAACGTAAGTGAACTGAAACAAGCCCGCGGATCGTTACTTAAAGCAACGGACCGTGGGCTCAAACTATTCTTCAGGCATTTTTCATTTGTTTTCTAGGGCACCAGATACATATTTCAACGCCCCTGATAACCCTCACAATTTCTCTTTCGGTCACTTCAACAAATGATATACTTGAAGGACAATTCAAGCCTTTAAAAAGTATCCATCCATTTTGAGAATAGATGATACCCATTTCAACAGAAGCCCATATATTATATGTATAGATATATTACCACACAATGCAAATTTTTTCAACAGGACAAATTATATCATTGCTGTTTCTGCTCCCTCAAATTGTCCCCTGAAAGGAAAGCGCTCGTAAGCGATCAATTTGCATAAATCGGAGCAGTAGCGACACTTGCACGGAGTTTTAGCGTCACCGCTATCGGGGAAATAGCCCTACTTGCATAAATCGCTCCGAAAGCCCCATGTGCACGGAGTTTTAGCCCCACCGTGTCGGGAAAATAGCCCCACTTTCACGCACTAAAGCCCCAACATCCTCTATAATGAACATGGCACAGTAAATTCTGTGACTAAATTCTTTATGGAGGGCTCCTAAATGATAAAGCTATTACTGCAATAGCTAAACCGGTTCCAAACAATAACCAAAATAGTTTCTTCACAATATCGCTCCTGTTTACATAATTAAATTCCTATATTCTTAATCTCCTTGCTGCGTTGCTTACTGACTGCACAAAACAGTATACAAAGTTTCAAACAACAAGAGCCACGGCTTCCCGTGGCTCCAGTATATCATAAATCGCTAAACAAATCTGTCTTATAGACACCCTTTTCTAACATTTTCTTGAAGTTGTCCTTTACGTCCGCGACATCTTCGTGGTAGGTCATTCCGTACCATGTGTCGTTGGTTTTCAGAACCTTTACAGACATATTGCCTTTCTTCAACTGCTCACCAATGAAAATTGGAATCAAATACTCTGCTTTTAACGGATTACCCGGCACTTCTTCCTTGAAGAACTCTTTGAAACCGTCCTCCAGCACATCCTGAAAATCAGGAGTTAAGCCCCACATATTCATGGAAACAAGAGAATTTACATTGACAGCCACACCGTCTGCTTCTGCACCATCTGCAGTCTTTACGATGTTCTTGGTCTCTACAACCTCAGTCAAGTTGTTATCCTTGTCCATCTTGCAGATACCACGAGTCACGCCGCCATTATCGGACAGGGTGTTCTTCAGCACAAAACCTGCCATACAAGACTTGCCGCCATTCACCAGATACAAGGGTTTCTGGTCTGCATTGCGCGGATGTGCCTGTCCAATAGTGGTATGTGGTGTCAATTCGACCATAAATGAGGTCAGCAACTTAACCTTTAACGGAGAGCAGTGTGATAATCCTATGTATGGCCGGATTATGAATTGTTCTGAAAGCGGAAACACTTATCTTCCTGCATTTACTGATGACCAAACCAAGGAAATGATTAACACCCTTGGGAAATATAGCAATATCGCGTTTTCCTATGTTTATGGACGTATCAACAATGCTTTTGGAGGACAGCCGTGGGCCATTCGTCAATTTTGTTCCTACATATTTGATAATGTGAAATCGCAGCGAGAATCCACGCATGTATTTGAGGTCAGTAAAGCAACTTGTGATAACCTCATGCGCCAATTTCAAACATCTTCCGCCGGAGTTCATTTATGTGAAACCATCCTTCAGCATTTAAGCATATATCGTTCTGAATATTCTCTTCTTAAAAAAATGGCCCTTAGCCCGAAAAATACAATTCCGTTTCTGGTGATGACATCATATCTATTGATCATCTCCAAAAGTATGGACTAATTGAGCACGATATTCATACAGGCTATATATCTTTTTGTATTGGAATAATCCGTGACCATATTTGTAAAACCGAAACAAAATTCCGTACCGCCTACAATACAATGAATCGCTTTTTTAAGTCTTGCGGCTTATAATCATATAAAATGGAAGTTATGTCAAATTTGCAAACAACCTAAACACGTAGTCATATTTTTCCATGTTTGCCTTCCTGTTATACTTTTTTGATTTTCCCTGTTGTTTCTTCCTATCGCAACGCCTTCTTCTTTGTGTTTATATTTTTTCTAAAAATCATAAAATAATAAATCCCGCATAAATTTACAGACACCTCTTGATTTTCCTGGATGCTGTCTGTGGTTTATGCGGCATTTTTCTCATTCTCTTACCGTCAAGCAGGCATATTATTGCTGCGTTCACTCCGCTTCATTCCCATAAAAGGAGGAACAGAAGCACGGCTCAGTCCCTTTTCATGGGCTTTCATCAGCTGGTACTCGTGCGTAGCCACTGCATCAATAAATTCACGCTGCTTCGGTGTTGCATGGTAATAATCTGTTTTAAAGCGTTTACATACGCCAAATAAAACATTCAAATATTCCATTGTATCATTGCTCATAGGAGCAACCTGCAGTTCAAGTTCTTGATCTTTCATACTGAACCCTCCAATCTTTAAGATAAGTAGGTACTGAAAATTTCTTGTGCGCCTTCATCAGCCAGCATAAGCAGCTTTGGGCCTCCCGAATGTGGCTGAAAAATCGGAACTGCATGAAAGTCTTTGATGTAGTGATCATACAGTTCATCTGTTTTTGCTTCAAAAGTTACAATACCACCATGTCCACTATCAATCGACAATTGAATACCATAAGCAATCATCATTCGACCAATGCCTGCGTATTTCCGCACGGTGCTAATTGTCGGATTACTCTCAGGATGTGCTTCAATATTCGCAATAAAAACTGATATTCCGTGATCATCTTCTCTATATGCACCCAATGCTACAATTTCGCCAGCATCCGTTTTCGCTGCATACTTTTCCAGCTTTGGGTCGCGGATAAATTCACTCGTCCAATCAGATTGCCACTTTTCCTTTGTAGAGGTCAGGTCTTCGTTGGTTGCCGATTCAATATCAATCTCAATTCGTTTTCCGGTCGCATTTTCTACCACATAGTACTGGAGAACCATTTCCTCCACACTCCCTTCTATAGTTATTGTAGCATGAACTTTTCAAAAACGCAAATGTCATTTCTCACTCTGCTTCGTAACTTTTCAGTGTATCCTCAAATGTAAAGCGAATTTTCACACGTCCATCGTTGAAAACCTCAATGCGGTCAATCATTTGCCGCAAAATACAGAAATCTCTTTACTGCCATCCACAAAATACGCCGTGATTTCTCCCTGTTGGTTTATGACAATCACATCACCGACACCAAATGGACGACCACGGAAATTCTTCGGTCGATGCTCTTCCAACCGTTTCCGAATCACCTCTGGTGTGTCCGATGTAAACAACTTTGTAAAATACGCCTGCTGATAATTTTGTACGATCACCTGAAAATGATGTTCCGTCAAATACTGATATGAACGTGACCGATACGCAGCAAATTCTGCACTTTCTTTCAGCTGATCCACTTTGTACTTTTTTGTAATATTTCCGTCATTCATGTACATTCTGCACTCCTCACTTTTTCTATATAAACAGCAACAAACCCACGGCGGGTCGCACAAAGGCAATCCACCGTAGGCTTGAACTCTCCTGTAATCTTTATTTGCTGCTCCTTTTTGTGGGTCAAAACAGAGCTTCCAAAAGCCACCTACATATAACCCTCAGGATTTCCCGCTTCTTGCAGTTTTTCAACAAATAAAACATTTGAAGGACAACTCAAGCCGTCAAAACCATTTAGTTATCGTAGCTTTTCTTGGTTGACCCTATGCGGTCGTCAAGTAAGGAACAAAAAATTTCACAAAAAAATAAGTCCTACAAGGGTTTCAGTCGGTTCCGAACCGATCTGGGCCTTGTAGGGCTTACTTGCGCTCTATACGTTCTTTTCTTGATTATGATTATGCTCCATGGGCATCCATTCTGTTACGCGGCGGATTAACTCTTCTAAATTTAACCGCCCGCTCAGGTATGGTTTCAGGGCAATCCGCATCAAACGTGATTGGCATTTTCTTTGCCGCTTCCAGTTCTGCGAGTTCTTCTTTTGTAAAAGCAAGTTCCTGTTTCAGTTCCATAGACATTTCACTCGTTTTTACCATAATAAAGCCCCCTTTCAAATTCGGTAGCCATTCGTGCCGAAATCAATCTTGTCACATCTGTTTTTGTACCGATTTCTTCAATTCTTACTCGTTCAGTATATCAAGCTAGCAGATGTAAACTTTTCAACATAGATTTGTCCATATTGCTCTTTCTTGGCATCATGCCGTCCTTTAAATCGATGACTTTTTTCTGCTGGCAACCCCTTTGCCTCTCATTGTCTTCACTTCTTCTTCAAGGTAATAGTCACCATGATAGAATTTAGAAACATCCATATCCAGAGCTTCAATTACTCGACACGCCAAGCCAAAAGAACAGGTCAAAATACTTCTTTCCCCAGATTCCAACCTTTGATATTGACGTAATGTTATTTTTGCGCGATCAGCAACCTCTTGTTGCGTCAGCCTTAATATTTGTCGTTTTTCCGATAAGACAGTCGCTGCCGTTGGAATTATCGTTTGAAAACCATCTAAAATTCCACCACTCATAGGAATCGCCCCCTCCATTACGTCCATTTGGTCATACTATACGACCAATCGGACGTAATGTCAAGTCAAATACTTTTAGGGGTTCAAGCCTATTTTCGATTGACATTCGTTCTCAAATTCATTTTCTTCGAGCGAAATAACAACCGCATTTTTCTCAGCATCATACCGTCCTTTAAATCGATGGTCTTTTCCTACAGCTAGATCATTTGTTTCCAGAAGCGCATGGATGAACTGTATTCCGTTAATCATCATCCGACACTGCCCATCGGTCAACAGCCTGTCTGGAACCTTAAAGGACATGGGATGTTCAGCGGTGCACGGAGTAATCGCAATAGACTTCCGATCTTTCCTCTGCAAAACGCAGATATAGGCTGGACTTCCAAGAACACGGATAACATCTTTCCCAACATTCATTCTCCGGCTTTCCGCCGGAATTGTCACTCGCAGGTTCATAACTCGCCCAGAATTCATATCGGCATTCCTCTCTCAGCAATCTCATTGCCCGATTGTTGTACGTTTTCAAGCTGTCCCGGTAAATCTGGCGAAGGTGTATTTTCAGATTCTTCACGTTGCGGAATCGGTATTGAAGTAGTGCCTGCTTCCCGTTCGGGCTCATCCAATACAGTAGAACTCTGATACCCAATGAAGTCCTCAAACATGTTCATCTGATGATCTGCAATGTAGTCATTATAAGATTTTCCGATACGGTTCTTATAGGCATCCGGGAAGAATTTCATCTGCTTTTTCTTCATTTCACCAGTAAGCGGATCCGTATATTCCTGTGGCTTCGGGGTGAACATGATTGCTTCTTCCAAATCAAACAACATACAAAGACCCTGATCTGAATTAGCCACCCGTCCAAGCACTTTATAACGGCATCGCTCTGTTATCAGGTTTTCCGGCACATCGGCATAGTTCGCCAGCAGCTGCTTGGTATCTTTCGGCAGGCAGTAACCGCCGTAGCCGAAGGACGGATTGTTGTAATGGCTACCAATACGCGGATCAAGCAAACACCATCAATGATCTGCTGGGTGTTCAGGCCCTTGCTCTCTGCATAAGTGTCCAGCTCATTGAAGTAAGCAACACGCAGTGCAAGATAAGTATTGGCGAACAGCTTAACTGCCTCGGCTCGGTGAAGCCATGAACAGTGTGTCGATGTTCTCCTTGATAGCACCTTCCTGCAACAGACCAGCAAACTCATGTGCAGCTTCTACCAGACGCTCATCGCTCAGGTCAGTACCAACGATGATGCGGGAAGGATACAGGTTACGTAAAGAGCCTTGGATCACGCAGGAATTCCGGGCTGAAAATGATATTCTTGCTGTTGAACTTCTCACGAACAGAAGCGGTGTAACCAACAGGAATCGTAGACTTGATAACCATGATGGCGTTCGGATTGTATTCCATGACCAGCTTGATCACAGCCTCGACAGCAGATGTATCAAAATGCTGCGTGTGGCTGTCGTAGTTGGTCGGGGCCGCGATTACAACAAAATCCGCATCCGAATAAGCAGCCTTTGCATCCAAGGTTGCAGTCAGATCCAGATCCTTTTCTGCCAAATATTTTTCAATGTAGTCATCCTGAATCGGAGATTTCCGGTTGTTGATCATCTCGACCTTCTCCGGGATAATATCCACAGCGGTCACATGATGATGCTGGGAAAGCAGGGTCGCAATCGACAATCCAACATAGCCCCCTGATGTCAAGATAGGGACAAAAAATTTCACACAAAAAATAAGCCGTATAGGATTTTCTAATGGCTTTGAACCATTTAGACGCCCTATACGGCTTATTCATATTTACCTAGCTAGTCTTTTCCAGTATTTTTTCTATAATCCTATTAGTCATATTTTCCATTTCCCCTGCAGCATTTCTTGAATTTTTTTCCGCTGCCGCAAGGACATAGTTCATTTGCTCCCACTTTAGGACGAACTCTTTTATACGGCTCTTGATATTTATTCTCTCCAAAAAGAAACTCTCTTAGTCCTTCCTCAAAATCTGCAATCTCTTGAACGCCACCGTCCGACATAGGGTTATACCTTGCATCCTGCTGAGCATTTATCACCACTGCTTTCGTTAAATAATGTGCCCGATTTTTTTCTTCCGTGGAATTGGGCAGTAGTTTATTAAAGAATAATTCTCTCAACGATTCAGAATATGGATTTAATTCCACATATCGGAACACTTCATCTATTTCTGTTCTCACAATCTTTCTGTGCAAGATACCTTTACACAGCGCAAGTTGTGCCGACATAAAAGCTCCCGCAACTTCACATTGGTAAGGGTTTACTGAAAGAATTTCTCTTGCATCAGTAATTATTGTATTTATTTTGTCTTTATCTTTGTTCACAAAATTAAGTTTAAATGTGTTTGTCGCACCCCATAGCATTCCCAAGTATTCAGATGCCTCATTATTTTTTTCATAGCTATTTAGAGGAACTTCTATTTTTATTTCACTCACTTCGTCTAGTGATATGGTTTCGCCTTTATCAAAAAACCTTTCCTCCAAGTCGCAAAGTCTACATAACATCCACTTAGCTTGAACATCAACGTCATTCAGATATTTTTCAGAAAGCATCTTTGCGTCCGCCATAACTTTAGCAATGACGTCTTTCTTTCCCATTTGAAATGCCATTTCAATAATATTTCTGTGTGATAGCATCAAGATACGCACTGCATTGATATTTTCATAGTTACATTTGCTTCTCATTGTTTTCAAGACATTAAGTGCGTCATCAAATTTTTCAAGCTGAAGATCATTCATCATTTCAGCATTGTAGCAGTCCATTTCTGAGATAGATGACAATTCATCCATCTCAGGATTTTCACCGATTATTTCGTTCATTTTCTGAATCAAACTATTAGATTCTTCTACAAATCCCTTTTGTGATAACCCTTTTATAGCTTCGGATAAAAACAATTGTTTCAGGACGTTGGTGGCTTCACCTCCTTGAACCTTGCACATCTCATCTAATGCCTCCATCATGTAAGAAAGATCATACAGTGACCACCCTGCATATTGTTGTGCCACCATATTTAATCCCATTACCTTTGTTGTTGCAAGCTTCTCCTTCTGAGTATTTTCCTCTGGAATTTTTACTTGTCGCCAAAAAGCATATTCATTATCAATGATAGAAATAAGAACCATCGGGTCATCGTTTTCATCAACTGTCCGCTTTTGTAGGAGATTAAGTCGTCCAAGCAATACATCTATATTCTGGGTATTTTCGTCAAACTCTTTCAAAACCTTCTTAAAAAATGAAATTTCAGGAAAATCCGTCAAAGCCCGCGTTATAAATATTGCAAATTTGCTTGCTTCATTTTGCCACAACTCATTCAGCACTTCCGAAAGTCTTGAATCATCCATATAGAAACAAAACATATATTCTTTTATTAAGTCTGGATATAATGGTTCAATTTCCAAACTATTCTCATTTACGTTTTGACAAATTGTTGCAAATATTGCTTTCTTTTCTTCTTCTCGTTGCTTTCCCGGAAAAGAGTGATTTTGCAAAAAGGAATTCACCATATTCCAATCGTCTTGATAATAGATTGGAATCTTTTCCGGTTGAAGTTTACCGCTAATATTGGCTCTCAATAGTAAGTGAATAAATGCATTGCAACAAGATTGGTCATTGTCTAATATCTCCAGCCATCTCTGCTGTTCTCTTTCTAGCAGTTTTTGCAGAAGCTCCTCAAATTTATCATATCTTGGCAGTTGGAAGTCATTTTCAATCCATGCTTCTACAAATATTTGCACAAATAAAGGTCTGAATTGCAATTTTTCGTATTTTTTCCCATAAGCCTCACATAATTCCCGTGCAACTATATCGTCCGCTTCTATTCCTCTTTGGTTCATAACTTCTTTAATTAAGGTTTCTACTGATGCTCTATCCAAATCCCCCAAATTCAGAAAATAGTTTTTGTACTCCGTACTTTTTAGATCGTACGTGTCATATTTTCCGATCCTTTGAAGCAGCTTGTAATACCACGAACTTGCATTTCTTGAGTTTTCACGTTCCAACAAAAGAATTCTTATTTTATAGTCCGAATTTTCAAATTTTTCTTTTATCGAGCGAATAGCATTTGCAACAAATCCTTCACGACTTGCAACATAATCAATGACTACCACTGTATTGTTAAACGGTTCAAATGAATCGAAATCACTTTGGGTTGCATTCTCATTAACAAAGAATCCGAACCATTTACCGGCAGATTGTTTTAGAAACTCTAGTGCAAGGCGACTTTTTCCTGCTCCAGCCTGCCCCGTAATCGCCCACCACAAGAACTTCTGATCTTCTTCAAGAAAATTTTGCAATTGGCTCATTTCGCTGGTACGCCCGCAGAAAGGCAATTGTTGTAAAGAATAATGATACTTCTGCAACACATCTGTCGCATATCCCGCTGTTTTGTATGGCGATAGTCCAATCAGCGGTCTTTTAATGACCTTCTCTTTAATGCGCAATTCTGCCATGTCCTCTAAGAAATCTGGCAAATCACTGTACTCATTTCCATACGAAATAAGTTTTATATTGCTGGGCATTCCAACGGGATTTTCGCCCTCTCTATAAAGGAAATAGTATTCCTGATTCATCTTGAGATGGCTATTGGCGAATTGAATAAATCGTGATATATTAGCGTCTTCTGTTGTCTTTCCGCATCCAACAAAAATGAGCGTTCTCGTTCCCAAAATTCCTTGTATAAACTGCGCTCCTTGATTATTCATTACCGCATCATACTGTTCTTTATCTGCAACAATATTGTCAATCTCCTTTTCAGAATCATAAATTCCATGAATGTGCAAAACATTGTTCGATTTTCCCTGTTTTAGCATTTGAAAAGCTACATTGGGTTCTTCATAAGATACCGCCATCAGTCCAGTAGCATTCTCTAGAAGGTGGTCATAATTTGTCGTTGCAAACACATCCTGCATAAGCAATATTTTCATTAGTGTGTTTTTCAGTTTTTCGTTCACAACCACGGTTGATTCAAATGCCTCATGCATCCATGTTTTATAAGACCCTTCTTCCTTGAGTATTTTTATAACTTTTCCAACAACAGAAACCATGTTGTCCGTTGAGTTATCGGACATCAATGATTCATTAAGCATATCCGCAGTAGCATGGTCTTTTATACGACCAATTCCATCAACTATCCAATCCCACCATGTGTATTTTCTTCCCGATAATGCTGTTGAAAATCCTGCTCCAAAGAGGTAAACAATCTCATTCTTTTCTAGTGCCTTTATAAGATCAGGATACAACTGGATGTCACTTTTCATATTCTTTCTCCATAAAGTTGCTGTCTTTCAACTTATATTCGACCTTTTTATTTACGGCAATATATACAATTCTCCTACTTCTCGAAGAATCTGTTCTTTTGTTCTTCCCACAAGCCCCAACTGCTTGATGTCAACTGCTTCATCTTTCATCCGTTCAACAAACCTCTGCATATCCTCATACACGCCACTAGGAGCGGCAATCTTGACCGTAGGGTCAATCAACTCAGTCAATCGAAAAACATCATTTTTATGTTTTTTGATGTTTTTACTATCAACGTGTTCTCCTAACGCTTTGCGATCCGTCAAATCCATCCACGCTTTCGCCTTGAATGGAATCAGATATGCAGCATCCAAAACCGTTACTCCATCAACGGTCACTTTTCCCTGTTTCAGAAATTCATAGTAGTCATCATCCAAAAGAATTGCGGATAAGCTCGATATGTCCTCATCCATTGGCAGCGGAGTCAGTTCTGCATCATCTGGAAGCTGAATTGCATCCAGTTTTCTGGTAAACAACTCGATCATTGCCGGGTAGCGGTTTGAGGTCGGGTGGCTGAAACGATAGAACTGCGGTACCCCCGAACTCTTATTGCAGTGTTCATATCCGGCCTGTTTTACATAGTCCCAGAACTTTCTTCCAAAATCCGCATCCACTGCTTCAATAATCAGAACAAGGTCAATATCTTTTGTTGCACGGAAATCTAAGCCTTCTTCTGTCATCAAGATGTCACACGCTGTTCCACCGATAATTGCATACTGGCTCTCGTTGCCCTTAAACCATTCCTTAAAGCTCTCAATTCCTGTTACCATCTATCTTCCTCCACAGGTTATTTAACATTTCTTCTACTGCTTCTTCTACCCGTTCATCTGCATCTTCTCTAAGCGATAATGCTAGAGAAAGTTCATCAACCATTTTTTCCCTCGATAATTTTCGTGGATCATACCTCCACATTTCAATAGCTACCTGCGAATTTGAGTCCTGTAAATCCTTGGTCATAAAGTCATTCCACTGAGATATTTTTTTCTGAAGCATAGCACCGAACACTAGGCGCATTGAGCATCGAATACTCTGCCAACGCAGAATAACCGCTCTCCAACAATTCAATCTTTACTTTCTCATCTGGAATATAGACCGTTCTTTTCACAGGACTAAGCAGAGCTTTCTCTGCTTTATAAAACAGTTCCTTCGGGGAATTTTCCGAGGACAGTATCTTCTGCACTCCGATTTTTTTTGCCTGCAAAGTCCCATTTCTTCAAGTTGTTTCGATGCTCTGGAAATAGATGTTGGAGTCAACTCCAAATCTTTTGCAGCCTGACTTGTGGACAGCTCCTTTGCTCCCTCATAAATAAAATAAAGCAACAGCATCTGTGCCGATGGCAAGATTTCTTCTCTGTCACTCTTTTCTGCATCACAGCGTTCCTGCAAATACACCGCCATGAAAGGCAGATATATTTGCTTTCCATCTACAATAAATGCTACTTTCTCTCGAAGCAAATACTCTCTTTGCCGTGCCGTGATTTGTTCCAGAACCAACACCACAGGACAATCCGCACTCTTTTTCACACGTTCCAGATGCTTTTTTAATGTTTCCACCTGCTCCAATTCGTTTTTGGATACAAAAAACCACTTTTTGACCATTCAAAAATACTCTCTGCGAAACGTATCTCGTATTGATGAAGTTTGGCAGATGCTCTAAAGCTTTATTTTCATATAGCACTTCGATTCCTAAAACTCGCTTAAGGTATTCCACTCTATCGCCTCCATTCATAACTCTTTTTCTGTATTATAACTTATTTTGAGTTAAGATGCAATATTAAAGTTATAATTAGCAAAACCAAACATTGAAAATCCAGCATTTTCCAAATAATTCTGTTTTCATTTCACTTCTTGATACCCCACCCCCACCGTGCTATACTATTATCAAATCAAATATTGAGGGAGTGCATTGTCATGAGCAAAAAGCTTGTTGCCTATTTTTCTGCCAGCGGCATTACCGCAAAAGTTGCCGAAGATTTAGCAGATGCCATCGGTGCAGACATTTTTGAAATCCGTCCCGAAGTCCCTTACACAAAAGCCGATCTGAACTGGATGGATAAGAAATCCCGCAGCACTATTGAAATGAGCAATCCCGATTCCCGCCCTGCCATCGCCGCCAAACGCGACAACATGGATGAATACGATACGATTTTTGTCGGATTTCCTATCTGGTGGTACATTGCCCCTACAATCATCAATACATTTCTGGAAAGCTATGACCTAAAGAATAAAACCATTATTCCATTCGCCACTTCCGGTGGCAGCGATATGGGCAAGACCAATGAAAAGCTTGCTCCTAGCTGCCCTGGTTCCAAACTCCTGCATGGAAAGGTATTTAACGCTTCCTCAACCAAAGCTGATTTGTCTGCATGGGTAGATAGTCTGAATTTCTAAAGAGGAAATGCCATGAATATTTTTTGAAGAAAAGACCGACAGCGAACTGCTTTCCTATTTTCCTGATTATCAAAAGCTGTGTTCCCTTGACAAATATACTGGATTTCAAAATCCAGACTTTACGGCAATTCTTAAATCTTATCGGGAGAAGTTCGGCCCTATTGGTGAAGGAGTCCTTGGTCACGACTTCTTTGAAGCTGTTTTCCATCGTTGGGAAAAGACCGTACATAACGACTGATTCCCATTCCTACGGAATGAAATGCCCGCCTGATCGAGAAGATTTGCGAATCCTCTCAACCAGACGGGCATTCTTTTTGCTTACCTCGCTGATTCTATGCAGTTATGCGCCATACTTTTCCAATGCTCTCCGAATCACATCCTCACAGTTAAACTCAACTTTCATCGTTTGATCGTCATACAGATAAACCATGCTGACAAAGGCATCCACACATTCCTTGGTCAGACCGCCTATGTATGTTTTTTGACTTGCCTGCTCTGTCAGGCTGCGGATTTCCTCATCCAGTTCATCTGCGGTTTCCTGCTCTTCCTCTTCTATACGAATCTTCTCTTGCAAATCTGCCAGCTTTTCCCCCAGTCCTTTCTTCTTTTCCAGATATTCATTGCGGGTCAGAATCCCATCTGCATACGATTCATAGAGTTTAATTTGCTCTGCCCGAATCATTTCTGCCTGCTTTTTCAAATCATCAACATCTACACACTGCAAGGTTATGGATTTTTTCTCCTGCATTCCCTGATTCACAACTTCCAATGCTGTAAATACCGTTTTTATAGCGCGGGCAACTCTTGAATTGACCGCCTGCTCTCTGTAATAGCCTGAATAGCAGTGTGA
>ENA-OQLB01000654-OQLB01000654.1-human-gut-metagenome-genome-assembly--contig:-NODE-654-length-18419-cov-3.524273_pt1 | contig 18419 bp, 28 predicted proteins | sample MGYA00242656_ERZ504813 | MGnify/ENA primary metagenome ERZ504813 (study PRJEB26092, sample SAMD00036388) | human gut metagenome | host: Homo sapiens | study: EMG produced TPA metagenomics assembly of... | reverse complement strand
GTTAATAAGGTAAAATTAAGAAGGGAATAAGAGGAAATGAGGAAGAAGTTTAAGGATTTTAAAAGGATTTGACTGTTGGCGTGGTAACTTGGGTTATGTTGGTTCGTTTCTATTGCTTACGTTGCTGTCTCAGCATCACAAGGTGACGGCAGTAGATATCATTCCTGAGAAGTAGAGCTGATCAATAACAAAAAGTCTCCGATTCAGGATGAGTACATTGAAAAGTATCTGGCAGAAAAGGAACTGGATCTGACCGCAACGTTGGATGCAAAGGAGGCATACAGTGATGCTGATTTCGTGGTGATTGCTGCACCGACAAATTACGATAGCAAGAAGAACTTTTTTGACACAAGTGCGGTAGAAGCTGTCATTAAACTGGTCATCGAATACAATCCAGAAGCCGTTATGGTTATCAAGAGCACCATCCCGGTTGGTTACACTGCAAGTGTGCGTGAGAAGTTCCACTGCGACAATATCATCTTCAGCCCGGAGTTCTTGCGTGAGAGCAAGGCTCTGTATGATAACCTTTATCCTTCCCGTATTATCGTCGGAACCGACGTGAATAATGCTCGACTGGTAAAGGCAGCACACACTTTTGCAGAACTCCTGCAGGAAGGCGCAATTAAGGAGAACATTGACACTCTGTTCATGGGCTTTACTGAGGCAGAGGCAGTTAAGCTGTTTGCCAACACCTATTTGGCACTGCGTGTCAGCTACTTCAACGAACTGGATACCTATGCTGAGATGAAGGGACTGAACACTCAGCAAATCATTAACGGTGTTTGCCTGGATCCTCGTATTGGTACTCATTACAATAATCCTTCCTTCGGTTATGGTGGATATTGCCTGCCGAAAGACACCAAGCAGCTGCTGGCGAACTACGCCGATGTACCGGAAAACCTGATCGAGCTATTGTTGAGAGCAACAGAACTCGTAAAGACTTCATCGCCGACCGTGTTTTGGAGATTGCTGGTGCTTATGAAGCGAATGACAGCTGGGATGAGAGCAAGGAAAAAGAAGTTGTTGTTGGTGTATACCGACTGACCATGAAGAGCAACAGTGATAACTTCCGCCAGAGCTCTATTCAGGGTGTCATGAAGCGCATCAAGGCAAAAGGTGCAACTGTGATCATCTACGAGCCGACTCTGAAAGATGGCGAGAAGTTCTTCGGTAGCGTTGTGGTTAATGATTTGGATGAGTTTAAGAAAATGAGTCAGGCCATCATCGCAAACCGCTATGATAAGTGTCTGGATGATGTGAAGGAGAAGTTACACCAGAGATATTTCCAGAGAGATTAAGAAAGACGAGGGATACAGAATGAAAGGCATTATTTTAGCAGGTGGATCGGGCACTCGTCTGTATCCATTAACGAAAGTTACGAGCAAGCAGCTCCTACCTATTTTTGATAAACCGATGATTTATTATCCGATGTCCGTTCTGATGAACGCTGGCATCCGTGACATTTTGATTATTTCCACACCGCAGGATACCCCTCGCTTCGAGAACCTGCTGGGTGATGGACACCAGTTTGGTGTAAACCTGACCTATGCTGTTCAGCCTTCTCCGGATGGACTGGCACAGGCCTTTATCATTGGCGCCGATTTTATTGGAAATGATTCTGTGGCTATGGTGCTGGGTGACAACATCTTTGCCGGTCATGGCCTGAAGAAAAGATTGACTGCCGCAGTAGAGAACGCTGAGAGTGGCAAGGGTGCAACCGTGTTTGGCTACTATGTGGATGATCCGGAGCGTTTCGGTATTGTGGAGTTTGACAAGAATGGCAAGGCCATTTCTATCGAGGAAAAGCCAGAACATCCGAAAAGTAACTACTGTGTGACTGGCTTGTACTTCTATGATAATCGTGTGGTCGAGTTTGCCAAGAACCTGAAACCGTCTGCCCGTGGGGAGCTGGAGATCACTGATTTGAATCGCATCTATCTGGAGGACGGCTCCCTGAACGTGGAACTGTTAGGTCAGGGCTTCACTTGGCTGGATACAGGTACACATGAGAGCCTGGTGGATGCCACCAATTTCGTAAAGACTGTCGAGCAGCATCAGCATCGTAAGATTGCCTGCCTGGAAGAAATTGCATACCTGAACGGATGGATCAGCAAGGATGAGCTGATGGAAGTCTATGAGGTCATGAAGAAGAACCAGTATGGTCAGTACCTGAAGGATGTCATGGACGGCAAGTATCAGGAACATCTGTATTAAAAAGGGAAAGTGTAGAGGAGAATAGATCATGAATATTATTGTTACCGGCGGTGCTGGTTTTATTGGTAGTAACTTTGTATTCCATATGCTGAAGAAGTATCCGGATTACCGGATTATCTGTCTGGACAAGCTGACCTATGCAGGCAATCTGTCCACGCTGGCACCTGTTATGGACAATCCGAATTTCCGCTTCGTGAAGGCTGACATCTGTGACCGTGAAGCAGTGGACAAGCTGTTTGAAGAAGAACATCCGGATATCGTAGTGAACTTTGCGGCAGAATCTCATGTTGACCGTTCCATCGAAGATCCAGGCATCTTCCTCCAGACCAATATCATCGGTACCAGTGTGCTGATGGACGCTTGCCGCAAGTACGGCATTCAGCGTTATCATCAGGTTTCTACCGATGAGGTTTATGGTGACCTGCCGCTGGATCGTCCTGACCTGTTCTTCACCGAGGATACTCCGATCCATACCAGTTCTCCGTACAGCAGCTCCAAAGCTGCCGCTGACTTGCTGGTTCTGGCTTACCACCGCACCTACGGTCTGCCTGTGACCATTTCTCGTTGCTCCAACAACTATGGCCCGTATCACTTCCCGGAGAAGCTGATTCCGCTGATGATTGCTAACGCACTGGCTGACAAGCCGCTGCCTGTTTACGGCGAAGGCTTAAATGTCCGTGACTGGCTGTATGTAGAAGACCACTGCAAAGCTATCGACCTGATTATCCACAAGGGTCGCGTTGGTGAAGTCTATAATGTCGGCGGCCATAACGAGAAGCAGAATATCGAGATCGTGAAGATCATCTGCAAAGAACTGGGCAAGCCGGAGAGCCTGATCACACATGTTGGTGATCGTAAGGGTCACGATATGCGTTACGCCATCGATCCGACTAAAATCCACAACGAGCTGGGCTGGCTGCCGGAGACCAAGTTCGAGGACGGCATCAAGAAGACTATCCAGTGGTATCTCGATAACCGTGAGTGGTGGGAGACCATCATCAGTGGCGAGTATCAGAACTACTACGAGAAAATGTACAGTAATCGCTAACGAGGAGGAAAGAACATGAGGCTTTTTGTAACAGGCGTTGGCGGTCAGCTGGGACATGATGTGATGAACGAGCTGCTGAAGCGCGGTCATGAAGGCATTGGCTCTGATATTCAGGAAACTACAGCGGTGTGGCTGATTGTTCTGCGGTAACAAAAGCACCGTATGTGGCTCTGGATATTACTGATAAAGATGCCGTTGAGAAAGTAATTGCAGAAGTAAATCCGGATGCCGTGATCCACTGTGCAGCGTGGACTGCTGTGGATATGGCAGAGGACGACGATAAAGTGGCGAAAGTTCGTGCCATCAATGCTGGTGGTACGCAGAACATTGCAGATGTCTGCAAGAAGCTGGACTGCAAGATGACCTATATTAGCACGGATTATGTGTTTGATGGCCAGGGCACTGTGCTTGGCAGCCGGACTGCAAGGATTACAAGCCTCTAAATGTGTACGGCCAGACGAAATTGGAAGGGGAGCTGGCAGTCAGCCAGACGCTGGAGAAGTATTTTATTGTCCGCATTGCATGGGTGTTTGGTCTGAATGGTAAGAACTTTATCAAGACCATGCTGAATGTCGGCAAGACGCACGATACTGTCCGTGTGGTCAATGACCAGATCGGCACACCGACCTATACTTATGATTTGGCTCGACTGCTTGTCGATATGAATGAGACTGATAAATACGGCTACTACCATGCCACCAACGAGGGTGGCTACATCAGCTGGTACGATTTTACGAAAGAAATCTACCGTCAGGCTGGATATAAGACGGAAGTCCTGCCGGTGACCACGGCAGAGTACGGTCTGAGCAAGGCAGCTCGTCCGTTCAACAGCCGTCTGGATAAGAGCAAGCTAGTGGAAGCTGGATTCACTCCGCTTCCGACTTGGCAGGATGCGCTGAGCCGTTACCTGAAAGAGATCGAGAAGTAAGAGGAGATAGAGAAAATGGGACAGATTAAAGTTGAGAAAAATGTAGGCGGCATCGAGGGCCTCTGTGTTATTGAGCCTGCTGTTCATGGTGATGCCCGTGGCTATTTCATGGAAACCTACAACGAAAAAGATATGAAAGAGGCTGGCATTGACATCCACTTCGTGCAGGACAATCAGTCTATGTCCACAAAGGGCGTGCTGCGTGGGCTACATTTCCAAAAGCAGTATCCGCAGTGCAAGCTGGTGCGCGCTGTGCGCGGCACTGTGTTTGATGTTGCAGTTGACCTGAGAAGTGATTCTAAGAGTTATGGCAAGTGGTATGGTGTAACCCTGTCGGCCGAGAACAAGAAGCAGTTTCTCATCCCGGAAGGTTTTGCGCATGGATTCCTGGTTCTGAGTGATGAAGCAGAGTTTTGCTACAAAGTCAACGACTTCTGGCATCCGAATGATGAGGGCGGCATGGCTTGGAATGACCCGGAAATCGGCATTGAGTGGCCGGAACTGAAAGGCGAGTACAAGGGAAACGCAAGTGCAGAGGGCTATACGCTGGAAGATGGCACTGCACTGAACCTGAGCGATAAGGACCAGAAATGGCTGGGACTGAAAGATACTTTTAAATTTTAAGAACACAGGGGTAGGAAGAATGCAGCGGGAAAACGAAGTACAACACGTATTTCTGGTAGGAGCTAAGAGCTTGGGTGCTTATGGCGGATACGAGACTTTTGTTTATAAGCTCACAGAGTACCACCAGAACAAGAAAAATATTAAATATCATGTGGCGTGTAAAGCTAACGGTGACGGCTGCATGGACGAAACAAAAGTGGATGGTGTGACCATAATCAATGATCATGAGTTTGAATTCCACAATGCACATTGTTTCAAGATAGATATTCCTCAGATTGGACCTGCACAGGCAATTTATTATGATGTTGCGGCATTGAAGGCTTGTTGCAAGTACATAAAGGAACATCGGATTAAACATCCGATCGTTACATCATGGCTTGCCGTATCGGACCTTTTGCTGGTCACTTCTATAAAGAAATCCATAAGCTGGGTGGTATTGTGTACCTGAATCCAGACGGACACGAGTGGATGAGAGCAAAGTGGTCTGCGCCGATTCGAAAATACTGGAAGATTTCTGAACAGATGATGGTTAAATACTGTGACCTTGCTATCTGTGACTCAGTGAATATCGAGAAGTATATCCACGAGTGCTATGACGGAAAAGGCATCAAGGGCAGAAATCCGAAGACCACATTTATTGCGTATGGTGCAGATCTGACCCTCAGTAAATTAGCTGATGACGATGAGAAGCTGGTGAACTGGTATAAAGAAAAAGGACTGACGAAAAAGGACTACTACCTTGTCGTCGGTCGTTTTGTACTAGAGAACTCTTTTGAAGTTATGATTCGAGAGTTCAATGAAAGCAAGAGACAAAAAGGATTTTGCTATTATCACAAATGTGAATGAGAAGTTCCTAAGTGAGCTTGAAGAAAAACTTCATTTCAAGAGCGATAAGAGAATCAAATTTGTTGGCACTGTTTATGATCAGGAGTTGCTGAAGAAGATTCGAGAGAACGCCTATGCTTATTTCCACGGACATACGGTCGGTGGTACGAATCCGTCCCTGATTGAAGCTCTTGGTAGTACAGATCTGAACCTGTTGGTTGATGTTGGTTTTAATAAAGAAGTCGCAGAAGATTGTGCACTTTATTGGAGCCGCAAGCTGGGGAGCCTTGCAAAGCTCATTGATAAGGCTGATCAGATGAGTACAGATGAAATTGCAGAGATGGGCCGGAGAGCAAAGAAGCGTGTGCAGAAGAGTACACATGGGATAAGATCTGCGGACAGTATGAAGATGCGTTTATAAAATAAGTTGGGAGAAAAATATGAGGATTATTATAGCAAACTACCGCTATTTTATAGCTGGTGGACCAGAAAAATATATGTTTAAATTTATGGATGCGGCAGAAAAAATGGGAATTGAAGTGATTCCATTCTCTGTTAATAATCCCCAGAACGAAGAAACTCCGTACAGCAAATATTTTGCAAAACCGCGTTCAAATCAGATAATGTATGCGGACACGAAAAAATCTATTAGTAATTTGATTGGAATGGTAAGAGCTACAGTATGGAACTATGATGCGGAAAAAGGCTTAGACATTTGATTCGTGATACTAAGCCTGATGCGGTATACATATTACACGAAGTAAATCATCTTTCACCTTCTATTATTCGAGCGGCAAGAAAAGAAAAAGTTCGTGTTGTACATAGAATTTCAGATTTTTTTATGTTTTGTCCAAAATATGATTTCTTATGCGAAAATGAAATATGCGAAGCCTGCTTACACGGAGATTATAGAAAGGCAATTGAGCATAGGTGTGTAAAGGGCTCAAAAGCAGGTACATTCTTGAGAGTAATGGCAATGAAGTTGTATGCAGCTACTAAAGTATTTGATGATGTTGACCAATATATTTGTACATGTGAATTCAGTAAAAATAAGTTGATTGAAGGTGGAATTTCAAAAGATAAAGTTACCTGTGTTCCGACATTTATTGACGCAACATCAATTACGCCATGCTATGAAGATGACAAATATTTTCTGTTTCTAGGTCGAATGGCACATCAAAAGGACCTATATATGCAATTGAAGCCATGAAGTATTTGAAAGATACAGATTATGTTTTGAAAATAACAGGTCAAATATCTGATTCTGAGGAAGATCAAAAAATTTGGAATTATATCAAAGAAAATAACCTAGAAGATAAAATAGTTTTTACTGGATTTAAACATGGAAAAGAATTACAGGAGTTGATATCTCATTCGACGTGTATTGTGTGTCCTGCAATATGGTATGAAAACATGCCGAACACAGTTATTGAAGCATATGCTTATGGAAAACTGTGGTAGCTTCTAGGATTGGCAGTTTGGCTGAGATAGTTGAAGATAACAAAACAGGCTTGTTGTTTGAAATGAAAAACAGTAAGGATTTCTCAGATAAATTGAGAAAATTTATAGCTGAACCCACACTAAGTATGACGCTAGGAATAAACGCAAGACATAAAGTTGAGGAAGATTATGCTGTAGAGAAACACATGAATAGTGTTATAAGAATATTAGAAGGAAAGTAATATTGAGGTGAAATATATGGATTTTAAAGAGGCACTCAAGGATCCTAAGAAAATCATTTTTTCATTAGGAATGAAGGGCAAACTCGGCTTTATAACCGATGAAAAATATCTAAAATTGATGTATTGGGCAAATACAGGAAAAAAACTTAATTTAGAGAATCCAGTAACATTCAATGAAAAACTTCAATGGCTAAAGTTGCATAATCAGAACCCGGAATATAGCAAAATGGTAGACAAATATGAAGCAAAGAATTGGATCACAGAAAAAATTGGAGACGAATTTATTATCCCTACGCTCGGTGTTTGGGATACTTTTGACGAAATTGACTTTGACAAATTGCCAAATCAGTTTGTTTTGAAGTGTACGCATGATTCTGGAGGTCTTGTTATTTGTAAAGATAAGAGAACATTAGATAAAGCCAAGGCAAAGAAAAAAATTGAAGCTTCACTAAAAAGAAACTACTTTTTGGTAGGAAGAGAGTATCCATATAAAGCGGTAAAACCGAGAATTATTGCAGAAAAATATATGGTTGATTCGAATCCAAAAGAAAAAGAGGAATGTCTTACAGATTATAAATTCTTCTGTTTTGATGGTCAACCTAAAATAGTGTATGTTGGAAAAGACAAATCTGAAGATCCCAGAACAGACTTCTTTAACATGAATTTTGAACATCTTCCGATAAGGATGCGTGATCCAAATGCAGATGTTGCACCAGAAAAACCTGTGATGTTTGAAAAAATGAAATCTCTTGCTGGAATATTGTCAAAAGGATGTCCTCATTTGCGAGTAGATTTCTACTTGATTAATAATCAAATTTATGTTGGTGAACTAACATTTTATCATTGCAGTGGTTTTACGGAAGTAAAACCCGATGAATGGAATAATATAATGGGGTCATGGATTGATTTGGATTGAGTTAAAGCGTATTTGTATCAATGAGGCTAAAGGAGAGTAACGATGAATGTGTTACATTTACTTGTTAAAGGAGAAGCTGGTGGAATAGAGAGTTTGTGTCGAGACTATGCTAATTATTCAAACAATAAGAATGTGTTTGCTTTCTTAAAGGGTGTAGATTCGGTGAATGCAGTAAAAATGAAGAAAAGTGGTCATACGGTTATAGAGCTTAACTATAGTTCCCAAAAAGCGATAGGAGTATGGAAGAATCTTAATAAACAAATAAAACTGTATTCAATAGATGAAATAGTTGTTCATCACGCTTCCCCGATTTTGTATTTATTTGCTTGGGGGCTTAAACTGAAGAACTCTTATTTGAAGATTGTAGCATATGCACACTGTGAAGCAGAAGATATGCTTTCTGGATCTGGAAAGCTTTCAATTAAAGATAAGATAATTGTTCATTCATTTGCAAATAGTGATAAGGTAATTGCAATTTCATCTGCCGTAAGATCTAGCCTGATAGAGTGTTTTGGATTACAGGAGAATAAAATTTGCGTTGTATACAATGGGGTAGATTTAAGCAGATTTAAACCCAATTATAACTGCGAAATGCATAATCCAATTAGACTTTTATATGTTGGAAGACTTGTAAAAGAGAAGGGTGTACAGAATATATTGTTTGCTTTATCAAAACTTTCAGAAAAAAAACGATAAATTGGAGTTTTGATATTGTTGGAGCGGGAGAATATCGTAATAACTTGGAGGATTATACGAAAAAATTAGGACTAACAAAAAAAGTTCAATTTTTAGGTACAAGAGACGATATTCCAGAAATTTTAGAAAAACATGATATTTTTGTGCATATGCCTGCTTACGAAGAAGGATTTGGAATAACAATTATTGAAGCTATGGCGGCAGGACTTGTGTGTGTGTGTTGCAGGAAGAGGTGGAATTCCTGAAATTATTGAAAATAACATAAGTGGAATTTTAGTATATTCAAATCAAGAACTTTGCGATGCATTGGCAGAAATTTTTTATGTATAAAGATCAAGAAACACTTTGTAAAATAAGAAGAAATGCAATAAGACGAGCTGAAAATTTCGATATAAAAATTTTTTCAAAGAATTTGGATACTCAACTACTTTTAATATAGAAAATGCGTCGGGAGGGGAGAACATATGGTATCAGTCGTTGTTCCTATATATAGGGTGGAGAAATATTTAAGAAAATGTGTTGATAGTTTACTTCAACAGACCTATAAGAATATTGAAATTATATTAGTGGATGATGGATCACCAGATGCTTGTCCTGAAATATGCGATGAATTAAAGAAAACAGATGATAGAATAGTTGTCATTCATAAAAAGAATGGTGGACTGTCAGATGCTAGAAACGCTGGAATTCAGATTGCCAATGGCACTTATATTACATTTTATTGATTCAGATGATTATGTCGGCATCCACTACATTGAAACACTCGTAAAAGCAATAGAAAGACGGTAAGGCTTCCGTAAGTATTTGTGACTATAACAATGTCTATGACGATATGGGGATGGAAAGAGAAGAAAGCATTTGTAATATCTTCAGTAATAAGGAGTGTATCGAAAAAATTTACCATCCAATTTGTCATGGAATGGAGTTTGTTGCGTGGGGGAAATTATACAAAACAAGTTTGTTTAAGAATAATGAGATTCTGTACCCTGTAGGAAAAATACATGAAGATACTTTTACAACTTATAAATTACTGTACTATGCGGAGAGAATAGTATATGTGAATTATGTTGGCTATTTTTATCGACAGAGAGAAAATAGCATAATGTCTTCAACATTTAATATGAAAAATTTGTCAATAGTGGAAGCTACGAGAGAAGCTTGTGATTTTTTTTCTAATAATGGCGAAAAATATCTATTTGATTGTGCTGTAAATTCACACTTTAAAACTTACATTAGTACTTTTTCAGAAGTGCTGAAAAAATAAAAATAGAATAGATGAATACAAACAAGTAAAAAATGATCTGCTCTTTCAATATCATGAAGACATAAAACACTATTTGGACTCTTCTGATATTGGGGCTGGACATAAACTGTTTTATAGATTGTTTGAGAAAGCTCCGGTATTAGTGGTGGAAATCAATAGAATTTTTTTGAATCGATAACAGATATAATTAGGAGAGTGAAAATGAAAGTTTCAATAATGTCAATGCAGAGAATTGCTAACTATGGTTCTTTTCTACAGGCATATGCTCTAAAAAAAACAATTGAAACATTAGGGCATCAGGTTGATTTTGCAGATTATAGAGTACAACCCTGTTTAATACAGCCACAAAAAGTAGAGCAAGGTAAAGATACCTATATAAAGGATAAGGCATTTCGGTTAATGAATGCAATTAAGTGTTTTGCATATAAGATTCCTTTTGATCAACATAAACAGTTCTATCAGAATTACTCTGGTAAATATCTTCAAATTATTGGTGTGTCTGATGAACGAAGAGAACGCCTGATACAGATGTCTTAGTAATAGGTAGTGATGAGGTGTTCAATTGTGTCCAATCAAATCCGGATGTAGGATGCTCGATGGAGTTATTTGGAAAAGATTCAAGGGCAAAAAAAAATTATAAGTTATGCAGCATCATTTGGAAATACAGGAATCAAAGAATTAAAACGTTTTGATGTTCAAGATGAAATTGCTGAATTGTTGAAAAAATTCACAGCGATTTCGGTAAGAGATAAAAATAGTGAGGTTATTGTAAAAGAATTAGTGGGTAAGATGCCTCAGAAGCATTTGGATCCTGTCTTGATATATGATTACACAAAAGAAGTTACATCTTGCACTTGTTACATGCCATTTGAAAGGTATATGGTGGTCTATGCTTACAGTAGCAGAATAACTAAACAGGAAGGAAAGAAAATTAAACACTTTGCAAAGAAGAATGGATTGAAGTTGATTGCTATAGGCGGAGAGCATTCATTTTGTGATGTGTCAATTTATCCTAAGCCATTTGAAGTACTATCAATTATTAAGAATGCAGCGTATGTTGTGACAGATACCTTCCATGGAACTGTATTTTCGATTAAATACAATAAACAGTTTGGAACATTGATAAGAAAAGGTAATGGTGAAAAATATGGGAACTATGAAAAGTTAAACGATTTGTTGAGTACATTTAACTTAAACAATCGAGAAATAAAAACAATTAGTGATTTGGATTTTATCTTGAATTCCAAGATTGATTATAAATCAGTAAATGAAATTATTGCGGTAAATAGAAAAAATACATTGGAGTATCTAAAAAGTAATATTTAGGAGAATATAAAGTGAGTTGGAAAGTTTCACCTAAAAAGGTAATGGTTACATTGTTACTGATAATGATAACAGTATATCATTCAATGACAATGTTGTATTATATAAGTGGTATGGATTCAAGTTTCCTAGAGAAGAGGTATATTATAGGCACAGCAACAATGATCTTGCAATATTTATTATTGCCGTATTCAAGTTGCATAGATACCTAAAAATGCCACTAGGTCTTGGCGTTGTTTTATTATTACTTTTTGTTTTCCCTATAATAACTGCAAGAATGAATTATCAGGAAATATATCATACTCTAATATCTCAAACATTGATGTGGATTCCGATTTGCGCTGCAAGCTATTATTCGGTATTGTACTATGGTGAATTTCCAGTTAGTAAGAAGATGCTGTATTTTTTGTATGCAATTCTTATAGGATTATCATTTCCCCTGATTGCTATACATCTGTCTGGTGCAGGTCTAAATGGGTCAGTAATTTTTTCTACCTATCTAGTATTGACAATTGTACCGTTACTTTTACAGGCAACAGAGTATAAAAGTCGCTATTTACCTATCTTTGTTCATTGATTGTTATTGCCGCAACAACCAAACGAACAGGAATGTTGGCGGCCAGTATCGGATTTGCAGTCTTTTATTTAACGGATGGTAAATCGAAGAAACCTATTAAAAAGAGATTGGAGCGAATTGTTAAAATTACCATCTTGGGATTGATTGTTATAGCGTTTCTCGTACTTGTATTGAGTAGGTTTGGAATTGATGTTTTAGGCAGATTTAGTGAATTGAGTTCAGACGGTGGATCTGGACGAAATATTGTTTGGGCAAAGGTACTTGCAAGTTTTTCAAATAGCGATTTAAAGAGAAAAATATTTGGACACGGTATTAATTCAGTTTTTCAAACGGTTACCATATATAGTGATGTTAGAATTAAGGCACATAATGATTTTATAGAGACTTTACATGATTATGGATATTTTGGTCTATTTCTGTTAATAGCATTTATCGCAATGCTCTTTAAAGAATGGTACTATCAGTTAGAGAGCATACGGAACAGCTTGCAATATATTCATTTTCAATGATAGTTACAATCTTTTTTGCAACTTTCAGCTATTTCTTTATTGAGTCAACAGTTATTAATTATATGGCTGTGTATTGGGGAATAGTATTTGCAAAAAGAAAGTTGCACAGGGAGGGATTGGAAGAATGACGGAAAATGATAAAAATTTGATAAGCGTTATTATTCCATTATATAATGCAGAAAAATATCTAAAAAATTGCATAACGAGTGTTGTAGGACAAACTTATAGAAATCTTGAAATTATTCTTGTAGATGATGGATCAAACGATAATTCTTTAAGCATTTGTGAAAAATTTGCCTTACAAGATAACCGAATAAAAGTCTTTCATCAGAATAATGGCGGCGTGGCATCAGCGAGAAATAAGGGACTATCTGAGGCATCAGGAGAATTCATAGCTTGGGTAGATAGCGATGATTCAATTGAGCCGGAGTATATAGAAAAATTGTATGACGCTGTAAAGGAATATAATGCTGATATCTCAATTGCATTGAAACAATACAAAAAACAAATAAAATACATACATAGTAGAGAGAAAATTGTTCAAGAGTACTTGATGGGCAACCTCACAGCTTATTTGTGGAGCACTTTGGTAAAAAGAGCACTTTATAATGAGTTGAGATTTGAACAGCTTAAAATAGGTGAGGATGCCCTTATGCTTTGCCGGTTATATTGCAGAGCAGAAAAACTTGTTGTATTTCAAAGCAATGGATATCATTATCTCGAAAGATTGATTCGGCATCGTCTAAAAGATCTTTTCCATTTTGAAGATGTGGCTTTGGGGCGTAAAAGAACAAAGTAAAATCGTTGAAGATAACTGTCCATCTTGCTTGGTTTATATGAATTATAAAAAGACAATATATGCACTGTCATTTCTGATTTGGACAAAAGGATTGCAGGATGTAGGAGTAACATTATTCAGAAAAGAATTATGGGATATGTTTCATGATAGTATACATAAACTGCCAATATTTCATATATCCTTAAGACAATATAAAAGGGTGATTGATTTATATTTGGAGGCAAGAACAGTACGTTAAAGAGGAAAATAATATGGTGACTGTATGTGAAAAAGACCAGTGTGCAGGATGCATGGCTTGTTTGGAAGTTTGCTCAAAAAATGCAATTAATATTAAAGATTCCATAAAATCATATAATGCTATTATTGATGAAAAACGGTGTATTAATTGTAATGCGTGCAGAAACGTTTGTCAGGTTAATAATAATGTAGATATGTCGAAACCTATAATATGGAAGCAGGGATGGGCATCAGATGTAAATATAAGAAAAAAAAGTTCTTCAGGTGGAGCAGCTGCGGCTATCGCAAGAAGTTTTGTGGAAAATGGAGGCATTCTCTGCAGCTGTTGTTTTTCACAAGGTGAATTTGTGTTTGACTTTGAGGATGACATAAACAAACTTGCAAGATTTTCAGGCTCAAAGTATGTGAAAAGCAATCCTAAAGGAATTTATAAAAAAATTAAGCAATTATTGCAGTCAGGTAAAAAAATTTTATTTATTGGATTACCATGTCAAGTAGCAGCGGTCAAGAGATTTGTAGGTAAACGATATGAAGAGAAGTTATACACGATTGATTTAATTTGTCATGGCTCTCCGTCACCTATGTTGCTTGAACGCTTTTTGAATGAAAAGGGATATAATATTAAGCAAATTGGAAATATAGAATTCAGAAGTAAAACTAATTTTGCATTAAAAGGAAAAAGGATAAGGCTTGAACCTGTCGGTGTACAAGATTTATATACGTATGCTTTTTTAACCTGCATGGATTACACGGATAATGCTATCGCTGCAAGTATGCTAGATTAGAAAGAGTGTCAGATATTAGTATTGGTGATTCTTGGGGAAGTGACATCAAGGAAGAAGAAAAAAAAGGAATCTCGTTAGTTCTTTGTCAGACAGAAAAAGGAATGGATTTATTGGAACAGTCTAAAATGACTTTGGAGGCCGTTGATTTAGAAAGTGCTGTAGCATCAAATCATCAATTAAAACATCCATCGAAGCCAGCTGTTAAGAGAGATAAATTTATTACTTTACTGCAGAAGGGCAAAAGGTTTGATTTGAGTTTTTTCATGTGTCATCCCAAAGTTGTGGTATTAAAACAGCTTGACAGAATAAATAGTCATTTGAAAAATGGGGGGGGGTACGAAGGCATAAGCTATAGTATCTCAATCGTTGAAAAGTAATATTTTTTAGAAATAGGATGGGGTGACCAATGAAGAAGATAGCTATCGTAACATTGAGTGATTTTAATAATTATGGAAATAGGTTACAGAATTATGCATTAGAGAGAATTATTACGAGTCAAGGATATGATGTTGTTTCATTGGTTGATTTCCGACCTAATCTCCTTAAAACTTCGGTTAAGACGATTATAAAGAAAGATGGCATCAAATTCACAGATAGGATGAAAAAGATACGAAGGCTAAAAAATTTTCTAGACTTTGACAAAAAGTATGTAAATACATTTCCTGTCAATGCAGGAGAATTTAGTAGTGTATCTGATGATGAGTATCATTGCTTTATAGTTGGAAGTGATCAGGTATGGAATCCAGACTGGGCAAAATATACTTATGACAGAATGTTTTTAAGATTTTGTTCTCCGACTAAACGTATTTCATATGCTGCGAGCTTTGGAGTTGATAAAATTCCAGAAAAATGGGTTGATAAATATAAAGCTGGACTTATAGATTTTAAGGCACTTTCAGTCAGAGAAGATAAGGCTGTTGATATTGTTAAAAATACTATCGGAATCACTTGTCATAAAGTACTTGATCCAACAATGCTACTGGAAAGAGCAGAATGGGATAAAATTAAAAAAATGCCAACAAAAATAAATGGGAAGAACTATATTTTAACTTATTTTTTGGGCGGAAGAACGCGAGAAGTAGAAAAAGTAATATATCGATATGCTAAATTGACAGATAGCGCAGTAATAAACTTGCAAGATTATAATACGCCTTACTATACAGTAGGGCCAGATGAATTTGTTGGTCTTATTAGCAAAGCCAAGATGGTTTTGACAGATTCTTTTCATGCTACTGTTTTTTCAATAATATATGAAAAGCCATTTGTTGTGTACGACAGACAGGGAAGCGGCAAAAAGATGGGCTCAAGGCTCTCTTCGTTACTGGAGATGTGTGGCTTAAATGATCGAAGAGCTTCTGCATTGGATGAAAAGATGTTGTTACAAGTTAATTATACAAATGCTAGATTAGCAATTCAGAAAGAAAAAGTCCACAGCCTAAAATATTTGAATGAAGCGATTCAAAGGTGTGGGGATAGCGTGGGTTAATATGAAGATAGAGAGAACAAAAAATGCAAGTAGAAATATTCTATTTGGAATAATTTTGAAAATTTATCAAATTGCAGTTCCGTTTTTGATGCGTACTGCCATGATATATTTCATGGGGGTTCAATATCTTGGACTAAATAGCTTGTTTACATCAGTGTTGCAAGTTTTGAATTTGGCAGAACTAGGAGTTGGATCTGCTATGGTTTACAGCATGTATAAGCCCATAGCAGAAGATGATACAAAAAAAAATTTGTGCATTGATGAAACTTTATAGGTTATATTATAGAGTAATTGGCTTTGTTATTGGTGGCGTAGGTCTTGTTTTAACTCCGTTTGTTCCAAAGCTAATAAGTGGTGACGTTCCAAGTGGTTTGAATATTTATATTCTATATTTGATGAATTTAGCTGCAACAGTGCTTTCGTATTGGCTATTTGCTTACAAAAATAGTCTCCTTCAAGCGCATCAGAGAGTAGATGTTGTTAGCAAAATAACACTTGTTACAAATACGTTTCAGTATGCGATTCAGATATTGATTTTAGTACTTTCTCATAATTATTTATTATTATGTTCTTGCTATATTGGCAACCCAAATAATAACAAATATTTCCACAGCGATTGTTGTAGATAAAATGTATCCAAGATACAATCCTGAAGGAAATCTGGATAAAGATGAAATCCAACAGATTAATCACAAGATAAGAGATTTATTTACATCAAAAATTGGATTCGTAGTTGTCGACTCGGCTGATACAATTGTCATCTCAGCGTTTCTTGGGTTGACAGCATTAGCAATATATCAAAATTATTTTTACATTTTGAGCTCTGTTATGGGATTTATAGCTGTTGTTTTTACCTCGTGTACAGCTGGAATCGGAAACAGTATTATTGTGGAAACCGCAGAGAAAAACTACAATGATCTAAAAAAATTTACTTTTTTAATTTCATGGATATCCGGAATGTGCCTTTGTTGTTTCCTTAATCTATATCAACCGTTTATGGAGTTATGGGTTGGCAAAGATTTAATGCTTAGCATGGGCGCGGTAGTATGTTTTTGCGTTTACTTCTATATCCAGGAGATAAATAAACTCTTTAATACCTATAAAGATGCTTCTGGAATTTGGCATGAAGATAGATTCCGCCCACTTGTTGTCGCACTGACAAACCTTTGTCTCAATCTTCTTATGGTTAACTTTTGGGGGATTTATGGTATTCTTCTTTCAACTGTGTTTGCAACCTTGTTTGTAGGTATGCCATGGCTCTTACATAATCTTTTTACTACGGTATTTGATAAAAAGTATTTAAGCGGATTTTTAATAAACTTAGGCCGATATGTTGCTGGAGTAGCATTGGTAGGTGTGATTACGTATTTAATTTGCAATCGCATATCTTTTTCAAATCTTTGGCTAACATTGGTAATAAGAGGACTCATAAGCTGTTTGATTCCAAATGCTGTGTTTTGGGGTTTATATCACCACTTGAGAGAGTTCAAAGAGTGTGTGAAACTGGTTGATAAGATGACAAAAAGGAAATTTAGGTTAAGCGGCCTAATTTTAGGAGAAAAGTGATGTCAAATAAGATTTTAAATACATATGCGGCATATGCGTTTGATGATTTGATTCGTAAACAAAGTTCATCGGGAGCGATATTTTCATTGATCGCAGAAAAAATATTGTCCTCAGTGGAATTGTATATGGAGTTACGATGACCGATGACTGCAAAGGGGCAGAATTTGTTCGTGTTGATAATATCGAGCAGTTACACCTATTACGTGGCTCTAAGTATATTCAAGCTAAGGTTGGTCAAGCCTATAAGTCTGTCAAAAACGATTTGAATAGTGGAAGAATTGTATTATTTTCTGGTACAGGATGTCAGAATAACGGTCTAAAAAAATACCTTGGAAAAGACTATGAGAATCTATATTGCATCGATGTGGTATGTCACGGTGTTCCATCTCCAAAATTGTGGAGACATTATCTTGAACATATAGAGACTATAAATAATGCAAAAATTATTGGCGTGAATTTTCGATGTAAGGATCAAGGATGGAAGAATTTTGGAATGGAAGAAATTCAGCACGACAAAAAGAAAGTATATATTCCTAGTAGTCAAGATTCTTTCATGAGAATGTTTTTGCGAAATTATTGTTTAAGACCTTCTTGTTACGAGTGTGAAGCAACTGGTAAGATGTGTGGATTTGACTCTAGCAGATTTCTGGGGAATAAATTTTGTTGCACCAGAAATGAATGATAATAAAGGTGTGTCACTTGTAATTATCAGAAGCCAGAGAGGACAAAGTTTGTTTGATACTATTCAAGAAAAGCTATGTTATAAAAAGGTGGATTATAATGCAGCAATTAAATATAATCCATCGGAAATAACTTCGGCCCCAAGACCAAAAGAGCGTAATAAAGTTTCTTTTCAAGATCTTGAAAAAAAAGAAATTTATTAAAATGGAAAAAAAGTAATGCAGCAGACGCAAAAAAATAACCAACTAAAACAAAAAAG
>ENA-OQLB01000653-OQLB01000653.1-human-gut-metagenome-genome-assembly--contig:-NODE-653-length-18444-cov-5.337610_pt1 | contig 18444 bp, 20 predicted proteins | sample MGYA00242656_ERZ504813 | MGnify/ENA primary metagenome ERZ504813 (study PRJEB26092, sample SAMD00036388) | human gut metagenome | host: Homo sapiens | study: EMG produced TPA metagenomics assembly of... | reverse complement strand
CGGATGCTGAAAAGTGGATTGCCCTAATGAAACAGTATGTCAACCCTGTGGAGCTGACCGCCGAACTTCTGAACACTCTAATTGAAAAAATAACCGTCCACGAAGCTGTCAAGGGCGAGGACGGAAGCCGTGAACAGGAAGTAGAAATCTACTACCGCTTCATCGCAAAATCGACTGACCTTTCTTTTTTACCCAACAATATCTTTAATTAAGGGAGAACGGGAACTCCAATCCAGATATTGAACTGTTAGCACCAATTGCAAGACTGCTACATATTTCCCTTGATACCCTGTTGTCTTTTCATGAAATCTGACAGACGTTGAAATTACAGAACTTATTCAGGAAATGGACAAAATGTTTTCAGCAGAAGGTTACGAAAAGACCTATCAATGGGCAGTAAATATCATAAAAGATTACCCTAACTGCAACATGCTTATCTGGCAGGTGGCGGTGATGCTTGACTCGCGAAGAATCATAGGTCAGTGTGAGCATCCCGATAAGTACGACGAACAGATTAATTCCTGGTACGAAATGGCACTAAATGACAAGGACGAAAAAATCCAGCACCATGCGGCAGATTCTCTGTTCGGATTCTACTTGCGAAAAGGGAATTATGAAATGGCAGAAAAATATCTGAACTATTTTTCCGACTATGATCCCATGAAAAAACTAAGACTTGGGCAATTATACATGGAACAGGAAAAAACAGAAGAAGCATATGAAAAACTGGAAAATATAATTCTTTCAGAGTATACTACTTTGAATCTTGCCTTTGGCATGATGATCACAAAAGCTCTTGACAATAAAGATCATAAATCCGCAAGATTCCTGGCCGAGAAAATGTATGCATTAGCAGGTATTTTTGAGATGGGAAAATACAATGAATGTGCGACCATGTTTAATGTTGTGGTGGCAGAACAAAATGTAGAAGATACTTTTAAGGTAATAAAACAACTGCTGGAGAATGTCGATACAATCTGTGATTTTCAGAAATCAAGATTATATAAACATATAAAATTCCAAGATGTAGAAAATCCATATGCTGAAGAAATGAAAAAAGAACTGATTGCAGGCTTCCAAAATGAAGAAGACTTTGCTTATATGAAAGGCTATAAACCCTGGAAAAAATTATTAGCAAAGTATTGATCCTGCTTATGTTTATTGCAAAATAAAAAACCTATTCATTCGCAATAGATCACATTTATAGATGAAAGAGATGCAGGCGTCGCGGCTCCTGCATCTCTTTTAACCCATAGGGTGCGTGATTGCAACGAAATTTACCACCTCAATGGATGATAAATTGCAATATATTTCAAAAATAAAAGAAGAACGTAATAAGGCACAGGACGAACTTGCTGAACTAAGGAAAATTCTTGAATTGTCAGATGATATTTCTTTGACAGAACACATTACAAAGATAAAAATAAATATTGACAAGGAGTAATTGAACCAGTATTATATAAGTACAAAGAAGTCTTTTTCCGGAGTGAGAAAGATATTATTACTTATTCAAAGGAAAGGGGCTCTGGACGAGTTCCTTTTTACATTTCATAAAATTTGATTTTATAACATATACTATGATCACAAAGTAGCTCTGGATAGGATATTCGGAGTTGTAAAACGGCGGAAATATCATTGCTGGTATTTCCGCCACTTCTTTTATAGATTATTCGCACTATTCAACCCATCCACTCAATTACGCAAAATCAAATCGTCTCATAATTTACATTAATATATGTACGCCACCCCCAAAATATGATAAGGTGAAGCAAATAGAATTTTTCAGGAGGTTATTAACAGTTAAATATAAATTATAAAATTATAAAATCATATAAGTACATGTTGAGTTTTATAAGATATTAGAGCAGAATATTATTGAAAGGAGTTGATGCTTTGAGTAAATATTATTCTATACATGAATTTTCAAAAATTATAAGCGTATCCGCCAGACATTACGAAATTGGGATGCCAATGGAAAACTTCATCCGCATCATACTACAGTAAGCGGCTATAGATATTATTCTGACGAGCAACTCAACCAGGTAATAAATGTAAAGCCTAAAACTCGCATTACAATTGGATATTGTCGCGTTTCCAGCCATAAACAGAAAGATGATCTGGAACGACAGATTGATAATGTTAAGACATATCTTCTGGCAAAAGGACAGCCATTTGAGATAATAAGTGATATCGGTTCCGGAATTAATTATAAGAAAAAAAGGACTCCAGGAATTGATCAGGCGAATATCTCAAAATCAGGTTGAAAAGGTTGTTGTTTTATATAAAGATCGGCTATTGCGATTTGGTTTTGAATTGATAGAATATATCGCTTCGCTTTATAATTGTGAGATTGAGATTATTGATAATACTGAAAAATCCGAACAGCAGGAACTTGTTGAAGATCTGGTTCAGATGATCACAGTATTCAGTTGCAAATTACAAGGAAAACGAGCGAATAAAGCCAAGAAACTTATCCGGGAATTGATACAGGAGAAAGTAGATGGTAAAAGCCATAAAAGTAATGTTAATACCAAATAATATACAGAAAACTAAGATGTTTCAGTACGCAGGTGCTTCAAGATTTGCTTATAACTGGGCTTTGGCAAGGGAAATAGAAAACTATGAAAAAGGCGGAAAATTCATTTCAGATGCAGAACTCAGAAAAGAATTTACAAAGCTTAGACATTCTGATGAATACGCATGGTTATTGAGTATTTCAAATAATGTAACCAAACAGGCGATCAAAGATGCCTGCACCGCTTATAAGAACTTTTTCAAAGGTTTGCAGAAATTCCCAAGATTCAAGCCAAAAAAGAGATCAATACCGAAGTTCTATCAGGATAATATTAAGATACAATTCAGCAATACTCATGTTAAGTTTGAAGGATTTTCTTCGAGCAGGAAAAGAAATAAACAAAAACTAAATTGGGTAAGACTTGCAGAGCATGGTCGTATTCCTACAGATGCTAAATACATGAATCCGAGAATATCTTTTGATGGGTTGAACTGGTGGATCAGCGTATGTGTGGAATTTCCTGATTGCATAGAAAAACTTAATGATGATGGGATTGGTATAGATCTAGGAATCAAAGATCTGGCTATCTGCTCTGATGGAGCTAAGTATAAGAACATCAATAAAAGTCAGAAAGTAAAGAAACTAGAAAAACAGAAACGCAGATTACAGCGTAGTATCTCTCGCTCTTACGAGAAAAATAAGAAAGGAGAAAGTTACTGCAAAACAAATAATGTAATCAAAAAGGAAAAACTTTTATTAAAACGAAATCACAGATTAACAAATATCCGTAAGAACTATTTGAATCAGACTACATCTGAAATTGTAAGTCGAAAACCAAGATTTATTTGTATTGAAGATTTGAATGTTAGTGGAATGATGAAAAATAGACATTTATCAAAAGCAGTTCAGAATCAGGGGTTTTTTGAGTTTAGAAAGCAGCTTGAACACAAGTGCAGGGATAAAGGGATCCAGCTTATTGTGGCTGATCGGTTTTATCCATCATCAAAGCTTTGCAGTTGCTGTGGAAACATTAAAAAAGACTTGAAATTATCTGACAGAATTTATAAATGTGATTGTGGAAATGTCATTGATAGAGATTTTCAGGCATCTATAAATCTCAAGGCTTATGGAGAAAGAGTTGCAAGCTAACACTAAAACGTTAGTGCAAATATGTACGGGTACGTTAATCCGGAATTTACGCCTATGGAGAGTACAAGAACTTGTGAGTAGATAGATATTTATATCATCAAAAGCATACTCGTTGAAGTAGGAATGAAACATAGAAGTTTATAACTTTTTATAAGTTTTCAGTAACGGAGCATTCATATGAAATACGACTTCACTTCCATCATTGACCGACATGGCAGAGATTCCATCGCAGTAGACGGCCTGAAGGGCGATGGTTTCTCTCCTGCCCCGCCAAAGGAGGGATTCGATGCCATCCCGATGTGGGTAGCAGACATGAACTTTCCTACTGTACCTACCATACAGCAGGCGATCATCGAACGGGCCAGTCACCCTACCTTCGGTTACTTCGAAGCCCCGCCGGAATATTATAAGGCCATCATCCGCTGGCAGGAAACACGCCACGGTGTCACCGGTCTGAAGCCCAAGCATATTGGCTACGAAAATGGCGTTCTGGGCGGAGTTATCAGTGCACTGAACTGCATCTGCTCCCGCGGTGATAACGTCCTGGTTCACAGTCCGACATACATAGGCTTCACCAAAAGTCTGAAAAACAACGGCTACGAGGCCGTACACTCTCCTCTGATAAAGGATGAAAACAGCATATGGAGAATGGATTATGCAGACATGGAAAAACAACTCCGTGAAAAGAAGATCCACGCTGCCATTCTCTGCAATCCACACAATCCCTGCGGACGCGTGTGGGAACGTTGGGAGCTGGAAAAAGCCATGGAGCTGTACCGAAAATATGATGTCTATGTCATCTCAGACGAGATCTGGTCTGACCTCATCCTGAATGGCCATAAGCATATCCCCAGCCAGTCCGTCAGCGAAGATGCCGCCAGCGTACAGCGGCCTTCTACGCTCCATCCAAAACCTTTAATCTGGCAGGACTTGTTGGCAGCTATCACATTGTATACAACAGCTGGTGGCGGGATCGTATTTTGAAGGAGTCCAGTCTGAGCCATTATAATATGATGAATGTTCTGTCCATGCACGCTCTGCTTGGCGCTTATCAGCCTGAAGGCTATGAATGGACCGATGAACTATGCGAAGTACTAAGCGGAAATGTAAGCTTTGCCTGTGATTACATTGACCGGCACTTTAAGGGTGTCAACGTTTCCAGACCGGAAGGCACCTACATGCTCTTTGCCGACTGCACCGACTGGTGTACTGCCCATGGCAAAACAATCGAAGATGTGGAAAAAGCCTGCTGGGATGTCGGCGTTGCCGTCCAGGACGGCAGGATGTTTTTCGGTCCCTGTCACCTGAGAATGAATCTGGCCTCACCCCGTTCCCGCATAGAAGAAGCCTTCCGCCGAATGGATCGGTACGTCTTCAACAGGTAAAAATCCACTCTGCCATTCATTACAATCTATGCTATAATAGAGCTCATAACATCAGCGTTCCATCCTGTCACTTTCCGGAACGCTGTAAACAGGAGGAAATCAATATGGATATTAAAGAGGAAATCCACGCATTATCAGAAGAAATGCTCACAAATCTTGGCAGACTGGTTGCCATTGACTCCCAGCTCGGTACCCCTTCCGAGGGAAAACCATTTGGTGAGGGTCCTGCAAAAGCCCTGGAAGAGGGACTGAAGATTGCCGAAGAACTTGGCTTTAAAACCGTAAACCTGGATAACTACTGCGGTTATGCCGAAATGGGTGCGGGCGATGAGATCGTCGGCATCGCCGGTCATCTGGATATCGTTCCTGTAGGCGGAGACTGGACCTACGATCCGTTCCGCCTTACCCGTGAAGACGATCATGTATACGGCCGCGGGACCACTGATGACAAAGGCCCTATCCTGGAAGCGCTCTATGCCATGAAGCTTCTCCGCGACCACGGCGTGAAGCTGAACAAAAGAGTCCGCCTGATCATGGGCTGCAACGAGGAAACAGGTTCCAAATGTATGGATCACTACAATCAGGTAGCAGAAGAGCTTTCCTGCGGTTTCACACCGGATGCCAGCTTCCCGTGTATCCACGGTGAAAAAGGTCAGCTTGCCATGATCGCCTGCTCCAAAAACACCCGGATCATCTCCATGAACGGCGGTTTTGTATCCAATGCAATGTGTGACACCTGTACAACCATTGTTCCCGATGAGGACGGTCTGAAGGAAAAGCTGGAATCCGCACTTTCCCGGACGAAGCTCCAGGAATATAAGGTAACCGAAGAAAATGGTGAGCTCACCATCTACGCCAAAGGTATTCCGGCTCATGCCAGCACTCCCCATCTCGGTGTCAATGCTGCAGGAGTAACTTTTGAATGTCTGGCAAAAGCAGGCTTTGAAGATGACTTTGTGGAATTCTATAACTCCCATATCGGCACTGCATGTGACGGCTCCGGCATTGGTCTGAAATTTGCAGATGAATACGGCGATCTGACGTTATGCAACGGAATCGTAAAAACAGAAAACGGTGTCATTTCCTGTACCATCGATATCCGTGTTCCGGTAACTCTTAATGAGACCGATATCCGCAAAATGTGCCAGGACAGACTGGAAGATAAAAACGGTCGTATTGAGATCATAAAGGTTGTTGCTCCGTTATTCTTCCCAAGAGAATCTCCGCTGGTAAATGCTCTTTACAAAGCTTACACAGATGTGACCGGCGATACCGAACACAAACCAATGGTCATCGGAGGCGGCACTTACGCAAAGTCCCTCAAAAACATCATAGCCTTCGGACCTGAAAAAGAGGGAATTGACTACCGTATCCACGGAGCCGATGAATTTATCCTGGTCTCCGGCATGGAAGAAGCAGTACTGATCTATATGGAAGCGATCAAAAATATGCTTGCGATCTGAAATCAGGAGGATAAGAAATCATGAGTACAAAAGCTGAACACGCTACAAAATTACACGAGAATGGCTGTAACTGTGCACAGGCAGTTGCCTGTTCTTTCTGCCAGGAATTTGGCATCGATGAAAACGAGATGTTCCGTATTGCCGAGGCTTCGGCCTTGGAATGGGTGTTATGGAAATGTGCGGTGCTCTTTCCGGTATGGCTATGATCATCGGACTTTCCAACAGCCGCGGAAATACCGAAGAAGGTTCCGGCTCCAAAGGTGACACTTACAAAAAGCTCCGCACCTATATCCAGAAATTCAAAGAAAAAAACGGTTCCTGTATCTGCCGTGAATTAAAAGGTGTAGAAACAGGCAAGGTTCTCTGCAGCTGCCCGCAGTGTATCACAGATGCGGTTGCTCTTACAGAAGAATATCTTGCGGAAAACAGATAATCTCATAAAATAAAACAGCAAAATTGTATATTCCCTGTAATCCTGGGACATACAGCTCTGCTGTTTTCTTTTCCTAATACTCCCGGATGGCTTTTTTTATTCCCTTCTGCTGTGCCATAACCGCATCATCGGAAATGTATGGCATCTCATTCACACTGTCTTCCGGAATTTCGCCGGTGACACTCCAAACTGCTCCCGAAACAGATGATAAAAGTGGCTCACATTGGAAAATCCGCAGCACTCACAGATATCCAGGATTTCCCGGTCTGTCTGTGCCAGAAGATAAACTGCATATTTCAGACGCTCCTGGTTGATATACTGGGTAGCGTTTTCCCACAGATCTGTTTCAACAGCCTGCAGAGATGGCTTGGAGAACAGGGAGCCAGCTCGCACATTTTTTTGTAGCCTTCCTGGAGATTTTCAATCTTTGACATATTTAAGAGAAGCTCTGACAACCAGGAAGGCATCTGATTCCAGGGATCCTTTTCATCATATGTGAAGAAATAATCCTCCAGAAGAAGCGCAATGACACACTGTGCATGATATCTTGCATGCCGGGGATGGTTGCTGTTTACCAGCTTTCCCGCAGTATCCAGTGCATCCAGAACCTTGCGGAAATTTTCCCCCTCCAGATGTACATAGGCAGGCATCTCACTGTTTATCAGTTTATCCATCTTTTCCTCCTGCTCCAGAAACAGGGAAACATTCCGGAGCACCTGGGTAGAAAAGCCCAGATTCCGGACGCAGAAATCTCCGAATGATAAAAGTTATAGCTGTGCATATCATTGGGGCGTATAAAAAACAGATCCCCTTTTCTTACTGTCTGTACGGAATCATTGATCATATGATAGGCCACGCCCTCTGAAATGATAAAAAGTTCATAATGAGTATGAGTATGTATTGGCACATGCTTGTAAATATCCGAAATCGTATAGGAAAGTCCGGACTCTCTGTTCAGCGGATACTGTTCTTTTCCAAATACCGGTATTTCCATCTTCTCGTCTCCTCCCCGCCTTCTGATATCAATATACTACAAAAATCTGACAGCTGTAAACAAGAAACACGGTGAAAATTGTGATATTCTTTTACCGCATTAAAGAAGCTTTTCTTGTTGAAAAAGTTTTCTCTGATGCAGAAACTTGATCTTTATTTTTTCAGGGAGGACTTATTATCATGTCATCATCCAAAGCTCGATTTTTTAATCCGGCTGTTATAGGCTGATCATGCTCAGCTTTTTCCTGGGTACCAGTGAATATACTGTGATCGGTATCCTGCCGGAAATTGCGGACGGATTCGGGATTTCACTGACTCAGGCCGGAAGCATTGTATCTCTGTTTGCCTTTGCCTATGGCCTTGGCACTCCGTTTCTGGCTGCCTATGTGGGAAAATACAATCGTTTTCGTATTACCATGCTGGGAATCTCACTGTTTGCGCTCTGCAATCTGATCTGTGCCATTGCTGTCAATTACACGGTATTTCTGGTGTTCCGTATTCTTACGGCTGTGGTTTCCGGTACTGTGGTCTCCATCTCCATGACGTATGCGGAAGATGTTGCTTCCATCCCGGAGCATATCCCGGGTGTGATCGCAGGTGTCTTTTCAGGCTTCAGCATTGCTTCTGTTGTGGGTGTGCCTATCGCTTCCACTATCACGCAAACTTTTGGCTGGCGTGCGGCTTTTATCACGATCTTCGTGGCAACCCTGGCTCTGCTGGCGCTTCTGTTTGTGAAACTGCCGCGGCAGAACCGGCTGAAGGCCGGAAGTATCCTGGAACAGTTTAAACTTTTTCTGGACAAAAGGATCTCCATTGGCTGTGCCATCGTTTTCCTGGCAGGCGCCTCCACCTACTGCTTCTATACATATCTGACACCGATCTTACAGCAGGAGCTTCATATTCCGGATTCCATGTTAAGCGTTGCGCTTCTAATCTTCGGTATTGCGGCGATCACAAGCAATGTAAGCTCCGGTCAGGTGGCAAACAAAACCGGCATCCGCCTGCTGCCCCTGATCTACGTCATCCAGACGATATGTCTGCTGCTTCTGCCTATTGCCACCCATAACCTGATAAGCGGAGGACTGGTACTGTTTATCCTCGGTGTTATGATGTATCTTCTGAACTCACCACTGCAGATGCATTTTCTGAAGATCGCCACCAGAGAGCATCCTGCCTGTGTAAACCTGGCATCTTCTCTGATCTCGGTTTTCTTTAACTTTGGCATTGCAGCCGGTTCTGCCATGGGCGGAGTGATCGTAAAATATGCCGGACTTCGTTTTGTCGGGATCGGTGGTGCAGTTCCGGGCATCGGAGCGATCCTCTGTGTGGTGATCCTGCTTCAGCTCATGAAGCCGGGTGCGGATATCCGATAAATAAAAATACAGCCAGGAAATTATCCGGATCTTATATCCGATATTCCTGGCTGTATTTTATTTTCTCAATAATCTTCTGTTACTGATGTGGTTTTATTTTTTATATTCTTTCAGTCCTATAAATCGGTCTTTCCTAATTTTCTATTTCATCTCGATCTTAAACAGTCTGGCCGCTTTTTCCTGTGGCATCTTCACTACAAGATTTCCATTTTCGATCTTATATCCGCACATCTCTTCCTTCGGATAGATCACGGATACTCTGCGGACCTGCTCTGCATTTTCCAGCGGGATCACTGCTTCTGTTGTTCCCGGTGTCCATAACGAAAGATAGGTATTCTTCTCTGCTTTCACTCCGTAAGCAAGAACTTCAGAGTTCAGAGTTCCAAAACCAAGCGGGAAGAACGGCACGCCGTCACGGACTTCCTCACGGATCTCCTTATACAGGGAGATTCCCTCCTTCATACGGTTCATGGAATTTTCGCCCAGCTTCCATACCATACCGCTGATATAGGGGCGGAGAAGCATACCATTTACTACATTGTAGATCACATGCTCTTCTTCATCCTCATACGGATATACCCACATACCACCCTGCTCCGGAGTTACCGCACTGGCTACATTGGCAGCGATATTGGCATTGTAGAGATAATCTGTCTGATCACTGGTAGACTGCAGGCTTAAGATCTTCAGCATACCATAATCCATACGCTGTCCGCCGGAACCGCAGTTCTCCACAACAAGCTCCGGATGATCCCGGAAGATTTCCTCATACCACTGGTGAAGACATTCATAATGCTCACGGATGGCATCTGCACAGCTGTCACTGTTCAGATCACTTCCATATCCCATAGTTACGTTATAGTCCACTTTAAAGTACTCTACACCGTAATCATTGATCAGCCTGTCTACTACATCACGGCAATATTTCCGTACCTCCGGATTGCGGAAATCCAGCATATAGCGTTTATTGTCAATGTGGCGTTTTCCATGACGGCAGACAAACCAGTCATCCGGAAGCTTGTTTGCCAGCTCGCAGGCAACTCCCATAACCTCGATTTCCAGCCAGAGTCCCATTTTCAGGCCTTTACTGTGTGCATGATCGCAGACTTCTTTCAGACCATTGGGGAATCTTCCGGATGCTTCTTTCCATTCCCCGACACGGTCCCACCAGAATCCATCGTCATACCAGCCTGCATCCAGGCAGTAATATTCGCATCCGAGCTCTGCTGCCTTGTCAATGATGGAAAGCTCCCGCTCCGTTGTAGGGTCTCCCATCAGGCAATTCATGTAATCATTAAATACCACGTTCAGCTTCTCATCGTCCGTATTCGGTCTGCGTACTTTTCTCCGATATCTGGTCAGTGCCGCTGCTGCCGGATTCAGGCCACCTTTTACAACAGCTGCCCCTGCCGGAACGGTTGTAAAGCTTTCTCCCGGTTTCAGATTCTTATACCAGCCATGCTCCTGCTCTGTGGCGCCGCTTAAGGCAAGATACAGATTTCCGCCCTGTGCAGAGCCATATTCTGCCAGCACTGTCCGGAGCTTTCAATCTGGAAAATATACGTCTCCCCTGTTTCTCTGTCCTCGGCAATTCCCATGGGAAGATACTCACAGGTAGACCAGGTGCCCTTTCCACTGTAACAATAACGGTTCAGGCCATATCCCTGATGATTGAAGCCATCTACGACCATTCCGTTTAAATTCAGCGTTTCTGCATCGTATTTCTGCCACTGTGCCTCACAGCACCAGCTGTTAAACGGCACATAGATATCTGTTTTTTTATAATAAGGCTTCTCGCCGCCTCTGGAGATTCCCTGATACATAAAAGAAGAAACATAGGTCAGCCCCTGATCCGCGCTTCCCTCATTGATGATCTCTGTCCAGGTCTGTACTGCCGGCACTCCGTCAAACAGGCGCATATGATATACTGCCTTCAGCTTTTCCGAGGAAATCATTACGATCTCCAGCTCTTTTCCACCGTCCTGTGCCTTCAGCTCATGGTTCTCATAAACAAAATCCACAGAGGACTGATTGATGTTGTTTTTGTAGGCATGCATGTTTAAGCTTCCTGTGCCGCTTCTGTGGATCTCAACAGCCGGATAACAGATATCCTCCTTCGCTCCATGACTGCTTTTTTTACTTCCTGTGAAGAAAAATCTGCCAGCTCTACCACGCCGTTTTCCCGGATACGAAACTGGATATCCAGGCCATTCTCATGTAATTCGATCATTTTCATGTTTTCATTTTTATAGCTCATAGAAAATACCCTCCGTTTTTCTAATTCTGATCACAGTATAATATCTGTTTTTTTATAAGGTGACAGGTATCATCCCCTGAATGTAAAAATGCAATATATTGTCGTATTTATTTTTGCGTGATATACTGTTTGCTGACAGTAAAGAGTACAGTCAGTCAGACATGTAGGGCGATTTAATCGAATATCTACATCTGTCCGACTCGCAATTTACAGCTGAAATATTTACATTCCGCTTCGCAGCATACTCAGGAGGTTTTTTCATGCCAGATATTTTCCAGGACTCTTCCCGATATTTCCATATTTCTGCTTTTTATGCTCTCTCCCTGCCTTATTATCATATGGAGCATCACACACATTCCAGCTATGAGATCATGTATATCACCTCCGGTTCCTGCCGGGTTTTCTGCCTGGATGGCACACAGGACACGGAATTCCCACTGAAATCCGGGCAATTTATCTTTATCCGGCCGGATGTACCTCACAGGCTGGAGATTCCGGATGGTTTTCCCTGCTCGATCCTGAATCTGGAATTTTCCCTTACTCCCGAAAAAAGTCCGGTTGCTCTGGAGCTTCTCCTGAAAAAGGATCCCGGATTTTCCCGGTTCTGGAATTTTATGGAAGCCTCCCAGGGCTTTTGCTCCGGCACGGATTCCCGCAGCTTCGGATACAGCCTGAAGGATCTGCTCACCTTTTTACAACAAAATTCCGGTCAGATACAAAAGGAAGAATTTCTCTTCTTTCTTCTTTTCAGCCGCATGCTTACAGAGCTTGCATTCTGCGCCCGCTCCAGCCGGAGCACCCAGGGAATCGTCTATCTGAAAAAAGCGCTCCGCTATATTGACGAGCATTATCTGGAAGACATTGATATTCCTGCCATCTCTGCATATGCAGGGATCAACAAATCCTACCTGCAGGCGCTCTTTACAGAAAAAAAACGGCTGCACCATCAATACCTATATCAACCGCAAGCGTATGGAACAGGCCGCCTTTCTTCTGTGCAACAGTACTCTGCACATTACGGATATTGCCTTTTCTTCCGGATACAACAGCCGGCAGCATTTTGCACATACCTTCGAAAAATTTTATCATATGAGCCCCTCCAGGTACCGAAGCCTTCATACCCGGCCTCTCCGTTCGGATACCCAAAAGAAACGCTATCATATGACTGACGGACTGACGTTGGAAAGCGAACCCTTTCCTCAGAAATAAAACTTACTTCATACACCTACATCTTCAGGCTGATACCTGCGATCCACGTCTGAGTAGCCTAAAAAAGCCGGCCAGGTACGAAGCTCTTATCTCTTCGATAACCTGGCCGGCTTTTTATATTTATTGTCAAGCGGATATTCGCAATCCTGCAGGGGACTTACTTGCTTCGGTTAAAAATTTTCTATGGAAGCAGATTCTGCATACTCTTCAGGCTGATCGCCAGTGTGGAGGTATTATGCAGAAGTGCGGATGAAGTCGGCTGCAGGATACCTGCAACGCCACAAGCGATAAGACCTGCGTTAAAGGTAATAATAAAACGGTAATTGCTTCTGATACGCTTCATCAGTGCATTGCTGATCTCTTTCAGAACAACAAGCTCCTGAAGATCATCTGCACCTACAGTAATATCTGCGATCTCCCGGGCAATTTCAGCACCATCACTGATGGCGATACCGACATTGGCTGCGGAAAGTGCCGGAGAATCATTGATTCCGTCACCTACCATGATAACCTTTCTTCCGGCTGCCTTTTCTTTTTCGATGAAGTTGGCCTTATCCTCCGGAAGTACCTCGGAATAATATTCGTCCACTCCCACACGTCTGGCAATGGCTGCTGCTGTACGCTCACTGTCCCCTGTCATCATAACGATCTTGGAAATCCCTGCCCCGCGCAGTGCTTCTACAGAAGCTTTCGCCTCCTCACGAAGAGGATCTTCAATACAGATCACGGCTGCAAGACGTCCGTCAATGGCAAGATACAGATGGGAATACTCTTCCGGAATATTGTCGAATTTCTCCTTGCCATCCTCCGGGATCAGACATTTCTCATCTTCAAATACAAAGTGATAGCTTCCGATCACGGCCTTATGGTCTTCGATCGTAGTGGAAATTCCATGCGCTACTACATATTCAACCTTTGAATGCATCTCCTCATGGGCCAGATGCTTCTTCCTGGCAGCACTGACAACAGCCTTGGCCATGGAGTGTGGGAAATGCTCTTCCATACATGCGGCGATACGCAGCATCTCCTCCGGATCATTGTTGTCAAAAGGAACCACATCCACAACGGTTGGCTTCGCCTTTGTCAGAGTTCCTGTCTTATCAAATACGATGGTATCTGCCTCAGCCATTGCTTCCAGATATTTACCGCCCTTAACTGTAGCCTTATGTGTACCGGCCTCACGGATCGCAGACAATACAGAGATCGGCATTGCAAGCTTAAGCGCGCAGGAGAAATCCACCATCAGGATCGCAAGGGCCTTGGTGGCATTTCTGGTGAGGAGATATGTAAGTGCTGTTCCTCCAAGAGTATAGGGAACCAGCTTATCTGCCAGATGCTCTGCCTTTCCCTCCAAAGAAGATTTCAGCTTCTCAGACTCCTCGATCATGGTAACGATCTTGTCATAGCGGCTGGAACCACCTACCGTCTTTACGCGATGGTGATCTCACCTTCCTCCACAACAGTGCCTGCATAGGCAACGCTGCCCTCTTTCTTGCATACAGGTACAGACTCACCGGTAAGAGAAGCCTGGTTGACCATAGCCTCTCCATCTGTAACACTTCCGTCAAAAGGAATTACGGTACCCATACGTACAACAACATCATCTCCCGGCTGGACCTCTCCGGACTCTACCAGGATCTCCTGATCCTCTCTCTTCAGCCATACCCTGCCAACATTCAGGGACATGGTTCTTGCAAGATCACCTACGGATTTCTTGTGCGTCCACTCTTCCAGGATCTCTCCGATCCCAAGCAGGAACATGATGGAGCCTGCAGTACCAAAGTCCTGACGTAATACAGACACTCCAATTGCAGTGGCATCCAGGACCGGCACCTCGATCTTACGGTGAAGAAGTGTATCGATTCCCTTCCAGATATATTTCAGGGAAGTAGCTGTTGTATAAATGGCATTCAGCGGATATGGCAGAAAAAGCCTTCTTCCGTAATGGCAGATCACCTTGGAGATCAGCTTCTCCTGATATTCTGCATTCAGTGCTCTCCCTGAGCTCTGCAGCACCTGTGAAGGAACCTCTACATCCTGATAATGAAATTCGCTGATACCACGGATAACCGCAGCTCTGCTGCCCCGATAATTTACAACTGCGTCACAGGTTCTCTCGTATACCTTGGCAGAAACCACTCCATCAAGATTCTCGAGATAATACAACAGCGTATCTGCCTGCCGTAGCTCATCCTCTTCTGAGCAAGATGGATACGAAGCCGGCCTCTTGTCTCATGTTTGATATAAAATTTCACGGAAAATCGCCTCTTTACTCAGCTGTCTCTTCTGCTGCTTCTTCTGTCTCTTCTGCTGTTTCTTTGAATGCATCCTCATCTGCAGTTTCCTCTGCTTCTGTCTCAACATCCTCTACAGCCTCTTCAGCTGCTGCTCTTTCCTCATTGATCTCCTTAGCTTCAGCATAAATATCTTCAGCATTCTCCTGAAGATTCGTAGCTGTTTTCATGATGCAGTCCTTAGCTCTTAAAACGGCTGCTGTGCATCCTGTGTAAAGCTTCTTCGCATCCTTGCTTGTGAGGATCTTGATTCCTGCTGTACCGAAAAGAACGCCTGCTGCAAAAAGTCCTGATTTCTTGAATTTAAAGTCTGCCATAATAATTTCCTCCTGATATATGATTTTTATTTTTTTCTGATTCCCGGTGAGGATTTTTCATGTCCGTCCCGATATTTTCATTATTATAAAATGTCTGTAAAAAAAAAGTCCAGTGTTTTTTGTGTGAATTCAACGCAATTCGTTAAATTTTCAGTTATTTTTGCCTAACAGTTAATTTTTACTAATAGTTTAATCTATCTAATTCTTAGTCTGTACAAACCTCTTCTTTCCTATTATATTGTGCCATAGCTTTTCCATACTCACCCAACCTCATGAACAGGCAGCAGCGCCAGGGTACGGATATTCTGTTCACTGATCTCCCCGCAGGCCCGAAGTCCTGCAAGGATCACTTCATTAAGCTTCTGTCCGGACAGATGGCATATCGTATCATCATCCAGTTCTACTGTGCAGACGCCTTTTGTGCTGCATGCCACGCGATACATATTCTTTCGGCTGATAGCACCGATGGATTCCAGCGTATTGACCATACGGTATACTGTAGCTACACCGATCTTCGGATCCAGTGCGGAAGCCTGTAATAGATTTCCTTACAACAGGAGCACTCTCCCTCCAGGATAATGTCCAGAAGAATCTTTCTCTGTCTGGTGATGCGGAGCCCCTTCTCCTTCAGTTTCTCTATAATAAGATCCCTCTGCATCTCTGTATGTCGGTAGCATCCTGTTTTTTTCTCTTCTGTTTCGGCTTCTGCAATATGCATTCTGATCCCTCCTTTATTGAGAAAACTTTTCTTTTATCTAATAAGTTAGTATACTCCAACTTAGGTTAGTTGTAAATAACTCGTTTGAACTTTTTTTACATATTGAGGATTCTGCCTGAATACCGTATAATGTTTCGTGAACCTGTACATAGGAAACCGTCGTTTTGACAAAATGACGAAAAATCCCCTTTCGTTTTTTCGTCAGAATGACAAGAAACTGCCGGAAACTTTGTAAGATTCAGCTCTAGCCCTTTTCTCTCATTTTCGATATACTGTTAACCAGCAAAGGAAATTACGTAAAACAATATATTAATTTTGGAGGGAAACAACAATGGCAAGTTTATCATTATCTCACATTAATAAAACTTATCCGAACGGCTTCCAGGCAGTTAAAGATTTCAACCTGGAGATCGAAGACAAAGAATTCATCATCTTCGTAGGACCATCCGGATGTGGAAAATCTACAACACTTCGTATGATCGCAGGTCTTGAGGAGATCAGCGTGGTACACTTAAGATCGGTGACAAAGTCATGAACGATGTTGAGCCTAAGGACCGTGATATCGCAATGGTATTCCAGAACTACGCTCTGTATCCTCATATGACAGTTTATGATAACATGGCATTCGGACTTAAACTTCGTAAAGTTCCGAAGGACCAGATCGACAAGGCTGTTCGTGAAGCAGCAAGAATCCTTGACCTTGACAAGCTTCTTGATCGTAAACCGAAGGCTCTTTCCGGTGGTCAGAGACAGCGAGTTGCTATGGGACGTGCTATCGTTCGTAATCCTAAGGTATTCCTTATGGATGAGCCTCTTTCCAACCTGGATGCTAAGCTTCGTGTACAGATGCGTATCGAGATCTCCAAGATCCATCAGAGACTTGGCGCTACTATCATCTATGTAACACATGACCAGACAGAGGCTATGACACTTGGTACCAGAATCGTTGTTATGAAAGACGGTGTTGTTCAGCAGGTTGATACACCACAGAACCTGTATCAGAAACCAGGCAACCTCTTCGTTGCAGGATTCATGGGATCTCCGCAGATGAACTTCCTTGATGCTGTTATCTCCGAGAAAGGCGGCAATGTAATTGCTACAATCGGTGGTGAGCATGAGGTTATCGTTCCGGCAGCTAAGGCTAAAGTCCTGAAAGACAAAGGCTATGTTGGAAAGAAAGTTGTTCTTGGTATCCGTCCTGAGGATATTCATGATTCTCAGATGTTCCTTGAGACATCTCCAAGCAAACCAATGAACTCCGTAGTTAAAGTTTACGAGCTTCTTGGTGCTGAAGTATTCCTGTACTTCGATGTTGACGGAACTCAGGTTACAGCACGAGTTGATCCTCGTACAACAGCTAAGACCGGTGATCCGATCAGATTTGCATTCGATATGGAGAAAGCTCACTTCTTCGACAAAGAGACAGAGCTTACTATCACAAACTAATTCTCGTCGAATCATAAAAACAGAATGTAACCCCGGGGGATATGATTTCCCGGGGTTTCTTTTTATTTCACTAGTTTTATTTCACATCAGAAAGGACGCTTTTTATGAAAATACAGCAAACAATTCAAAAATGTCTGGATGACTGGACCCGGATCAGCGGTCTTGATTTCTGTATTCTGGATGAAAATGACCAGATATACATTTCCACAGGGGACCGTCGACTTCCTTCTTCTGAAAAGCTTGCTCAGTTCCGGGAGGATCCTGCCTTATGCATCTCCAACCGCAGCTGCAGTCTGTACAAGCTGAACAACATACCTCAGAGCAATATGCTTCTGATCGTATGGGGCTCCGGAGAGCAGGCTTCTACCATCGGAGAGCTTGCTGTCTGCCAGGTAGAAAGTCTCCTCACTGCCTATACGGAAAAAACAGACAAGAACTCCTTTATGCAAAATCTTCTCCTGGACCGTTATTCCCAGGTAGAAGCTTTTAACAAGGCTGCCCGTCTTCATATCACACCTTCCGCCCGCCGTGCGGTATTTCTTGTGGAAACCAAGCAGCACAAGGACGAAAATGCCCTGGCTACCATCCGCAACATCTTTTCTGCCCGTACACGGGATTTTATCACTGCACTGGATGATTCCGGCATCATCGTAGTACGTGAGCTTCAGAGCACCGAAAGCTACGAAGAGCTGGATGGTATCGCCTGCATGCTGGTGGATATGCTCAATACAGAGGCCATGACCTCTGCCTGGGTTTCCTACAGCAATGTTGCAGATGATATCATGGAGCTTTCCGATGCTACAAGGAAGCCCGCACTGCTCTCGAGGTCGGCAAGATCTTTTATGCTGACAAAAAACGTTTTCGGTTACAACCGTCTGGGCATCGGACGTCT
>ENA-OQLB01000652-OQLB01000652.1-human-gut-metagenome-genome-assembly--contig:-NODE-652-length-18459-cov-4.959743_pt1 | contig 18459 bp, 27 predicted proteins | sample MGYA00242656_ERZ504813 | MGnify/ENA primary metagenome ERZ504813 (study PRJEB26092, sample SAMD00036388) | human gut metagenome | host: Homo sapiens | study: EMG produced TPA metagenomics assembly of... | reverse complement strand
CACATAACCGATACTTTATCCGCCTTAAAGTAGAAGACCGCTGTGGTGTTCTGGCCGAAATGACGGCAATATTTGCAAAATATCAGGTAAGTGTGGCACAGATTATTCAGAAGGACACCAAGGTAGAAGGCTGTGCGGAAGTAGTTGTGATCACTGAGAAAGTAAGAGAAGGTGATTTCAGAACTGCAATCGAGGAACTGAGAAACAGAGATTCTGTAAGAAAGATTTCTACAATCATTCGTGTTTACGGAAAATAAGATATCGTTTATTGTTATAAACTGCGAAGTAGTTATTCAATACAGAGATGCGCAAAAAAGCAGATTATGAATATCCACTTAATAAGTTGGTAAAACGAAATTAAACAAAGAAGCCAAATACATAAAAAAAAGAATTGAAAAATCCTGAAATTTTGATACTATAATAAAGAGGGCACAAAAGCGTGTTATCAGGCATGCAATGAACGATAAAGTGCATCTGTATATAAAAATTTCAGTTGCTGAACTTACAAAATTAACAGGACTTTCCAGAGGTTTTTTCTATAATAATCCGAATGTGAAACAGGTCATGATGGAATTGAAGGAAAAACAACAGGGAATGATATTGCGAAATCCTAAAAGCGATGCTATTGCAAAAGCACAGGAAGCACGGATTAAGAGTTTAGAACAGAAATTATCCGATAGTGTTCCGAAAAACGAATATGAGAATCTACAGAAAAAATATGAAGAATTACAAGTGAAATATAGTCAAATGAAAAAGGGAACACTGTTGAAGATGTACGACCAATTATAGGAAGAAAAGGAGAATATTTTATGCAGAACGAAATTTACGATGAGAAAAATGGACTTACGTATATGTTATGTGGTGATTATTATTTGCCGGAATTGGCACTTAAAGATATTGAACCAACATATGGGAAATATGGGATGCTTCGTAAAAGCTATTTACAGGAACACAGAAGGGCAAAATATCAAATATTGTTGTTACAAGGAAAACTTGTTGAGCATTTGAATCAGATTGATGCAGAAGCAAGGGATAGGGAAGAACAATTAGTAAAACAGATGATGGAGAAACAAGGAATTACAGAGAAATTAAAAAGACAGGACAACATGGAATGGACTAGGAGGATGAATACCATTTGTCATGATGCAGAAGAGATGATTTTGACGGAAATGATATACACGAAAGGATAATGAACTGTATTGGATAGCAAGAATTGCAGCCCGGATAGCAAAAAAGTGGAAGTCCGGATAGCAAAAAAATGGAAGTCCGGATGGCAGGATTCTTGCTGTCCGGAAAGATAAAAAAGTGAGGGATTAAAAATGTTGGTTAAGTACATAATAAAAGTGTTTTTGTGTTTGATTCTTGTAGTAATGACATTGATTTGCTGGTTATTAAAAATTCCTATGATGTTGGGAAATATTTTTCTTTACTTTTTATCAATTATATTTATTCTGACAGGTGTTTTGAGCTATGGATTTGCATTGGAATCTGCAAGAGAATGTGGTCGAATGATAATAATTGGGATGGCATTTGGTGCAATACCAGACTTTGTCTCATTTTTGGGAAAAAGTTTAGAGACATTGGTTGACAAACTGTTGAGTATGACAAATGAATGAGAAAGTCGATATGAAAGAGGGCTGTGAAAGGTTCTCTTTTCTTTTTGCAACTGTGAAATGGCAAGATAATAACGTTATATACATTGTGTATTAAGTACAGATATTGTATTTCTGCATGATGGGAACATAGGGAGTCCATATAAAGGCACTGAATACGGGACATGATGGAAGCCTTTCAACACTTCATGCAAACAGCAGTCAGGATATGCTTTCCAGAATTGAAACGATGACATTGATGGGAATCGATCTTCCCCTGGAAGCGATCCGAAGGCAGATCGCTTCGGGGTAGACATTCTGGTACATCTCGGGCGTATGCGGGATAAAAGCAGAAAGCTGCTGGAAATCACAGAAGTATGTGGATTTGAAAACGGAGAGATCCAGACCAGGCCGCTGTATCGCTGGGAAGAAGGAAAGGGACTTGTAAAAACCGGAGAACTTTTGCATTGTGAAAAAATGAAACGGGCAGGAATCAGACTATGAAAGAGCGGAAAGGAAAGAATCAGAAATGGAGATCTACGAGGAAAGATTACAGGATGTATCATTTTACGGGGAAGGAGACCGCAAAGTATCTTCTGGAGGGAGCTGCCGTATGCGCTGCAGCCGACTATCTGTTTTATCAGAGCCTTCCTGTGTTGCTGTTTATGCTTCCAATACCAGTGCTTTTTCTGAAAATGCAGAGGAAAAAATGCACTGCACGGCAGCAGAGGGAGCTGAATTACCAGTTCCGGGATGCTCTGACGGCCATGAATGTGGCGGTACAGGCCGGCTATTCCGCGGAGAATGCGGTGCGTGCCAGTGTAAAGGATCTGGGGAGACTTTATGAAAAGGGAAGTGATATCCTGGATGAATTTCGGTATATCGAAAGCCAGCTGCGTCTGAGTGTTCCGGTGGAAGAGCTGTTCCTGGATCTGGGAAAACGCAGCGGAGTGGAAGATATTGAAAATTTCGCAGCAGTATTTTATACAGCAAAAAGAACAGGCGGGGATATGACGCAGGTGATCCAGAAAGTAGCCAGAATGCTTAGTGATAAGATCGAGGTAAAAAAAGAGATCGAGCAACGCTGGCCGCAAAGAAATCGGAACAGATGGTTATGAGTATCATGCCGGCCGGTATCATCTGCTATCTGAAACTGACTTCGCCGGGATTTTTGGATGTACTTTATGGGAATCCTTTCGGAATCTGTGCCATGACAGTTTGCATGGTGATCTATGGCTTGTCTTACTGGCTGGGTGTGAAGATTGTAGACATAGAAGTGTAGGTGAGGATAATGTGGATACATATTTTGATATTTATGGTGATCCTTGGGGTGTTTCTGGCAGGAAAAATGGGGCGGCTGCCTCCGGAAGCCGGAAATCCGGAAGAAAAGAAACTGTTTATACGGATAGCGCTTACCGGAAATATCATCGGGATGCTCCTGACATTTCAAAGTGGCGGAGATAAGGTTTATTCATCCGGATACCGTATGGAAAAAGAGGAGACAGGTGCTTATGAAGAGAAATTCAAAGTATCTGTAGACGGAGAAGAAGCCGGTTCCCTGTATGTGCAGGTGCCGGAAAAAGAAACAGAAGGATCCGAAGAAGAACCGGAAACAGAACTTAGCGAAGAACAGCAGCGCGGGAAAGAGCTGCAGGACATGATCGTACAATATAATCAGAAAAAAAACGATCCGCAGTACTATTATCTTCCAGATGAATGGAATGGAAAACATCTTGAATGGGAGCAGCCAAAAGACAAAACAGGAAACCTGCTTTCAGCTCTTGGTCTGGCAGCAGCGGCAGCAGCTGTCATTGCAAAAAAACGGGAAGAACAGAATGCTCAGATAAAAAGAAGAGAACAGATGCTGATGGATTATCCAGGACTGATCATGAAATTTACCCTTCTGGTGCAGGCAGCTTAACTGCCAGAAAAGCGTTCCAGAAAATAGCACTGGATTACGGAAAGAGAGAAGATGGTAAAAAACGTGAGGCTTACGAAGAAATCCGAGTAGCCTGTTATGAGATGGACAGTGGGATTTCCGAAGCAGAGGCTTACCGGAGATTTGGAGAACGGTGCGGACAGGTAAAGTATAAAACTCTGTCAACACTACTGATCCAGAACCTCCAGAAAGGAAGCAGGTATCTGGCCGATCTGCTGGAAAAGGAATCCGTGGAAGCCTGGGAGGAGCGAAAAAGAAAAGCAAGAGTGCTGGGAGATACAGCAGCAACAAAACTGCTTCTTCCGATGGTCTTAATGCTCCTGGTGGTGATGGCGGTGATCATGCTGCCGGCATGCCTTTCCTTTTACGGAGGGTAGGACTGGAGAAAAGAGAAAGGAAATGTGAGGTGACAAATGAAAATATGTGGAAGTATGTAAAAGAATTTGCGATGGAAGAGGATGCGGTGGGTGTTGTGGAGATCATCCTGATTCTGGTGGTTCTGATCAGTCTGGTCATCATCTTTAAGGAACAGCTTACAGCACTTGTTAAAAAAATCCTTACAAAAATCACAAAACAAAGCAACACGATCTGAAAATGAGAAAAAACGGTGATATCTGCTGATATTTCCGTTTTGGAAAGGAGAGGTACCCCTTGGCAGGAAATGTGAAAAAAGGCAGCATTACGATCTTTCTGGCTCTGATCTTGAGCCTGGTTCTTTCTCTTGTGTGTGCCAGCATTGAATCTGTACGCATGGCAGCTGCCAGGACACAGATACTTAACAGTATGGATATTGGCTTATATTCCTTATTTGGACAGTATGACCGAACGCTTTTGGAAGATTATGAGCTGTTTGCACTGTATGCAGGTGGAAAAGAAGAACTGGATATGGCTTCTGTATATGATGATTTTCAGACTTATATGAAACCTGTATTGAAACAGAACAGTCAGAAACTGGAGCTTCTCCAGGGCGGATTCAATGGTTATCAGCTTCTGAGCGATGGAAAAGGCGAGATTTTTTACCAGCAGGCTGTTCAGTATATGCGTGAAACTCTGGGAAGCCAGGGGGTACAGACTCTTCTCGGAAAACTGAAGGATCAGGAAAAGAAGACAGAGGATGCAGAGAAAAAAGGAGAACAGGCAGAAAATAAAGGAACGTTGGATTCCTATGATTCTGCTATTACGGACGCCGCGCAGAAGAGCGAAGAAGCAAAAAAAGAACAGGAACAACAAAAAAACCAGGGAGATTTTTCGGATGCAGGAAATGGGGATGATTTTACCGGCGGTGTTGATGAAAGCGTGGAAAATCCTATTCCGATCATCAGAAGAGTCCGTAAAATGGGACTTCTTGATCTGGTAGTACCATCCGAACGGGGAATATCGGATGCGGTTACAGACAGAAAAAGCCTTACATCCGGAAGAAAGCTCCAGACAGGACTAATGTTGGATACGGATATACGATCCGATAATTCGTATACGTCCGGAATATTGTTTGGACAGTATCTGCTAAAGAAACTGGGGAATTATCGAAGACCGGCAGCGGCGGGGTTGAATTATCAGGTGGAATATATTCTTGGAGGGAAGAACAGTGATCGGGAAAATCTGAAGTCCGTGGCAGGAAAACTTCTGGTGATCCGTCAGGGGGTTAACATGGGCGTATCTGCTTTCAGATGGTGGAAAACGGATACAGGTCGAAACACTGGCGCTGGCGATCGCATCAGGTTTTCTGATCCCACCGGCGGCAGCAGTGATCGAAGCGGCACTGATTTTTTGCTGGGCATTTGCGGAGAGTATTCTGGATGTCCGGGAACTTTTTGCAGGAGGACATGTACCTCTTATAAAAAACTCCTCAGACTGGCAGCTGTCTTTGAGTAATCTGCCCAATATCCTGGATAAGCTGGATTCTTCAAGAAGGATACAGGGAATGGAATGTCTTATGAGGATTATCTTCAGGTTCTGCTTATGGCGAAAGGAAAACAGGATAAAGTTCTGAGAGGAATGGACATGATCGAGTGTTCTGTACGTGAAAAGGGAAAAAGACCAGGTTTTCAGATGGATCACTGCATCACTGCCCTGGAAGCGTCTGCAGATGTAAAAGCAAACAGACGGAAAATATTTACAGTTACACGTCAGTATGCGTATGAATAGAAAGAGAGGTGTACAGGGATGCTTTTTCAGAAAGAAAAAGAAGATAAAAATCAGATAAACAGACTGGATCAAAAAAGAGAAAGGCGCTCTCGAAGAGCTTTTTTCCTGCTTTCCCCGATAAGCCGGAACGCTTTCTGGAAAAGTATCCCTGTGCACCTTTCTGAAAAAAGCAAGTCTCACTCTGGAGACTGCGATGGCTTTGCCGCTGTTTTTTTTCGGAGTGCTCACGCTGCTTTCTTTTATGGATATTTACAAAGTACAGACAGAGCATCTGACCGGCTTGTGCCAGAAAGCAAAGGAAGCAGGTATGTATGCGTATGGTGCCGGCGGCTCAGGTACAGAAACGATCACATTGCCGGACATATATTCCTATCAGCCCATAGGCGGTCTGCTCCCGCTTCCTAAAATATGGTTTCACAATACGGTAAAGGTCCATACGTGGAATGGTGTGGTATACGAAAATGAAAAGGATACAGTGGAGAGCCAGCCTATGGTGTATGTGACAGAATCAGGAAGTGTGTATCACAGAAAACTGGGGTGCAGTTATCTGAATCTGTCTGTTCAGCAGATATCAGGTTCTTCGGTTAAAGCTTTAAAAAATGCATATGGAGAAAAGTATCAGGCCTGTGAGCTGTGCAGTCGTGGGCAGGAACCGGCCGGAGTGGTATATGTCACAAAAAAGAGTAACCGTTTTCATAACAGGGAAAGCTGCAGCGCATTGAAACGATCTGTACGGATGGTGAAAGAAACTGAGGTTTCCGGTGAAATGAGTGCCTGCGGACGATGTGGCTGAAGGGAGAGATCATGAGCAGTGTAAAAATTTGCATGACTGTACTTCTTGGAATTAATACCTGGACAGATATCCGAAAAAAAGAAATCTGTTTACCGGTGCTTTTTATATTTCTGGTAGGCGGGATCCTGTGGCGGATCAGGCAGGGGCTTCTCTGGCCGGCAGGGATTATTTCCATGGGAATCGGAGTATTTATAATTTTGATCGCTTTGATCAGCGGAGGAATGGTCGGATTTGGAGACGGATTGCTGATACTGACAATGGGCTCTGTGCTGGGAGCCGGAGAACTGGCAGGGATCCTCTGTGGGGCATTATTGTTGTGCGGAATCTACTCAGGCATTGAGTATCTTATGCTAAAAAAGAGTCGAAGTGAGGAAATTCCTTTTGTACCGTTTCTGCTGATCGGATATTTGGGAGGGATATTTTTGTGAGAAAAATAAAAAAGGGGAGCTTTACAATAGAAGCTGCATTGCTCATGCCTCTGGTGCTTATGATACTGATCGGAGTGCTGTATCTGGATTTTTTTGTACATGACAGAGCATATCTTACTGCGGCAGCTTATGAGGCAGCAGTCAGCGGCAGTATGGAAGGATATAAAAAGAAAGGGAACATATATGAAAAGGCGGATATACAGTAGAATGCTGGGCGATATCGGGCTGCCGGGAGGAGAGAATCTGAGCATGCAGACAAATGCAGGAAAAACTGTGAAAGTAACTTACAGACTGGAAGTACCTGCCGGGTTCCTGGGGCAGAAATGGAAGCTGGAAGTCAGTGGTAAGGCAAAGCCTCTGCGGCCTGTGGGATGGATCCGCAAGGTAAAAGGAACTGTGGATATGCTGGGAGAGGTGACGCCATAAAATGAGAACGGAATATAAAAGAGATATGAATCATAATTATCTGATCCTGACAGGAGATGAGAGAATCGATACAGATTCTTACCAGGTAAGGATGATCGTGGCCAATGCTGTGCCTGATCTTCTTCAGTGTCGGATACAGGGAATCGACGGAAAATTCATGGTGTATTATGATATAACTTCCCGGCATTCCATGACTGCGCTTTTTGAGGAGAAAAAGATGGATCTGGAGTCGCTTCAGGTGATACTGGGAGGCTTTATACAGATCATGGAAGAAATGTCCGAGTATCTTTTGAATCCCTGTCAGCTGATCCTGGAACCGGAATATATCTATCTGGATGCGGAAAGAAAAAGTGTCCGATTTTGTTATCTTCCGGGATTTCATGGGGAAATACAGAAACAGTTTCAGAGTCTTGCGGAGTATATCCTTCCAAAGCTGGATCATGAAGACGGAAAAGCGGTCATGTTGGGATATAATGTATACAGACGTGCACTGGAGGACAGCTTTCATCTGGAATACATCAAGGAAGAGTTATATAAAATATGTAACAGCGACGAGGAAGATTTTTCTCCATATGAAAAAAAGAAAACAGTGGTCCAGGAAGAAAACAGGATGACAGAGGAGGAAAAAGAAGATAATCTGTGGCAGATGGAAAACTGGGAGAGAGCCAGTGGGTCCGGAAATGAAAAACAGAAAAAAGCTTCAGCGGACTCACAGAAGCGGAAAACAAACAAAATATGGAAGCCAGTGGCTGGATTTGGTGCAGCATTGGTGCTTCTTCTGGGAATTACGGCAGGAATGGCCGGTGGATATATTCCAAGAATAAGCAAAGAGGTTTTTCTTCTGGGAATTCTTGCAGTAATGATACTGGGGATGCTGAGTTATATTCTGATCAAAAAAGTCTGTGGAAAAAAGAAAAAACCGGATACGCCGGTGCCTGAGCAGAAATATGGTGCGGCGGAAAAAGAGACAGCTGTATATTCAGAAGATCAGAAAGAATCTGGTACGCTGTCAGGGAGCAATGCCGGTGACAGCAGAAAAGAACTGGAAAAGATCAAAAAAAACATCCCGACAAAAGCGGAGGATTTTTCAGATGGATTTGGTGAAACAGTAGTTCTTTCGGCAGGTGCATCCAAAGGTCCTGCTACATTAGTGAGCCGGGAACCGGGGGAATTGGCTACCATTTATGTGGAAAAAGATATCACAGTGATCGGAAAACTGGAAACTGCGGCGGATGCAGTGATCAATATACCAACTGTCAGCAGGATCCATGCCAAGATCCGAAAAAGGAGGGGGCATATTATCTGGCAGATCTGAACTCCAGAAATGGGACTTCTGTAAATGGACAGCTTCTGAAAACAGGAGAAGATTATTTGTTGGAGGATGAGGATGAAGTTGATTTTGCACAGGCCCGTTATATTTTTTTGAAATAACAGAGCGAAAAGTCCGGTTTTGTATCGTATTAATATAGGACCGCAGGTTGTCCGCCTGATGAAAATCTGTTAAAATAATGAAATGAATTCGAATTTTCAGATTATAACAGCGAGTTACGGGAAATATTTCCGGAACCGCTGTGGAAAAGAGGCCGGAATTGGAAGAAATAAAAAAAGAACCTGTGACAGTTTTACTGATCCTCATAAATACGCTGATCTTTCTTGTGGTGGAATTTACCGGCGGCTCGGAGAACGGGCAGCATATGTTGGAATGCGGTGCTGCTTATGCACCGCTGATCCTGGAACAGGGACAGTGGTATCGGATATTTAGCAGTATGTTTCTGCATTTTGGTGCGCCGCATCTGATCAATAATATGCTGGTTCTGTTTGTGCTTGGCCAGAGACTGGAACCGGTAACAGGAAAGATAAAATTTTTTCTGATCTATATATTTGGTGGTCTGGGCGGAAATATGCTCTCTTTGTTTTTTGATATGTATGCAGGAAACACTTCTTTATCTGCAGGAGCTTCCGGAGCTGTTTTTGCAGTCATGGGCGTATGATCTATGTAATCATACGGCACAGAGGAAGAGTGGCGGATCTGACTGTCAGGCAGATGTTGATCATGGCCGCATTTTCTCTGTATTTCGGATTTGCAAGTGAAGGCGTGGATAACGTAGCGCATATAGGCGGTTTGTTGAGTGGTTTCCTGATCGCTGTAATTCTTTATCATCCCAGAAAAATATGGAAAACAGTTCCCTGACCGGGAGTACTCTCAAGCGTGATGTCTCCACTGTGTGCCTGAGCGATCTGTTTTGAAACAGCAAGGCCAAGGCCGGTCCCGGATTCTTTGGTTGTGAAAAATGGCTGAAATATCGCAGCCTGCTGTTCCTTTGAGATTCCACATCCGTTATCCCGGATATCAATGCGAATGCCGGAATTTTCCGGAATGACAGAAAAAGAAATCTTCCTCCGGGAATTGGAACGGCTTCCCATGCGTTTTTCAGAAGATTCAGAAGCATCTGCCGGACACGGATCCGGTCAAGAGCTATCGATGGCAATGAATCCGGAATATCTGTTTCGAGCGTGATCTCCAGATAATCCAGAGTAGGTTTTATGGAGGAAAGAATCGTTCGGAGATAGCAGCAGGTGTCAATGTTTTCTCTTTTGACATGGTCTGCATTATTAAATGCAGAAAGTTCATCAAGAAGTTCTTTTACATAATCAAGATTATCCATAACATCATCCCAGTGCTCATATTCTTTGACCTCAGGATGTGCAGATGCGATCATCTGGAGTCCGCTGTTAATGAGAGTCAGAGGATTCCGGAGTTCATGTGAAAATTTTGAAAGTGTATAATGAAAATCGTTTTTCAATTTACTGACTGTAGTATCGTTGCACATATTATCACCTCAGAAAAATATTAACATCAGAAATTTCAAATATCAACAAGAACAGTATTGAAAAATTCGAGAAAATACGACAAAATAAGAATATAGATAAAATAATTTTGCAAACAAGGAGGACAAAATAATGGGAGATTGCATATTTTGTAAAATCGCAAATGGAGAGATTCCATCAGCAACACTTTATGAGGATGAGGAATTTCGCGTGATTCTGGATCTGGGACCGGCAAGCAAAGGACACTCATTGATCCTGCCGAAAAAGCATGCAGCGAATATTTATGAACTTCCGGATGAGACTGCCGGAAAAGCAATGATCCTGGCTAAAAAAATGGCAGGAAAGCTGAGAGATGCACTGAACTGTGATGGATTTAATGTTGTGCAGAACAATGGAGAGATCGCAGGACAGACTGTGTTTCATTTTCACATGCATCTGATTCCGAGATATGAGGGAGATGGTGTTGGTTTAACCTGGAAACCCGGAGAACTCAGCGATGAGGTGAGAGATGAAATCTTAAAGAAAATTAAAGAATGACAAATAGCCACTAAAGAGGAAAAATGAATAATCAGACATTTGAAGAGTTTTATCTTAAATACCGAAAAATATCCAGAGGGTATGCGTATGGGGTTCTCCATGACTGGAGTGCTGCTGATGATGTCAGTCAGGATGTACTTTACAAAATGTATACTATAAAGGATGGCCTGAATATTGATAATGAAAAGATGATGTTTTCTCTGATCAAGAGGGCATCTATGAATAAGGCTTTGGATTATATAAAGAAATCAAGCTCCAAGCATGAGTTCGTCTGTCAGGAAGAAGTTGCGGCATTTCTGGAAGAACAGAATTCGGTCGATGCGGAAGAGGTATTTCTGCGTAAAGAGAAGAAAGAATTTATGTATATGGTGCTGAGAAGATTTCGAAAGAAACAGCCGATAAATTATGAGATCTTAATTCAGGTCAAATATCTGGAGATTTCCGTTGAAACAGTTGCAGAAGAATATGGTCTGACGAAAAGTGGTGTCAATAACAGGATATATAAAGCGAAGCGCTGGCTGCAGGAAGAATTTCGCAAAGTATACGAATAAAAGAAAACCCTGCCAGCCCGGAAGGGAGTGGCAGAGTTTTCATATGGCTGTTGTGGAAATATAGTCAGGCTCTGGCGCATTCTTCAATAAGATCAGTGATCTTACTGATGGAATCTACCTGGCCGTTTCCTGCCATAGCATCTGTATATTTCTGACGATCGGTATAGAGCTGGCGGATGGTTTCCAGAAGCTTTTCTTCTGTGATCTCCTCTTCTTCCAGCACTTTACTGAAGCCCTGGCGTTCAAAGGATCGTGCGTTAAGGATCTGGTCACCACGACTGGCTTTGGCAGAAAGCGGGATCAGAAGATTTGGCTTATGAAGTTCGCGGATCTCACAGATCGCGTTAGCGCCTGCGCGGGAGATCACGATATCAGCCATGGCAAACAGATCCGGAAGCTCGTCCTGGATATATTCATACTGGACGTATCCGACAGTACCGTTGAGAGATTCATCGGTTTTTCCCTTTCCGCAGAGATGGACAACCTGGAATTCTTTCAGAAGTTCAGGGAGAATCTTGCGGACATTATCATTGACAGAAGCAGCTCCCAGACTTCCACCGATGACCATAAGTACCGGCTTGTCAGCAGTGAAACCACAGAATTTACGACCGTTTTCCGCATTTCCGGAAAGAAGTTCCTGGCGGATCGGAGTTCCTGTAAGAACTGCTTTGTCAGCAGGAAGATTGGCGACTGTCTCAGGAAAATTACAGCAGATTCTGGATGCAGAAGAGAGACAGAGTTTATTAGCAAGACCTGGAGTCATGTCGGACTCGTGGATCAATGCGGGGATTTTTAAACGTTTGGCCGCGATCACAACGGGAACCGTAACGAAACCGCCTTTAGAAAAAACAACGTCCGGTTTCAGCTCTTTCAGAATCTTTCTGGCCTGGCTGAATCCCTTCAGTACACGAAACGGGTCAGAGAAGTTTTTGAGATCGAAGTAACGTCTCAGCTTTCCGGATGAGATTCCATAATATGGGATTCCAAGTTCTTCGATCAGTTTTTTTCGATTCCTTCGTAGGAACCGATGTAGGAAATCTTATAACCAAGCTCCCTGAGCTTTGGAATCAGGGCAATATTTGGAGTTACATGTCCGGCAGTACCACCGCCGGTAAGTACGATGTGTTTCATTTGGATTCCTCCTGAATAGTCATATACTATCATTAAATATGAACTCTAACGGAGGAATTGTCAAGGAAAGATAGGATTACAGGAGAAAAATAATGGAAAATTTCAGGGACGCTGAACTGAAAAAATGGTTGGCAGAAGAATATGAAAAAGAAACCGAAGAGATGGAAAAAATCCTGTTTCCAGATGGAGTGATTCCTGATGATGGAGAAACAGAAGAGGAGGCAAAGGCTGCTTATCAGAGGCTTGTAGAAAGACTGAAAGCAGATGGTGTTTACAAAGAAGACGAAACTGACAGTATTAAAACTGATGATCATAAAGAGAATGTAAAATCGTTTATCTGCCGAAAAGAAAAGTCATAAAGCAGCTCGCGTAGCGGCAGCAGTACTTGTATGCTCAGCCAGTATCTTCGCCGCAAGCATGACCAGCCAGGCGAACAGGAGTTGTTTTATTGATTCTGTGAGGTATTGGGTCGGGGGTGATACGAGGATTGTGGTGGATAATGATAGAACGAATGAGAAAGAATATGAAGATGAGCAGACGGCAATTGATGATATAGAAGAAGAACTAGGTGTTGATATTCCACGTTTTTTATATCGGCCTGAGGGACTTGAATTCAAAGATTACAATATAAGTAAAGATTTTGAATATGCTTTATTGCAGTATAATTATAACGATACAATTATGACATTATATATTAATAAATATGATAAGGAAACCAAAAGTACTGGTGCGAGTTTAGATGGAAAAGAAATAGAAACAATCAAATTGCCGGAGAGAGAAGCGAGCATTCAGGTGAAAAGAATAATGGCTAAAGGAGATAAGAAAGCCAGTTATGTTGCATATTGGAATAATTCCACAGAATTTTATCAAATAGAATCCCAAATGGAAGAACAGGAGTTTATAAAATTAATCAAAAATATAAAATTTTGACGAGATAATGTTTTTTTTTCATCGTATATATAGTGTAATTAAAGTTTAAAGGAGAAAGGTATTACATGAAAGAGAAAATGAAAAGAATAATAAGCATGTTGTTTTTGGCATGTTGCTGCAGTATATTATTTGTAGTTCCTGCAATGGCAGAAGGCTTATCAGATGATTTTTCAGTGGAAACAGATACGAATGAGGATTATGCAGAGGATACGACTTATAGTGTTCTTAGAGGCAATAATTTAAGTTTTGGAACAACAACGATAAAAAAGATGGCAAGTAATAAAGTTGGAATCTCTGGAATAACTCAGTGCCATCATGTATGCAGTAAAGTTTATTTGGATGTTTACTTGGAAAGAAAGGTAAATGGAACATATTCTACATATAAAAGCTGGAGTTTTACAGCATCAAACGCAAGTAATTTAGTTAAAGATCTCACGGTAATCGTGCCAAAAGGCTATTACTACCGTGTACGAGGCTATCATGCAGCCAAGGATGGCAGTAAAGAATCAACAACAACTCTGACCAATGGTGTTTTAGTAAAATAACAAATCAATAAATAACGCACACCCCCCAGCGATGCCACACCCCCAAAAAATAAAAAATCCAGTAAACTTTACATTACCTTCGCTGGGGAATGTCTAAAAATTCTGAATAATATCAAAAAAATCTAAAAAAATCCCTTTAAAAAAAGAAACATATTTCACAAAAAGACTGTCAAAAAACATGTATTTCGTGTATAATAAATACAATAACAAACCGTTAATAAACAGAAAGTCGAATATTTCTTTTTGAAATTGTATATCACAGCGTTTCTGGATGATCGGATATCACAGAGAGATCCTTCAGGCTTTTTTTGATATGGATATTTCAGAACGTGGGACGGAAAAGGGGGCTTGTGCATGAAGATAACATTTATCGGTGCTACGCATGAGGTGACCGGAAGCTGTTATTATCTGGAAGCGGCAGGACGGAAGTTCCTGGTGGATTATGGAATGGAGCAGGGACCGGATTATTATGAAAATAAGGAGCTTCCGGTGGCTCCGGGTGATCTGGATTTTGTGCTCCTGACGCATGCGCACATGGATCATTCCGGGAATCTTCCGGCCTTGTATGCAAAAGGCTATCAGGGTCCGATCTATGCGACAGAGGCAACCTGTAATCTCTGCGATATCATGCTTCGTGACAGCGCACATATCCAGATGTTCGAGGCTGAGTGGAGGAACCGGAAGGGACGGAGAGAAGGAAAACCGGAATTTATTCCTGCATACACTATGGAAGATGCCATGGGTGTGCTCCGGAACTTCGTCAGATGCCCATATGATAAGATCATCAAACCGGCAGAGGGAATCGAAGTAAGATTTGTGGATGCAGGACATCTTCTTGGCTCCAGCAGTATTGAAATCTGGATGACGGAAGAGGACAAAACAGAAAAGATCGTTTTTTCCGGCGATATCGGAAATATCGATCAGCCGCTGATCAGGGATCCGGTATATATCCGGGAGGCAGATTATGTTGTGATGGAATCTACCTACGGAGACCGCAGTCATGGAGAACGTCCGGATTATCCGGCAATACTGGCAGAGATCATCCAGAGGACCTTTGACAGAGGCGGCAGTCTGGTGATCCCGTCCTTTGCAGTAGGCCGTACTCAGGAAATGCTGTATTTTATCCGACAGATCAAAGAACAGGGACTGGTTCACGGCCATGATGGTTTTACGGTATATGTAGACAGTCCCCTTGCCAATGAGGCAACTACGATCTTCAGTGAGAATGCATATACCTGCTATGATGAGGAAGCAATGGATCTTTTGAATAAAGGTATCAATCCGTTATCCTTCCAGGGATTGAAGACCTCCGTTACTACCGATGATTCCAGAGCTATCAATTTTGATGAGGACTGCAAGGTGATCATTTCCGCCAGCGGTATGTGTGATGCTGGTCGTATCAAACATCATCTGAAACACAATCTGTGGAATCCCAGAAATACCATTCTTTTTGTTGGATACCAGGCTATCGGAACTCCGGGACGGGCATTGCTGGAAGGTGCTGTGGAGATGAAGCTGTTTGGTGAGACTGTGCAGGTGGCTGCTGAAATATGCAAAATGCCGGGAATCAGCGGTCATGCTGATGTAAACGGACTTATAGAATGGGCGAAAGCCTTTGAGACGAGACCAAAACACGTATTTGTTACGCATGGTGATGATACGGTGACGGAGATTTTTGCCCAGAGGCTTAAAGAAGAGCTTGGGTATGATGCAACAGCCCCCTTTAGTGGAACAGAATATGATCTTCTGGAGAACCGGTGTATCCAGGAGGCTGTCGGTGTTCGGATCGTAAAGGCAACTGCTTCGCCGAAAACAACCAAGGCTGCCCGTGCATATGAGAAGCTGTTGGCTATGGGACGCCGCCTGATGTCTGTGATCCGGAAGAATGAAGGCTGCCCCAATAAAGATCTGGACCGTTTTGCAAGAGATATCCAGTCACTGTGTGACAAGTGGGATAGAACGGACATTTAACCGGATAACAAAGATAACATTGAAACAATTATTTTGTCAGATCATCCTAAAATCACCCTGCGGAAATTTTTCGCAGGGTGATGATATATCAGATATAAAAATAAGATTGTGTGAGATCAGCCTTCGTTCAATGCCTGGCGGATGGCTTTTGCAAGCTGATCCGGACATGAAGTTGGTTTGAATCCGCAGCGGATGCCTTCCAGACGGGAGATCACTTCATCTGCATCCATTCCCTCTGCAAGCTGTGCAACACCCTGTGTGTTTCCGGAACATCCGCCTGTAAACTTGATATTGTGAACTTTTTTATTATCGTCGATCTCGAACTCAATTCCCTGAGCACAGACGCCTTTTGTCTTATAAACCATTCTGTTTACCTCCTGTTCTATTTATTTATCGATTATAGCATCTCTCAAAAAAAAGTTTCCATAAAAAATAAAATTTGTTATAATGAACAATGTAGAAAAAGAAAAAACACTGCTGAACAGAAAAAATGTGAAATTCAGCAGGATATCATATTGAAAGAGAGGATTTACAGATCATGAAATGTGTTGGAATCATAGGAGCAATGGAACAGGAAGTAGCAAGACTGAAAGAGGTTATGGAGAATGTATCCATTACTACCAGAGCTGGAATGGATTTTTATGAGGGTGTTCTGGAAGGAAAGAAGGTAGTTGTGGTACAGTCCGGGATCGGTAAGGTAAATGCCGGTATGTGCACCCAGATCCTGGCAGATCTCTTTCAGGTGGAAGCGGTGATCAATACCGGTATCGCAGGAAGCCTTAACAATGATATCAATATTGGAGATATCGTACTTTCCACAGATGTTCTTCATCATGATATGGATGCAACCGGGTTCGGATATCCGAAGGGACAGATCCCGCAGATGAAAGAGTTTTCCTTCCGGGCAGATGAGTGCTTCGTAAGATCGCACATGATGTATGCGAGGAAGTAAATCCGGAGATCCGGGTTTTTGAAGGAAGAATTGCTTCCGGAGATCAGTTTGTATGCGATCAGGGTGTAAAAGATAATATTGTAAAGGAATTCAGCGCCTATGCTGTTGAGATGGAGGGCGCAGCGATCGGACAGGCAGCAGCTCTTAATGGGATTCCATTCCTGATCATCCGTGCTATCTCAGATAAAGCAGATAATAGTGCAAACATGGATTATCCGGCGTTTGAAAAGCTTGCAATTGAGCACAGCGTACGTCTGACCCAGGGAATGCTGAAACGCATGGCTTGATCGGAACTTTGGAGGGAACCGTCACTTTTCTTCTGCATATACTGTAAGAGATAGCAGAGAGAGGACAGCAGAAGAGTTATGATCTATCCAGATTTTTATCCGTTTTATGCTACACAGGGAAGTCCTGGTTTTTATAATGAAGAGAGAGAACAGGAAAAGGAATTTGATCTGATGAGATCATACTATCCGGATACAGCCCGAAGGATCCAGGAAAAAGCGGAAGCACAGTGTCAGCTTCTGGATTATGAGGGAAGCCGGCTGTATGATGAATATCCGGATCGTTTCATGCTCTATCACATCTGTCACCAGGTGAAGGGACAGATGGAGGGAGATACCAGTGTACAGGAGATTCCGGGAGGATTCCTGGATGATCTGATCGAAGTGCTGGTGTATCAGGAGATTTCCAGACGAAGATGCAGGAGGAGAAGGTGCAGAAAATGTTTTCGCACTGAGTATTAAAATGGTGGTTTACCCATGAACGATACTGTGATACCGGCAGAAGCGACCAAAACTGGTTCGCACAACATCTGTCCATATACAATAAAACAAAAAGTGAATATAATGGAAGTATGATGAAGACAATAAGGGAATTTTTAGAAGAACAGATTAATGAACAGCTGATACAGGCTGTTGTCAGTGGCCGCAGGACTGGCGAGGGACCTTCCAAGGTGAAGCTTCGTCCTGTGGAGCTGAAGGGCCAGATTTTTTACCAGGCGTCCATGACAGAAGGGACGAAGGTTTATCATAAGAATTTTACCAGGGAAGAGATGATCGCTTATCTGGAGCATGCTATGGAGGAATTTCGTCAGCTTCAGGCAACCGGACGCAGTCAGGATGGAAGTATCCTTATCAGCAAGAAAGGGAAAGCAACCATCAAAACAAAACAACACGGGTCTGCGCAGAATGAAAAGATAAAGATCGCTCCTCATAACCGGGTGAAACAGTACATTCTCAGAGAGGGAACGGCAGCTCCGTTCCTGGTGGATCTGGGAGTTATGACAAAGGATGGGAAGATCGTTGCCTCCAGATATGATAAGTTCAGACAGATCAACCGCTTTCTGGAGTTTATCAGGGATATCCTTCCGAAGCTTCCTAAAGACAGAGAAATCACGATCCTGGATTTTGGCTGCGGGAAATCCTATCTTACTTTTGCTATGTATTATTATCTCAGAGAACTGGAAGGTTTTGATGTAAACATCATAGGGCTGGATCTTAAGGAAGATGTGATACGGCATTGCAGTGAATTGGCCAGATCTTATGGTTATGACAAGCTGCATTTTTACCAGGGAGATATTGCAGGGTATGAAGGAGTTTCTTCTGTGGACATGGTGGTGACACTTCATGCCTGCGATACAGCAACAGATTTTGCTTTGGCCAAGGCAGTGGAATGGGGGGGCTCAGGT
>ENA-OQLB01000651-OQLB01000651.1-human-gut-metagenome-genome-assembly--contig:-NODE-651-length-18486-cov-5.373495_pt1 | contig 18486 bp, 24 predicted proteins | sample MGYA00242656_ERZ504813 | MGnify/ENA primary metagenome ERZ504813 (study PRJEB26092, sample SAMD00036388) | human gut metagenome | host: Homo sapiens | study: EMG produced TPA metagenomics assembly of... | reverse complement strand
TGGACGTGAAGTGGGCTGAAGTTGTCTGAGGATATCCATGTTATGTGCAGAATGGAGGATACTAATGAAACAGTTCAAGCATCTGATCAAGCCGTATATCATCTGGGCTTCGATCCTGATCGTGGTACCATTGATCCTGATCGTGCTTTATTGCATTTACCTCAGGATGGAAATGAAGTTCTGACCCTTGCATTTTACGATGGGCTGAATTTTGCAAATTCTGGAAGCTACATATTTAAGTGTTATCCTGAAATCCTTCCGCCTGGGTATCCTGACCACACTGATCTGCCTGGTCTGCGGATATCCGCTGGCATACATTATCTCCAAATATTCCGAAAAGGTGCAGAGCTTTCTGATCCTTATGGTCACCATTCCCATGTGGATCAACATGCTTCTCCGTACCTATGCATGGATGAACATTCTTTCTGACAATGGTCTGGTGAACAACCTTCTGAAAATGCTGGGAATCTCACCGATCACCATGATGTATACAGATTTTTCCGTTATCGTGGGCCTTGTTTGTAACTTTATGCCTTTATGATCATTCCAATCCATACATCCTTAAGTAAAATGGACAAGTCACTGATCGAAGCGGCCAACGACCTTGGTGCCAATCCCTTTCAGACCTTCTGGAGGATCACCTGGAAGCTTCCATGCCAGGTGTGGTCAATGGTATCATGATGGTATTCCTTCTGTCCATATCAACCTTCGTTATTCCGAAGCTTCTCGGCGGCGGCCAGTACATGCTGATCGGTAATCTCATCGAGTCACAGTTTATTTCTGTAGGTGACTGGAACTTCGGAAGTGCCATCTCTCTGATCCTGGCAGTGATCATCCTGATCTTTATGAGCTGATGAAGAAGATGGATACTCAGGACGATTAAAGGAGGCAGGAGATGAAAAGAAAAAATACCATATTTTCAAAATTATATGTAGTGCTGTGTCTGGCATTTTTTTACCTGCCGATCCTTGTGACCATGATCTTTTCCTTTAACTCATCCAAGTCCCTGACCAGATTTACAGGATTTTCCCTGCGCTGGTACGGAGAGCTGATAAACAACATGGAGATCAGTAAGGCAGTTTATGTTTCGGTCACAGTGGCAATTCTGGCAACTGTTATTTCCACAGCGCTGGGAACCATTACAGCCATCGGACTTTCAAAATCCAGAAAGGTGCTGAAGGAGATGGTCCTTACCATCAATAACTTTCCAATTCTGAATCCGGAGATCGTAACCGCGATTGGTCTGATGCTGCTGTTTTCTTCGCTGGGAATGACGAAAGGCTATTTGACCATGCTGCTGGCACATATCGCATTCTGTACGCCCTATGTGATCACCAGTGTATATCCGAAGGTACGAAGCCTGGATCCGAACCTTGCCAATGCAGCCATGGATCTTGGTGCAACGCCATATCAGGCACTTACCAAGGTTATCGTGCCCATGATCAAAGAAGGGATTTTTGCGGGAGCGCTCCTGGCCTTTACCATGTCCTTTGACGATTTCGTAATTTCCTACTTTGTTTCCGGAAACGGAGTAAAAAATATATCCATTGTTGTATATAATATGACAAAGCGCATCAATCCCACCATCAACGCCCTTTCTACTATTGTGATCGTGGTCATTGTACTGGTGCTTCTTTTTGCAAATCTGATCATGCCGAAGCTTCAGGCTCCACCGTGAAAAAAATGGATCCGAAAAAAAGAAGGATCGTTGCGGTTGTCACAGCTGCTGCGGTTGTTCTGGTATTGGGAAAGTGGACGCTCGTAAGCCAGGGAAACCACGTGCTTCGTGTATATAATGCCGGAGAATATATGGACCTGAGTCTTCTGGACAAATTTGAGAAGCAGTATAACTGTACTGTTGTATATGAAACCTTCGAGTCCAATGAGATGATGTACACCAAGCTGGCCAGTGGTGAAACCTACGATGTTCTGGTTCCGTCAGATTATATGATCGAAAGACTGATCAAGGAGGAATATCTTCAGGCCCTTGACTGGAAAAAGATCCCAAACAGCAAAAATCTTCTTCCCGAGGTACAGAATAAGGACTATGATCCGGGAAATCGTTATTCCTGTCCGTATTTCTGGGGAACTGTAGGAATCCTTTATAATAAGAATGTAGTCTCTCAGGAGGATCTTGACAAAGAGGGCTGGAATATTCTCTGCGATGAAAAATATAAGGGAGATCTTTATATGTATGATTCCGAAAGGGATTCCTTTATGATCGCCCTGAAAGCGCTGGGGTATTCCATGAACACAAAAAATCTTGATGAGATCCAGCAGGCTTATGAGTGGCTGATCCGGCAGAGAGATACCATGGATCCGATCTATGCAGGTGATGATGTGATCGACAACATGATCTCAGGAAACAAGGCAATGGCGGTTGTTTATTCCGGAGATGCTTCCTATATTATCAGCGAAAATCCGGAGCTTGGCTATTATACTCCGCAGCAGGGAACCAATACCTGGTATGATGCCATGGTCATCACCAAGGACTGTAATGAAGTAGATCTGGCTCATGAGTTCATCAATTTTATGCTGGATGATGAAAATGCTCTTTCCAATACCGAAGAAGTAGGATATACTTCTACTGTAAAGAGTGCATTCGAGGAGATGAAGAACGGAACTTATGAGGGAATTTCTTCCTATATTCCGCAGATCGACAATCCAAAGAATGAGATCTTCGGATACCAGAAGCCAAAGATCAAGCAGAAATTCGCGGAGCTTTGGACAAAGGTAAAAGCAAAATAACAAGACGTCAGAGAGAGACATGAAGGAGGTTCTATGAAAGTAAAAAAAGCAGCAGCGATCATGTTATGTGCGGTACTTGGAACATCTATGATAACAGGTGTCAGTGTCAGTGCAAAGGATAAGGATGAACTGGTACTTTATACATGGGACGGAATGTTTCCGCAGGAAGTGCTGGATGATTTTGAAAAAGAAACAGGGACCAAGGTAGTATATTCCAACTTTGATACCGATGAGACCATGCTTGAGAAGCTTTCCCAGGCAAAGGGCGGCGATTATGATGTGGTAATTGCAGATGATACATTATCGACAGCGCGGTAAAAGAGGGACTTGTCCAGAAGATCGACAAGGATACCGTTTCCAATTTTAAGAACATCAACCCCCTTTATCAGGGACAGTTTTATGATCCGGATGACGAATATACAGTACCTTACGGAGCAGGAATCCCACTGATCGTTTATGATCCGGAACAGGTAGATATCGACATTAAAGGATACAAGGATCTCTGGGATAAGTCTCTGGAGGACAGCATTGCCATCGTAGGTAATTACCGCGTGATCTGTGGCATCACACAGCTTTCCATGGGAGAGAGCATGAACGAAGAAGATGTAGCCGTGATCGACAAGACCGGTGAGAAGCTGAAAGAGCTGGCATCGAACATTCGTATGATCCAGGATGACAATACACAGAATGCCCTTCTCAACGGAGAGGCAAGTGTGGCATTTCTTTATACATCACAGGTAACACAGGCACTGAAGGATAATCCGGATCTTAAGGTGGTTTATCCGGAGGAAGGTCTTGGATTTGGTATTATGGGAATGTTTGTGCCAAGTGAAGCACCGAATGCGAAGGCTGCCAATGAATTTATCAATTATATCCTGGAGCCGGAAGTATCTGCACAGTGCATCAACTATATCGGATACTACAATACAAACAAGGCAGCAGATGATCTGGTAGACGAGAGCCTGGTTGTTCCGGACAGCGTGACAAAGGGTGAAATCGTACAGAATGTAAGCCAGGAAGCAGAGCAGGAATACAATAAGATCTGGACAGAGTTTAAAGCTGCCTGCGATTAAGCAGACGAACCAGTAAGGGGGTTTTTCAGGTGGAGATATACAAAGGCACATCCGCTTTTTCCGGAATAGCCATTGGAAAAATACTGTATTACCACAGAGGCGAATATCAGATCCGTCAGTCCATGGTAGACAATGTAAAAAAGGAGCTGGATCGTCTGGATAATGCAAGAACAGCGGTAAAGAATCAGATCCAGCATATGTATAAAAACGGAGCACCCCTCCCCAAAGAGCAGGAGCTGACCTTGAAACGTCAGCTGAAGCTCTTAAGTGGTGGCAGCTTTCAGCGGGCTGTGGAAAGCATGATCACGACAGAAAAGGTCAGTGCAGCTTACGCAGTCCAAACAACCAGAGATGAGCTTGCCAATGTGTTCCGCAAGCTGGAGGACGAGGCTGTCAAAGAACAGATCGAAAATATCAGGGAGATCTCCGAGCTGCTGATCGGCGCCATGGGTGGCTCCCATGCACGGATCAATCTGGGAGATGAGCCGGTGATCCTTGCAGCAGAGCAGCTTTCCCCAAATGAACTTCTGGAGATGAACAAAGCCAGTCTTCTGGCGGTAGTCATGCATCAGGGGTCTGTTATTTCCCATGTATCGATCATGGCAAAATCCATGGAAGTCCCCACCCTGGTTGAGGTGGAGATACAGAAAGAATGGGATGGCCATATGGCTATTGTAGATGGGTATACAGGAACACTGTATATCGATCCGGAGCCGGAGCTTCTTAAGGAATATGAGATCCGTCATGCAGCAGATAAGGAAGAGCGGGAAGAACTTTTGAGACTTCGGAACCAGAAGGATATCACAGCCGATGGCAAGGAAATCAAGCTTCTGGCAAACATCGGAAATCTGGATGATCTGAATACGGTTCTTTATTACGGAGCAGCAGGTATCGGCCTTCTTCGAAGTGAATTCCAGTATCTCGGAAGAGAGAATTATCCAAGAGAGAATGAGCTGTTCCGTGCCTATAAAAAAGTAGCCGAGGATATGGATGAACGGCCGGCAGTGATCCGTACTGTGGACCTGGGGGCAGACCGTCAGGCAGAATATATGGCGATTCCTGATGAGGTCAATCCTATGATGGGAAACCGCGGCATCCGCCTTTGCCTGGATCGCAAAAAAATGTTTAAAGCGCAGCTTCGGGCTATTTACCGTGCAAGTGCCTATGGAAATATCAACCTGATGTATCCGATGATCACGTCCGAGGAAGAGCTGGATGAGATCGAGAAGCTGATCCGTGAGGTAAAAAAGGGTCTGGATGAGAAGAACATTCCTTACAAAAACATCCGTACCGGAATTATGATCGAAACACCGGCAGCGGTCATGATCAGTGAAGAACTTGGAAAACGTGTGGATTTTCTGAGCCTAGGAACCAATGACCTGACCAGTATACCCTGGCTATGGACCGGCAGAATCTTCTTTTGAAGGATAAATACAACGATCATCATCCGGCGCTTGTAAAGATGATCCGCATGGTAACAGAGGCAGGACATAAGTCAGGATGTGAAGTTTACATATGCGGAGAGCTGGCAGCAGATTCCAATCTTACCGAAGCTTTTATCCAGATGGGAGTGGACGGCCTTTCCGTTGTTCCTGCCTGTGTACTTCCAGTGCGAAAAGCAATCCGCAGCTCCTATGCGGATGAGGCAAACCGGCCGGAAGAAGCAGTAAAAGAGAAATAATATCCGGAAAAATAAAAATCCTGAGAATTTCTATATTGATATCTGTTGATATCTCACATAGGATCCTCAGGATTTTTTTTGACGGAATCTTTCACTCACGGTTTATTGCTGTTCTCAATTGAAGCAGTGCGTGGAAGCATATCTGTTCCGATTAAAGTTATCGAAGTCCAAGCACCTGGGCGGTTTCCGAAATAAACTCCGGTGTGGTACCACAGCATCCGCCGATCACGGAAGCACCGTTGTCCACAAGCACCTTCATATAACCTGCAAAATCCGCAGGGGTCATGCTGTAAACTGCATTTCCAAGATCATCGATCTGGGGCATTCCCGCATTGGGTTTGGCAATGACCGGAATGGAAACATTCTCCTTGATATTGCGGATAACCGATACCAGCTGATCCGGGCCAACCGAGCAGTTGATGCCGACAGCGTCTGCACCTGCAGCTTCCAGGGACATGGCAGCCTCTATGGCATTTCCGCCGCTGAAGATACTTCCGTCTGCTTCTACAGTCACGGTACAGATGATAGGAAGCTCACAGACACTCTGGCAGGCGTCTACAGCAGCCAGTGTCTCCTCGATGTTGATCATGGTTTCCGCTACGATCAGGTCCACACCTGCGTCACGGAGATAACCGATCTGTTCCTGATAGACTTCGAAGGCTTTTTCGTAAGTCATGTCACCGGCCGGTGCCATCATCTTGCCGGTGGTGGTGATATCACCTGCTACGAAAACACCCTCCGGTGCGATCTCCTTTGAATAGCCGGCCAGGGTATGATTGATCTGTTCGATCTGATCCTCCAGTCCGTGCATAGTGAGGTTAATGCGGTTTCCTCCGAAGGTAGGCGCATAGATGATATGGCTTCCCGCTTCGATGTATGCCTTCTGCAGAGACTGGATCACATCCTTGTGCTCAAGCACCCAGCTCTCTGTGCAGACACCACGCGGCATGCCGGCCTTCATCAGGTTGGAGCCGGTAGCACCATCCAGCAGCAGGACATGATCTTCGGTCAGTTTCTGAAATTCCTGTTTTGTCATATGTTTATATCCTCCTTATGGCAGCCAATCACGGTTGGCAAAAAATAGGGCTCCTCCTGTAACCGCTGCACTCATTGCCGTGGGTTTATTTTAACACAGGGAATAAAAATAATCTATCCTGTTTCTGGGACGGAAAATAAAAAATAATAAAAATTAGGCAAATTGTACATATTTAACGACTTTTCTGTCGAATAAAGAACTTGCGTATTAGAAAATAGGATTGTATAATAACCTATAGACATGCCCAAAGGGCAAGACTGTCATCAGATAGAACATAAAGGTAAAGGTGAAAAGGAATTATGATTAAAGTTAAACTGAGCAACTGGAAGTCTGATCACCAGATGGATGAGGCTTATAAAGCTCTGCGAACAAATATCCAGTTCTGCGGAGCAGATAAGAAAGTGATCGCACTTACCAGCTGTACTCCTAATGAGGGAAAGAGCAGTGTGGCATTTAATCTTGCTGCCTCTCTTGCTGAGAGCGGCAAATCAGTGCTTCTGATCGATGCCGATCTGCGTAAATCCGTTTTGATGGGACGTGTGACAGTAGACCAGGAGGTAATGGGACTTGCTCATTATCTTTCCAAGCAGGCCAAGCTTTCTGATGTGATCTGTGCCACTACACTTCCGAAGTTCCATATTATCTTCTCCGGTATCGTACCTCCGAACCCGGCAGAGCTTCTCGGAAACAGACTCTTCAAGGATATGATCCGCGTGGTAAGAGATGTTTATGATTACGTTATTGTAGATACACCGCCGCTTGGATTGATCATCGACAGTGCTATCATAGCAGATTCCTGCGACGGATCTGTAATCGTCGTTGAATCCGGTACCATCAGCTACCGTTTTGTACAGGAAGTAAGAGATCAGCTTGCCAAGAGCAACTGCCCGATCCTGGGAACCATCCTGAACAAGGTGGACTACAGCAAGGCCGGCAATTACGGTCACTATGGCAAGTATGGTAAATACGGCAAGTACGGTAAGTATGGTCCTACGGAGATTATGGTGAGAGCAGCAGTAAATAAAAAAACATTGACAACAGAAATGAGTGGGTTATTTTAATGAAGGGACTTTATGATATTCATTGTCATATCCTCCCCGGGGTGGATGACGGTGCAAGAAACATGGAAGAATCACTCTGGATGCTCAACAAGGAGTATCAGGAGGGCGTACGTCATGTGATCCTGACACCACATTTCCGGTACGATATGTTTGAGCCGCATATGAACATTGTGACAAGACAGTTCATGCAGCTGCGTAGAGCAGCCATGAATATTGGTGATGAAGGCATGAGACTTTATCTGGGCTGTGAACTCCATTCCAGTATGGATATGGTGGAATGCCTTAAGAAGGGACGGCGGCTTACCCTTGCAGGTTCCAGATATGTGCTTGTGGAATTCAGCAACGGAGATGAGAAAAATTATATTGAAGAACGGGTCAGAAGTCTTCTGATGAATGGTTTTATCCCGATCATCGCTCATGTGGAACGTTATAAGGCTACCCGGAACGATATTGGATTTTTGACAGAGCTGAAGGATATGGGAGCACATATCCAGGTCAATGCAGATACCATCAGCGGTCAGGACGGATTCGGGGCAAAAACCTTTGCACGGAAGTCATGAAGCATGGGCTTCTGGATTTTGTCGGTTCTGACGGACACCGTAAGACGGAGCGTATCCCGGAGATCGGCAAATGTGTCGCCAAAATGGAAAAAACAATGGGGAGCGAATATGTAAAGAAGATCTTTATCAAAAATCCCCGGAAAATCACAGGGTAATGGAGAAAAGAAATGGAAAATCAGACTGTTAACAACAACGACGAAGTAGAGATCGATCTTGGTGAGGTATTTCACCTGTTACTGAGCAAGCTGGGTGTTATCATTTTATCCGGTATTGTTTTCTGCCTGGCAGCTGTTATGGGAACCATGCTTCTGATCACACCGAAGTATGAATCCACAACCAAGATCGTGGTACTGTCCAAGCAGGACAGCAGCACACTGACCAATCAGGATATCCAGACAAGTACATCACTGACCAAGGACTATGCGGAGCTGATCAAGAGCCGTACAGTTACTGAGGGTGTGATCGCACAGCTGAAACTGGATATGACACATGAGGAGCTTCTTAAGAAGCTTTCCGTAGATACACCAACGGATACACGAGTAGTATCCATCACAGTTACAGATACCGATCCTTATACAGCGGCAGAGATCGCAAACGCAGTAAGAGATATTGCTTCCAAGCATATCCAGCAGGTTATGGATATCAAGGCAGTAAATGTGGTAGAGACAGCAAACATCCCGGATGAGCCATCAAGCCCAAGCGTACCGAAAAACGGTGTGATCGGCGGACTTCTGGGTATCCTTCTGGCAGCAGCTGTTGTGATCATCGTATATCTGACAAACGATACTGTAAAGACACCGGAAGACGTAGAGAAATATCTTGGATTAAGCGTACTTGGTACAATCCCATACTCTTCCAAAATGGGCAAGAAATCCAAAAAGAAAAAGAAACGTCACGCATAAAAATAACAACAACGGATCAAAGTGTTGGGAAAGGCCGGGAGCAGCAAAAATATGAAGAAATTTTTTGTGTTTTATTAGTGGTCATCTGCTTGGTATGGGAGCCGGTGTAGTATACATGAAGAGCTCCGAGGATAATGAAGGACCGAAGATCACATTTGAAGAGGGAAAAGATACGAATTATACATCCGATATGACAGAAGAGGATCTTCTGAAGGATGTAAAGGCACAGGATGACAGAGATGGAGATGTTACAGAGTCTCTTACTGTAGAAACCATATATCCGAAGAATGACGGAAAACAGGTTTCTGTTATCTTTGTTGCAAAGGACAAAAACAACAATGTAACAAAAAAAGAATTTACCATGGAAGCTCAGGACGGCAGTGCCGAAAATCCGCAGCTGGGACTGATCGATAATGACGGTCTCACAGAGGATGGAGATTCCACAGACACCACAGAGCCTGCAGAAGAGACAGATATGCAGGATGGGACAGAAGCAGACAGCACAGATGCTGAAAGCGGAGATTCCGCAGAAGGAGAACTGACTCCGGAGGAACAGGCGCAGAAGACACAGGAAGACAAGATTGAGCAGCTTTCTCCGCAGGATCCGAAGATGTATCTGACTACCTATTACGTAGAGGTACCGGTAGGAACTACGCTGGATAAATTAAGCTATGTAAAGGATATCCAGGATGATACAGAGTCAACCAGTGATCTTTTCAAAAGGATCCAGATCACCGGTGATGTAAATACAGCTGCACCGGGAACTTACGAGCTTACATATTATGTAGTCGACAACAGTGGAAACAGCTCCAACGGAGCCGTACTTACCATTGTCGTGAAATAAATATCATCCCCTCTCTAGGTGCCTGAGATACCGGAGAGGGGATAAAAGCAACAAAAAATGTAAGCGAGGGAAGACGTAGAAAAGAATATGTATCAAAAAGAAAACAGCAGCTGGGTAAAACATGCAGATTTTGCGATTTGCGATATGTTGTGTCTGCAGCTTGCGTTTGTACTTGCATACTGGATCCGAAACGGGATCGGTCAGCCATACGAGACAGAGCTGTATCGAAATGTGGCAGTGGTGATGTTTCTTATCCAGCTGATGGTCACATTTTTTAATGAAAGCTTCAGCGGAGTTCTGCGAAGAGGAATGCTGGTGGAACTGAAGAAAACCTTTGAACAGTGTACACTGGTCTGCCTTCTGGTCCTGGCATATATGTTTCTTTTAAGAATTGGAAACAATTATTCCAGAATGATCCTGCTGATCACCTATGTGCTTTATACCTGCTTCAGCTACTGCGGCAGACAGGCACTGAAGAAATTCCTGAAGGATCACAGATACGAAGAAAGCGAGAAGCGATCCCTGCTGATCGTTACAGTCAGTGAAAATGCAGACAATGTGGTGGAAACCATCCGCAAGAATAATTACGGAACCTATCATCTGGCAGGAATCGTCTTTATGGATTGTGACAAGAAGGGTGCATCCGTCTGTGGAGTACCGGTAGTAGCTGGGAGTGAGGATATGATCTCCTATATCCATAAGAACTGGATCGATGAAGTATTTTTTGCAGTGCCTAAGGAAATCCCGATCCCGGAGCAGATGATCAAGGATTGCTCTGCAATGGGAGTTGTCATCCATATGAGACTGGCAACTATGAAATCTCTTGGCAAGAACCAGGTGGTGGAGGAGCTTGGCGGATACACTGTGCTTTCCAGCAGTATCCACATTGTGACACCGCGCCAGATGTTTGTGAAACGAGCTATGGATATCGCAGGCGGTCTGGTAGGTTGTCTTTTTACAGGAATCGCAGCGATCTTTCTGGTTCCGGCCATCAAGATCAAATCTCCGGGTCCTGCATTTTTCTCACAGGTCCGCATGGGAAAGAACGGTCGTCCGTTCAAGATCTATAAATTCCGCTCCATGTATATGGATGCAGAAGAACGCAAAAAAGAACTGATGAAACAGAATAACATAAAAGATGGAATGATGTTCAAAATGGATGATGATCCACGAATCATCAAAGGAGTAGGACATTTTATCCGAAAGACATCCCTGGATGAATTTCCACAGTTCTGGAATATTCTGAAAGGAGATATGAGTCTTGTAGGAACCAGACCGCCGACAATGGATGAGTGGGAGAAGTATGAGCTTCACCATCGCAAACGTCTGGCCATCAAGCCGGGACTTACCGGTATGTGGCAGGTAAGCGGTCGAAGTGATATTACGGATTTCGAGGAAGTCGTAGAGCTTGATACAAAGTACATTGCCGAATGGTGTCTGAAGCTGGATATAGAGATCCTGTTTAAGACAGTTATGGTCGTTTTCCGCGGAAGCGGCGCAAAATGATCCATACATATTGAGATTCGAATATAATGACCCGGGCTGCGAAGATGCAGTCCGGGGATAAAAATAAATTAGATAAGTTATAAATATAAAAGAGGAAGTAAAAAATGCAGATTTTATTGATCATGCTGATCGTAGTACTTCTTGCGTTCTCGGTCCTGCTTCTGGCGCTGGCAAAACAAAGTCCCAGGGAAAAGCAGACAGAAGACAAAGAGCAGGAAGAATACATCAGGGATTATGCAGAAACAGTAAGACAGACCGGAGGAAGTATGAAGAAGTTAGAACATTGGAAAGTAATTGCGATATATCTGATCATCTATGACATGATAGCTGTTAATTTTTCTTATTTTATGGCGCTGCTGGTGAGATTCGATTTTCGGTATTCCTCGATCCCCACAGACTATTTTGTCGCGTGGAGGAGTTTTGCACCAATCTATACCATTATCATCCTGGCAGTGTTCGGATGCATGCATCTGTATAACAGTGTATGGCGTTTCGCAAGCTTCCATGAGCTGATCAAGATCACGGTAGCAACTGTGATCACTGGCGTTCTGCATATTGTGGGTATCACGATCTTCTGGGGACGGATGCCGGCTTCCTATTATCTGATCGGTATCATGTTGCAGTTTTTCCTGACTGTAGGCGTACGTTTCTCCTATCGTTTTGTACTTCTTGAGCGGAACCGCAGAGAAAAGAGCGAGCGTGCGGAGCGGAGCAAAAACGTGATGATCATCGGTGCAGGAGAAGCGGGAAGGACCATTGTCCGGGAGCTTCAGAATGCAAAGGAAACCAATTCCAGAGTACGCTGCCTGATCGATGACAATCCGAATAAATGGGGAAGATACATGGAAGGCGTTCCGGTGGTAGGCGGAAGAGACGATATTTTTCTCAATGTGGACAAGTATCATATCAATCAGATCCTTCTTGCGATCCCGACGGCAACACCGCATCAGAAGCGGGATATCCTGAACATTTGCAAGGAAACCGGCTGCGAGCTGAAGCAGCTTCCTGGTGTATATCAGCTTGTAAACGGAGAAGTATCCCTGAGCAAGATGAAAAAAGTAGCAGTGGAGGATCTTCTCGGACGAGACACCATCAAAGTCAACATGTCAGAGATCTTTCAGTATCTGAAGGGCAAAAGGATCCTGGTAACAGGAGGCGGCGGTTCCATCGGAAGCGAGCTCTGCCGTCAGATCGCAGGTCATGAGCCGGAGCTTCTGGTGATCTTCGATATTTATGAAAATAACGCTTACGACATTGAGCAGGAACTGAAGGCCAGTTATCCGAACCTGAACCTGAAGGTACTAATTGGCTCCGTCCGTGACAGCAAAAGGATCAACTGGTATTTGAAACCTATAAGCCGGAAATCGTATATCATGCAGCCGCACATAAGCACGTGCCGCTGATGGAGAACAGCCCATGTGAGGCGATCAAGAACAATGTGGTAGGAACCTATAAGACTGCATATGCGGCAATGATGAACGGCTGCCAGCGATTTGTGCTGATCAGTACCGACAAGGCCGTAAACCCGACCAACATCATGGGCGCCAGCAAACGACTCTGCGAATGGTAGTCCAGAGCATGAACATGGTTAGCCACAACGGACACACCGACTGGCTGCCACGACTTGGCGGACACAGAAAAGAAACCCTGGATGCACTTCACGACAACGAAGGCCAGGCATATGTAAGTGAGAACCATACATCGAAAGCAGGAACCGGCACAGAATTCGTAGCTGTACGATTCGGAAACGTTCTGGGCAGCAACGGAAGCGTGATCCCGCTGTTCAAGCGCCAGATCGAAAAAGGCGGTCCTGTCACCGTCACACATCCGGACATCATCCGTTACTTTATGACCATTCCGGAGGCCGTAAGCCTTGTCCTCCAGGCAGGAACCTACGCCAAAGGCGGCGAGATCTTCGTCCTGGACATGGGAGCCCCGGTAAAGATCGACACCCTTGCCCGAAACCTGATCAAGCTTTCCGGCTACACCCCGGACGTAGACATCAAAGTCACCTACACCGGTCTCCGCCCAGGCGAAAAGCTCTACGAAGAAAAGCTGATGGCCGAAGAAGGCATGGAGAAAACTCCAAACGACCTCATCCACATCGGCAAACCCATCGAAATGGACGTACAGGAATTCTTCAAACAGCTGGAAGTCCTGGCAGCATACGCTACGCCAACAGCGAAAAGATCCGAGACATCGTAGCCGCGATCGTACCGACTATCACTCTGCGGATTCCGACCTGAAGCTGCATAAGAAGGTGTATGAGGAGCTGATGAGTGAGGCGGCTGTGGCTGCGGAGAAGAATTGATAACTGATCAATAATTTATATATATACGAAAACGAAGGAGTGTTGAAAAAATGAAAATCCCATTTTCACCGCCAGATATTACAGAGGCAGAAATCGAACAGGTAGCAGAGGCTTTAAGATCCGGATGGATCACAACAGGCCCGAAAACAAAAGAACTGGAAAGAGAAGTTGCGGATTTATACGGTACCAATAGAGCTGTATGCCTGAATTCGCAGACTGCATGTGCGGAAATGACACTTCGTCTTCTGGGAATTCACGAAGGCGATGAAGTGATTACTTGCGCTTATACCTATACCGCAAGTGCATCGGTGGTGTGTCATGTCGGGGCAAAGCTGGTTCTTATTGATACACAGGAAGATTCTCTGGAAATGGATTATAACAAGCTGGCAGAAGCTATTACAGAAAAAACAAAAGTGATCATTCCGGTGGATCTTGGCGGAGTGCCATGCGACTATGACAGGATCTTCTCTATCGTAGAAGAGAAAAAGAAGCTTTTCCATCCAGCCAATAAGCTTCAGGAAGCAATCGGAAGAGTTATCGTAATGGCAGATGCAGCCCATGCATTTGGTGCGACCTGGCATGGAAAACCAGTGGGCAGCATTGCGGATTTTTCAAACTTCAGCTTCCATGCAGTGAAAAACTTACGACAGCGGAAGGCGGCGCTGTGGCATGGAGAGATATCAAAGGAATTGATAATGAAGAAATCTATCATCAGTACCAGCTGTTATCACTTCATGGTCAGTCAAAGGATGCCCTTGCCAAAACACAGCTTGGCGCCTGGGAGTATGACATCATCGGACCTTGGTTTAAATGCAATATGACCGATGTAGTTGCCGGAATCGGACTGGCGCAGATGAAACGGTATAAAGGTCTCCTTGCACGAAGAAAAGAGATCATCAGCAGATATGATGCAGCATTTAAACCACTTGGCATCGAAGTACTGGATCATTACAACGAAGAGCATCAGTCCTCCGGACACCTGTACATCACCAGAATCCCGGGAATCAATCTGGAGCAGAGACACGAGATCATCGTCAAAATGGCAGAAAAAGGGGTTGCCTGCAACGTACATTACAAACCACTGCCAATGATGACTGCTTATAAAAATATGGGATTTGATATCAAGGATTACTCGAATGCTTATAAGCGATTTGAAAATGAGATCACATTGCCGTTGCATACGAAGTTGACGGATGAGGAAGTGGAGTATGTGTGTGAGATGTTTTGTGGGATTGTGAAGGAATATATTAAATGAAAAAATCATGATTTTGGGAGCAAGTATATTACAGCTTCCAGCGATAAAAAAGGCAAAGGAAATGGGTCTGGAAGTTGTAGTTGTCGATATGAATCCGGACGCAGTAGGCTTTCAGACAGAAGGAATCGAAAAAGAAATCATAAGCACGATTGATATACCTGAGATAGTGAAAGCCGCAAAAAGACATGCTATTGATGGAATCATGACACTTGCTACGGATATGCCAATGAGAGCAGTAGCGGCAGTGGCAAAGGAAATGAATTTGATTGGAATCAGTGCAGATACAGCTGTGAAAGCAACAAATAAAGCAGAAATGCGGAAGGCACTGAAAAAAGCAGGTGTTCCAATTCCTGTATTTTACAAAGTATCTACTAAAGAAGAATATCTGGAAGCAGTAGGAAAAATAAAAGAAGCAGGTTATCGATGTATTATAAAACCGGCAGATAATTCGGGAAGCAGGGGAATCGATCTGCTTAAAGATTATGACAGTGAAACTGTGGAAAAGGCTTATAACTACAGTAAGGAATCTTCAAGGTCCGGAGATCTCATGGTTGAAGAGTATATGGAAGGATCAGAGGTAAGTGTAGAAACTTTAAGTGTCAACGGCGTATGCATGTTATTCAGATTACAGATAAGCTGACAACAGATGCACCATATTTTGTAGAAATGGGACATTCACAGCCATCAGGTCATACAGAAGAAATAAAAAAGCAGATAGCGGAGGTGGCTATTGCAGCGAATCACGCAATTGGTATTTCAAATGGACCATCCCATACAGAAATCAAAATAACGAAGGATGGACCTAAAGTTGTAGAGCTTGGAGCGCGGCTGGGAGGAGATAATATTACGACTTATCTTACGCCTCTTTCCACAGGTGTAGATATGGTTGAAAGTTGTATACGAATTGCACTTGGTGAAACTGCAGACTTAGAGCCTAAATTTCATAAAGCATCTGCTATAAGATATTTTAGAGTTGAGCAAGGTTTCATCAGAGATATCAGGGGACTTGAAGAAGCCAGAAAGATTCCAGGTGTAAAACAGATTTATGTTGTACATGGGATCGGGGAAAAAATGAATGGCATAAAGAGTAGTGGAGATCGCAGCGGCTTTGTAATCGCTCAGGCAGATACAGCTGAAGAGGCTGTAGAAATATGTGAAAAAGCACTGGATTTAATAGAAATAGAAATGGAGTAAGGGAAGTATAAATTCATGTATGAAAGATACATAAAAAGATGTTTGGATGTTATATTTGCAGTCATTGCACTGCCAATCGTATTAGTAGTCTGTATTATTTTTGGGGCACTGATCTGGCTGGAGGACAGAGGAACAATTTTTTTATCTGGCAAAGAGAAGGGGAAAAGACGGGACAATCTTTAATATGTATAAGCTTCGTTCCATGAAGGTAAATGCGCCAGATATTAGAAATAAGGATAATTCAACTTTTAACAGTGCAGATGATCCAAGAGTAACAAAAATCGGAAAGCTGATGAGAAAAATTTCAGTTGATGAGCTACCGCAGGTATTTAATATTCTGAAAGGAGACATGAGCTGGATCGGACCAAGGCCAGTAACAACAGACAGACCATTGTCTGAGTATGACCAGAAAAGAAAAGATCGTTTAAAAGTAAAACCAGGCATTACAGGGTATACACAGGCCTATTATCGAAATAATATTTCGCAGGAGGACAAACTGGCTTTGGATGCAAAATATGCACAAAAAGTAACATTTCTGGGAGATTTGAAGATTTTTCTTTAAAACAATTGAAACTGTAGTATGCAGAAAAAATGTTTATACAAATTAGAAGGGAGAAGAAAAAATGGGTGTTGAAGGAAAAAGACTTTTAGTATTAGGTGCTGGAAGAGGACAGATCGGACTATATAAAGCAGCAAAAGAGATGGGAATCACAACAATTGCAGGAACCATGCCTGATAATAATCCTCCAGGAATTCCTCTGGCAGATGAAGTGTGCTTTATGAATATCGCAAATCCTGATGAGGTTGCTAAAAAAGCAGCGAAGCTAAATTGGACGGAGTGGCTACTTGCTGTCTGGATACAGGGATTTCAGCTCTTGGAAAAACCTGTGATTCTTTAGGATTAACAGGACTTCCGGAAAAAGCAGCCATCATGTGTAATGATAAGTCAAAAATGAAAAAAGCATTTATGGAATACGGTGTAAGTACAGCACAGTATTTTGAAATTTCCAGTGAAGAGGAATTAAAAAATGCATTGGATAAAATTAAATTACCAGTGATCATTAAAGCAACGGATTTACAGGGAAGTAATGGAATTTACATAGCAAAAACAGAAAAAGATGCCTATGACGGATTTCATGCAGCAATGGGATTAACAAAAAGATCGTACTGTATTGTAGAAGAGTTCATAGAAGGATGGGAATTTGGTGCGCAGGCATTTGTATATAACAATGAGGTACTTTTTGTTATGCCACATGGTGACGAAACTTATATGAGCCATACGGCAGTACCGGTAGGCCATTATGTTCCGCTTGACTGTGATGAAGATGTTCACAAACAGACAGAAATAGCAGTAAAAAGCGCAATCAAGGCATTGGGATTAAATAACTGTGCAGTAAATGTGGATCTGATCCTCCGGGATAATAAAGTGTATGTCATTGAGCTTACCGGACGTGTAGGTGCAAACTGCCTTCCAGAGCTTGTGGAAATCAACTTTGGAATCGAATATTACAAAATGATCGCAGCAATGGCTGTTGGAGAAAATCCGTTGGAGTATTGGGAAAAGAAACGTGAGACTACAAAAGCCGGACTTGCAAAGATGATTTTGGAAACACATCAGGGAGGTATTCTTGACTATATAAAATCAAATAATAATGACAGTGAAGATGTTTTAGAAATAACATTTTTTAAACATGAAGGGGACAACATAAGAGTATTTGAAAATTCTAATGATTGTATAGGCCAAGTGATAGTACAGGGTAATAATCATGAAGAGTGTGAAATTACATTGAATAGTATACTGAAAAATATTGAAATGAAATTAAAATAGAGTATTTATAAAATTATGTATCAAATACAGGGAGTTTGAAAAGTTAGATATTATGAAAACATTGTGCATATTTGCAAATGAGTTTCCATATGGCAGTTGGGAAGCATATCTTGAAACAGAAGTGAAATTTTATTCAGAGTTCGATAAAGTATATATTTTTTCACTTCAATTAAGAAAAGAACATGCAAAAACAAAAAGATCACTTCCAGAAAATTTTGAAGTTATACCAATCTGGTATGCACCAAAATGGAAATATTTATTGAATTGTGTTCGTGTATTAGGCGATGTGAATTTGTATAAAGAATTGTTTTTGTTAGGAAAGAAAGGTCAATTAAAAATAGGACGTATAATAGATTTGTTTATTTAGTGTCTGCTGAGCAAACTGAAAACACTTGATTTTACTGACTTTTGCCCCATTTTCTGGTATAATGATTGCAAGGATTTTGACAAAAACAAATCGTTTTTCTTGCAGTTTTCTTACAGATTT
>ENA-OQLB01000650-OQLB01000650.1-human-gut-metagenome-genome-assembly--contig:-NODE-650-length-18494-cov-2.660914_pt1 | contig 18494 bp, 20 predicted proteins | sample MGYA00242656_ERZ504813 | MGnify/ENA primary metagenome ERZ504813 (study PRJEB26092, sample SAMD00036388) | human gut metagenome | host: Homo sapiens | study: EMG produced TPA metagenomics assembly of... | reverse complement strand
CGTAAGTAGTAAGACCCCTTGAAGACGACGAGGTAGATAGGTCAGAGGTGGAAGTACAGTAATGTATGGAGCTGACTGATACTAATCGGTCGAGGGCATGACCAAGCAAGGTGATAGGTAGGATGAAAGAAATATTTCTTGTATGCAGTTTTGAAGGTATATATAAAAGGTAAAAAGCAATCAACATATGTTGGTTGCTTTTTAATTGTTATTATACTGAAAATGTGCTAAAATTAACGAGAAATGCGGCCGGACTCATGACCGTAAAGATCATATTTATTTTTTTGAAGGAGGAATCTAATATTATGATTACCTGGAACAACTTAGATACCCTTGCATCATTCAAAGAACTTGAAAAAGTTGAGCGAGTAAATCTTGTAGAAGCAATGACAGGAGAAAGCGGAGCAGAACGAGTAAAGAATTACAGTGTTCCGATGGCAGAAGGACTTACTTATAACTATGCTGCAAAGCAGGTTGACGATAAAGTACTGGCAGCACTTGCAAAATTAGCAGATGAAGCACAGCTGGCAGAGAAATTTGAAGCACTTTACAACGGAGAAGTGATCAACACAGGTGAGAAACGTCTAGTACTTCATCACATGACACGTGGACAGCTTGGAGAAGCTGTAGAGGCTGACGGAGTGGACAAGCGTACATTCTATACAGAACAGCAGGCGAAGATCGCAGATTTTGCAAATAAAGTACATGCAGGAGAGATCACAAACGGAGCCGGTGAGAAGTTTACAACTGTTGTACAGATTGGTATCGGTGGAAGTGATCTCGGACCTCGTGCAATGTATCTTGCACTTGAGAACTGGGCTAAGAAGAATGACACATTCAAGATGGAAGCCAAATTCATCAGTAACGTAGACCCTGATGATGCGGCAGCTGTACTTAATTCTATCGATGTTGCACATTCTATCTTCGTACTGGTATCAAAATCAGGAACAACACTTGAGACATTAACCAATGAATCATTTGTAAAAGATGCACTGAAGAATGCGGGACTGGATGCTTCTAAGCACATGATTGCTGTTACAAGTGAGACATCTCCGCTGGCTAAGAGTGACGATTATCTTGCAGCATTCTTCATGGATGACTATATCGGAGGACGTTATTCTTCTACATCTGCAGTTGGAGGCGCTGTATTATCTCTGGCATTCGGACCGGAAGTATTTGCACAGTTCCTTGATGGTGCTGCAGCAGAAGATGCACTTTCTAAGAACAAAGATGTATTCAAGAATCCTGCAATGCTGGATGCACTGATTGGTGTATATGAGAGAAATGTATTAGGATATCCAAGTACGGCCGTACTTCCATATTCCCAGGCACTGAGCCGTTTCCCTGCACATTTACAGCAGTTGGATATGGAATCTAACGGTAATCTGTCAACCGTTTCGGTGAGCCGGTTAACTATCTACAGGACCGGTCATCTTCGGAGAACCTGGAACAAACGGACAGCACTCATTCTATCAGTTACTGCATCAGGGAACGGATATCGTGCCGTTACAGTTCGTTGGATACAAGAACAGCCAGATGGAAACAGATGTTGTGATCCAGGACAGCACAAGCCAGCAGAAACTTTGTGCAAATGTAGCTGCCCAGATCGTTGCATTTGCATGTGGTAAATCCGATGAGAACCGTAATAAGAATTTCGAAGGCGGACGTCCATCAAGCATCATTATCGGAGAGCAGGTAAATCCGGGATCTCTCGGTGCACTTCTTGCACACTTTGAGAATAAAGTTATGTTCCAGGGATTTGTATGGAATGTGAACAGCTTTGACCAGGAAGGTGTACAGCTTGGTAAAGTACTTGCAAAACGTGTACTTGCACACGAGACAGATGGTGCACTGAAGGTGTTCAGTGATCTGCTGAATATCTAATAAATTAAAGAAGCAATCACTTGTTAGTGTGATTGAATAGTGGTATGATAGTGCTGTTAGGCAGAAATGTCTGTTTGACAGCACTATTTTTTTGATGAAAGGAAAATAAAGACGTGACCTATAAAGAAGCGAGGGTATATTTGGACGAGATGTCGAAATACGGAAGTGTACTTGGCTTAGATACGATTCGAGGTCTGTTGCGTGAACTTGGGAACCCCCAGGATGATCTGAAGTTCATACATATTGCAGGAACGAATGGAAAAGGATCTGTGCTTGCATACACTTCAATGATATTAAGTAAGGCAGGATACAAAACCGGGCGATATGTTTCACCGACAGTCATTTCTTATCTGGAGAAGATACAGATAGATGGGAAATGGATCTCTGAATCAGAATTTGCAGAGATCATGGAAGAGATAAAAGAAGCAATTGACCGGCTTGTATGTAAAGGAGAACCTGTTCCGACAGTGTTTGAAGTAGAGACGGCGATGGCTTTTTTGTATTTTAAGAAACAAAAATGTGATCTGGTTGTATTGGAAACCGGTCTCGGCGGAGAGACAGATGCGACGAATGTAATTAAGAATACAGTTTGCGCGGTATTTGCAACGATCAGTGTTGATCATCTGGGGGTGATCGGAGATACCTGGAAGAGATCGCACAGACGAAATCCGGGATCATCAACCGGGATGTACGGTAGTGTCAGCAAGACAGCAGGAGAATGTCAGACTGATCCTGCGAAAGAAAGCAGAGAGTCTGAACTGTATATACACAGAAGCAGAGCCGGAACAGATGAGTATCGAAAAAGAAGATTATAAAGGACTTACATTTTCATATAAAAAATATGCGCATATGCAGAACCACATTGCAGGAGAGTGCCAGAGAGAAAATCTTTCTGTGGCACTGGAAGTAATTGAAAGCCTCAGGAAGCTGGGATATCAGATTGAGGAAGGAGCAGTGAGGGACGGTCTTGATGCAACAAGATGGGCGGGACGTTTTACTTGTCTGTCTGAAGATCCGGTTGTGATCGTAGATGGTGCGCATAATGAAGATGCGGCGAAGAAGCTTAAGACATCCATTGAACGGTATTTTACGGGAGAGGAACTTATCCTGATCATGGGTGTATTTAAAGATAAAGAATATGAGAAGATCGTACAGATTCTGTGTCCGTCAGCAAAGCGGGTGTATACGGTAGATCTGCCGAATAAGGAACGTACACTGCCGGCAGAGAAGCTTGCAGAATGTGTAAGAGACTGTATGACAGAACAGATGAGCGTGTACGCAGAAAAGAGTATTGGAGATGCTGTTGCAAAAGCGTATACTTATGCAACAGAAGACAGTGGGAAACGTGCGGTGATCGCATGTGGTTCATTGTCATATCTAAGTGAAGTAATCCGGTGTATGGAGGATACGTACAGAATCCGTAGAGAAAGGAAAGAATATGATAGATCATGAGAAGATAGAACAAGCAGTGCGGCTGCTCCTGGAAGGAATGGGAGAAGATGTGAACCGGGAAGGACTGATTGATACACCGGACCGGATCGCAAGAATGTATGAAGAGATATATGGAGGTATGGATGAGGATGCAGGAAAACATCTTTCTAAGACATTTACCGTTGACAGTCATGAGATGGTAATAGAGAAAGATATTACATTCTATTCGACATGTGAGCATCATCTCCTGCCATTTTATGGGAAAGCACATATTGCTTATATTCCGGATGGGAAAGTTGTAGGATTAAGCAAACTTGCCCGTACCGTGGAGGTATTCGCAAGAAGACTGCAGCTTCAGGAACAGCTTACCGGACAGATTGCTGATGCTTTGATGGAGTATATGCAGCCGAAAGGGGCTATCGTTATGATCGAAGCAGAGCATATGTGTATGACAATGCGTGGGATCAAGAAGCCGGGAAGCCAGACTGTGACAATTGCAAGACGCGGTGTATTTGAGACAGATCCGGTACTGGAAGAGAGATTTTTCCGGATGCTTGGACGATAAAAAGAAAGAGATACAGATGTAGATGAAAAGAGTAACAGAAAGACAAAAAGGGATGCCCCGTCTGAATGCGGTGGTGAATCATGAAGTGTATCAGACATACTATAAGCGTATCTGTGAATGTGAGACGGATAGGGTATTCTGTTGTCATCAGATGAACCATCTTCTGGATGTGGCAAGAATTGCTTACATTAAGAATCTGGAAGAAGGACTTGGATTCGATAAGGAATTGATCTACGTAGCGGCGGTGCTGCATGATATTGGCAAATCTTTTCAGTACAGACAGCAGATTCCGCATGAGATCGCAGGAGAGAGAATAGCAAGGCGGATATTGGATTCTCTTCCGACTGGTTTTACATTTACGGATGAAGAAAAAGCACTGATCTGTCTGGCAGTCAGGGGACACCGCAGACGGCATGAGCATATGAAGCCGATAGAGGAACTGTTCTATGAAAGTGATAAACGTTCCAGAATGTGTCTTTCCTGCATGGCAGAGAAGAAGTGTAACTGGAATGAAGAAGAGAAAAATATGGAGATAATAATATGATCATAGGTGGAAAGAATTTTGATACAGCAAATCATACATACATTATGGGAATCTTGAATGTGACGCCGGATTCCTTTTCCGATGGAGGAAAGTTTAACGGAATGGATGCGGCAATTGCACATGCACACCGGATGGTTGAAGAAGGTGTAGATATCATTGACGTAGGCGGGGAATCTACGCGTCCGGGACATATCCAGATCACGGATGAAGAAGAGATTGCAAGAGTGACACCAATTATTGAAGTGCTTAAGAAAGAATTTGATGTACCGGTGTCGATCGATACCTACAAAAGCCATGTCGCAGAGGCTGCACTTCAGGCAGGTGCAGATCTTGTCAATGACATCTGGGGATTAAAATATGACAAGAAGATGGCAAGTGTGATCGCAAAGTATCAGGCTGCATGCTGTCTGATGCATAATCGGGAAAAGGCGGAATATCAGGACTTCCTGAAAGATTTCATGGATGATATGAAAGAATGTGTAAGACTTGCAAAAGCAGCAGGCATTGAGGATGACAAGATCATCCTTGACCCTGGTGTCGGATTTGGAAAGACTTATGAGATGAACCTGGAGATTATCGATAAGATGGAGATATTAAATGAACTTGGATATCCGGTATTGCTCGGAACATCACGAAAATCCGTAATCGGACTGACGCTGGATCTTCCGGTGACGCAGCGGAAGAAGGTACGATGGTTACGACCGTATATGGGGTACAGAAGGGATGTGCATTCGTACGCGTCCATGATGTAGAGAAAAATAAGAGAGCCATTCAGATGACGAAAGCAATCATGCGGGGACACGAAGTATAGAAAGAGTGAGGAATGAGATGAACCGGACAAGATAAAGATAGAAGATCTGGAAGTATTTGCCAATCATGGTGTGTTTCCGGAGGAAAATGTACTGGGGCAGAAATTTGTGGTGTCTGCGGTTATGTATACGGATACCAGACGGGCAGGACTGACAGATGAGCTGACTGCATCTATCCATTATGGAGAAGCAAGTGCATTTATCACAGAGTATTTGAAAAGTCATACGTTTAAGCTTCTGGAGAAGGTTGCGGAAGGACTGGCAGAGGAGATGCTGGTGCGTATAGCAGGTCTGCAGAAGGTGCAGATTGAGATCAAGAAACCGTGGGCACCGGTCGGACTGCCGCTTAAGACGGTCAGTGTAGAGATTGAGCGTGAATGGCATACGGCATATATTGCGCTCGGATCGAATATGGGGGATAGCAGAAGCATTTTGGAAGCCGCGGTACAGGCGCTGGATGAGATAAAGAATACAAAGGTGGAGAAGGTATCGACATTTATCACGACACCTCCGTACGGAGTGACGGATCAGCGGATTTCTTAAACGGTTGTCTGAAGCTTTCGACATTATTATATCCGGAAGAGTTATTAAAAGAGCTGAACCGAATTGAAAAAGAGGCAGGAAGAGAACGAATCATACATTGGGGACCGAGAACGCTGGATCTGGATATTATATTTTATGATGATCTGGTTGCAGAGACGGATACTTTATGTATTCCACATGTGGAGATGCATAAGAGAGCGTTTGTACTGGAGCCTTTGCATGAGATTGCACCTTATAAACGTCATCCGGTGTATGGGAAGACGGTCAGAGAGATGCTGGAAGACCTTCGGAAATAGAATGACAGAGCATGAACAGGACAGTAAATTTACAAAAAATAAAAGACAAGATGGGGAAAACAAGATGGATATTCAGGAGTGGATTATATTTGCAATCGAACTGATCGGAACAGTAGCGTTCTCAGCATCGGGGGCAATGGTTGGAATTGAGTGCAGCATGGATATATTCGGAGTGATCGTGCTTGGTGTGTCAACGGCAGTTGGCGGAGGTATGGTTCGTGATGTTATACTTGGGAAGGTGCCATCGGCACTTCTGCATCCGGTATATGTGATATATGCCGTACTTGCTGCGGTGCTTGTGTTTTGTATTATATATTTCCGCAGGAAATATCTGCAGGATGGTTTTGGTGAGATCTATGATAAACTTATGTTGGCAATGGATTCTGTAGGACTTGGAATCTTTTCGGCGATGGGAGTGACAAAAGGTATCAGCTGCGGCTATATCGATAATACATTTCTGCTGGTCTTCCTTGGTACAATGACGGGAGTCGGGGGAGGACTCTTGCGTGATACGATGGCAGGAGTTGCGCCGTATATATTTGTGAAACATATTTATGCATGCGCATCCATTGCGGGGGCGTGGATATGTGTGATCATATACAGAAGTTACGGAGAACTTCCGGCGATGGTGGTGTCATCACTGATCGTTATGCTGATACGTTTTCTTGCGGCTCATTACAGATGGAATCTTCCAAGGATCGGAGAGTAGCATTTTGCAGAATGTGATGAAAAAATATGCAAAAGCATGAAAATTTATGCTTGACATTTGAAATGACAGGTTTATAATAAGGACTTGTAAAACATATATAGTTCACCGAAATTCGTTGATGAGAACAATGCCGAATCTATCGTTATTTCACAGAGAGCCTGCGGTTGGTGGAAGCAGGTAATAAGCAGATAAGGATATCCTCTCTAAGAAGCGGGTTGAAAGCAATATCAAAGTAAACCTCGCCGGTATCCCCCGTTACAGGGAGCATGTATGATGGTACGTGAATGAGAGCTGTAGAAAGATTCTACAGAATTAGGGTGGTAACGCGGATAGATTTCGTCCTTTTCAGAGTATATTCTGAAAAGGGATTTTTTTTTTGGTGGACAGTGATTGCTTAAAGGAGGAGAAGAGTAATGAAAGCATTACAAAAAACAAGCAAATTTTTATCAGACTACACGTCAATTGTTGTAATCGCAATCGCAGTGGTTACATTTTTCCTTCCGTCTATGATGGGCTGGGTAAATCTGGCACTGTTCACAGACATGGTATCGAACAAGTTCACATGTCAGTCTATTATCATTGGTATTATCATGTTCAGTATGGGACTGACACTTACAACGGAAGACTTTAAGATTCTTGCACAGCGTCCGTTTGACATTTGTGTTGGTGCGGTTGCGCAGTATCTGATCATGCCATTCCTTGCATTTGCGCTTTCAAAGGTATTGAACCTGCCGGATGGATCGCACTTGGGCTGATTCTTGTAGGCTGCTGTCCGGGAGGTGTATCTTCCAACATCATGTCTTATCTGTGCGGCGGGGATGTAGCCTTTTCTGTAGGAATGACAACAGTATCCACACTGGTCTCACCGGTTATGACACCACTCATGGTATCTTTACTGGCAAGCGGTACACAGATTACGATCAAGGGACTTCCGATGTTCGTATCAATCATTGAGACTGTTATCCTTCCGGTTGGTGTTGGATTCTTGTTAAATTATCTGTTGGGAAAGAATAAAACATTCCGGGAACTTCAGAAAGTTATGCCGGGAGTTGCTGTTCTCGGACTTGCATGTGTTGTCGGTGGTGTGGTATCTTCACAGGGAGCCAAGTTCTTCCAGTCAGGTGTTGTGATCTTCGTAGCAGTATTACTGCACAACGGGCTTGGATATCTGCTTGGATATGGAGCAGGAAAACTGGTTGGTATGAATACATCAAAAAAGAGAACCATTCTATCGAAGTAGGTATGCAGAATGCCGGACTTGCAACGAATCTTGCAACTACAACTGCCCAGTTTGCATCTACACCGGAATCTGCAATTATCTGTGCGGTATCCTGTACATGGCATTCCATCTCAGGAACTCTGTTAGCCGGATTATTTGCAATGCATGACAAACGAAAAGAAAAAGTTGCCGGAAATGCAGAGGCAGCAGCACATTAAGCTTCTTTCGGAATGTGTGAAGCAATAAATTATAGAATAGAAACAAAAAAGAAACAACACGGGATGTGCTGTTTCTTTTTAGTGTGCGCTAATATGGATAAAGATTATCAACGAAATAAAAAAATAATTTAAATAAAATATTGACTACTAGTCATTTTTGATTATAATAATAACTACATGAAGAAAATAAGAGGAGATGGAAAGAATGGTCAAAGTTGGCAAATGGATTGCCCGACACAGAATACTGGTGCTGCTTATAGGAGTCTTATTAATTGTTCCGTCAATAATCGGCATCGCAAAAACAAAAGTAAATTATGACTTGCTGAGTTACCTGCCGGATCACCTGGAGACGGTAAAAGGACAGGATATCCTGGTAGATGAATTTGGAATGGGTGCATTCTCCATGGTCGCAGTCGAGAATATGGATATGAAGGATGTACAGAAGCTGGAAAAGGAATTTGAAAAAGTGCCGCACGTCCAGGATGTACTCTGGTATGACGATGTGGCAGATATCAGTCTTCCGACAGAGATGATTCCAAAAGATATAAGAAAAGCATTTATCAATGGAGATGCAACGATGATGCTGGTATTATTTGATGATACGACATCATCTGATAATTCCATGGAGGCACTGACACAGCTTCGTAAGATCGCAAATAAGCAGTGCTTTATCAGTGGTATGACGGGTATCGTTACAGATATTAAGAATATCGCAATGAAAGAACTTCCGATCTATGTAGTGATCGCGGCACTGTTAAGCCTGGTCGTACTGGAGATTACATCGGGATCATTTGTAGTTCCGTTTTTATTCCTGCTAAGTATAGGGCTTGCGATTTTATACAACCTGGGAAGTAATATTATATTCGGTGAAACGTCTTATATTACGCAGGCACTGACAGCAGTATTACAGCTTGGCGTAACGATGGATTATTCCATCTTCCTTCTGAATAGTTATGAAGAGAATAAGAAGAGATTCCCGGGTGAGAAAGACAGAGCTATGGGGCATGCGATCGCCAATACATTTAAGTCGGTTGTCGGCAGTTCCGTAACTACTGTGGCCGGTTTCATTGCACTTTGTGTTATGACATTTGCACTCGGACGTGACCTTGGTATTGTAATGGCAAAAGGAGTTGTGATCGGCGTGATCTGTTGTGTAACGATCCTGCCGGCACTGATCCTTGTATTTGATAAACCAATCGAGAAGACAAGACACAAATTACTGTTAAGTAATATGGATCGTCCATCAGCTTTTATCACAAAACACTATAAAGTATGGATTGCGGCATTCCTTATACTTTTACTTCCGGCAATTTATGGAAATAACCATACAAAGATTTACTACAATATTGCAGATTCACTTCCGGCAACATTGAACAGTAATGTATCAATTGCAAAAGTAAAGGATGACTTTGGGGCAAGCAACATGCATATTATCATGATGGATAAGAACATGGATGCAAAGGAAAAACAGCAGATGCTGAATAAGGTCGATAAAGTAAAAGGCGTGAAATGGACCATCAGTATGAGTTCACTTATCGGGCCTAGTGTACCGGATTCCATAATTCCAAAGGATGTCCGGAAGATGCTGCAGAGTAAAGATTATGAACTGGCATTTGTAAGTACAGAATACGAATCCGCAACAGATCAGGTCAATACACAGATTAAAAAGATCGATAAGATTGTAAAATCATATGATAAGACGGGAATGGTCATCGGAGAAGCGCCTCTGATGAAAGATCTGCAGGATGTCACGGATGTCGATCTTGTTAATGTTAATATTATCTCTATCGCAGCGATATTTGTGATCATCCTGATTATTTTCAAATCGATTTCACTGCCGGTTATCCTGGTGGCAGTTATCGAATTTGCAATTATGATCAACATGGCAATTCCGTATTATCAGGGAATCAGCTTCCGTTTGTGGCAAGTATCGTGATCGGTGCCATTCAGTTAGGTGCAACTGTTGACTATGCGATCCTGATGACAACGAGATATCAAAAAGAACGAAGCCTTGGAAAAGATAAGATGGAAGCAATCAGCATTGCGCATAAAACGAGTATGCCGTCCATCATCAGCAGTGGACTTAGTTTCTTCGCTGCAACATTCGGAGTTGCTGCTACTCACAGGTTGAGATGATCGGTTCGATCTGTACATTGCTTGCAAGAGGAGCCATTATCAGTATGGTAGTCGTGCTTCTGGTATTGCCGGCAATGTTCATGATATTTGACAAATTAATCTGCAAGACATCCATCGGATTTCTTGGGAAAAAGGCAAAAGCACAGACAAGTGAAGCAAAGTAACCTGTTATTAACAATCCATGATAACTAAGAAAGGAAGCAGGAATTATGAATAAGAACAGAAAATGAAACGAAAAATTGCAGCATCTGTAGCAGTCGGAATGTCAGTGATGATGGGTGTGACACCAGCTTTCGCGGCAAGTGGAACTTCAGACAGTGATGTATATAAAGAAGAAACAGTATACGTGAATGCCAAGGCAAGTGGTAAGACGGATAAGGTAACCGTATCTAACTGGCTTAAGAATTCCGGAAGCGTATCCGGAAATCTGGAAGATGAAAGCACACTGAGCGATATCAAGAATGTAAAAGGTGATGAAAAATATACGTCAGATGGAGATAAACTGACCTGGGCTACAGACGGTGAGGATATCTATTATCAGGGAACGACAGATAAGAAACTTCCGGTATCAGTAAAACTGAACTATTATCTGGACGGAAAACAGATGAAGCCGTCTGAGTTAAAGGGTAAGAGCGGACATTTGAAAATTACCGTTGATTATAAGAATAATGAAAAGCAGAATGTATCGTTGGATGGAAAAGATACAGAAGTATATACACCGTTCGTGATGATGACGGGAATGATACTTCCGAATGAGACATTCAGTAATGTAACAATTGATAACGGCAAGATCATTTCTGATGGTAATAAGAATATCGTAGTCGGATTCGGAATGCCGGGATTAAAAGACAGCCTGAACTTAAGCAGTGAAGAAAGTGACAAAGTTACGATTCCGGAAAGCTTAAGTATTGAAGCAGATGTAACAGATTTTACAATGTCTTCTACTTATACTGTTGCATTATCTGATCTGTTAGATGATGTGGATATGGACAGTATCGTAAATGTAGATGATCTTCAGAACGCTCTGGATGATCTGGAGGATGCGGCACTTCAGTTAGTAAGTGGTTCCGATACACTTGCAGATGGAGCAGGAACACTTGCAGATGGTGTGAACAGCTATACAGAAGGCGTTGATACATTGAACGCCGGCATCCAGAAATACCTTGGTTCTAACGGAGAGCTGAATGGCAGCGTCACAGAGTATGTGAATGGTGTAAACAAAGTTGTCAAAGGTGTACAGGATTATACAAGTGGTGTGAATACACTTGCAGACGGTGTGAGCAGTTATGTAGACGGCGAGAAGCAGCTGGCAGCCGGAGCTTCACAGCTGACACAGTTAAGTACAGGACTGAAGCAGGTACAAAGCGCTATCTCACAGCTTGAAGCTGCAACAGATGGTAAGGGTGCAACGACAGAAGACCTTCAGGCAGCATCCCAGGCTCTGGCAGCAGGAACAGCACAGATGAAAGCAGCACTCGGAACGAAAGAAGTAGAGGGTCTGATGTCTCAGGTAAATGCTATGGTAACAACCGGCAATACATTGATGGCAGAGACTAAGACATTAAGCGGAACACTGGCAAATGGCATCGAGGCACCGCTTACAACAATTGCCCAGACATTAAATGGTATGCAGGAAGCTCTGGCAAATATTAATGCAGCGCAGACAGCATTAGAGAATGCATGTAAGAATATCAATGATGTAGTTGCATCTGACAATCAGACAATTGCAACAGCTAAGACAACAGCAAAGAACAGTTCTGATGCGATCGCTGCATCTATAAGTGCACTGGAAGCGAAGTATGCAGGAATCTCAGATAAGAATTCCGAGGAAGCAAAGCAATTACAGAGTTCTATAAGTGCACTGAAGAACGCAAAAGCTTCCACAGATTCCGTACAGAATCTCAAGGAGTTATCAGGCATTGATACGTCAAAGATGCCGACAATAGATGTAGATTCCTTAAAAGCAGGTGCAGCAACGATCATGACGAATGCAGATACTTTGAAGAAGTCTTCGGGAGAGCTGGCAGCAGCACTTCCGGAATTACAGAAGCAGTTGAAGAGTATCGAAGATGCGGAAGGTGTTCTTGCACAGGCAGGGCAGTTAAGTACATTAACAGGAAGTGTAGACCAGTTAAATGCAGGTATGCAGGGACTGAACAGTGCAATCGGAACACTGCACAGCAATTTGGCTGCATTGAATCATGCGACATCCGCTCAATTCCCGACAGCAATTCAGGGAATCACGGCACTGAACAAAGGATTCGCTCAGTTAAGCGGATACAATGATTCCCTGGTAAGTGGTGCAAATAAACTGAAATCCAACAGTCCGACATTAGTAGCCGGTGTCAATACACTTCAGAGTGGAACCAATCAGCTGGCAAGCGGACTGAACACACTGGGAAGCCAGATGTCTTCCGGATCTGCAACACTTGCAGCCAACAGCGGTGCACTTAGAAGCGGAGCTTCCGAACTTCAGTCAGGTGCAAAAGAGCTTGCAGAAGGCATGGCGAAATTTGACAAAGAAGGAACAAGTAAGTTGAAGAGCACCGTGGAAGATGAACTTGGTGATGTACTTGACAGAATCGATGTACTGACATCAGAAAATTGCAAATATAGTACATTCAGCGGTAAGGATAAAGCAATGGATGGTAATGTAAAATTTGTGATTGAGACGGATGCGATCGAGTAAATAATATGAATATGAAATAAAAAGAATCACAGGTGGAAGAGGATGAAGGAATAGGTTCCCTGTCAATTAGACGAGGGCATATTCTTCATCCTCTTCCGTTTGTGATTCTTCTTTATTCCCATGTTCTTCGGCAAGACCCATTGTATGATTTGAGAAGACGATAAATTAGTCTTATTATCTTTCCTTGAAATTTCCTCGGTATAGTGCTAAAGTATACTAAAAAGGTATGATTTAGCGAGTGCGTGAAAAAACATGCACTAAGGAGGAGAATTCATGAATGAATACAGAATAGGAACAAAATGTGTACAGGGCGGATATACTCCGGGAAACGGAGAACCAAGACAGATCCCGATCGTGCAGTCAACAACATTCAAATATGCAACTAGTGAAGATATGGGAAAATTATTTGACTGGAAGCGTCAGGATATTTTTATTCCAGACTTCAGAACCCGACAAATGATACAGTAGCAGCCAAGATCGCAGAAATGGAAGGCGGAACGGCAGCGATGCTGACTTCATCCGGACAGGCAGCCAACTTCTTCGCACTGTTCAATATCTGTGAATGTGGAGATCACATTGTAGCATCTTCATCCATTTACGGTGGAACATTTAACCTGATCGATGTAACGATGAGAAAGATGGGAATTGATGTAACATTTGTTTCACCGGATGCAACAGAAGAAGAGTTAAATGCAGCATTTAAGCCAAATACGAAAGTAATGTTTGGTGAGACAATTGCCAATCCGGCACTTACCGTACTGGATATTGAATTATTTGCCAAAGTGGCACATGCACATGGTGTGCCGCTTATCGTAGATAACACATTCCCGACACCGGTCAACTGCAGGCCGTTTGAATGGGGAGCAGATATCGTAACTCATTCGACTACAAAATATATGGACGGACACGGAGCGGCACTTGGCGGAGCATCGTAGACAGCGGAAAGTTTGACTGGATGGCACATGCAGATAAATATCCGGGACTTTGCACACCGGATGAAAGCTATCATGGAATTACATATGCGGAGAAATTCGGCAAAGAAGGTGCATTCATTACCAAATGTACGGCTCAGCTGATGCGAGACTTCGGATCTATGCAGTCACCACAGAATGCATTCATCTTAAACCTTGGTCTGGAATCCCTGCATGTACGTATGCCGAAGCACGTAGAGAACGGGCAGGCAGTTGCAGAGTTCCTGGAAGCACATCCAAAGGTAGCATATGTGAACTATCCGGGACTTCCTTCTAATAAATATTATGAAAGAGCACAGAAATATCTTCCAAACGGAGGATGCGGTGTTGTATCGTTCGGATTAAAAGGTGGAAGGAAAGCTGCGTCTACATTCATGAAGACATTAAAGCTTGGTGCGATTGAGACGCATGTAGCAGATGCAAGAACCTGTTGTCTGAATCCGGCAACGTCTACACACAGACAGATGACGGATGAACAGTTAAAAGAGGCAGGAGTACCGGCTGAACTGATTCGTATCAGTCTTGGCCTGGAAGATAAAGAGGATCTGATCGCAGATATTTCGAATGCGTTGGATGCAATCTAAGGTAGAATTGAAAAGAGTAAGGCAAAATTCCGAAAAAACTTACATAAATATATTGATAATACCTATAAGTGGATGTACTTATAGGTATTATTAATTTGAAAATAATTGGATTCAAGTCTATACTATTCAATATAGATAAAATTTATTAATGGGAGGAAAAATATCTATGAAAAAGAAATTGATGTCTGTCCTTCTTGCGGCAGCCATGGTTGCATCAATGGCTGTAGGATGTGGATCAGACAAAAAGGCATCTTCTGACTCTGGGGATACAAAGAAGACAGAGAGCACAGAGAAGAAAACAGAGAGTAACCAGATCTTATTTAACGGATCATCTACATTAGCACCGGTTATTACATCGATTGCGACAGATTTCTTCGACACATATGGAACATGGGATGCATATGATTCATCACTTCCAAAAGAAGACATTGCAATCTATGTATCAGCAGGTGGATCCGGACAGGGAACAAAAGCAGTCATCGATGGAACTTCTACATTTGGTATGGTGGCAAGAAGTGTAAAAGATGAGGAAAAAGAAGCAATTAAAGACGAAAAAGAATATCAGGTAGGTATTGATGCATTAACAATCGCTGTTAATCCTGAAAACCCTGTAACAGGTGTTCTGGATGATCTTTCAACAGAGCAGATCGTTTCATTATTCTCAGGTAAATATGCAACATGGAAAGATCTTGATCCTTCTCTTCCTGATGAAAAGGTTGTAGTGATCACACGTGATATCAATGGTGGGGCACATGAAGTATTCCAGAAGAACATCATGGGTGATACAGAAGTATCCAGCGAAGCAATTCAGGCATCTTCTATGGGAGAACTGGTACAGGATATCATTGATAACAAATATGCAATCGGATATGCATCATTTGGTGTTGCAAATCAGAACGCCGGTAAAGTAGTTACTCTGAAGGTAAATGGTGTAGAGCCGACAAAGGAAAATATCATTGATGGTTCTTACATTATCCAGAGACCACTTTTGATCGTTGGTTCAGGGGATCCGACAGATGTTCAGCAGGCATTCCTGGATGTTATCCTTGGAGAGACAGGACAAAAGACTGTAGAAGATATGGGATTCATTCCAATGAAATAGAAAAATATGAAAAAGGGTGTGTCGTATAGATACATCCTTTTTTTTACCAAAGTATGCAAGAAAGGACTTTGTTATGTACAGAAAAATAGCAAATACATTTTGTAAAGTCTTGATATATATGATTGCTTTTGTGGTAGCGGCACTGATGGGGATTATGTTGATACATATTTTGAAGGAAAGTATTCCGGCATTAAGAGAAGTAGGAATCAAAATGTTTCTGCCGTCATCGGAATGGCGTCCGGTAAGTGCGGCCCCGCAGTATGGTCTTCTCCCGGCTGTTACAGGTACTTTGTATGTGTCCGGACTGGCAGTACTGTTTGCGATGATATTGGGAGTGGCATGTGCCTGCTTTCTTACTTTTTTCATGCCAAAGAAACTGGCATCTGTCTGCCTAGCTTTATAGATCTGGTGGCAGGTATTCCATCGGTAATCTTTGGTTTTATCGGATTAACCGTACTGGTAAAAGCATTTGTAAAATATCTGAAGATGGCAGCGGGACAGTGTGTACTGGTGGCAGGTGTTGTACTGGGAATCATGCTTCTGCCGTATGTTGTATCGACATGTCAGGAATCACTAGTAAATGCAAAACGGACATATGAAAAATCCGGACTGGCACTTGGCTTATCAAGAGAATATGTGTTGATCAAAGTGATACTTCCGGCAATCCGGCCGGGAATTGTAGCAAGTGCGATGATGGCATTCGGACGTGCGCTTGGGGAGACGATGGCAGTAATGATGGTGATCGGTAATTCTGCAATTTTCCCGAAGCTGTTGGGACGCGGGCAGACGCTTCCGGCGCTGACAGCTCTTGAGATGGGAAGCATTGAATACGGAAGTATACATCTGTCGGTGCTTTATGTAGCAAATCTTGTGCTGCTGGTGATACTTGCAGTAGTGACACTGGCAGGGCAGCTGTTGAAGAGGAGGTTTGCAGAACATGAAAAATAAACTGACAAAGTATATGATGCGTACCTTGCTCGGAATTCTTGGAATTTTTACAATCGTAGTGACGCTGTTCTTATTCCTGTATATCTTCTGGAAGGGAAAGAATGTGATGAGTCTTTCATTTATTCTGGATAAGCCGGCGGGGGTACCGCTTGGAACAGCAGGTGGAATCTATCCGGCACTGATGGGATCTATCTATCTTGGCGCACTTTCGGCACTCATGGGGGGAATCATCGGAATCGGTGTGGCTGTTTATCTTGTGTTTTATACAAGGAAAAGTATATTTTACCAAGTAATCAGTGCCTGCATTACAGGACTGTCCGGAATTCCTTCTATTCTGTTCGGTCTGGTTGGCTATACGCTGTTGATCTATCAGTTGGTCTGGGAAGAAGTCTCTTGTGTTCAGCTATCTGTGTGGCTGTTATGATTGTACCGTTTATTGCGATCCGTGCAGAAAAGATACTGAAAGAAAAGGGCACAGAATACATGAAGAATTCACTGGCACTTGGAATGTCCAGAGAATATGCGGTCATACGATTAATTCTTCCGGTCTGTGCAGTGGAATTGCTTGGAACGGTGGCGCTTGGAATGGCATACGGAATGGGAGCGGTTGCACCGATTTTGTATACGGGTGCGGTTATGGTCGCAGATGTTCCGGGAAAACTTACGGATCCATTTATGTCATTGCCGTATCATCTGTATATGCTGGTAAATAATGGATTTTCTCTGGATTATGCATATGGAACGGCGTTCGTACTGATGTTATTCTTACTGCTCATACAGATCATATGTAAATGTATTACTTATATACGAAAGGATTACTGATATGTTAACGATAGAACAGATAAGTTGTGGATTTGGCAGACAGGAGATATTGCATGATATCAGTCTTACGATACCGGAAGGAAAGATTACGGCAATCGTAGGACAATCCGGCTGTGGAAAAACAACATTTTTAAAGACACTAAACCGAATGATAGAAGAGGAGGGCGGCTTTTATAAAGGAAAGATCATTCTTGACAGCGAAGACATTAAAGGACTTTCAACGGAAGTATTAAGAACCAGAATCGGAATGGTATTTCAACAGCCGATCGCATTTCCGTACAGTATAGAGAAGAATCTGTCATACGTCCTGAAATATCATGGAATTAGAGAAGCCGGAGAAATAGAGCGGATCACCAGAGAGTGTCTGCAGAAAGCAAGACTATATGATGAAATAAAAGACCAACTGAAGAAGTCTGCAAAAAAAATTATCCGGTGGACAGAAACAGCGTCTTGCCATAGCAAGAAGTTTGTGTGTGAATCCGGAAATTCTGCTGTTGGATGAGCCGTGTTCTGCGCTTGATATGAAGAATACCATTGCGATAGAAGAGACACTTCTGGAATTAAAGGGAAAATATACATTTGTGATCGTAACACATAATCTGGCACAGGCAAAAAGAATTGCAGATCAGATTATCTTTATGGATCAGGGAAGAGTACTGGAAGTGACAGACACAAAGACATTCTTTGAGCATCCGTCATCCGAACCTGCAAGAGAGCAGATACAGTATATGTAAGAGTAAAGGAGAACGTATGAGAATAGAAATTCCCGGATATAAAACGATGGATCTGAAATATCTGATTCTGGATTATAACGGAACTATTGCGAAAGATGGCATAATACCCGAAAGTGTAAAGGAACGGCTGAAAAAGCTGAGTGGAATATATGAGATTTATGTTCTGACAGCAGATACACATGGAACTGCGAGAAAGATATGTGAAGGACTACCGTTAAAGATACAGACATTCCCTGGTAATGCTGCAGCAGAAGAAAAAAGAAAAATCATAGAGCAACTGGGTGGGAAAC
>ENA-OQLB01000649-OQLB01000649.1-human-gut-metagenome-genome-assembly--contig:-NODE-649-length-18527-cov-6.521413_pt1 | contig 18527 bp, 20 predicted proteins | sample MGYA00242656_ERZ504813 | MGnify/ENA primary metagenome ERZ504813 (study PRJEB26092, sample SAMD00036388) | human gut metagenome | host: Homo sapiens | study: EMG produced TPA metagenomics assembly of... | reverse complement strand
TTCATTTCTTACTGAAATATAACCTAACAGAAAAAAATAAAGATTTGATGAAGATTTATTCCCGTATGGAATAAACCATCAATTGAATATCATTATCAGAACTCGGCTTTCCACTGAAATCAGCAAATCTGTTACAAATACAAAGTCCTAATTTACAGAATATCTCCGTGATTTCATCCAAACTATATAACTATTATAAAAAAGTAGCAGGCATTAATTGTCTGCTACTTTTAACTAAACGTGTTCTCTTTAAATCAATGATTTTATTTTTCTGAATTTTGATATCTTTTAATTCTAGTATAACTTTGCACCAGCCGGAATATGGTTATCAACCATCAGAAGATGCAGTTCTTCATCCTCTGAATCCTTCAGGTTATTCACTGCTGAAAGCAGCATACCGCAAGACTCGATTCCCATCATCTTTCTTGGCGGAAGGTTGGTGATTGCGATCAGTGTCTTACCAACTAATTCTTCCGGCTCATAGTAAGAGTGGATTCCGCTTAAGATCGTGCGGTCTGTACCTGTTCCGTCATCCAGTGTGAACTGAAGGAGCTTCTTGCTCTTCGGAACTGCTACACACTCTTTAACCTTTACGGCACGGAAATCAGATTTGCTGAATGTATCGAAATCAACCTCTTCTTCAAATAAAGGCTCAACCTTTACGTTGGAGAAGTCAATCTTCGCGTTGTCTTTGAAGAATCCGTTGTTGTCGTTTGCAGTTGCTTCTTCTACTGCTCCGGATTTTCCTGCTTTTTTGTCAGAGTCAAGACTCTTCATTGTCGGGAACAGTAATACATCTCTGATTGCCTCTGCTCCTGTCAGCAGCATACACATTCTGTCGATACCGAATCCGATACCACCTGTAGGCGGCATACCGATCTCCAGTGCGTTCATGAAGTCTTCATCTGTTGTGTTGGCTTCATCATCTCCCTGTGCAAGCAGTTCTTCCTGCGCTTTGAAACGCTCTCTCTGATCGATCGGGTCATTCAGCTCTGAGTACGCATTTGCCATTTCCCATCCATTCATGAAGAACTCGAAACGCTCTACATATTCCGGATTCTCTGGTTTCTTCTTTGTCAGTGGAGAGATCTCAACCGGGTGATCCATAACGAATGTCGGCTGAAGCAGATGCTCCTCTACGAACTCCTCGAAGAAGAGGTTGAGGATATCACCTTTCTTATGTCTCTCTTCAAATTCTACATTATGCTCTTTTGCAAGTTCTCTTGCTTGCTCCAGAGTCTCAACTTCATTCCAGTCAACGCCTGCGTATTTCTTAACTGCGTCAACCATTGTGATACGCTCGAACGGTTTACCGAGATCCATCGGGATTCCCTTGTAAACGATCTGTGTTGTTCCAAGGACTTCCTGAGCAACAAAACGATACATATTCTCTGTCAGATCCATCATGCCGTGGTAATCTGTATATGCCTGGTAAAGCTCCATCAGAGTAAACTCTGGGTTATGTCTTGTGTCAAGACCTTCATTACGGAATACACGTCCGATCTCGTATACTTTCTCAAGTCCACCAACGATCAGTCTCTTCAGGTACAGCTCAAGTGAAATACGAAGCTTCAGATCCTCGTTCAGTGCGTTGAAATGTGTCTCGAACGGTCTTGCAGCTGCTCCACCGGCATTTGCTACAAGCATCGGAGTCTCAACTTCCATAAATCCTTCTCCGCTTAAGTATTTACGGATCGCTGCAAGGATCTTGGAACGTTTGATAAATGTATCTTTAGAGTCTGCATTCATGATCAGTCTACGTATCTCTGACGATAACGTGTGTCTGTATCTGTCAGGCCGTGGAACTTCTCCGGAAGCATCTGTAAGCTCTTGGAGAGAAGTGTCATCTTCTCAGCATGGATAGAGATTTCTCCTGTTCTTGTTCTGAAAGCGAATCCTTCAAGTCCGAAGATATCACCGATATCAGATTTCTTGAAATCAGCGTAAGCATCTGTTCCGATTGCATCTCTTGCTACGTATACCTGAATATTTCCCTGTAAATCCTGGATGTTACAGAAAGAAGCTTTTCCCATAACTCTCTTGAACATCATACGTCCTGCGATTGCTACGTGGATCGGGCTTGCATCCATGATGCTTCTTCTCTCTTCGTAATCATTCTTAAGAGCCTCTTTTGCCTGCTCTTCATCCATACCTTCTACGTTCGGCTGCTGGTGATCTTTTAAAAGCTCAGCCTCATGTGCCTCATAGAGATCTTTCACTTCGAGCGAATGGTGTGTCTGGTTAAACTTTGTAATCTGGAAAGGGTCTCTTCCGTTCTGCTGCAGTTCTGCAAGTTTCTCACGGCGAACCTTTCTCAGCTGATTCATATCTGGTTCCTGTGTGTTCTTCTGATTCTGTCCCACTGTCTGTTCTCCTTCCGTTTCTATCTGCTCTTACATTGATTTTATATAAGTCAACTTTATACAAATCAACGTAAAACATTCTCTTTTTATATTGTCTTTTTAAGCGAATTCAGACCTCTTAATAGTAAGAGGTCTGTCCTAAGCTGATTATGAACGTTTGATATCAAGTACTTTGTACTGGATAACTCCTGCCTGTGTCTCAACGTCAACGACATCATTGATTTTCTTTCCGATCAGTGCGTGACCTACCGGAGACTCATTGGAGATCTTTCCTTCCAGACTGTTCGCCTCTGTAGAACCAACAATCTTGAACTCCATCTCTTCATCAAATGTAATGTCGTAAACCTTTACTGCACATCCGACATTGATCTTATCAAGATCAACTTCATCCTCTACTACAACTTCTGCATTCTTCAGGATCGCCTCAAGCTCCTCGATACGGGCTTCGATATCTCTCTGCTCGTCTTTCGCTGCATCATACTCAGCGTTCTCGGAAAGGTCTCCCTGCTCTCTTGCCTCTTTGATCTTACCTGCAACTTCTTTTCTCTTTACTACTTTCAGATTCTCAAGTTCATCCTCAATTGCCTTTAATCCGGCATAAGTAAGTAATCTTTTTTTTGCCTCTGCCATTGTTCCTGCTTCCTTTCTACTTCCTTACCGTCACTGCCTGTTGCAATAACGTTTCGTTTCCTACAACATTTACAGATTCTCTGCAAATCATTTTCTGTCTATACTTTTCATGCATTCAAAGTTTCTTCTCTGTCTACAGATATTATGATGTAACCGGATTGCTCCATTGGTATGCAATTTATACTTTTGACACTTACATCATATTATCGGTTTTAAAATGCATGTCTGCTGTCTTTTTCTCCTGAACGCCAATCGTTATATCAGCGTCCGTCCGCAATTTCAATATTATACTCAAACTCGCGCTTTCTGTCAAGCAATTTCACTCTCACAGGTCACTTCTGCGCAGTGTATGAAAAGCCTTTAAAACCGCCTTTTTCCGAACTTTTTCCATTCTGTTTTCCAACTGTTTTCCGAAGTCCCGGAGCTTCTTTTCCTATAGTCTCTGAAAGAGCAGTTCTTCCAGTTCCTGATAGGACTCTACGCGGTTGATTTCTTCACGCAATTTTGCAGAACCTTTCAGTCCCTTTGTATACCATGCCACATGTTTTCTCATCTCGCGGATACCAATGAATTCACCTTTGTATTTTAGCTGTAATCTGGCATGACGAAGCATCATATCACGAACTTCTTCTTTTCCCGGACGTTCTGGTAATGTGCCTGTCTCTTCATATGTGATCATCTCGGAGAAGATCCATGGATTTCCCTGTGCTCCTCTTGCGATCATGATTCCGTCACAGCCTGTCTGTTTCACCAGCTCTTCTGCTTTCTGCGGACTTGTCACATCTCCGTTTCCAATTACCGGAATAGAGACAGCTTCTTTTACCTGACGGATGATATCCCAATCTGCCTGTCCGCTGTAATACTGTTCTCTTGTCCTTCCGTGCACGGCTACAGCTGCTGCCCCGGCCTCCTCGATGATCTTCGCGATTTCAACCGCATTAATGCAGCTGTCATCAAATCCTTTTCTTATCTTCACAGTGACCGGCTTATCAATCGCCTTCACCATTGCACTGACAATCTCATAAACGAGCTTCGGATTCTTCATAAGTGCAGAGCCTTCTCCGTTACGTACAACCTTCGGCACCGGACATCCCATGTTAATATCCATGATATCAAACGGACGCTCTTCCACACGTTTTGCCATCTCACTCATAATCTTCGGATCTGATCCAAAAAACTGAAGTGACACTGGCTGTTCATCCGGATGGATCTCCAGAAGTGATTCTGTATTTTTATTATTATATAAAATCGCTTTTGCGCTGACCATCTCCATACACAAAAGACCTGCTCCCTGTTCTTTACACAACACACGGAATGGAAGATCTGTCACTCCGGCCATCGGTCCTAAGATGTAACGGTTTGGCAGCGTCACATTTCCTATTTTCAACTGTTTCATCATATTCTATTCTTTCTAATCTATAACTATTCTTCTTATTTGACTTTAGTATCATAGTAAATAACTGCCGAAAAGTCAACGTACACGATCTGTTCTTTCGCATTCATACAAAAAAGTCTGAATAAATCCGGCAATCACAAAGCTTTTGCAATCCTCCATTTATTCAGACTTTTTTATCTGTCTTTTAATATCTCTTGATTTTTCTTGAAGCTGTCTTCTCAAATTCTTTCTCGCGAATGATCAGACTATAAATCTTTTTATATGCCGGTGCTCCCTGATTATATTCATCAATCAGTTTTTGGAGTTCTACACGGACTTCCTCTTCTCTTTCAAGTCCCTGCTTTTTTGCGTACTCTTCATCTGGATATATTTCTGCCTCGATCACTCCTTTTGCTTCTCTTACTAGTACTTCCTGTACCAGTCTTGAAGAACTTAATTTATTCTCCAGTTCTTCCGGTGAGACATTTTCTCCATTCTTTGTAATGATCAGGTTCTTCTTTCGTCCTGTCAGATAGATAAACCTTTCTTCATCTACATATCCAAGATCCCCTGTGCAAAGCCATCCATCTTTCAGTGCGGTTTTTGTTTCTTCCGGCATCTTGTAATATCCTTGCATTACACTGCTTCCGCGAACCCACAGTTCTCCATCTACGGTCTTTGCCTCGCAGTTTGGAAGAAGTTGTCCTACTGAATTCTTTTTTACATTCCATGCAACGGTTGTACTGATGACCGGTGAACATTCTGTCATTCCATATCCCTGGAGAATCTGGATTCCAAAACGTTCGAACAGCTCAATATACTCCGGATTCAGGTATGCCCCTCCACTGCAGATCGTATGAAACTGAGATCCAAATACTGCTTCTTTTACCACTTTTTCCGGAAGGTCTTTTACATCTTCTAACTTTTTTGCAAAAGTTTCAATCATAAGCGGTACCATCAGGATCATATTCGGCTTAAATAATTTGATATTTTTCGCTACACGCATCAAAGAATCATTGATACAGATAATTGCACCGAGAGAAATTCCTTTCAGGATATCCATACTCAGGCAGTATGCGTGGTGAATCGGTAAAACTGACAGAATCACATTTCTCTCGGGGAGCTTCATATCCAGACATGTCGCGTTCTCAACGAGATTTCTGTGTGTCAGCATCACACCTTTGCTCTTTCCTGTTGTCCCTGATGTGAACATGATCGTACAGAGTTGATCCGGAGTAATCTCTGTTTTTTCTGCTCCTGTGTCCTCATCTATCGTTTGTTCCATCATTGATTTTGTAAGAGAAGTATATTTCCCTCATTCGCTTCTTTCTGCATAGAAGGATGTACTTCAGTTTTGGACACTTTTCTTTCGCTGCTTCGATCACATCTTTACGGACCTCATCCAGAATCAGGATTGTTACATCTGCACGGTCGATAAGTTCACACAGTTCTTCTGCCGGAAGTGACATATCCAATGGTACTGCAACATTTCCGCCGTCCACAATTCCAAAATAGGAAGCAATCCATAGATAAGAAGTCGCACCGATCAATGCGATATGACTTTTTGGTTCTCCCAGTTTTTTCAATAATGCTGTTATTCTCTCACTATCTTCTTTCAACTGTGTGTATGTCTTTGCCGCAATTTCATTTTTTCCTGTTTTGTAACGGATTGCGTCTTCATTTCCAAAACATTTTTCTGCATTTGTAAGAATATCGCGAATTGTTCTATATTCCATTTTCTTTTCCCTCTACTTCAAAGACTCAAGATACGCTACAGCTTCTCCGACTGTTCGGATATCTGCTGCCTTGTCCTGTTCAATCTCCACATCCATCTCGTCTTCTATTTCACCAAGCATGCTCATAAAATCAAAGGATGTGAATCCAAGATCTTCCATAAAACGTGATTCCGGCTTGATGTTTTCCTGTTCAATTTCTACATAATTACAAATAATATCTACTAACTGCTCAAACATGATTTTTTCCTTTCCATTCTGTCCTGATCGTGATTCTCAACATGATCCGGATCATCTTTCTTTTATACAAGCTTTATGATTTCTCCAATTGTAAGTTCAGGATTTTCTGCTCCCTTGAACATAATTTTACATAAATAGTAATACAGATATTCCAACTCTTCTCTTGAGATTGCTTTTTTCTGATGTTCAAAGTTGAAATCCAATCCATTATCCTCCGGTCGGTGCATGACTGTCAGATACATTGCCTGTGTTGTCATTCCATTCGGATACCATTTTGTCTTATATTGAATTCCTCCAAGATCTTCCAGTCCTTTCTCCTGCAATGTCATCGGCTGGTAAGTCAAAGACATCGGCTCATACGTCAGTCCATTCTGTGGCTGTGGATATGTCCTGGAGCGATATGCGAAATATTCTGTCGGGTCATAATTTGCATGACGAAATAATTCATTCTGCTTATCACGGATTTCATATACTGCATCGATAAACTTCACATCTTCTGAAAATACGGTACGAAACGGGAATGAATGAATTCTTGTTCCACCGGATTTCTTTTCTTTTAATGTAGCCCTTCTGGCAATCGCATTATTGATCGATACATCCTCCTGTCCATTCATTTTCTGGAAGTAAGTACGTAATCCCATCAATAAAAGACATGCAGGGATACCCGGTACTTTTCGCAGAAATCCATCAGACGTTTGGTCGGTTCTGCTTCCAAATGAAAGATATCCAATGCAGAACTCACATCATCTGTCGCATTAAATGCAGAACGAAGCTTTGGATTTTTAAACATTTCCCTCGCTGCATCCAGCTTATCTGTTCCATTAACACCGTTATAAACCGGCTCTGATGCTTCAATCAGTTCCCTGAAAAATTCTCTGTCTCGCTGCTGTGCTTTACTTCCGGCTTCATATGCGAGATCCTTCTTTACCTGATCTATGTAAGAACACATATCCTTTGGATATGGGACACCTTCATATTTTGCATTACAGTACAGCTCAATAATATCCTTCAGAAATGTGATCAGTGACTGAGCATCTACCACCATATGATGTCCGAGGAAATACACTCCGTTGAATCCATCTGAAGTGCGGATCATTTTAATTTTCGTCATCAGTGAATCCTCGAATGGAAATGGGACAGTTGTCCATTTCTGCATCGTATCAGCTGCCTCTTCCATAGTCACATTGGAGAAATCAACGAACTCTATCTCCCGTTCTTTTCTGTCCTGCTCTGCACTTACAACATACTGATATACATTCCCCTCTTTGTCCTTTGCAAAGCGTATCCGCATCCCTTCATTTCTCTCATATGCTTTGTAAATGGACTCTCGGAGTACATCCCAATCCAGATCTGTGCCAATTGTCAGGCTTGTGCCAATATTCAGTACTGCCGCATTCGGACAAAATGGCAGATAATACAAATGAAATTTTTGCGCTACCGTCAGTGGATATACAGGATATCCTTTTCTTGTTTTCATCATTCTATGATTCCTCCTATAAATGAATCCATTGCTCCTTCATAAGCTTCTCTGTCTTTATAATAACTTCGCAGTGTCCTGCCCCGTGGATGATCAGCTTCTGTTTTGGAGATTTACAATTTTTATAAATTTCTTCAGACATACTGCATGGAACAAATGTATCTGCATCTCCATGAATCAAAAGGACAGGAACTTTTGCTTTTCTGACTTCACGGGCAGAATTGCACTCATCCAGTCCATATCCTGCCTGTTTTTTATTCACCGCATCCGCAATCTGTATCATTGGAAACGCCGGAAGATGATACATACTGTGAAGTACATGTGTAAACACTGCCTTGGGCGAAGTAAACGGACAATCTGCAATAATTCCTTTTACCTGCTGCGGCAAATCAAGCCCGCTTGCCATCAATACTGTGGCGCCTCCCATAGAATTACCATGCAGGAGAATCTGAACATTTTCTCCTTCCTGTCCAATCACCCATTCAATCCATCGATATGCATCATAACGGTCCTTACATCCGAATCCAATGTATTTTCCTTCACTTTGCCCATGTGATCTCTGATCAACAAGAAGAACGTTATAACCACGCTTCAAATAATAATTTGAAATACTTCCATAATCCGCAAGCCCCTGACTCGTGTAGCCATGAAAACAGATCACTGCTTTTTTGCATTTCTTTTCTTCGACATTTCCTGCTCCCCGGAAATACGTTCCATGAAGCTTCAAACTGTCTTCCGACCGGATCCAGACATCTTCATGAGGCTGCTCCATCATCCACTCCCTGCATTCCTTCATCTTTGAGAAATACTGATCCCAGTCTACCCCGGACATCTTCATCGTGCGTTCTGTCTTTGCGTTATAACGCATCATTGTTCTTCTGTAAAAGTATGCACTTCCACCTGCCTCTGCTGATACGATTCCCACCAGACCTGCAAGTGCAAGAAGTTTTCCGTAATGCATCATCTTTTTCACCTTTGCTTCCTTTTTACAGTTATTTCTGTTTCTGTGTTTTCTTTATTGTATTCTGTTCTGCTTTTCTGCTATCAATCAGTTTTTTCAGATACAAAGCTTTGTCAATGTTGCCTTCTACTTTCAATTTTCCCAGTGTTACTGCCAGAACCGGATCCAGCTTTCCCTCATTGATCTTAAATAATGTCTCTGCCGAACAAGTAAAAATCGCATCTCTGTCATAATACTCGTATGGTTCCACATACAGTTTTCCTTCTTTTACCTCTGCATAAAAGATTCCCTCTGCTTCTCCTGTTACATTGAACTGATATGCAAGATGTTCATTCACAGTACTTACATCTGCTTCCATCATCATCCCTTTTACTTTTGAAACATGTCTGCGTATGTCATTTTTCTCTCCCTCTCCTTTTCAGTTTTTCACTTTTCGACCGATGGTCGATTTGCTGTGTTTTTAATCTATCACTTTTTCGACCCGTGGTCAATTATCTATTTCAGACAATCTTTTGTTTTAAAGTGTCCTTTTTTTGTCCTCTTTTTTATTTCTATTTTATTGGTTCTTCCGACTTTATTGTGCTATACTTAAAAGGATATCGGTCAGTTCCCGTAATCTGGAACTGGCCAAATATACTTACGAATATACGAGGCGGACTTCTATGCCAAAACAATTAAAATACGATAAGATTCTGGATGCTCTTCAAAAGCTTCTGGAAACCAAAGAACTTTCTAATATCTCTGTCAGTGAGATTGCTCAGACTGCTGAAATTGGAAAAGGAAGTATTTATTATTATTTTTCTTCCAAAGATGCAATTCTTGAAGCACTGGTAGAACGCAATTATGAAGCTCCAATAACAACAGCAAGACATCTTGCAGAGCAAAGAGAGATTTCACCTTTCACACGCATGGCTCTGATCTTTCAGGCCTGCCGAAATTCCTCTGCGGCTTTTTTAAAGACACAGCCATCAACTACAAAGGCTGCACCGGAGCGGGCTTTTCTTCATCAAAAGTACATGAATCATCTCATCGTTTCACTCAAGCCGGTTCTTGCTTCCATTATTGAACAAGGGATTGCACAGGATTTAATCCGCTGTGCTGACCCTGTTTCTCTTGCTGAGATCGTACTGATTGTACTGACTGTTAAGATGGATAACACCTTAATACCTTCAACAGCAGATGAGATTGAACAGACAATCTCTGCTCTTGTCTCTCTTTTGGAAAAAGGAACTGAGAATCCTGCGGGATCGCTAAACTTTCTGATGGCACAGCTGTAAGCAGTTTTCTGTTCGCGGCACCTGCATTACACAACATATCCCACCATTTTGAATTGCTGACGGTGATATGATAAATCATGAGACGAAAGGAGTGTTTTTATGATTATTCGTCCTGTTTTTAATATATTATTGCTCCCTGATATCACTTTATTTTTTAAACGTGATTTCTTTCCGGGGGCTGCTGCAGACCAGATTGAAGTCGGTACAGATATTCTGTTTCCATTTTTGAAAAATGAAGTGGATGAGACTACTGTCACTGTAGATGATATTTACCCGGTCGGTATGTCTGCGAGAGTCGAATCTATCGGTGATGATGACAGCATCCAGATTCGTACATTAGAACGTGTCAGTCTTGATGATATTGAGCTGGATGAGAACGGACAGATTACAGCTACAGCTTCCATCCGCCCGGAGGTAGATGATCTTCCTTTAGAAGAAGAGAAGCAGACTTTCACAAACCTGCGGAACTCGCTTCTGAAATTTGTTCAGAATTATCAATGGGGGATCTGGGCAAGAAGCTACATTATCCAGAGAAAGAATATCTATGACCTTGGTTCTGCTCTTTCAGATTATCTGAACATTACTTCCGAAGAAAAATATGCAATTGTTGAGACAGATTCCCGCCGTGAGCGCTGTGAACTGATTGAGAATGCGATTAAGGAATTCATGGAAGTGGCCAAAGTTTCTTCTGAAGCACAGGAGGCACAGAAAGGTGACCAGGAGCAGCTTTACAGAGAGGCTGCAATTAAGAAGCAGATCGATTACCTTCAGAAAGAATTAGATGAGATGCACCCGGAAAACATTTCCGATGTCCGTGCTTTTGAAAAAAAGATCCAGGAATCCGGCATGAATGAAGATGCCCGTAAGGAAGCGGACAAAGTCCTGAATCGTATGAAGCAGGAAGGAAAAGACAGCCATGAATATGGGCTTCTCTATGACTATCTTGATTTTGTCACCAGTCTTTCCTGGAAGCATCCGGAATTTACACCGATTGATTTAAACCGGGCAGAAGAGATTCTTGATGAAGATCATTATGGACTTAAGAAAGTCAAAGAACGTATCATCCAGCAGATTGCTGTTATGGCACTGAACCGGAAACAGTATGGTTCCATCCTCCTTTTTGTCGGTGCGCCCGGTACCGGTAAGACAAGTATCGGACAGAGTATTGCCCGTGCGTTAAACCGCGAATATGTCCGCATCAGTCTCGGCGGTATCCGAGATGAAGCTGAGATCCGCGGTCACAGAAGAACTTATATCGGCGCTATGCCGGGACGGATCATGGAAGGGATTAAACGCAGCGGCGTTTCCAATCCTGTTGTAGTTCTTGATGAAGTAGATAAGCTTGCGAAAGATTATGGCGGAGATCCGGCAAGTGCATTGCTTGAGGTGCTTGACCCGGAGCAGAACAGTACATTTACAGACCATTATATGAATGTTCCATATGACTTATCCAATGTTCTGTTCGTCTGCACAGCAAATTCTACAGATACGATTCCTGAACCGCTTCTGAACCGTATGGAAGTGATCGATTTTCCAGGATATACGGCAGTGGAAAAATTCCATATTGCCAGAAAGCACTTACTTCCAAAGGCAATGGACGCTATGGGAATCCAGAAGAAAATGTTAAAGATAACGGATGGTGCATTGCGCAAGGTCATTGAAGATTATACGATGGAATCCGGAGTCCGTGGACTTAAGAAACAGATTGATATGCTTTGTCGTTCCGCTGCTGTGCGTCTTGTAAAAGAAGAGGGGCAGACTCTGACAGTAAATAAATCGAATCTGAAAGACTATCTCGGCCGTAAGAAACTGCATCATGACCAGAAATTAACTTCCACACAGCCTGGTGTTGTCACCGGACTTGCATGGACACAGGCAGGCGGTGAGATTCTGTTTATAGAGACAAAGCTGACAGAAGGGGAAGGAAAGATAATCATCACCGGACAGCTTGGAGATGTCATGAAAGAATCTGTACAGATTGCACTGACACTTGTGAAGTCTCTTTATCCTAAAGAAAGCAAGGTTTTCCAGGATCATGATCTGCACATTCATGTGCCGGAAGGAGCTGTTCCAAAAGATGGTCCATCTGCCGGCATTACATTAACCACAGCACTTGCTTCCCTTGTTACCGGAAAGGCTGTCAGCCGGATTATGCCATGACCGGTGAAGTTTCCCTCCGCGGAGGTATACTTCCGATCGGTGGACTTCCTGAGAAACTGATGGCTGCCCAGAGGGTCGGTATTACAAAAGTACTGATTCCTTTTGACAACGCAGATGATCTCGAAGATGTAGCTGCGGAAGTAAAGGATAAGCTGAAAATCACTCCGGTGAAAAAGGTCAACGACGTTCTGAAGTTATTGCTCGGATAAAAAGTGACCTATCGTTAAACGGAAACTATGAGAAACAAAAGCCCATAGCAGGAATTCTGATAAATTCAACAAACTTATCATTCAGATTCCGCCATGGGCTTTTTTATAGTTTTAAAATTCGACAGATAAACCGTAATCTATTTATCTGACTATTTATTCCTCTGTCTCTTCTTCCATCTCTTCTCCGAGATAGAATACTTTGTAAAACATTTCAAGAGACTTGAAAAGCTCTTCCTTTGTGTCCTGCAGCTCTTTGATCTTCAGTACACTACCAATCTCATCGAATGAGAATCACCCTCGTTGTGCTCTACTTTCAACTCAAGGTTTCCATTCTCATCAAACACCAGCAGGAGAACTCCTCCAACATCCGCTGTATACAACACACACATGATCTGCAATTCCTGTTTCACTGCTTCCGGAAGAGATTCAAATTCCGGGTTCAGATAATATTTCTGCTCATAGGAGCTGGCCGCACACAATACCATTTCTTCATCCATAATTTTTACACCTTATATCACTGCCCACAGTTTCTGTAAACAGTGCTTACCTTTCCATATTTTCCACATTCACTGCATAATCCCGATGACTTATTCACATTCCGTAGGTCTTATCCACCTGGTTATACATATCCATATACGCCGCGCACCGAAACTTCTCCGGCATACACCGCCTCTTTGGTTCCATCTTCTTTCCGAACGATCAATTCTCCTGTCTGATTGATTCCAAGTGCGTAAGCATTGTACTGTTCTTTCGCGCCAAGAATCCGGACCTCACGGTCTTTATTAACCAGTAATTCGCTGTAACGTTCTTTCAGACCGGACAGATCTCCATGTTCAAGGAAAACCGTGTAATTCTGTTCAAAGCGTTTCATCACTGCTGCAATCAACGGTGCTCTCTTTACCACATGTCCACATTCCAGTCTGAGTGATGTCGCTGTCTCACGGATCTCCTCAGGGAACTCTGTCAGGTTCACATTGATCCCTACACCAATCGTTACATGATTAATGTAATCGATCTGAGTGCTCATCTCTGTCAGGATTCCGACGAGCTTCTTTCCATTAATGATAATATCATTTGGCCACTTGATCTTTACATCCGGGTTTCCACAGGAATCTCCGCAATCCATGATTCCCTCTGCTACACTTAATGCCATCACAAGCGTCAGCATCGGCGCCTGATCCGGTTCAATCTCCGGACGAAGCAACAAGGACATGTAAATGCTTGAACCTGACGGTGAATCCCAGGAACGGCCCCTTCTCCCTCTTCCGGCTGTCTGCTTATCTGCTACCGCAAGTGTACCTTCCGGTGCACCTTCATCTCCCATCTGCTTGATTCTCAGATTTGTAGAATCTACCGAATCGTAATAAATGATGTTTCTTCCGGCCCACTGCGTATCCATCAGGCTATCAAGCTCTTCTTTCGTCATCACATCCGGACTATCTACAATATGATAACCTTTATTCCGCACAGCTTCAACCTGATATCCTTCTTCCTGCAGCTGACGGATCACCTTCCAGACTGCAGTTCTTGACACCCCGAACTTTTCACAAAGCTGCTGGCCTGACACATATCCGTCCGCTTCCCTCAATAATTTTAATATTTCAGCTTTCATTTTTTCTGCCTCCTCAGAATCGCCGCTCTATAACAGCAATCCAGATTTCTCACTGTCTGCCTCCACAGAAAAAAAGAAAGGCGCCTGTCCCCTATTCCGGACAACAGACACCTTCTGCTCATTCTTATTTTCCACAGAAGCCGGTCTGATCTTCAACTCATTTATCATACCAAACTTCTGCTGATTTCTCAAGTTCATCAAATAGATTACATGCTCTTAGAACTCGCCAAGTGTTGCAACCATTACCGCCTTGATCGTATGCATTCTGTTCTCTGCCTCATCGAATACTTTGGACTGTGCAGACTCGAATACTTCGTCTGTTACTTCCATATCTTCGATTCCGAAACGCTGTCCCATCTCTGCTCCGATCTTTGTCTTCAGGTCATGGAATGCCGGCAGGCAATGCAGGAAAATAGCTGTATCTTTTGCATTTGCCATAACTTCTTTTGTTACCTTATATGGTGAAAGTTCTTTGATTCTCTTCTCCCATACTTCATCCGGCTCGCCCATGGATACCCATACATCTGTATAGATAACATCTGCGTCCTTTGTTCCTTCTTTTACATCTTCTGTCAGAGTAATTGTTGCTCCGGACTGTGCGGCATAACCTTTACAAGTTTCAACAAGCTCTTCGTTCGGGAAATATTCTTTTGTTGTACATGCTACGAAATGCATTCCAAGCTTAGAGCATGCGATCATCAGGGAATTGCCCATGTTAAACCTTGCATCTCCCATGTATACAAGCTTGCGGCCTTTGAGTTCTCCGAAATTCTCACGGATTGTCAGCATATCCGCCAGCATCTGTGTCGGATGATATTCATTTGTCAGACCGTTCCATACCGGTACTCCTGCATATTTTGCAAGATCTTCTACGATTTCCTGACCGAATCCACGATATTCGATTCCGTCATACATTCTTCCAAGTACACGGGCTGTATCTTCGATACTCTCTTTCTTTCCAATCTGAGAACCTGATGGATCAAGATAAGTTGTTCCCATTCCCATATCATGCGCTGCCACTTCGAATGCACAACGTGTTCTTGTACTTGTCTTCTCAAAGATCAGTGCAATGTTCTTGCCATGATAATGATCCACCGGTACTCCGTTTTTCTTCTTCTCTTTGAGGTCTGCTGCCAGGTCAAGCAGGTATGTAATTTCCTCTGGTGTAAAATCCTTCAGTGTCAGAAAATTTCTTCCTTTTAAATCCATTGTTCTCGTCCTTTCTATTCTATAACTATATGAATCAGAACCCTCTCTGTCCTTCTCTTCTTCATATCTTTGAACCTACATTGTAACCGATGAATTTAGTATACTACATTCATGTATAAAAATGCAACTAAAACTTTATTTTACTCTGTTTTATACATATTTATTCAGTACTTATACATTCTTTTATGCATTTTTATTATTTCTTTCTTCTCTGTCTTCCTGCTTCGAACATCAAAACCGCCGCTGCTACGGCTGCATTTAGAGATTCCGCCTCGCCTTCCATTGGGATACGGATGAGACAATCCGCGCAGTCTGCAACTTCATCACGAAGTCCATTTCCCTCATTTCCTATCAAAAATGCACAACCAGTTGTATAATCTTCCTCGTCGTATGCATTTTCTCCACGCAAATGTGCTGCGTAAGTTTTAATGTTCTCCTTCTGCAGCTCTTTGATCTTCTCCGGAAGATCTTCCACATAGAGGAACGGCATACGGAATACAGCCCCCATCGTGGAACGAATCACCTTTGGATTGTAGACGTCCACGCAATCTTTGCTCAATAAGATTCCGGTTACACCTGCTGCCTCAGCTGTTCTGAAAATAGTTCCGAGATTTCCCGGATCCTGCAGATTATCCAACACAACCAAATGCGGTGCCTTCTGATTTTTCACCTGCATCAGGTCATTCATCGTATAATTGAGTCTCTTCACAATCGCCAGAATTCCCTGCGGTGTCTTTGTATCTGACACATAAGCGAACACAGTATCTGTCAGAAGCTCGACCGGCGCCTGTAATTTCTCTAAAAATTCTTTATTCTTCTTTGCAAAGCTTTCTGAAGCATATACTTTCTCAATTCGTTCCGCCGGAATCTCTTCTGTCATTCTTGGTCCTTCCACGAGAAAGATTCCTTTCTCATCTCTTAAGCGGCTCTTCTTCTGCAGCTTCGCCAGTTCTTTGATCTGTGCATTCGATGTACTTGTTATCATAATCTATTTCTCCAATTTTCCAATCTTTTCGAGTACTTTATTTGCTCCAACCAAAATCAATAGTGCATTCTCCGGAAGCGGCATCTGTGGATTAAACTCTACATTAACATTTCCGTCCTGCATGATTCCTACAACTGTAACTCCATATTTCGTACGTATACCCAGTTCTGCCATACTGTGATTGATCCACGGTTTTGGAACAGCGATCTCAACCATACTGTAATCATTTGACAGTTCAATCCAGTCTGTGAATTCTGTTGCCAGAAGCTTTTGGCAACCCGGCTGCCCATCTCAATCTCAGGATATACAACAGTATCTGCCCCTACTTTCTTCAATATAGTTCCCTGTAACTTATTCTTTGCTTTGGCAACAACCATTGGAATTCCTATTTCTTTACAAAGCAGAGTCGCCATGATCCCTGCTTCAAGATTCTCCGCAACTCCAATAATTGCTCCGTCCAAATTCCTTGTTCCAAGTGTACTCAATGCCTCTTTCTCTGTAATATCTGCTGTGATTGCATAGGTCACCCTATCCGCGATTTCCTGGATCGTCTCCCGTGATTTATCTACAACGATCACATCGCATCCCATATTCTCAAGTGTCAAGGCCACACTCCGGCCAAAGCTACCAAGCCCCAGAACTGCAAACTGCTTTCTCATCGTTTTCTCCTTCTCATATACTGTTCCTTGTTTTTATCGCGTATCTCTTGTTTTCTCTTTTATCTTTTCTTAGCCAACCATAATCTTCGCTTCCGGCAAAGTACGGACTGATTCTTCTTATCCACATGACCGGAAAATATAAGTGCCATCGTCATTGGTCCGATTCGTCCAATATACATCATGAGCATCAGAACGACATGACTGATATCACTAAGCACTGGCGTCAGATCCGCTGTCAGACCAACCGTTGCCATCGCAGATGTCGCCTCAAACATCAGATCAAGGACTTTCTGCTGTGGCTCGATCACTGTCATCACCGTCACCCCAAACAGCCAGAAGACAAATGTCACAAGTGTGATTGTTATCCCTACTCTTATAATTTCGAATGTAATTTTTCTTCCATAACATTCCGTATCTTTGTTTCCTCTCAAGACAGAAATTGCTGTAAGCAAGAGAACAGCAACTGTTGTTGTCTTGATACCACCTGCAGTTCCTGCCGGTGAACCACCGATGATCATCAGCATGCTGGCCAGTAGCTTCGAACCATTCGTAAGGCCTGACTGAGATACGCTGGCAAATCCTGCCGTTCTCGTCGTCACAGACTGGAAAAAAGCCGCCTGGAATTTCCCTGCAGCGTTCAATGTTCCCATCGTTGCCGGATTATGATGTTCTAACAAATAGAATCCCACAGTTCCCAAAGTAAGAAGGAACAACGTCATTGTCAAGACGATTTTACTCTGCAGACTCAGTCTTGTGATCGTTCTTCCGACTGGCCGTTTTCCCTTGGACTGTATTGTCATCTTTATATTCTTCGCAAGATCGATCCATACCGGATAACCAAGACCGCTGAGAATGACAAGCATTGTTGTCGTAATTGTGATCACTGGTGTATTGACATATCTCGTAAAGCTTGAATCTCCAAGAATATCTACACCCGCATTACAAAATGCAGAGATTGAGTGAAACACGGAATAGAAGATTCCTTTCGCAACACCATACTCTGGAATAAACTGAAATGAATATCCGATTGCGCCAATTCCTTCTACAAGAAATGTTCCCCACAATACTCTTTCAATAAACCGGATCATTCCTTGAAGTGTGGACAGACCATAGGCTTCTTGAATGACAACTCGTTCCTTCATATTTATTCTTTTTCCAACCAGAATTAAAAATGCAGTTGTACATGCAATGATTCCAAGTCCGCCGATCTGGATCAGAATAAGCAGAATCACTTTTCCTGCCACTGTAAATTGCGCAGCCGGCACAACTGTCACCAATCCTGTCACGCAGACACATGTTACAGCTGTAAACAGTGCATCGATATAACGAATCGGCTGATGATTTGAAAATGGAAGCCATAAGAGCAGACTGCCAAGCAGAATCACACCAAAGAATCCGATTGATATGATCCTCACTGTATTCCATTTTGCTCTTCGTGCTTTTCTCCTGTCTTCATCTATATAAAATCCATACATGTCTATCTTTCCTCGCTCTCACATGACAATTATTAAACACCATGTTACCACTCCCTTTTATCATCTGCAAGTAAAAGCTGATAAAACGAAAGATACGCCACTCTGATTCGTCCTCAGAACAGCGTATCCTTCGTTTGGCGGTTTATTTAAAATTATTATATA
>ENA-OQLB01000647-OQLB01000647.1-human-gut-metagenome-genome-assembly--contig:-NODE-647-length-18572-cov-2.021469_pt1 | contig 18572 bp, 27 predicted proteins | sample MGYA00242656_ERZ504813 | MGnify/ENA primary metagenome ERZ504813 (study PRJEB26092, sample SAMD00036388) | human gut metagenome | host: Homo sapiens | study: EMG produced TPA metagenomics assembly of... | reverse complement strand
AAATGCGTAGCATTTGGAGGTTGGCTCTGAACAGTTACGAAAAAATTAAAATAAGTATAAAAATCCATTTTCTGCGGATAGTAATAGTACAAGTATTTTACAGAAAAGAGAATTACAACATGCAATATCTAAGAAGAATGGTTCTGGTTTTTACCTGTGTGATGCTGATGGGAGGAATTACGGCGTGTGGAAATGGTGATAACGCTGCAAATCCGGATACGAATACCGGTGGGACGAATCAGAATGGAACGGTAAATGATGTCACAAACGATATCGGAGATGGCGTTGAGGATGCAGTAGATGATGTGAAAGACGGAGTCGATGATATGACCAGAAACAGGACAGAGGACCGGAATGTAAATGATAATCATACAATAGATGGTCAGGAATAGGGAAAAGGCAAGACTTTGCGGAAAAGTCTTGCCTTTTTACAGACAAAAGGTAGTAAAATGTCCGTGGGTGTGATACAATATGACGGTATGCAAAGACGAGATCAACAGAAAAAGCGGAGGACTTCATGAAATTTCGACCATGTATAGATATTCATAACGGTGCAGTCAAGCAGATTGTGGGTGGTAGCCTGAAAGATGCGGGAAATGCAGCGGTAGAAAATTACATATCCAGACAGGATGCAGATTATTATGCGACAATGTATAAGAAAGATGGACTTACCGGAGGACACATTATTTTGCTGAATCCGCCGGCATCGGAATACTATGATGCGACAAAGGCACAGGCACTGAAAGCACTACATGCCTATCCGGGCGGAATGCAGATCGGCGGAGGAATTACTGCAGAAAATGCTGCAGAGTATCTGGAAGAAGGGGCAAGTCATGTGATCGTTACATCCTATGTATTTCAGAATGGACAGGTGCGGTATGACCGGCTGGAGCGGCTGAAAAAGGCAGTAGGGAAAGAGCATCTGGTACTGGATCTCAGCTGCCGGAGGCGCGAGAACAGTTATTATATTGTAACCAACAGATGGCAGACATTTACTGAGCTCAGACTGATACCGGAGGTCCTGGAAGAACTGTCCGGATGGTGTGATGAATTTCTGGTTCACGGGGTTGATGTAGAAGGAAAAGCATCTGGTACAGAGGAGGAGCTGGTCAGGATGCTTGCGGCGTGGGACGGACTTCCGATCACCTATGCCGGTGGAATTGGAAGCATGGAGGATCTGCGGGAGTTTGCACGGATCAGCGGGGAAAAGCTGGACTATACGATCGGCAGTGCACTGGATCTTTTTGGCGGTAAGATTCCGTATGCCGAGCTGACAGAACCGGTGAAATAAACTGATTGAAGAATAAAAGAAATGGTGCTACAATGGATACTGTCTATCTATAGCGGAAAAAAAGCAAAACACTTCAGACAGAAGTGATAAGCAAGGAATATAAGGAGCTTAAATAAAATGGGAATTATTGAAAAGATATTTGGAACGCACAGCGAACATGAATTGAAGCGAATCTACCCGATCGTGGATCATATTGATGCGCTGGAGCCGGAGATGCAGAAGCTCTCCGATGAGGAATTGAAAGAAAAGACGAAAGAATTCAAGGAGAGGCTTGCAAAAGGAGAGACACTGGACGATCTTCTTCCGGAAGCGTTTGCTGTTGTAAGAGAGGCAGCTGTCCGTGTACTTGGAATGCGCCACTACCGTGTACAGATGATCGGTGGTATCATCCTGCATCAGGGCCGTATTGCGAGATGAAGACCGGTGAAGGTAAAACACTTGTATCTACACTGCCGGCATACTTAAATGCACTGACCGGAGAAGGGGTGCATATTGTAACAGTCAACGACTATCTGGCAAAGCGTGATGCTGAGTGGATGGGAAAGGTTCATGAATTCCTGGGACTGACTGTTGGAGTTGTTCTGAACCAGATGGATAATGATGAACGACGTGCAGCGTATAATTGCGATATCACTTATGTGACGAATAATGAACTTGGTTTCGATTACCTCCGTGATAACATGGTTATCTATAAAGAACAGCTGGTACAGCGCGGTATGAAATATGCACTTATCGATGAGGTTGACTCAGTTCTGATCGATGAAGCGAGAACACCGCTTATCATTTCCGGACAGAGCGGAAAGTCAACCAGACTTTACGAAGCATGTGATGTTCTGGCAAGACAGCTGGAGAGAGGTGAAGCAAGCGGGGGAATTCTCTAAGATGAATGCCATTATGGGAGAAGAGATCGAAGAGACCGGAGACTTCATTGTCAATGAAAAGAAAAGAATATCAACCTGACCGAAGAGGGTGTGAAGAAGGTTGAGAAGTTCTTCCATATTGAGAACCTTGCTGACCCGGAGAACCTGGAGATCCAGCACAACATCATTCTGGCACTGCGTGCACATAATCTGATGTTCCGTGACCAAGATTATGTAGTAAAAGATGATGAGGTCCTGATCGTTGATGAATTTACCGGACGTATCATGCCGGGACGCCGTTATTCTGACGGACTTCATCAGGCAATCGAAGCAAAAGAGCATGTAAAGGTCAAGAGAGAAAGCAAGACTCTGGCTACCATTACATTCCAGAATTTGTTTAATAAATATGAGAAGAAATCCGGTATGACAGGTACAGCCTCACAGAGGAACAGGAGTTCCGTGATATTTACGGAATGGACGTTATTGAGATTCCGACGAATGTTCCGGTACAGAGAATTGACCTGGAGGATGCCGTTTACAAATCAAAGAAAGAGAAATTTAACGCAGTTATTGATGCAATCTGTGAAGCGCATGAAAAAGAACAGCCGGTTCTGGTTGGTACGATCACGATCGAACTTCCGAGCTCCTCAGTAAGATGCTCAGTAAACGCGGCGTAAAACATAATGTACTGAATGCCAAGTTCCATGAATTGGAGCTGAGATCGTTGCACAGGCAGGACAGCATGGGGCTGTTACGATCGCAACCAACATGGCAGGCCGTGGTACGGATATCAAGCTTGATGAAGAATCAAGAGCAGCCGGCGGACTGAAGATCATCGGTACAGAACGTCATGAGTCCCGTCGTATTGACAACCAGTTGCGTGGACGTGCCGGACGTCAGGGCGATCCGGGAGAATCCAGATTCTATATTTCTCTGGAGGATGACCTGATGCGTCTGTTCGGTTCCGAGAGACTGATGGATGTATTTACCAAGCTTGGAGTAGAAGAAGGAGAACAGATCGAGCACAAGATGCTTTCAAGTGCGATTGAGAAGGCTCAGAAGAAGATTGAGAGCAATAACTTTGGTATTCGATAAGAACTGCTTGAATATGACCAGGTAATGAACGAACAGAGAGAGATCATCTACGATGAAAGACGCAGAGTCCTTGACGGTGAGAATATGAGAGATTCTATCTTCCATATGATCACAGACTTTGTGGAAAATACTGTCGATGCCAATCTTTCTGAGGAACAGGATTTTGAAGAATGGGATCTTGGAGCAATGAACCGTGACCTTCTGGATGTGATTCCAACGCTTCCGCCGGTTACGGAGGAGGATGCAAAGGATAAAGAGCCAAAAGAGATCAAGCATCTCCTGAAAGAACGTGCTGCAAAAGCATACGAAGAAAAAGAAGCACAGTTCCCGGAAGCAGAGCATCTGCGTGAGGTGGAGCGTGTGTTCCTTCTGCGTGTGATCGATGCAAAATGGATGGATCACATTGATGATATGGATCAGTTACGTCAGGGAATCGGTCTGCAGGCTTACGGACAGAGAGATCCTTTGGTTGAATACAAGATGATCGGATATGATATGTTCGGTGAAATGACACGTGCAATCGAAGTGGATACAGTCAGACTTCTCTTCCATGTCAATGTAGAACAGAAGGTTGAAAGAGAACAGGTTGCAAAGGTAACCGGTACCAATAAAGATGACAGCGTTGCGAAGGGACCAAAGGTACGTGCCGAGAAAAAGATATATCCAAATGATCCATGCCCGTGTGGAAGCGGCAAGAAATACAAACAATGCTGTGGAAGAAAATAAATACGACTGTTTGGATTTTTATATAATTTTATGAGATTTGAGGTGATACAGTGGTTGAATTAGACGGATTTAAGCAGACATTAAATGCGTATGAAGAACCCCTGAAGGAAATGAGGGATTCACTTTGACCTGGCAGGCAAAGAAAAACGGATTGAAGAGCTGGAAAGAAAGATAGAAGAACCGGGGTTCTGGGACAAGACAGAGCTTTCGCAGAGGATCATGAAAGAACTCCGGAAAATGCAGGACTGTGTGAAGGAGGTCCGGGATCTGGAAAGTTCATATGAAGATATCAATGCACTGATCGAACTTACGGAAGAGGAAGAAGACCGGGAGATGATCAAAGAGATCCAGCGTGAGATCGCTAAATTTGAAAAAGAATTTGAAGATCTCAGGATCCGGACGCTTCTTTCGGGAGAATATGATTCCTGCAATGCAATCGTGACACTGCATGCAGGAGCCGGAGGAACAGACAGCTGTGACTGGGCAAATATGCTGTATCGTATGTATACAAGATATGCACAGTCAAAAGGATTTCAGATAACCGTGCTGGACTATCAGGACGGAGATATTACCGGACTGAAAGGAATCACGTTTGAAGTAACGGGAGATAATGCATATGGCTATTTTCAGTCAGAAAAGGGAGTGCACCGTCTGGTGCGTATTTCTCCGTTCAATTCAGCAGGCAAGAGGCAGACATCTTTTGCATCCTGTGATGTGATACCGGATATTGAAGATGATATTGACATTGAGCTGAATGACGACGACCTGCGGATCGACACCTACCGTTCGAGCGGAGCCGGAGGACAGCATATCAACAAGACTTCGTCTGCGGTGCGGATCACGCATCTTCCGACAGGAATCGTAGTGCAGTGCCAGAATGAACGTTCGCAGCTTTTTAATAAGGACAAAGCGATGCAGATGTTGAAAGCCAAGCTGTATCTTTTGAAAAAGCAGGAGCAGGAAGAAAAGGTATCCGGTATCCGGGGGGAAATTCAGGATATCAATTTTGGAAGCCAGATCCGATCCTATATTTTACATCCTTACAATCTGTCAAGGATCACCGTACCGGTGAAGAGACCGGAAATGTAAGTGCAGTTCTGGATGGGGAGCTGGATCCATTTATCAATGCTTATCTGAAACAGAGGAGTAACAATGGATAATACAAAGTACTATGTGGTAAAGAAAAAAGCAGTGCCGGAGGTGCTCATAAAGGTTGTCGAGACAAAGAGACTGCTCGCAACCAGACGTGGAATGACTATTCAGGAAGCGACAGAAGAGATCGGTATCAGCAGAAGTTCTTTCTATAAATATAAGGATGATATTTTCCCATTTCACGAAAATGAAAAAGGAAGGACTGTTACGATGGTTATTCAGCTTGATGATACACCGGGGGTTATGGCAGAGCTTTTAAACGCGGTGGCAAGGTATCAGGCGAATATCCTGACTATTCACCAGAGTATTCCGATCAACGGGGTGGCAACACTGACACTCAGTGTGGAGGTGTTGCAGACAACGAAGAATCTGTCGGAGATGGTGGAAGAGATTGAACAGCATTCAGGTGTGCATTATTTGAAAATCGTAGGCAGGGAGTAGACAAAAAGATGAAGATTGCAGTATTGGGTTATGGTACCGTAGGTTCTGGTGTGGTAGAAGTTCTGGATGTAAATCAGAAGCTGATCGCGTCACGGGCAAAAGAAAAAATTGAAGTTAAATATGTGCTGGAATCTGAGGGATTTTCCGGGAGATGAAGATCCAGGGAAAAGATTGTTCATGATTATGAGATTATCCTGAATGATCCGGAGATTGGAATTGTAGTAGAAGTGATGGGCGGTGTGGAACCGGCGAATACCTTTGTCAGAAAAGCGCTGGAAGCAGGAAAAAGTGTCGTGACATCCAATAAGGCGTTGGTTGCCAAGCATGGATCCGCACTTCTTAAAACAGCACGGGAAAAGAATGTGAATTTCCTTTTTGAAGCAAGTGTGGGAGGGGGAATTCCAATCCTCCGGGCACTTGGATCATCCTGACAGGTGATGAGATCGAAGAAATTGCAGGAATCCTGAACGGAACAACCAATTACATGATGACCAGGATGTTCTACGAGGGAGCGAACTATGAAGAGGTTCTCCGTGAAGCACAGAAGAATGGATTTGCAGAGGCAGATCCGACTGCTGATGTGGAAGGACAGGATGCATGCCGGAAGATCGCGATCCTTGCATCGATCATCTCAGGAAAATATGTGGATTTTGAAGAAATTTATACCGAAGGTATTACAAAGATCACAACAGAAGATATGCAGTATGCAAAGACTCTGGGAATGAATATCAAACTTCTTGCTGAGTGTAAGCATGTGGACGGAACTCTTTATGCGGGAGTTGCACCGGTGCTTCTTCATGCAGAACATCCGCTTTACAGTGTGAATGGTGTATTTAATGCCGTATTTGTAAAGGGGAATATGCTGGGAGATGCGATGTTCTACGGAAGTGGGGCAGGAAAGCTTCCGACTGCAAGTGCGGTTGTGGCTGACATTGTGGCAGTTGTACAGAATCAGGGCAGAGATATCATGAATTTCTGGAGCGAAGAAAAGCTTACATTGGAAGACAGAAGCAAGACCAGCAAGAAGTTCCTGGTGCGAATCCGTGGAAATGAGGATGCGCTCAAAGAACGAATCGGCAATGATTTTGGTGAAGTAAGATTTGTAGAGGCAGGAGTCAATGGAGAATTCGGTTTTGTCACACCGGTGATGACCGAGGGAGAATACGAGGAAAAAGCAAAAGCTTATCCGGAAATCCTGCATATGATAAGAGTAGAAGAAGAAGTCTAAAAATGCAGGAACTGTAGGAGGAAATTATGCTGGTAGTTAAGAAATTTGGCGGCAGTTCGGTTGCAGATAAAGAGAGAATCTTTAATGTGGCAAGACGCTGCGCAGAAGAGTATCAGATGGGGAATGATGTGATCGGTTGTTCTTTCCGCAATGGGAGATACAACAGATGAACTGCTTGAGAAGGCAGCCGAGATCAATCCGTATCCATCAAAACGAGAACTTGATATGCTCCTTACCACGGGAGAGCAGGTATCTGTGGCACTGATGGCAATGGCACTTCAGTTTTTGAATGTTCCGGCAATCTCGCTGAATGCATTCCAGGTAAAGATGCATTCTACGGCGCGGAACGGAAATGCAAGATTTAAAAGAGTGGATACAGACCGTATCACCCATGAACTGGAGAACCGTAAGGTCGTGATCGTAACCGGATTCCAGGGAGTCAACCATTATGGAGACTATACCACACTTGGAAGAGGTGGATCCGATACGACAGCTGTGGCACTTGCGGCTGCAATGCATGCAGACAAATGCGAGATTTATACAGACGTAGACGGTGTTTACACTGCAGACCCGAGAGTGGTACCGAATGCACGCAAAATCGAAGAGATCACCTACGATGAGATGCTGGAGCTTGCAACATCAGGGGCAAAGGTTTTACATAATCGTTCTGTAGAGATGGCGAAAAAATACGGGGTTGAGCTGGTTGTACGTTCCAGCCTGAATACAGAAGAAGGAACCCTGGTCAAGGAGGTAGCAAAGGTGGAAAAAATGTTAATTACCGGCGTTGCGGCAGATAAAAATACAGCGAGAATTTCAGTAATGGGTGTAGAAGACAAACCAGGTACTGCATTTAAGATTTTCAATACACTTGCAAAGCATAATATTAACGTAGATATTATTCTTCAGTCAGTTGGACGTGACGGAACAAAAGACATTACGTTTACTGTATCACAGGATGATCTTAAAGAGGCAATGGAAGTTATGGAAGCCAGAAAAGAAGCCCTTACGATCAAAGAGATGAATTATAACGAAAAAGTTGCAAAGGTATCGATCGTAGGAGCTGGAATGCTCAGCAATCCGGGCGTTGCTGCGACCATGTTTGAGTCACTTAGCAATTCCAATATCAATATCAATATGATTCTACATCAGAGATCCGTATCACGGTTCTGATCGATGAAAAAGATGCAGACCGTGCACTGGTTGCAATCCATGACGGATTTGGTCTGGAAGACTAATAAAAAGAATGTGGTCGCAAATGTACCGGATGGCGCATTTGCGGAAGAAAAAAGGATTGGGAAATTTCTCAATCCTTTTTCTGACTCAGTGTACTGTTATGATATTTGCTGGAAAAGGTGACATCCTCACCAACCAATCCGGCGGGGTAAAGGAATTTGCCTCTTCTTCGGAAGAGAATTCGACTTCGGCAAGGAGAAGTGGGGCGAGATCACCGGCGAAGACATCAAGCTCGATCGTGAGATGATCTCCGTAAGGGATGCAGTAGCGTTCTTTTTGTGATAATGCGCCCGTCTGCCTTTTCGCGCAGATGGCAGTAGGCTTCCTCGGTAAGAGGAAGATTATGTTCTTCACGAATCATCAGACTTTGGATTGTAGGTCAGGATGTAGTCATCAGCATCCCTGCGGACACGGACAACCGGTTCGGTGCATAGATAAGCCTGCTCAAGTGTGCGGTGCGGATAAGCTTCAAGGTGATCCGGAAGCTTATGAATCAGATATTTGCGTTCTATTTCCATGGGAAAGCCCTCCTTATATATTCATTAACAGTATAGCGGAGTTTTTCGGGGGAGACAAGGCAGAAAGTTGCCATTTTTGCAGGCTTCTGTTACAATGGGGAACATCAGGAAAAAGAAAGGATGGACAAGATTATGAGTGAAGTATGTGTATTTCTTGCAGATGGATTTGAAGAAATTGAAGGTCTTACGGTCGTTGATCTTTTAAGAAGAGCCGGGATCGAGACCAGAACCGTTTCCATCATGGGACAGGAAGAGATCCAGGGGGCACACGGAATTATAGTAAAAGCAGACAGCTTGTTTGAAAATACAGATTTTTCAGAGGTGAAGATGCTGGTGCTTCCGGGGGGGATGCCGGGAACAATCCATTTAAAAGAACACAAAGGTCTTGAAAAGCTGATCTTAAAACATAATGAAGAAAAAAAATATCTGGCTGCAATCTGTGCGGCACCGACCGTATTTGGCGGAATGGGAATCCTGAAAGGAAAGAAGGCAATCTGCTATCCGGGAATGGAAGAAGGACTTACCGGAGCGGAAGTTACCTGTCAGCCGGCAGTGACAGATGGACATATCACAACCAGCCGGGGACTTGGAACCGCGATCGATTTTGCACTTGCGCTGATCAGCGAGCTGCGGGATAAAGAAAGCGCAGATACCATTTCAAAGCAGGTAGTCTATGAACGGTAGTTTCTGGAAAAAGAGAAAAGCAGGCAGTGTGTTTCTGGCAGTGTTGCTTTTGACTACACTGCTTGCCGGATGTGGGATCAATGAAGGAAAGGCGGAAAAATATGTGCAGGCGAACCTGGATCTGACTTTTCAGGGACAAACCCAGGAAGCAAAAGAAATCCTCGGAGCATCAGACAGTGATCTGAAAAAGGTCTATGAGAACGGGATCAATGCTTTTGTCCAGGACTGTCTGCTAAATGGTGTGGAGACGGAAAATGACTTTTCTGAGACATATGGTGTATTGATCAAAGAGATCTTTAGTTCTGTCCGTTATCAGGTAAGTGGTGTAAAAAAGACAGGGAGTAAGACCTGTGAGGTGACGGTAAAGTACCAGCCGGTGGATGTATTTACCCGCTTCATGCCGAAGCTGAAGGAAGAGTCCGAGAAGATCCAGGCAGACAAAGATGCAGGAAAGTACAGCGGAACAGATGAAGAAATCAAAGAGGCAATGGTGTTGGATTACATGACCGGTGCATACAGCCTTTTAAGAAGTTCTTATCTTGATATGCAGTATGGAGAGAAGCAGGAATATACCTTTACCGTGACGCAAAAAGGGCGGAATACCTGTCGATCGGTGATGAGGAATTAAATGGCTTTATAGAACGAATTTTAGAGCTTGATAAACTGTAGAAGTTGTGCTATACTTGTAAAATGATTGTAATGTAGATAAGTCTGTCGACTTTTTGCATATGTAAATTTAGGAGGAAATGGTAATGAGTTTACAAGTTGAACAGTTAGAACACAATATGGCGAAACTCACAATCGAAGTTTCAGCAGAAGAATTAGAAGGAGCACTTCAGAAAGCATACCAGAAACAGAAAAGCAGAATTAATGTTCCTGGATTCCGTAAAGGAAAGTTCCGCGCCAGCTCATCGAAAAGATGTACGGACCGGAAATCTTCTATGATGATGCAGCAAACGCTCTGATTCCGGAAGCATATTCAAAAGCATACGATGAAAGCGGACTTGAGATCGTATCTCAGCCGAAGATCGATGTAACACAGATCGAAAAAGGAAAACCGTTCATCTTCACAGCTGAAGTAGCTACAAAGCCGGAAGTAGAACTTGGCGAATACAAAGGAATCGAAGTTCCGAAATATTCTAACCGCGTAACACAGAAAGAAATCGACGCTAAGCTTGAGGAAGAACAGCTTAAGAACGCAAGAACAATCACAGTAGAAGGACGTCCGGTACAGGATAAAGACGAAGTTGTCCTTGATTTTGAAGGATTTGTAGACGGAGAAGCTTTTGAAGGTGGAAAAGGAGAAAACTATCCGCTGACAATCGGTTCAGGATCTTTCATTCCAGGATTTGAAGAACAGCTGATCGGTGCAGAACCGGAAAAAGAAGTTGAAGTTAAGGTTACATTCCCGGAAGATTACCATGCAGAAGACCTCAAAGGAAAAGAAGCTGTATTCAAATGCACAGTTCATGAGATCAAAGCAAAAGAACTTCCGGAGCTTGATGATGAATTTGCTTCAGAAGTATCAGAATTCGATACTCTTGATGAATTAAAGCTGATATCAAAGCTAAGATTAAAGAGCAGAAAGTAAACGATGGCAAGAGAGCACAGGAAGATGCAGCTGTAGATGCGATCATCGAATCAGCTAAGATGGATCTTCCGGAAGCTATGGTTGATACACAGGCAAGACAGATGCTTGATGAATTCGCTCAGAGAATGCAGCAGCAGGGACTGACTCTTGACCAGTACATGCAGTTCACAGGCATGACAGCTGACAAGATGATGGATGAACTTCGTCCGCAGGCTGAGAAGAGAATCAAGACAAGACTTGTTCTTGAAGCAATTGCAAAAGCAGAAAACATCGAAATCACAGATGAAAAATTAGACGAAGAGATCGCTAAGATGGCAGAAGCTTACCAGATGGAAGCTGACAAGCTTAAGAGCTTTATGGGCGACAAAGAAAAAGAACAGATGAAGCAGGATATGGCAGTTCAGGAAGCAATTACATTTGTAGTTGACAATGCCGTAGAAAAATAAGTATCTGTTTCATACTTTAATATAGCAGGAGGAGTGTTACATGAGTAGTTTAGTACCTTATGTCGTTGAACAGACAAGCCGTGGAGAACGCTCTTACGACATTTATTCAAGACTTTTAAAAGACAGAATCATTTTCCTGGATACCGAAGTGAATGATGCATCAGCGAGCCTGATCGTAGCGCAGCTGCTGTTTCTGGAAGCAGAAGATCCGGAAAAGGATATCCAGTTTTATATTAACAGTCCTGGCGGATCGATTTCAGCAGGTATGTCGATCTACGACACTATGAATTACATCAAATGTGACGTCTCTACGATGTGTATGGGAATGGCTGCAAGTATGGGAGCCTTCCTTCTCGCAGGCGGAGCAAAGGGAAAGAGATATGCCCTTCCGAATGCAGAGATCATGATTCACCAGCCTTCAGGCGGTGCACAGGGTCAGGCAACCGAGATTGAGATCAATGCACAGCATATTCTGAAGATCAGAGAAAGAATGAACAGATTGATGGCTGCAAATACAGGTCAGAGTTATGAGACAATTTGTGCAGATACGGAAAGAGATAACTGGAAGACTGCCGAAGAAGCTTTGGCATATGGATTGATTGATAAGGTTATTACAAGCCGTTAACGGGAAAAGGGAATGTCCTTATTGGGACATTCCCTTTACGTGTAAAAAAGTGCGAGGTAAGAATATGGCAGGAAAATATGAAGAAATCGTAAGATGTTCTTTTTGCAATAAACCACAGAGTCAGGTACGCAAGATGATCGCCGGACCAAATGGGGTGTTTATCTGTGACCAGTGTGTGGATGTATGTACTGAGATCATTGAAGATGAACTTGGTTATGAAGAAGAAAATGCATATGATGATATCAATCTTCTGAAACCGGAAGAAATCAAGGCATTTCTGGATGATTATGTGATCGGACAGGACGAAGCAAAGAAAGTACTTTCTGTTGCGGTATATAATCACTATAAGCGTATTATGGCAGAAAAAGATCTGGGCGTGGAGCTTCAGAAGAGTAACATCCTGATGGTAGGACCGACAGGATGCGGTAAGACTTTTCTGGCACAGTCTCTCGCAAAAATTCTGAATGTACCGTTTGCAATTGCAGATGCAACTGCGCTTACAGAAGCAGGATATGTCGGAGAAGATGTAGAGAATATTCTTCTTAAGATCATTCAGGCAGCAGATGGTGATATTGAACGTGCAGAGCACGGAATCATTTATATCGATGAGATTGACAAAATCACAAGAAAATCTGAAAATCCGTCGATTACCCGTGATGTATCAGGAGAAGGTGTTCAGCAAGCACTTCTGAAGATCCTGGAAGGTACAATCGCAAATGTACCGCCACAGGGTGGACGTAAGCATCCGCAGCAGGAGATGATCCAGATCGATACCACCAATATTTTATTTATCTGCGGTGGAGCGTTTGAGGGAATAGATAAGATTATAGAGAACAGAATAGATAAGAAATCCATTGGATTTGAGGCACAGATCGCGCAGCGGCATGAGGAAGATATCGACCGGCTTCTGCAGCAGATCCTTCCACAGGATCTTGTGAAGTTTGGACTGATCCCGGAACTTGTAGGACGTGTGCCGGTAACTGTATCCCTGGAACTTCTGGATAAGGAAGATCTGATCCGCATTCTGACGGAACCAAAGAATGCGATTGTAAAACAGTACCAGAAGCTTCTGGAGCTGGATGATGTGGAACTGGAATTCGACAAAGAGGCGCTGGAGGCGATTGCTGAGACTTCCCTGAAGCGTAAGACAGGAGCCAGAGGACTCCGTGCGATCATGGAAAATGTAATGATGGATATCATGTATAAAGCACCGTCTGATGAGAATCTGAAATACTGTCTTGTGAACAAAGAGGCAGTACTTGGAGAAAGCACCGAGTACAGAAAAGATCGAAGCAAGACCGGAAAGTGCATAAGAAAATCAGACGTATGGAAATGGGTGCTGACGGTTAAGGCAGAAGCATCCATTTTTATTTAACAGGAGAAAAAACTATATGAACAGAACAGGAAGTCTGCCAATGGTTGCCCTGCGGGGAATGACAATTCTGCCGGAGATGGTGGCACATTTTGACATCAGCCGGGAACGCTCGATTGAAGCGGTTCAGGAAGCGATGGCAAGCGACCAGAAGATTTTTTGCTGACACAGAAAGATGTGGAAGTGGAAAATCCGGGAGAAGCAGATCTCTACCGTGTGGGAACAGTTGCGACAGTAAAACAGATCATCAAACTGCCAAAGCAGATTCTGCGGGTGCTTGTATCTGCAGAAGAGCGGGCGGTTTTAAATACAATAGAATTTGCAGATCCGTATCTTCGGGCAAATATTACGATCCCGGAAGAGAGTGATCCGGATATTGCAGGCGAGATCAACCGGGAAGCGATGATGCGGGGACTTCGGGATCTGTATCTGGATTATGCGGCGAGAATGCCGAAGATCAACAAAAGATATGGTAAACCAGATCAAAGAGATCACGGAATTGAAAAAGATGGTGAATCAGGTGGCAGCGAATATGCCTCTGGATTACCGGGAATTGCAGGAAATCCTGGAAGAACTTGATTTTGACAGACGTTATGAGCTTATTTCCTTTAAGTTGGTCAATGAGATGCAGATCATGAACATCCGCGATGAGATCCAGATGAAGGTGAAAGAGCGTGTGGATAAGCATCAGAGAGAATATATCCTGCGCGAACAGTTGAAGCTGATCCGAGAAGAGCTTGGTGAGGATACTACAATTTCCGATGCGGAGGAATTTGCACAGAAGACAGAAGCGCTGGATGCACCGGATGAGGTAAAAGAAAAGCTGAAAAAAGAGATCAGCAGATTTAAAAATTCCATGCAGAGTCCGGCAGAAGCGGGCGTGATCCGTACATATATTGAAACCATGCTGGAAATGCCATGGAATAAGCGGGCTGAGGATTTTACAGACATTGCATATGCGAAAGAGCTTCTGGAAGCAGAACATTACGGACTGGAAGAGGTTAAAGAACGTGTGCTGGAATTTCTGGCAGTACGTGCTCTTACGAAAAAGGGTGACAGCCCGATCCTGTGTCTGGTAGGTCCTCCGGGAACTGGAAAGACATCCATTGCAAGATCACTTGCAAAAGCACTGAAAAAACCGTATGTGAGAATTTCTCTTGGCGGTGTCCGTGATGAGGCTGAAATCCGTGGACACAGAAAAACTTATGTTGGTGCAATGCCGGGACGGATCGCAAACGGTATTAAGAGCGCCGGGGTAAAGAACCCACTGCTCCTTCTGGATGAGATTGATAAAGTCAGCACAGACTATAAGGGAGATACTTTTTCTGCGCTTCTGGAGGTGTTGGACAGTGAACAGAACAATCGTTTCCGTGATCATTATCTGGAAGTCCCGGTCGATCTGTCTGAGGTGACATTTGTAACGACGGCTAACTCGCTGCAGACAATCCCCCGACCACTTCTTGACCGTATGGAAGTAATTGAGGTCAGCAGTTATACGGAGAACGAAAAGCTGCATATTGCGACAGAACATCTGATTCCAAAGCAGTTGGAAAGACATGGACTAACAAAAGAACAGCTTACGATCAGTAAGGGCGTGATCTGGAAAATTGCGCAGAACTACACCAAGGAAGCCGGTGTGCGTCAGATGGAGCGTGAAATCGGTAATATCTGCAGGAAGGCTGCCAGAGAGATCTATGAACATGATAAAAAGAGAGTTCAGGTAACAGAGCGGAATATTGAAAAGTATCTTGGAAAAGAAAAGTACACCTATCAGATGGCAAATGCCGAGGATGAGGTGGGAATCGTCCGTGGTCTGGCATGGACCAGTGTAGGAGGAGATACCCTGCAGATTGAAGTGAATGTAATGCCAGGAAAGGGTGAGATTATTCTGACGGGACAGCTTGGCGATGTGATGAAAGAATCTGCGCAGGCAGGAATCAGTTATATCCGATCAATCAGCAGTAAATATAAGGTTGCTGAAGATTTCTTTGAAAAACATGATATCCATATCCATATTCCGGAAGGGGCAGTTCCAAAAGATGGACCTTCAGCCGGTATTACGATGGCGACTGCGATGCTCTCTGCAATTACAGACAAGAAAGTGCGTGCCGATCTTGCCATGACGGGTGAGATTACGCTGCGGGGAAGAGTACTTCCGATCGGAGGACTGAAAGAGAAGCTCCTGGCGGCAAAGAATGCCGGAATCAGGACGGTACTTGTACGAGGGAGAACAAAAAAGATGTGGATGAACTTTCTTCTGAGATCACAAAGGGACTGGAGATTATTCCGGTATCGCAGATGGAAGAGGTTCTGAAAATCGCACTTATGCGCACACGGAGGAAAAAAGATGGTAATTAAGAATGTAAATCTGGAAACAGTCTGTGGAATTACAAGTAAATTGCCGGATCACACTTTGCCGGAGATCGCATTTGCCGGAAAATCCAATGTCGGTAAATCCTCTCTGATCAATGCACTGATGAACGGAAGGCGCTTGCCAGAACTTCGGCAAAACCTGGGAAAACACAGACCATCAACTTTTACAATATCAACGAAGAAATGTATCTGGTGGACCTTCCGGGATACGGTTATGCAAAGGTTTCCGAGCAGGAGAAGGCACAGTGGGGAAAGCTGATCGAGCGTTATCTTCATGGCTCTAAACAGCTGCGAGCTGTCTTCCTTCTGATCGATATCCGTCATGATCCATCTGCGAATGATAAAATGATGTATGACTGATCGTGGATCAGGGATTCAATCCGATCATTATCGCGACAAAGCTTGATAAGCTGAAGAGAAGTCAGGTACAGAAGCAGGTAAAGGCAATTAAGACCGGACTGAAGCTGCTTCCGGGAACTGTTGTGATTCCTTTCTCAGCAGAGACAAAGCAGGGACGGGATGAGATCTGGAATCTTGTAGACACAGAATTCCTGGGAAAAGGAACGGAGGAATAACCTTGAAAAATCCACTGCATTATCAGTTTTCGGATTATGATTGTGGACCGACGTTCATGCAGAATGCGAGCAGCTTTCTCAATGCATCCAAACAAGATGTATGTCGATTCGGGCGCTGATACCTCAAGTGGGTTGCATTAACTAAGATACGGGGAGAAAAAGTTCACCCCCACAAATTCCACTTTGGGCGGGATTTGTGGGGGTTGCTTTTTCTAGTTGGTTGGTAAGAAAAGCAAGTGGGATACCAATTTTTAGAATGTGGATATCATTTTAGATTTCTTGCCAGATTATATAAATTTTTGATTACATCAGTTTTCTAAACAGATCTTTCAGATCTTCTACGGATGCGTCTTTTGGATTTCCAGGTGCGCAGGCATCGGCGTGGGCGGATTCTGCGAGGAACTGGAGATCTTCTTCTTTGAGGGATTCGAGTTTGGATGGGATTCCTACGTCTTCAGAGAGTTTGCGGACTGCATCTACAGCTGCTTTTCTGTATTCTTCCTGAGACATATTATCTACGCCTTCAACTCCCATTGCGCGGGCGATTTCACGGTATTTTTCTCCTGTGCAGTCTGCGTTGTATTCCATTACGATCGGAAGCATCATTGCGCATGCAACACCGTGTGGTGTGTCATAGACTGCTCCAAGGGTATGAGCCATTGAGTGAGCGATTCCAAGACCTACGTTTGAGAAGCCCATTCCGGCGATGTACTGTCCAAGAGCCATTCCTTCTCTTCCTTCTTTGGTGTTTTCAACAGCACCGCGGAGAGATTTGGAGATAATCTCGATTGCTTTTAAGTGGAACATATCTGTCATTTCCCATGCGGCTTTTGTGGTGTAGCCTTCGATTGCATGAGTTAATGCATCCATACCGGTTGAAGCGGTCAGTCCTTTTGGCATAGAAGACATCATTTCCGGGTCTACAACAGCGATGATCGGCATATCATGTGGGTCTACACAGACGAATTTACGTTTCTTTTCTACATCTGTTACTACATAGTTGATCGTAACTTCTGCAGCAGTACCGGCTGTTGTCGGAACGGCAATGATCGGAACGCAAGGTTTCTTTGTCGGAGCCACACCCTCCAGGCTTCTTACATCTTCAAATTCCGGGTTTGCGATGATGATACCGATTGCTTTGGAAGTATCCATAGAAGATCCGCCGCCGATTGCGATGATGTAATCAGCACCTGAATTTTTGAAAGCCTGTACACCGTGCTGTACGTTCTCGATAGTCGGGTTTGCTTTGATATCAGAGTAGATTTCGTAAGCAAGTCCTTCTTTGTCTAAGATATCTGTTACTTTGGAAGTAACATTGAATTTGATCAGATCCGGGTCAGAACATACAAGAGCTTTTTTGAAACCGTGAGCTTTTGCTTCTGTTGCAATCTCTGCGATTGCACCTGCTCCATGATAAGATGTCTGATTTAACATAATTCTGTTTGCCATGATACATATCTCCTTTTCGTTTATGATAAAATCACTTGTTTCTGATACTATTTTAACAATAAGAAGGTGGTAAAAAAAAAGTTACAGAATATGAAAAGTGTAACATTTATACAAAAAATTAAGACAAAATATGCAAATCAGTGAAGAGTTGCACAAGTTTTTCCGGCATGCCAAGTACCAGTTGTTTTGCAAGCTGCGCAGGCGGAAATTTCATTCCGCCAAGCAGCCATTTGACAGTCATGTAAATCGAGCCACGGCAGTACATCTCTAAAAGAAATGAAGTTTCTGCATCCGGGCGTCTTCCGGTTTTCTGGAAAATAAGGTTTGAATAGAATTCCAGAATCAGTTCAAAATCATGTTCTTTTAAAGAGTTCTGATCGTCAGAGCGGAATGCTGCAGCGAAAAACAGGTGCTCTTCCTTTAAATATTCAAATTTTTTTGACCAGTCCGTCATAAACAGTGGTACCTTCGCCCATATGTTCAAATGATTTAAGAAGAAGTTTGTCAAAATACCAGTTGATCAGATCGTATTTATCAAGAAAATTGCGGTAAAAGGTCTGGCGTGTGACGCCGCAGACTTCCACAATCTGGCGGATGGTGATATCATCGACAGAAGTGGTCTTCATGCAGGTTTTCATTGCTTCGGCGAGCGGTATTTGGTAGATTCGGATTTGGCCATGTTCAATTCTCCTTAATCGTAGGCATGTTTTTTTCTATATAAATAGTACGGTATGATCAAAGCTGTGGTAGTGATCCAGGAAATCGGATAGCTAAGCATTACACAGGTTGTGGTATGGTGTGCCGGTAAGACAAACATAATCCACGGAATACGGATCAGACATACGCCGCCAAGTGTGATCAGTGTCGGCAGCAGGACATCGCCGGTTCCGCGAAGTGCACCGGAGAGAACTTC
>ENA-OQLB01000646-OQLB01000646.1-human-gut-metagenome-genome-assembly--contig:-NODE-646-length-18657-cov-1.873341_pt1 | contig 18657 bp, 29 predicted proteins | sample MGYA00242656_ERZ504813 | MGnify/ENA primary metagenome ERZ504813 (study PRJEB26092, sample SAMD00036388) | human gut metagenome | host: Homo sapiens | study: EMG produced TPA metagenomics assembly of... | reverse complement strand
AGAAGCGGTTTCCCCGCGCACATTCCTGCGTCTCGCATTCCGCAATATCGACCCCCGTGCCGTGACGAGCGTTTATGTCGATATCCACATTTTCGACAAAGCCACAAACGAGCTCGCCGTCGTGCGCGACCGCCGCTATCTCGTGCCTATTTTGGGCCGCGATGCGGTCTTCGGCGCAGACGAGGAGATCGACGTTGATGACGCCGCGTACAGCTTCTCCGTCGCCATTAAGAAGGTGCAGTTCGAGGGCGAAGACGTGTTCTGGAACGGCAGTGCCTCACTGCTGTTTGAAAATCTCCCCGAACAGGCGAAAATCGCGGATGTCATGGAGGACGAAGACCTCCGCGCACAGTATCAGCGCGATTTCACCGAAATGGCGGAGGATAAAGAAGCTGCGGCGCAGTTCGCCCCGCAGGAATATAAAGATCTCTGGATGTGCGCTTGCGGCGAAGTGAACCACAAAGATGAAGAAAAATGCGCCGCCTGCGGTGCCGAGTACGGGCCCCAGCACGCACTGTTTTGAAGACGAAGAAAAAGCTGAAAGAAAAACCTCGAAGCCTATAACAAGGCTGAAGCTAAAAAGGCCGAGGCCGCCCGCATCGCCGCAGAAAAGAAAGCGGCAGAGGAAAAAGCCGCCGCCGAAGCTGCCGCCCGCAAAGCGGCAGAGGAAAAGGCTGCCGCTGAGGAAACTGCCCGCAAAAGCGGCTTCACCGCAAAATTTTCCTGTCCGTTTCCATTCCGCTCGCCGTCCTCATCGCCGCGTTCGTCGTGGTGCTCATCGTCTACATCATCCCGCAGAACCACTATAACGATGCCGCCGCCTTGCTCGAAGCCGGCAAGTATGACGAAGCCATCACCGCGTTCACGGCGCTCGACGGATACAGCGACAGCGCCGCCCGCATCACGGAGGCAGAGTATAAAAAAAGCCTGCGAACCTGCTCGAAAACGAGAAATTCGCAGAAGCCATCGAAGCCTTCACCGCTCTCGGCGATTACGAAGACAGCAAAGATCGGATCACGAGGCCGAGTACCGCCGTGCCATCAAGACGTTTGAAAGCGGTGCATACGAAGACGCGTTAAATCTCCTTGAGCCCCTCAAGGATTACAAGGATGCCGCCGAAAAAATCGAGACCTGTCACTATGAGCTCGGCATGAAGGCCCTCGAAGCGGATAACTTAAAGTCTGCCGCCGCGCATTTTAAAGAAGTCAACGCGGAGCAGAATAAGAAAATGCAGGCCGCATTCTGTGATAAAGGCATCGCGTTCTACGAAAAGGGCGACGAAGAAAAAGCACTTACCTATTTTGAGTATGTCACCGATAAAGACCTTCTCCCGAAGATCGACGCCGCCTACTACGCGCAGGCGTTAAAGCTCGTCGAAGACGGCGAGTACGACAAGGCGACCGAAATTTTCACAAAGCTTGGCGAATATGAAGACTGCCCGACGCAGCTTCTGCGCATCCACGCGCTGAAAGCGGAGCAGTATTACAACAACGCCGATTACGAAAACGCCATCGCGGAGTTCAAGCCGCCGGCGATTACGGCGACGCTGCCTCCCGCATCACAGAAGCGACTTACCGTCTCGGCGCGCAGCAGCTTGCAAACGGCGAGGTGCGCAAAGCTACGATACGCTCTATCCCATCCGCAGCTACGACCCCGCTATATGCTCCTCGTCTCCAATTCGCAGTTCTATATCCAGATCTACGACGTAGGCGCCGGCCCCAACCCCTTAAACGAAAACTAAAACCCAGCGCCCGCAGAGTCATCTTCTGCGGCGCTTTTTGTATAAAAAAACGACCCCGAGTTTCAAACCCTCGGAGTCGTTTCATATCAAGCTTTACTTTCCGAAATTCCCGCGCAGCAGCATGGCGGCGTGCTCGCGGCGGAGCTCCTCACACAGTGCGTAAAGGCTCCACTTGTCGTTGTGCTCCGTGCGCACGGCTTTCAGCGGAATGGGCGCGATACCCGCTTTTTTGTACGCCGCAAGGAACACGTCCAGCATCTCTCCCGCAAAGCCGGAGAAAATCAGCACCTCCGGCAGCTTGTAGCCTGCGGCGCTTTCTGTACGTTCACGTTCACCCTTTCGCCGCACAGCGCTGCAACTGCGCGGTCACGGTCGGCGTTCGTCAGCCGTCTTGCCGTCAGGTGCAGCTCTCTGCATAAAGCGGAAAGCTGCCTTTCCTTCGCAGCGTCTTCAACATGGTATAAAACAAGAGCCATACGTTTCTCCTTACTCCTCGCACAGCGGGCGGAACAAGTCGCCGCGACGCTTCATCATGCGGTAGCGCAGGATCATCATAATCAGCACCCCAAAGCGCGCCGCAGATTCGATCACGTTCACCGTGAAGATTGCCGTGTCGTTCGCGCCGAGCGCCGTGTAGACCGAAACGCCGAAGAACGGCAGAAGCGAGTTACTCAGCGTCACAAACAGCGTGTAAATGCTGATAATAAGCGCGCGGTTTTTTTCGGCGTCGCCTGCAAAAGCAGCTGCACCACGCACATGTTCGTCGCACCCTGCGGAATGTTGCCGATAAGCGCCAGAATCATAAAATACGGCATACGCGCGCTTTGCGGCAGCAACGTCATAGAAGCTACCGTAATGGGGCAGAGCAGCAAGCCTGCGCATACAAAAATGATTGTAAAATGCTCGGATTTGCGGCGGCACAGTTTCGAGAAAAAGCCGATGAAAATCATCTGGCAAATGGAACACAAAGCCTGAAAAAAGCTCAGCTGCGCTTCGTTCATACCGGCATATTTTGTCTCCGCTATGTACCAAAGGCTCCAGTCCAGGTGCCACGAAAGGTAAAACAGCATGATGCAGATGAAAAAGCCGCGGAACGGCTTGCTGCGTACCATCTGGTTCAAAGCTCCGGGAACATTTTCAGTCCCATCTCCTGCTTTTCCTCCGCCTTGCGCGGCGGACAGGGGATGCGGCGCAGCACAAGCGCCTGCAAAAGCATGCATACGCCTGCAATATAAAAGAAAATGCGCAGCACAATGAGCTTTCCCTCGGTGTCCGGCATCAGCGTCATGATATTGCCGCACAAAAGCGGCACCACAATGCCCACAAAGAACAGACACCGGCTGCGGAACGTGAACACGCTGTTGCGCAGGCCCGGCTCCACCGCGTCGCCGAAGAATGTCTGCCACTGCGCGTTATACAGCGCAATGCCGCCCACCGTCATGCCGAGAAACACAAAAAAACGCCGTCATGCGGTGCTCGCCGAACAGTGGCACAGAGCCGTAAGCAAAATACGCCGCGCTCAAAAACAGCGCCAGCACGAACGGCACCGTGCGGCTCGTCTTCGTACGGTTCGCAAGGAATCCCACCGGAATCATGCAAATACCCGCCACCATGTTCGGCACCATCTGCACAAGACCGATCTGCGTGTCCGTCGCGCCAAGATTCGTCGCATACAAATTGTTCGCCAGCGTGTAAAGCGAAACGGCATACTGCAATAAAAAGCCCTCAATGCCGAAAAGGCACAGCATGCGCAGCTTCGGGTCAGACCGCAGCGATTTGATCGGGTGAAATGTAAACTTATCCATAAATGTTCTCCCCTGAGAAAAATAAGCGGCGCGCCGAATACACGCACCCTATCCATTATAAACGAAAACCGGGCAAAGACAAGCCTTACCCGGAATTTTCATCGTTTTATTTTTTGTAAACGCATTTGCCGCCCAAATACGTCGCCTCGGCTTCAATGCGGTGCAGCGTGTTGGCGTCCGCCTTGAACGGATCTTCGGAAAGCACCACAAAGTCCGCAAGCTGTCCGTTTGCAATCTCGCCCTTTTTGCCTTCCTCAAATGACGCCACCGCGCCGCTTTTTGTAAACGAGTCGATGGCCTCCCGTACCGTCAGCGCTTCCTCCGGGCGATACGGTGCGTCCGTCGAGCCAATGCTTCGCCGCGTCACCGCGCATTCAATGCCGCGCATCACGTTCGGCTCCTCCACCGGCGCGTCCGAGCCGTTCGAGAACGGAATGCGCGCATTCAGAAGCGTTTTTAGCCGGGTAACTCGTGCTCGCCAATTCAGCGCCCACACGCTCGCGCACAATGTGCGTGTCGTAGTCGAGGAAGATCGACTGCAAATTCACGCGCAGCTTAATTTCTTCATGCGCTCAATCTGGTCACGCCGCACAATCTGGAAGTGCACGATGCCATGTCGGTGGTCGTCGCGCGGGTGCTCATGAAGCGCCTTTTCGTAAGCGTCCAATACGTTGTCGAGCGCCCCGTCGCCGATGGCGTGTACCGCAACGGAAAGTCCCTTTTCGTTCGCAAGAGAGATAAGCCCGTTCAATTCCGCATTCGTGTACAGCGGAATGCCGCGTGCGTTCTCATCGTCTGCATACGGGCGGCTTAAACACGCTGTGCGTGCGCCGAGCGAGCCGTCCGAGATGATCTTCAGCGGTCCCGCGCGGAACATATCGTCTTTAAAATACGCATCGCCGCTCTCGATATATTCAGAAAGCGCCTCTACGTTCGTAAACTGTGCCTGCTCATTCACGCGCACCGTCATCAGCCCGGCGTTCTCAAAAGCTTCTGCACCGTCTCATACGGCACACCGGGGAACGTCTCGTAGTCGTCGCTTTGGCAAGAGGTGATGCCGTAACGATTCAGCCGCTTGCAGGAGGCGCGCAGCATTGCACACAGCTGCGCCTCATCCGGCTCCGGAATGCCCGCGTACACCACCGCTACGGCGTTTTCAAAAAACTGCCCGTTCGGCTCGCCGTTTTCATCTAAAGCAAAGCTGCCGCCCGCCACTTGCGGCGTGTCCTTCGTAATGCCCAACACTTCCAGCGCCTTCGAGTTCACTACGCAGATGTGCCCGCACGCCCGCGTAATGCAGATCGGGTGTTCGGTCGAGACAGAATCCAAATCCCACCGTGTCGGAAAGCGGCGCTCGTCTGCAAAATAATCGTGGTTAAAGCCGCGCCCCTGCACCCACGTGCCGGGTGTTACGCCCGTTTCCTTTATATAGGTGCGCAGACAGTCGAGCATCTCCTTTAAAGACGTCGTGTGCGCGCCGAGGTTCGCCATTGTCAGTACATTGCCGAGGTTCAGCACATGCATGTGTGAGTCGTTAAACCCCGCGCAGACGAATTTTCCGTCTAAATCGACTGCTTCATCTGCCGTGGCTTTATCTGTCTCGCCCACAAAGCAGAATTTCCCGTTTTCCACCGCAAAATCCGTCACAAAGCCGTTTCCCGTGTAAACCGTGCCGTTTTTATAAACCGTCCGCATATTGTCTCCCCGTTTCCATCTGTTTTCTCCAGTATAAAGCAAGGGGAAAGCCCCTGTCAAGCCGAAAAAGCCTGACTTTTCCCGCGCGCCGTTCCATCTTGTCTTTATTTGTAAAGAGAAAAATAGCGCACGGCATAATGAAATTCCATACAGCTTACTAAAATATCAAAAATGAAATAGTAGATATGTCAATATAACATTTTACAATTCGATTTAATGTGCGTATAATACAGATGCTTCCAAATACAGTTTACAAAAAAGTAACAGGATATTTGGTCAATGTCAACAAAAACGTGTGCTCTTGTGACCGTGTCTTGTTGCTGCTGTTCACAGCGGCGAAAGATGCGGTCGTGTGCCCTTTTGGGGCGCAGCGCTGAAGGGGGAATTTTTGCCCGGTGATATTGAAATGGAAGGTAAAATTTTGAGAAAGAAAGGGAAAAACAATGAAAGCAAAGAAAACAAAGCTGGCTTTGTGGATCTGCGCTATTGTGGTGCTGCTCGTCGCAAGCATTCTGGTTCCTTCGGTGCAGAAGACCGAAACGATTCAGGTGACCATGCGTGACGCGGTTCTGCATGAGACGAACAGAATCAGCCTCTTCGGCATCAAAGATGTCAACCCGGCGCTGATCTCCGCCATGGTGGTCTCGGGCATCTTGCTGGTGTTTGCGGTCATCGTGCGCATTTTCGTCATTCCGCGCTTTAAGATGGTGCCCGGAAAGTTCCAGATGCTCCTGGAGCAGGCGGTAGACCTGTTCGACGGCATGGCTAAGTCCAACAGCCCGGGGCGCAGCGGCTTCCTCGGTGCGTACATCTTCACGGCCGGCGCGTACATTTTCATCGGTACGCTCTTTGAGCTGTTCGGCATTCAGGCTATCACAACGGAGGGTTCGCCCATCACGCTTCCGGCGCCGCTGTCCGATGTCAACGCCGCCATCGCCATGGGCTGCTTCTCGTACCTCGTCATTCTGGGCGGCGGTATCGCGTATAACGGCTTCAAAGGCGTGGGCAGCACTTTAAAGGAGTTCTCGCTGCCGATTTCCATGAGCTTCCGTCTGTTCGGCGCGCTTTTAAGCGGCTTGCTCGTTACGGAGCTTGTGTATTATTATGTGAATCTGAGCTTTGTGCTGCCGGTCATCGTGGGCGTTATGTTCACGCTGCTGCACGCGCTCATTCAGGCATATGTTTTGACGATGCTCGTCGCGCTCTATTTCGGCGAGGTTTCCGAGAAGCAGGAACCGAAAAAGAAAAAAGTAAAAGCAGAAGCTGAAAATTAACCTACGGAGGGAAAATATCATGAACGCAAAACAGAGAAAGTTAAAGAAGCTTGCCATCATTCTGCTGGCAGTCATCGCCATCCTCGCCATCTCCATTCCGGTATTCGCCGCAACAAACGGTGATGCCGCAACCACCACGCAACAGCCGAAACCGCAGTAGAAGCTGCAGCCACCACCGCAGACAGCACAACTGGCCTTAAGGCACTTGCTTCCGCTATTGCAGTCGGTATTGCAGCCGCCGGCGGTGCAGTCGGTATGGGCCTCTCCGCAGGTAAGGCTGTTGAGGGCATCGCACGTCAGCCGGAGGCTGAAAGCAAGATCCGTACCACCCTCATGCTCGGCCTCGTCTTTATCGAGACGGCCATCATTTATGCCCTGCTCGTTGTTATCCTCATCATCTTCGTCCTGTAAAGGAGAGTGCAGATCGTGAACATCCCACTGAATATTGATTGGCAGCAGATTTTGCTGCATGTACTGAATTTCGTCATTTTGTTCGGCGGCCTGTATTTCCTTTTGTACAAGCCGGTCAAGAACTTCATGCAAAGCGCGAAGCGCATTATGCCGAAATGGCACAGAAGGCCCAAAGTGAACTCGATTCCGCCGAAAAGATCAAGGCGGATTATCAGGAGCAGCTCAAGTCCGTTGAGGGCGAGATCAGCGCAAAGAGAACCGAAGCGCAGAAAGAGCTCGACCGCAGCGTACAGCAGCAGCTTTCCGATGCCCATGCACAGGCGGATAAGATCGTCGCCGATGCGCAGAAGGATGCCGCCCGTGTACATGATAAGATGATCGCAGACGCACAGAAGGAGCTTACCGAGCTCGCTATGGAAGCGACCAAGAAGCTTGTTTATAAAGACGGCGATCCGTATGACGCGTTCCTCGATCAGGCAGAGAGGGGAGAGCCGAATGCGTAATGCAGATGAAAAGGCCGTAGCCGTTCTCCGCGGCAGCCGCCGCCCGGATGCCGAACAGGAAAAACGCTTTGCGGAATTCCTGCTGCGTACCTATGGCTGTGAGATTCCGCTCACCTTTGAAGAAGATAAAATGCTGAACGGCTTCACGCTTACCGTCGGCACCGATGTGTACGATTGGAGCCTCAAAAGCCGTCTGCGCCAGTTTGAAGAAAAGCTAAAGGCGTTAAAGTCCGGCAACGATTCCGTCATTCCGCTGATGAAGGAAGCCGTTGAAGATTTTACCCCGTCCGCAGAAGCGGAAGAGACCGGTACGGTTCTCACCGTTGGCGATGAGATCGCCGTTGTCAGTGGCCTTGAGCATGCCGCCTACGGCGAGATTCTCCTGTTCTCCTCCGGCGTTAAGGGCATGGTGCAGGACCTGCGCCGCAATGAGATCGGCTGCGTCCTCTTTGGCGACGATGCGAGATCACCGAGGGCAGCCTTGTGCGCAGAAGCGGCAAGACCGCCGGTATCCCGGTCGGCGACGGCTTCCTCGGCCGTGTTGTCGATGCACTCGGCACGCCGATCGACGGCAAGGTGATATCAGCGCCGAGGGCTACCGCCCCATCGAGTGCCCCGCACCGGGCATCATCGACCGCCAGCCGGTCAACGCGCCTATGGAAACCGGCCTTCTCGCCATCGATTCCATGTTCCCGATTGGCCGCGGCAGCGTGAGCTGATCATCGGCGACCGCCAGACCGGTAAAACCGCCGTCGCGCTCGATACCATTTTGAACCAGAAGGGTAAGAACGTCGTTTGCATCTATGTCGCCATCGGTCAGAAGTCCAGCTCCGTTGCACAGCTTGTGGAGACCTTAAAGCGCCGCGGCGCCATGGATTACACCATCGTCGTCAACGCATCTGCCAGTGACTCGGCTTCCTTGCAATACATCGCACCGTATGCCGGCTGCGCACTCGGAGATACTTCATGTATCAGGGCAGAGATGTCCTCATCGTGTACGATGACCTTTCCAAGCACGCCATTGCGTACCGTGCACTGAGCCTGCTTTTGGAGCGTTCTCCGGGTCGTGAAGCGTATCCGGGTGACGTTTTCTACCTGCATTCCCGTTTGTTGGAGCGTTCCGCGCATCTTTCCGATGCACTCGGCGGCGGCAGCATGACGGCATTGCCGATTGTTGAAACGCAGGCGGGCGACGTTTCCGCTTACATCCCGACGAACATTATTTCCATCACAGACGGTCAGATCTTCCTTGAGAGCGACCTGTTCTTCTCCGGCCAGCGTCCGGCTGTCAACGTCGGTCTTTCGGTTTCCCGTGTCGGCGGCGACGCCCAGACAAAGGCCATGAAAAAGGCAGCGGGCGGCATCCGTCTGGACCTTGCCCAGTACCGCGAAATGGAAGTCTTCACCCAGTTCTCCAGCGACCTTGACGAGACCACAAAGCGTCAGCTCACCTACGGTCAGAGCCTTATGCGTCTGCTGCGTCAGCCGCAGTACCATCCGATGAGCCAGCACGATCAGGTCATCACGCTCGTCTCCGCCCTGCACCACGTCATGCAGGACGTTCCGCTTGACGATATGAGTCGTTTCCATACGGAGCTCATCAAGTACGCTGAGAAGAATATGAGCGATGTCTGCCGCCGTGTCGATACCACCGGTCAGCTTTCCGACCCCGACCGCGAAGAGATTTTGAAAGTCGCGAAGGAATTCCTCGAAAAGTACAAGGCGGAAAACCCGCAGAACGCGTAAGCGCTCGGAAAGGCGGTTTTCGCTATGGCTAATACAAAAGAGATTAAAACCAGAATCGAAAGCGTTAAGGATACGCGTAAAATCACGAACGCCATGTACCTTATCGCTTCCACAAAGCTGCGCAAAGCACGCAACGATCTGGACCGCACGCGCCCGTATTTCGAGGCGCTGCGCACGGAGATTAAGCGTATCTTCCGTACCCAGAACGACGTGGACAGCCGCTATTTCTATCCCCCCGAGGCGAGCCGCCGCTGGAGGGCACCTACGCGTGCCTCGTCATCACGGCGGATAAGGCCTCGCGGGCGCATACAACCAGAACGTCATCAAGGAAGCTATGCACATGCTTGATGAGCATCCCGACACGAAGCTCTACGTTGTAGGCGAATACGGCCGCCACTTCTTTACGCAGCACAATATCCCCATGGAACACAGCTTCCTCTATACGGCACAGAACCCCACCATGCAGCGCGCGAGAGAAATTTGCGACATCCTGCTCGAGGGCTACGACCGCGGGGATTTTAAGAAGATTTTTGTCATTTATACCGATATGGAGAACAGCCTCACGTCCTCTGCACACTGCACGCGTCTGCTGCCGTTCCACCGCGCCTATTTCCAGACGGATACGGTGGAAAAGGCGGTCACCACGCCGTTCGAGTTTGTGCCCTCCGTGCAGGCGGTTCTCAACAACATCATGCAAAGCTACGTTTCGGGCTTTATTTACAGTGCCTCATCGATAGCTTCTGCAGCGAGCAGAATGCCCGCATGACGGCGATGGATTCCGCCAACAGCAACGCGGAAAAGCTCCTCGCAGAGCTTTCCTTGCAGTATAACCGCGTGCGTCAGGCTGCCATCACGCAGGAGATTACAGAGGTCTCCGCCGGTGCGAAGGCACAGCGTCAAAAACACAGGAAGGAAGCGTGAACAACGTGAATACAGGTAAGATCGTACAGATCTCCGGCCCGGTCATCGACGTACAGTTCGAGTCCGGCGTTCTGCCGAAAATCAGAGAAGCCCTTTCGCTTACCGTGGACGGACGGCGGTATGTGATGGAGGTTGCCCAGCATGTGGGTGACAACACGGTCCGCTGCGTCATGCTTTCCGGCAGTGAGGGCCTTTCCCGCGGTATGCAGGTTGAGGCTCCGGGCAAAACCATCGAAGTGCCGGTGGGCGAAAACACGCTCGGCCGCATGTTCAACGTGCTCGGCGATCCCATCGACGGCGGCGAAGCCGTTCCCGCAACCGAGCCGCACAAAAGCATTTACAGAAAAGCTCCGTCGTTTGACGAGCAGAACCCGGCCGTCGAGATTCTCGAGACCGGCATCAAGGTCATCGATCTTCTGGAGCCGTACCCGAAGGGCGGCAAAATCGGTCTGTTCGGCGGCGCAGGCGTCGGCAAGACCGTCCTTATCCAGGAGCTCATCCACAACGTCGCCATGGAGCACGGCGGTTACTCCGTGTTTACCGGCGTCGGCGAGCGCAGCCGTGAGGGCAACGACCTCTGGCGTGAAATGCGTGAAAGCGGTGTCGGCGATAAAACGGCGCTCGTCTTCGGCAGATGAACGAATCCCCGGGCGTGCGTATGCGTGTTGCCCTCTCCGGCCTCACCATGGCAGAGCATTTCCGTGACGAAGAGCACAAGGACGTCCTGCTCTTCATCGATAACATCTTCCGTTTCGTGCAGGCAGGCAGTGAGGTTTCCACGCTTCTCGGCCGTATGCTTCCGCCGTCGGTTATCAGCCGACCCTCGCAAACGAAATGGGCGAGCTGCAGGAGCGCATTACCTCCACAAAAGACGGCTCCGTCACCTCGGTTCAGGCCGTTTACGTGCCTGCCGATGACCTTACCGACCCGGCCCCGGCCACAACGTTCGCCCACCTCGACGCTACGACCGTTTTGAGCCGTAAGATCGCCGAGCAGGGTATTTACCCCGCCGTCGATCCGCTGGAGTCCACCTCCCGTATCCTCGAAGCCGACGTTGTCGGCGAGGAGCACTACCGCATTGCGCGTGAAGTGCAGGAGACCCTCCAGAAGTACAGCGAGCTGCAGGACATCATCGCCATCCTCGGTATGGACGAGCTTAGCGACGAAGACCAACTCACCGTGCAGCGCGCGAGAAAGATCCAGCGTTTCCTCTCGCAGCCGATGCACGTCGCAGAAAAGTTCTCCAGCGTGCCGGGCGTTACGTCCCGCTCAAAGAGAGCTGCGCGGCTTCAAGGCCATCGTAGACGGCGAAATGGACCAGTACCCCGAGGCGGCGTTCTATAACGTAGGTACGCTCGAGGACGTCATCGCGAAAGCGAAGCAGTTAGAGGCGGAGGCGATCTGATGCGGACATTTCAGATGCACCTGCTTGAAGCCGATAAGGTCTTTTTCGAGGGCGAGTGCGAGTCGCTTGTCGTGCCCACAACGGTCGGCCAGTACGGCATTCTGGCGGGTCACAGCAATATGATCTCCGCCGTCGTGCCGGGCGTGCTCTCTTACCGCGCACCGGGTAAGGAGTGGCGCACCGCTGCCGTTTCCGAAGGTATGGTGAAGGTCGAGGGCAACGATATCCTCGTGCTTGTAGACTCCGCCGAGTACCCGGAAGAGATTGATGCCAAACGTGCACAGCGCGCCGCCGATGAGGCGAAGGAGGCCATTCTCCAAAAGCGCAGCGTGCGCGAATACCGCACCGCGCAGGCGAACCTTGCCCGCGCCATCAACCGCCTGCGCGTCAAGAAAAACGCGAGATAAGGCGGTAAAAACCACACCGAATTTCCAAATATGCAAAAAGCGTTCCGAGCATTCGGGACGCTTTTTGCATATTTCACACAAAGGGTTTGCTTTTTTCATGAACTTCGAAATTTCGCAAAACTGCGGTACAAAACGGCGGAATGTGCTATAATGAACGCGAATACCGGCGGAAAAGTACGCCGGAAAGTTGTATTGAAATTCAGTTTAAAGGAGTCAAAAGCATGATCAAAGTCGGTTTTATCGATTACTATTTAGACGAGTGGCACGCCAATAACTACGTTCACATGCTGCACGATTACTCAAACGGCGAGGTAGAAGCCGTGTACGCCTGGGCCGAAATCGACAGCCCCGAGGGCGGCCTCACAACGGACGCATGGTGCAAAAAATACGGTCTCACCCGCATGATGACGCAGGAGGAGCTCATCGAAAAGAGTGACGTTCTGCTCGTGCTTGCCCCGCGCGACCCGAAAAAGCACGAAGAACTCGCAAACCTCGCGCTGCGCTCCGGCAAGCGCTGCTATGTGGATAAAACCTTCGCGCCGGATCACTTCGCTGCAAAGCGTATGCTCGATCTTGCCGAGCAGAGCGGCACGCCGTGCTGGTCGTCTTCCGCACTGCGTTTTGCGGAGGAGTATCAGGCAGCGGATAAAACGAACATCAAGGGTGTCAATGCATGGGGTCCGAACGGTTTTGAGGATTACGCCATCCACCAGCTGGAGCCGATCTTCATGATGATGCAGGCTCCCGCGACGGAAGTCATGCACTTGACAAACGACGAGGTGTACACCGGCGTTCTGCGCTTTGCGGACGGCCGCACCGCAACGTTTTCCGGCTACGCAAAGGGCTCTCCGTTCATGATGAACATTGCGCGCTCCACGGAAAATTCCGTACTGGAATTTGCTCCGATTACTTCCGCCACTTCATTGAGGCGCTCGTCGAGTTCTTCAAAAACGGCACCATCCCTGCCCCGCACAGCGAGACGCTCTCCATCATCAGCGCCTGGGGCGCCCTTATGGAAGCCGAAAAGACCCCCGGCATCTGGGTCAAAGTCCCGAAGGACTGAGTTTGTCGCTCCAAAAAACGTCACAACGCACGCATCTTTGACTGCAAAAGGCTTTTTCCAAAAGCGCGACTATGCGGTCATTAAAGAACAGCAAGCAGAGCGCTGCGGCGTTCGGCTCACAAATTTCGTTATGATAAAACGATATAAAAAAGATAGTCTTTCTAAGCAAAACAAACGCTTTGGAAGACTATCTTTTTCTATGCGTGCGAAAATGTACGTTTATTTCTTCGGTTTCGGCGCGGCGGGGTCGGTGAGTTCGGGGAGCGCGCCGCCGGAGACCGCCCAGAAATATAGCTTGCGATGCTGCAATACGGCGAAAAACGTTTGCGGTACCGCTCGAACCGTGCGCGGTCGATCTCCTTGTGGCGGTAGACCATGCGCATGCCGCGCAAAATGGCGAGGTCGCCGTAGCTGAACACATTCGGGCGCTGCAGGCAGAATAAAAGCAGCATTTCCGCTGTCCACACGCCGATGCCCTTGAGCGCGCTGAGCTCGAGGATGACCTCTTCATCCGGCTTTTCGCCGATGCTGATTAAATCAAATTCGCTGTATGCACCTTTTTCGCGAAGTCCGTGATGTATTCCGCCTTGCGGAACGAAATGCCGAGTGACTGCAAATTTGCTTCGCCATAGCCCAAAACGTGTTCGGCATCGACCGTGCCGAGGGCGTTCTGCACGCGCGCCCAAACGGTTGCCTGCGCTTTTGTGGAAATCTGTTGCCCCACGATGTGGTGTACCACGGCGGAAAAAAGGTCGTCGTCCACGGCGCGCTCAATGTGCCCCACGCGGTTGATGACCGCCGAGAGCTTCTTGTCCTTTTTCCGTAAATAAGCGAGCTCTTTTTCGCCGTACGGAAAGTACTTTACGTCATCCATCAATCGATCTCTCCCGGAGTGCGCGATTTGATCATCGCTTCCAGCTTTTGCAGCTCGGTAATCTCTTGCGGGGTCAGCTTTTCCGGGTAGCCGGTCTCAAGCTTTTCGAGCATGGAGCGCATTTTGTAGGCTTCGGCGGGCTGACGCAGAATTTCGCGCTCGCTTTTAATCTGTTCCCGCGCGGCGACTTCGTCGATGATCTGCTGCATGTAGCGGTATAAGTTGCTCCGTTCTGTATAATCGGCGGGCGCATAGAAGTTTAATCGGTTGTCGTTATACAGCTTGTATACTTTGGCGCGGTTATTTTTCTCTGGGTCGTATACGCCGACGGAGTAGCCGCCTTTGCTTTTCACGAGCCGCATGCACGGAATGTCCGTGGCGCTGTCGCCAATATAGACGATGTTCTCATACGGAATGCGCAGGTTTTCCTCGGGCATGCTGTCGTTTACGCGCTCGTCGTACTCCTCCAAAAAGCCTTTTGCAATGCGGAAAATGAACTGCGTCTTGTTCGTGTAATTGATGGCCTGCGCGGGCCACTCCGCTACGCCGTCCGTGGTGTAGAGGTAGGAGGAGGCGTAAATGCGTTTGAAATTCTTCGCGATGCGCTGCCCTCAATGATTTCTTTAAGACCTGAAGAAATGATGTAGTGTTCAAGCTCAATGCCGCGCTGCGCAGCATACGCTGTCGTGCGCGCGAACCAATCCGTAACGCCGCGGTACAGCTCCACCTGCGCACCGATGGCCCGAAAATACTCGCGTTTTAAGGATTTTCCGAGAAAGCGTGAATAGCGAACAAGCATGAACATCCACGAAAGGTTGCTTTCCATGCTGTTTTCCCGCGCGAATGCGTCCGTTTCCGCCCAGAATTTGTCTTTGTCAATGCCAAAAGACGGGATGAGCGTGAACGTCTGCATGTCGTCCGGGGAAAGTGTTTTGTCAAAATCGTAGCAAATCGCCATGCGCGGCCTGTTCTCCGTCATGCTGCCGCCCCCTTTCTGTATCTCATTATAGCTAAAAACGTTTGTTCCGTAAAGAGGTTTTGAGAAAGTTGTCCGCCGATGTCCTATACTGTCCTGCAATGTCCGGTTTTAACGGCAAAAGAACGCCCTCATCCGCCGCTTTTCGCAGCCGATGAAAGCGCTTTTCGAGCTGTTCCGCCGTTTTGATGCTCGGCGCATCTTTGGCTTTATTCGCAGACTTGGGGGCATGTCACGTCCAAGAGTCAAGCGTTACGATTTGCTTTCTACCCGCGCTCCGGGTGGAGGGCGACTGATATGGTCGCGCTCGGTCTCTTTGGCTGCATCATTTCTATCCACGCCCTCCGGGTGGAGGGCGACCCTGTCCTTTTGACATCTATATTATGCTACTGTGGTGTTATAATATCAAGCGTTTTTTCAAAAAAAAACTTGATTTTTGGCGAAACACCAGATATACTATATTTGTTCGGATTTCCTCCGGATGTCACCCCCTTCGGGGGCGTGGAATTGATTGTGCCGTCCTTTTGACAATTTCGGCACAAACAAGCAAAAGCCTCGGTATGCGGATCAGCTACCGGGCTTTTGTTTTACGCTTCGCCGCCTTCCAGAAGATCTTCGGGGCGAATAGATAAAACTTTCGCCAGCTTGCATGCGCTTTGGAGCTGGAGTTTGTTTATATCTTTCGCTTTTTGCTCGTAAGCTTGGATTGATCGCAGGCTTATGTTTGCTGCTTTGGCTAATTGGGATTGAGACAATCCGCGCTCTAATCTTATCCGCTGTAAATTGGTCATTTTTGTTTGCTCCTTTACTTTTTTATCCTGTGGATCGTGGGTAACATATTATCCGCATTGCCCGCATTTACAAAAATCGGCGCTACCCATTTAAGGATCAGTTTGCGAGTGCCGTCTTTGCGACTGCCCTGCCAAAAGTGATGATAATGGCCTCGGCGGACATGGGCGGCGACTTTTGTACGTGTGCCGGTGTGTTTGTTACCTGACTTTTTGCGCTCCTCCTGCTTGTGGTAGCGGATCGCCTGCCCTATGCGGTAGCCGACTTGCGCCGTCCGCATTTTTACTTTTTTCGTGGCTTTTGGACCTCTAATGCTTTTTCTTCATCCGTCTCGGTCTCCTCCGGGGCCGGGCTTGTATATTCTATCTCCGCGTTTTGTGAGCAGAGATAGAGAAATTTCTATCCACGCCCTCCGGGTGGAGGGCGACTGTACCGTGCCGCGATTGTGCCGCCCATATTCCGCATTTCTATCCACGCCCTCCGGGTGGAGGGCGACCTATGAGGTGCTCTGTAAGCTTGCGGCGTTTTTATTTCTATCCACGCCCTCCGGGTGGAGGGCGACAAGTTACGGCCCTTGTAATTCTGCGACGGTTTTGCATTTCTATCCACGCCCTCCGGGTGGAGGCGACCGTAAACGTCCGCGTTCCAACCGTACACCACAGTATAATTTCTATCCACGCCCTCCGGGTGGAGGGCGACGATTCATCCGTTTCCCACAGGTGACGCCGGGACAATTTCTATCCACGCCTCCGGGTGGAGGGCGACTTTGGCGCAAAGGTGGAGGCTCGATGCCCACGGATTTCTATCCACGCCTCCGGGGTGGAGGGCGACAGCAAAAACGGACAAAATTTTCGTCTGTTTTTGCGCAAAAGGGAGAAGAATTTGCCTCTTTAAGACGCGGAAAGAGAGAATTTGCCGGTGGCGTTTTAAAAAGAACAAATTTTAGGTTTTGATTTGGTGCGAAGGAAGCGGGAAAAGCGTGTGCGCTTCGGCTTCGCACTGCGGGTAATCAGATGAGCAGGACGGAATCCTGCGCGTAGGTGGCTGTACGCCGACGTGCTCTACATTTTGCTTATATTGATTGCCGAGGCGGTAAAATCGTAGGCTGTCCGTTTCGGGCTCGATGAGCGCGGCGAGCTCTGCCTTCAGTGTAACATACTGCGCGGCGGTCAGCAAGCACTCGAAAACGGAGTTTTGTACGCGCTGCCCGTGGTCTACGCACTTTTTAGCGACTTTGCGGAGACGCTTTTTCCCGGCGGTGGTCTCCGTGTTGACGTCGTAGGTAATTAAGACCAGCATTTTGACCTCACTTCCAGAAAAAACGGCGGATACGCTTCCAGATCGCCGCGCAGAGTGCGGGCGAGCAGGAGCGCCTGCACGTAGGGCACGAGCCCCCACGGAATCTTCTCTTTTAAGAACGGGTGCGTGATCTGCTCCTGCTTTTTGCTTTGCCATGCGCCGAGGAATGCGCGGCGACCGTCGTCCGTTAAAAGCACGGCACCGCCTTCCTGCTTTTGCAGGTGCTTTGCGGTGATGATCTTGCGGTTCACGCAGGAGAGCACAAAGCGGTCGGCGTACACGGCGCGCAACTCCTCCATGAGGTCGAGTGCGAGACTGCGGCGACCGGGTCTTGGGCGGTGCATGAAGCCGATGTACGGGTCGAGTCCGGCACTTTCGAGCGCGGCGGTGCAGTCGCGTGTGAGGAGTGTATAGGCGAATGAAAGTAGGGCGTTGATGTTATCGAGCGGTGGTCGGCGGCTGCGCGAGGTAAAACGGAAGTCGCTTTGCTGCTGCAAAACGAGGTGGTTAAACACACCAAAATACAGCTTTGCGGCTTCGCCCTCTAAGCCGAGCAGCTGCGCGGGGTCTTCGCAGGAGGCGATGAGCGGCAAAGACTGTGCATTTGTGCGGCGGCTGTTTTAAGCGCTTCCACGGGTACGCGCTGGGGGTGGTCACGCGTGGCGCGCTCTAAGACCCAGCGGGCGTATAGACCTTGCCGAGGATGAACCGCGGGCGTAGCGGCAGCTTTGATAGGGATCGTCGGACACGCGATTCTGCGTTTGCCGCAGGAGGACGTTGCCATGCTCTTCGCCGACGGTGCGTGCCAAAAACTGCCGCGCGGGGAGAAAAACGCGATGTCCACACCGCGCTGCACGCAGGCACCCATCAAGGCGGGACTTGCGCCGGTGTAGGAGAAACAGAGAATGCCTCGAGCATGTGCAGCGGGAAGCGCGCGACTTCCATTTGCTCGCGACTGATGACGACGTTTTCTCCGTTTACGGAGAGATACGCGTCTTCGCTGAGCACGAACAGGGTGTTGAGCAGTTGTCTCACGGAGTATCCTCCTCGCTTTCGAAAATGTGGGCGCGCAGGTATGAGACGGGGTCTGCACGCTGCACAGCACCGGCAGGCAAATCGATTTTAACGAGCAGCGTTGCAGTGCTTGCCGGGTTTGACTTTTGGTGTGTAGCCGCGGGCGAAATAGCGGTTCATTTCGGCAGCGGTATCTCCCGTTTTGCGGCGGAGTTCATCCGTGAACGGAACAACCTCGCGGCGGCGTGTTTCTATATAGTAGAGCGCGCCCGCGGGGATATCGCACACAAGCATTTCTTCAAGTGCCATGGCTTCGGCGCAGAGCTGCAAGCGGTCGGCATCGGTCTCTTTTTCGCGGCCGTGCTTGTATCGATGGGGTAGGGCAGCCAAAATCCGGGCTGCCCCTCTAAAGAAATGCCGTTTTTGTCTTTATGAAACTCTACGACGTCGCACGCGCCGGAGAGGTTCAATTTACGGCTGAACACGCGCATGCCGCGCACGATGAAAACGTTGTCGCGCTTTTCGGACAACGTTTCATCGTGGCAGCGGACGTGGTCGAGCTGCCCCTGTGCGGTGCGGGCATTTTCCTGCCACTGCTGCTCGATGTGGATGAGCGCCACTGGCGGCGGCAGAACGCGAAGTGCTGGATGCCGGACATTAAAAGTCCGTCTTCACGCGCGTCCATTTAGGAAAGACGTTCGCAGGTGACGCCTTCGGGCAGGTCTTCGGAAACG
>ENA-OQLB01000645-OQLB01000645.1-human-gut-metagenome-genome-assembly--contig:-NODE-645-length-18662-cov-3.355544_pt1 | contig 18662 bp, 27 predicted proteins | sample MGYA00242656_ERZ504813 | MGnify/ENA primary metagenome ERZ504813 (study PRJEB26092, sample SAMD00036388) | human gut metagenome | host: Homo sapiens | study: EMG produced TPA metagenomics assembly of... | reverse complement strand
TTTCATTTTTCATTGATTTATTCGCTCCTTTTTCGATGAAAAAAGCAGCCATTCCGAATACGGACAGCTGCTTTTACACAGATTGTTAATTTGTACGAGCCTTTTTGCAAAGACCCCGAATTTTGCTCGGGTAATGTTATTCTATCGTACATTTACTATTCTACGCAACTCGCAAGGCGCGTCAACTAAAAATCTCTTCCAGTTGCTCACACATGCTCTGCTCGATGCGAGGAATAGACGCCACATTCGGAATGTAGCAGAACGGAACATCATAGCGGTTGCAAATAGTCTTTCCTTTATTATAAAGGGCATGAGAGCAGGAATCGACCTTGAACATCACGATATCGGCGTTCTGAATCTGCTGGTCACAGGTCCCAAGCATATCCTTTGCGACCAAAGACGCATCGGGATGCGCTACCTGAAACTTTTTTCATCAGATTTTCATTGCCGCCGACGATAACGACCGTGTGCTGTTTTAGTAGAGCATCAAGTGCCGCAGCATAGTCTTTTGCTTGTACTTGTTGTACAGGTTCCGGAATTTCTTCCTCGGCCTCACACACTACCTCTGCCTCTTCCGGTTCCGGAATACGCTCCATCAACTCATCGATTTCCTTGTACGCTGTTTCCAGCTTACTGGTAAGGGCGTTTTCGCGCTTTTTGCTCTGGATGAGTTTTTGTTCAGCGGCGTTTTCAGCCTCGATGGCTCGGGCGGCATCAGCTTTTGCCTTCTCGAGCATCTTTTCCAGTTCCTCGATTTTCTTCATGAGTTTTTCGGAATTGGAATTCTTTGCATTTCCAAAAAGAGAATCCGAAAGCGAACTCTGGATTTCTTCCTTATATGCCTCACTCAGATTTCGGAACGACAGATATACCGGCACCATCATATTATAAAGGTTGATGAGCTCGATGGTCGCAAGACCCGAATCCTCATCCGCCTTAATGTTGCCTTTCTCATCGACTTGATATGCCCATCATCAATCAGCGAGAACATATCCCCGAACTTCACTTTCCCGTCCATTTCTTTCGTAAAGTTCAAACTCTTGGCGACAGCTTTCTGGGCATCAAGGAACTTCTGCTTCGTGATGGTCTTGTCGTAGTTGGAACAGTTCGAGACACCGGCATCCAGCATTGCCAGCCCGCTCAACAGTTCAGAATGGCAATGTACACCGTAATCCGAGTACGAGAAGATAGTATCCTGCGTACAGGTCCCATCCTCGTTCTCTACAGGGATAGTTCTGGTCCGGGACCCCTGACATGGCGGTCAAGTTTACAAATACGAAAATTTTCTGAATTGAAATTCCGTACTTCATGAGAACCTTCTGCTGGTCCGACATCGGCTGGTGTTCTTCCGCGTCGAATTGATTTGCGAGAACACTTCACTGAGTCTCTCAAAGGATTTCCGATTTTGCGGCAGGTAGCTTTCAGGGCTCGCCAGAAGATAGATAGCGAAAACCGCAACATTGCCGAGGTCACTGCCCCAGGTATCCTTGATATACTTGAACGGTAGCTTAGCCGTCGGGTCGGTCATACGCCGGTATAATCCGCTGACAACATCAGCCGTGCTCGCATATTCTTTGCCGAACAGCGACAGGAGTTTCGCGTAGTCAGCCTCCTTATCGCCGTACATCAGCTGATAGATGACTGCCGTGATTTTCATGGCATCCGGTCTTTTGGCATAGTTGGCGTTTGTCACGCCGTAAATCAGGTCATCCTCAATGAGTTTCTTGGCACAGCGGCGGTAACATAAGTCCCGCTCATACTCTTCCAAGAACCGTTTCTTGGGTGCGCCGGTAGATTTGCTGATATCCGAGCCTATGACACTGCACCAAATCGGGTCAAAAATCACAGAATCCTCGTGCTTAAACATATTGAACATACATTTTCTCCTTTCAAAAAGAAAAAACCGCACGGTATAGTGACCGCACGGCAGAATTGTGAATTGTTAGCATAACATGGTATCTATGTTACATTTTCTATTCTATTCAACTCGCACAGATACGCAAGCCGACAAAAAGAAAAAGCCCGTCCTTGCTTAAGGGACGAGCATATATGGGATAGGAGTTTGGAATGGAAGATAACGCGATATTAAAAGGAGTTGCCTAGGTGGGAATTACTGCTTCTTGTTTTCGTCTTTCTTTTCGGAGTCAGGAGACTTCTTGACATGCGCATCGTAAGCCTTCTTGAACTTACGAGTGCGGGTCAGCAGATAGACAGGGATGACAAAGGAGAGCAGGATGTTGATGGTGGAGAACAGGATGGTCTTCACTGCCGGGATAATCAGCTTCGTGAGCAGGAAGAAGCAGCCCGTAAACATCAGAGCCACGAGAACGACAGCTGTGAGAATAGCAGCGGCCGTGATGGCTATGTTGACGAAGTTGACGGTCTTGGCGGACTTAACGGACTTGGCATTGGTATTGATAGTCTTATTCATAATGCAGCCTCCTAATGGTGCAGAACAAGGTGGTCAAGGACGGATTCCGAGACCAACTGAAATAATTGAAAGAGCATAACGGTTATGCTCAGTGCCGGAACGAATACTCGTACTATGATTAGGGTTCAGATTCTCTCACATTTGTTCCAAGTATACTGACCATAGTCATCGCCAGGCTCAAATACCGGAATTTCGTCTACCCACTCACCCTGGATGCGGGTAGTCTTTGTGACCTTATCGGCAAACTCTGCAAAAGAAATCCTATGCAGGCATTCACCTTCGGGCTTCTCGAAAAGACTCAGCATATGTCGTTTCACACTGGCATATACCATGTCATCTGCAGAAATGCCCATCATGGAATAGGGGTCGATTGCGTTGCGAACCAGTTCGACTGCTTCGCAGGTGGATATGTTACTCACGATAGTTCTCCTTTCTAAGAGATTTGAAATTCATCGGCGGTAAAAGGAAAGACTCTTACCGGCATCGTACATGCGAGGATTATATATAAACAGCACACAACGGACATTGGTGCTGGAAATTCTGCAACAAAAAAGCGGGCTCCCTGATTTCTCAGGAAGTCCGCTTGAAGCAGCTTGTAAATAATGGAAGAACTACGAACGACCGGATTGGTTCCGGAGGACAACTTACAAAATCGTAAGTCGTAACTCGTAGGTGAAATGCTATCTATTAACTAATTCCCATTATAGGCGGTTCGCATATCGCGTCAACACCTTTACTGAGGATTTTTGAAATTATTTATTCGCTGCTTTCAGAGTGAAAATTCGGCTTGATTCCTTCTGCGGAATGAAGCAGTCATTGTACGCTTTCGGGTAAAGTGCTTCCAACTTCTTCATATCGACTCCGGCACGCTCATACGCGGCGCATATTTCAGCAGCCACCGCGTTCCGTCCAGACCGGTCGTTTCTGCCAAAATACTCGTACCCATCGCAGCAGCAATCGGGACAACCATATCCTTGCACTGTTTGTCGAGCGCTTCAAAGGTCGTCCTTGCAGCATCCCGCTCAGCACGTACCTTACTGTACTTGGAACAGATATCGGCAAAAGACTTATCCAGCACCTTCGAGGGAGCCTTTTGGTCAGCATCACCTGCATACTTGTGAATTGTGGCAAGCGCGGCCTCAGGTTCACCGAACGGTTCGGGAGGAATATGCGGAATCACATTGTTCATCCAGAAATCCTCACAACCCTGAATGATACGCATCTCCTCATCGAGGTCACGTTTAATCGTATTCGCAATGAGCGTATCACGGTCAAACATACAGACCACAACGCATTCCCAAACACCGAGAATTGCCATATAGGTACGGACTTGATAAATGTAGGGAATAGGGATGTTCCCGTTTTCCCAAGCAGCCTTATTGAACGGGCTCGTCGTTTTGATTTCGACAAGGCAATAAGACCCATCCGGCTTACGCATCATACGGTCGATGTTCGCGGTGATATAGGGTCTGCCGGGCATCGCGTAGATGTTCGTGTCGGTGATGATATCGTTGTACGGGTATTTCTCGGAAAGCCACGCATCGACATATTCCTCAGAAATGTGTCCCCACAGCTTGTTCAGCCGGGATGAGGAGCTTTCTTTTTCCTGTACAGCGGGAGTTTTGCCGGTCTTGGAGTAATACAAGTCAAGATTCGTCTTGAAATGATTTTCACCGAAGATAGCTGAAATATCCGAGCCACCGAGATGGTCTGCGCGGCGTGCCTGCCACTGGTCTTCCGTCAGAGTGCTGGCATCGACCTCGATATCAGGTCCCTGATAGTTGTCAGGGTTGCAGAAAGCAACGCCTCCGGAGACGCCATTGCCATCGCCTCATTGTAGAGGTTCTTAGTGTGTTCCGTCTTGATTTCCCAATACGGAAGATGCTGAGCGCAACCGGCGCTCGATTTGTTGGTGCCATCATAACTAGCCATCGCTTGTTACTCCTTTCTATATCAGCGGCTCAAGCCGTACAGGAGAACGGCAACAGCCAGCAGAATGAACACATTCTTGGGTTTCATCACATATCCTCCTTGCCGGGCATATCCACGGTGTTCCAGAGCGTCCGGGCACAACGCGCAACGCAGTCGGCAGCGGTGAAAATCTTCTTGGCTTCCTGTGCATGGTTGCGGACAACCGCTGCATACGCTTCACAGACCGACAGGTAGATATCCATTGCCGTCACATTGCCATTGGCGTGCCACATATCGTATGCAGCCAGTGCTTCACGAGACTCTTCCTTCGGCATCCCGTACTTTGTCAGAACCCGGACCAGAGTTGCCTTACCGTAGTTAATCGGAATCGTGCTCAGCTTCGAGATGTCAGTAGCGGCATCATCGAAATACGCCAGCAGCGCAGTAAATGCGTTGCGGACACGGTCCTCGATGTTATCACCGATGTGCGGGATGACAACCTCCTTCGCCATGGGGCAATTACGCCGCCCATATTAAAAGCGGGAATCAGCCGAACAGCGCTTTCCGCGACATCAGAACTAATCATCACGACCGCAGGTGCATAACCACGGCAAAGCTCCGGCGGCAATTTCCGGAAGAACTGCTGCTTGTAGGCACTCAGGTCAATGACGACCTGCATCAGTTCATGGGATACATAGCCGCTGATGAACTCGTGGTCCGGCCACGTCTGCGTCATGTACTCCCCCATAATATCGAGCAGTTTCTCGTTACTGATGGCGGAATATCGCCCGGAATGCACGGCACGAATCTTTTCGTGCTGAACTTGATGCGCGTAGCGCCTTTACGCTCTGCCAGAATGAGATTGAGAACTTCCTTCAAACTGCCACGGTTGTTCTTACGCAGCAATTCATAGCAGTTCATGCCAATCATGGCTCGTGCGCAGATGTTTCTGGTTGCACTATCCCCTACCGGCTTCTTGCCGATAGAGGTCGTGAGGTTCAGACCTGCGTGCTGCTGGGTATCCAGAATCGCCTCCTCGCTGACTTTCAGCTGCTTGGCGTATTCCGGAGCGCACAGCGGTTCATCGTAACTCGCCTCGAATCGGATGTCCCGAATTCCTTCATCGAGCCACTTCGTTTTGCTTGCATCCCATTTGCAGAAATCAACGAGTTCCTGGTACTCATCTTCCTTGAAGGCTTTCTCAGACGCATCGCTGATAAAGTAATCTGGGTTCTGCACAGCGGTAGCAGCGGTGGTGTTGGTAACGGTCATTGTGTTGGTAGACATGGTATTTACTCTCCTTTTTTGTGTGTTGAAACGCAAAAAAGGCGGACTTCCTGTGATTAGGAAGTCCGCCCTTAAAGCGAAACTATGAATTTTTGTACGAAAGATATTTCTCTTTCCGTGTGAATGTTATCTATCGTACATCTTTCATTCTATGCAACTCGCACATTTGTGCAAGTCTCTTTTTATTTTTCTGAGGTTTCCGGTGTGGCATCTGCTTTTGGCGTCACGGTCACAAGGCAGGTATCCGAGAGTTTCCCGTCCTTCGTCGATACCGAAAGAGAAGTCGTGTCCTCAGACACACCGCAAATCGTACCAGCATCCTCATCGTAGGTCGCAACCTTCTCATCCTCAACTGTCCAGACCAAGTCCAGTTTGTTGACCGCATCGACGACAAGGTCATTGTCCATGACTTTCGGGGTCGCCACATTGAATCCCACCGCCTGATTCTCGCCGACCGCCAGCTGAATGTTTCCGTTCAAAACGATTTGCGTGATATCCACCTTATTCTTCTGCGCGGTGTAAAAACTCGACGCGAGGATAAGCGCCGTCATAGCGATAAACGCCAAAACGATGACGACGGGATTTTTCAGAATGTGGTTTTTCCCTGCCTTGTTCTTGCTATTTTTCGTAGCCATATTATTTATTATCCTTTCTGCTGTTCGATGTCATTTTCATCCCTGTGCGGCGCTAATGGGATACTGAAATTTACCTTCGATATGATGTTTTTCCTCGGCACGAAATGCTCATCCCAGTACCTCGAATCGTAGGAGTTGTTTCTGTTATCGCCCATCATGAAATAGGAGTCTTCCGGAACATTAAAGGGTCCGAAATCCTCATCATCCGGAGGCTCTCTCAGATACTCCTCCTCGAACGCTTCCCCGTTGATATAAGTAACGCCGTGTTTGATTTCTATGGTATCGCCCGGCAAACCTACGATTCGCTTGGCGTAGACCTTTGAATCCGGTATATCCCGCTTGAAAAGTACGATATCACCGCGTTCAGGGTCATTCTCCCAATATGCTGCTCTCGTACTGAACGAGAAACACGGTGATGGCAGAGTTGGATACATTGATGCCGTAGGATGATGGCGGTCGGGAACACGACCTTTACAAGAATCCATACAGCAACAAAGCAGACGAGCGGGAACGCCCATTCCTGCAAGAATTTCTTTACTTTTCCGGTGTGCTTTTGCACATTGTTATTGTTTTCCAAATCAGTTTCACCTCGGTAAACAGTTGTTGACATAGGTTATCAGTTGCTGCAGGTAATACGACAGCTGTGACAACAGGTTTTGGTAATCCACCTCAATACCGAGATATTGCAGGATATGATACACGGCATATACCGTGATACCGCCCAGAACCAGCGTCTCAAACAATCGATTCACACCGCGAATCACAAACCAGACCACCATAGCAATCAGCGCGATATCGACTACGAGCCGGATATCGCCAGATTCGAACAGATTAGTGATGCTGTTGACAGCATCATTGACGGAAGACATACTATCGCCCCCTTTACAAATGTCTTCAAATTTGATTCTATGCCATTCGCACATTTACGCAATGTCGGTATGAAAAAAGGCAGCACCCAAGTGGATGCTGCCTACTATTGAGATTACTGGATAGTCGGGCAGGTGTTGACATAAATCTGCATGGATTCATCACCCTTATACAGATTCACAACGAAGAACCCTCTGGACCCTGCCAGGATATTGTTCTTTGCTTTGTCGTAGTCCGTGTTGTCACGGCGCGACCAGCCGCTCGTCTTCATCTCCTTGATTTTGCGTTGCAATGCTTCAAGGGCTTTCTCGGGCAGATAGGTCATCTCCATGCCGCTGCATGCGGAATCATACACCGTATACCCGAAATCAGGATACACGACAGCCACCGGAGCAGGAGCAGGAACGGGAGCAGGTGCAGTCACAGCAACAGGAACCTGAGTCGGAAGCGCAGAAGTAGCTGCCGGAGCAGGAACCTGTGCATTCTTCTCCCAATACCCCGCATACCGTTCAGGGTTTGCAAGGTAATCCTGATAATATGCTTCAATTTTCGAGGCATATTCCAGCAATTTCCTGCTGTTGACACCCACCGAGATGCGCTTGACCTCCGCGCCGACCTTTTTCTGGTAACCGCCGCGAACATTCTTCTCGCCCTCGGCTTCCGTCACCTGAAACACGAAATCGCTCTTTGCGCCGGGCGCAATCGAGACCTGACGCCACATAACGGGGCGGTCTGCTTTCGCTTCGCTGCCTCCGTTATAGGTGAATACCGGTTCCGGGTACTTGGCTCCCGTTTCCTTTGCCTTCTTGATGGAGCGGGCGCGACCCTTGTCAAGGTCGCCTCTGAGAATCATCTTACCCAGTGCAAGTGCTCCGTCTTCACCATCGAACGGCAGTGCCGCTTCGATATGACCCAGCTGCTTGCAGCCGTTTTCAAGACCCGTGTGCGAGACAAACGAGACATGAAGTTTACCGATACCGACCCAGTCCATCTTGCATTTCAGGAAACTTTTGGCTCCCTGTACCGCAAAGATGATGTTATCTTCCTCGATTTTGTTATTGGTATTGTTGTTGATAGCCATAGCTTTCTCCTTTTATGCAGTTTTTGGAATAAATGGAACAAATTTAGTAACGGGTTTCGGTGCTTCCTCATCCGGCTTTTTCTTGGGAACAAAGGGTAGGAAGACATCACCTCGCGATACCGCAAGGTAATAGTCATCCACACCCTTATATGTCGTTCCCCAGTTGAAGCGTGTCATGGAAATTCCGTATCGAGCAGCAATCGCATACAGCTTTTTCAGTGCATTACGAACATGCTCGTTACTTTCCCTGTCGGAATCAAAAGCATCAATCACATGAGTGACGCCTACGCTTTTCAGATACACGCAGGTCTCTTCCCACTGATTGAAGCAATTCACACCAGCCAATGCGATGTAAGGGTTATGATTACCACTCAAAACGCAGGCGATATGCGCCTTTAACGCGCCTTCCGTTATATAGACCGTTTTGGTTCCATCGCATTTCGGCATTACCGAAGGAATCCCGTAACTAGCAATGTTCCTTGCACTGCACCCGTTATCGTAGCCTGACGAGGAGAACCAGAGATACCTCTTATCTCCTTTATCAAACCGTATCTGCATCCCAACGATTTCATTACGGGAATTGAAATACGGAATGAAGAATCCGGGCTTAGAACAGGCGGCAAATGCTTTCCCGTTCTTCTCATAGAATCCCGGCACACCCTTAAAGGAGATGCCTTTCTTCTTGAGAGCAGCGAAAACGCTCGACCATCGCTCCGGCATAGAACGATATAAACACTTGTCAATCATCTCGTCCGACAAGCCTCGCTTTTTGAGGTTTTCTCTGTGTTCAGGTTTAAGGGTCAGTTCGTTCAGAACGGCTCTGTATACCTTATCGAGTTCCTCATCCGGTTTAGCTTCCAGAACGGGTGCGAGTTCCCGTTTCGTAACGGTCGTCTCGCGTACCTTGACAACTGTTCCATCCAAAGCCTGAGCAAAAGCCTTCTTGACCTCCTTCTTGTTGTTCGGGTCAAGACCCGTAAACATGCAATAGAGGTCAATCATGCCGCCGCTGTATGGGCAACCGCTGCAGCAATGAAAACAGTTATACTGTCCTTTGGCTAGGTTCACGCTGAAGTAAATAGGTTGTTTCTTATGTCCGCAAACGCCGTGCGGGCACTGCACTTCTATTTCCCCAGCGCGTGTTACTTTTCCGCGAGTCTTGGCACTTACAAGGTCCAGAACTGTTTCCATGGAAAAATTCCACGACACAAGGGACTCCCCCTTTCATGATGATGTGATTGTTCGGGTATAGGCTTTACAGCCCGTTTTCACCAGCATGCTGACCCGCGAACATCTGCGCAGCCACCTGAATCGGCTGACCGGCAAAGCGCGGGCTGTCTTGATGTAGTTGATGACCCGAGCGCCACCGTCTTTTGCCAGCGTATCCTTCATCGTCATTCCGTGGAATGCTCCAAACGGAATCACGAAATTCTCAGCCTCCTCCATGGTCTTGGGAACACCCACAGGAGCGGGTTTCGGAGCCGGAGGAATAGGAATCGGGTTCGGAGCAGGAGTTGCTGCAGGGGCCGATGCTGCGACGGGCGCAGGTGCGGGTGCTGCTTTCGCTTTCTCTTTCACAGGTACAGGTTCGGGTACAGGTGCAGGGGTAGGAACGGGAGCCGGTGCAGGTGCAGGCTTTGCAGCGGGCTTTCTGCCGCGCTTAGGTGCTGCAGGTGCAGGTTCTGCATTCTGCTGATACTCTTTCGGGACGGGCGGGATAGGGATACGAGTCTGAACACCGGCATCGACCGGCACATCTTCGTCCTCTGCTGCCTTGAACAAGGGTGTAACGCCCTCGATGTAAACAGCATCAGCAGGGGTTCCGAATCCACAGTTACCGAGTGCCTTGCGGATAGCGGCAGTTCCGGCGTTCTGGACATAGTCCTTACCGAACTGTTCCTCGCCACGATAGCGGGTCACAAAGGCATTCGCCAGAAGATTGCCGTCATTGTCATAGACACGACCCTCGACCGTTGCCATCTGGTCGTTCATGCGACTCAGGACCTGTTCCAGGCGACCGTTGGGATATTTCAGGCGGAACCAGAGCATCGAGAACTCTGCCTGCAGATACATCCGGCCATTGCTTCCGTATCCTGATAGCACGCCGTCACCATATGCGGGTCAAAACCTTCCACGGCATTGATGTTGGCAAGAACGCTCAGAGTTTTGTTGCGGAGAGCTGCCTCCTGTTTTGTGTTTTCAGTCATTATACTTACTCCTTTTTTTGTGTTGAGACGCAAAAAGAGCGGGCCTCCTACGATATAGGAAGTCCGCTCTTCAAGCGAAATTGTGAATGTACGAAAGGCAAAGAGCCCTTTCGATATGGAATGTTATCTATCGTACAATACCAATTCTATGCCGTTCGCACGAATATGCAAGTGAAAAACCAACAAAAAGTACCGCCTGCCAAAAGACAGACGGTACAAAGGATTTATACGAGATTCTTCTTCACGATGTTGCAAAGGATTTTTGGCATCGCGTCCAGATTGCTGATATCAAGGAAGTTGCTGCCAAATTCCTCTTGGATTCTGGCTTCGAATCACCAATACCGGCTCCGATAACCATTACACCATCATGCTGCAATTTCTTGATGACATCACGGACCGTTTCGCCGTAACCTCGTCCAGAGCAGCCGTCAGTGCTGACAATCAGAATCTTCTTCTCGGTGGAATCTTTCATAAGCTTCTTACCCATGTATTTCATAGCCGGGACCGTAGGAGTACCACCACGACTAGCCATGCCGGTCGTTCGATACTTGTCCTTACCATCCACATTCATGTCAACATAGGTAATAATGTCAACGCCTTTCAAATCTTCGGTGGTGAACCCGCAGATATAGCATGGAAGTTCCATTCTCTCACACAAATCCTGCAAGATGATAGCGGTACGAACCGAAGCGGAAATCGCCGTCTTCGACATCGAACCAGACTCATCGCAAAGGTATCCGACTGCAAGGCGCGGGTTATCACGGGGGAAATTTTTACGGCTGAAAATCTTGCCATCCTGATGGTAGGCAAGACGTGCTTCAACCCGACTTCCCATGGGCAACCCAGCAACAGTGTCGTCGTTTTCCTCATCGCGAATCGTCGTTTTCAGACGGCGCTCGAGGTTTTTTGTAATCGAGAGAAGACCCGCCGATAACCGATTATAGGTTTCGATATTCGACTGGGGTACTTCTGCTGCACGACGAACGTAAATGTTCGTGCCGATTTCTCTTCCGACTTCCTTGCCTTCCTGCCTCAACTTGTCGTTAGCCTCGTTGTTTGCCTGAGCGGTAGCAACATTCCGTTTCCGTTCCCGCTCAATAGCCTCGATATCGCATTTCGCAGCGGACAAGTCAGATTTACCGGAATTTGCACCCGGAGCATTGGCAATACTGTCTCCGTTACTTTTCCCGTTCGCATTATCGGAACCCTGCTTACTGCGTTCTCGCTTCTTAGCGTCTTCGTTCTTGCCCGCCTGACTCGTGATGCTGTTGTTATGCCGGTCAGGCAAGTTGTTCACGCCAACATTCTTTGCAGCTTGCTTAATCTGCTTGACGGCTTCTTTCAGCGCCTCAGAGAGCTGCTCTGCGGTCATAGAACCGACACCGTTGCCGTTTCCATTCCCGTTTCCGGAATTGCTTTGAGAGCCACCGGAGCCACCCTGAGAGCCGCCGTTACCATTCTGCTGTCCTTGAGAGTTCTGCGAAGAGCCGGAACCGCTGTTGCCGTTGCCGGGCTTACCATTTCCAGAGCCAGACGACTGCTGATTCTGCTTTTCAGATTCTTCCGTCAGCATTTCTTTGAACAGCGGATACAGGATGCAGCAAATTTCATTGACTCCGCAAAGGCGTTTCTTGGCATCGCGCTCGCACTTCACATCGTCAACAACTTCCATACACGCGTCAAAGACATCGGAATACTGTTCCGGCATATCATCGACCATCGTGATGTCGTACTTTGCGTACATCAAAACCTGCTGGAACATAGCGGAATAGGCGCTGCGCCCGGCTTTCAGGAATTCTCCGAAGGTGCTTGCCATAGAGAGCTGTGCATCGTTGGTGGTGCAGAGTTCCGTAGTCGCAAGGCCCTTATACATTTCCTTGATTTCCCTCTCGATGAATCCATCTTCAATGGCGTTCTCAAGCGTCCGGCGATGGCGGCGAAGGATTTGCTGAACTCTTTCTTGCTCAGAACCTGTGTCAGTTCTGCCCCTTCCGGTCCTGTGCATGGTCCGGTACTACCGGCCACCAGTTACCGTTACTGAGGGCAGCCTGCCACATATCGATTGTCTTGAAATCCGTGAACAGAACATGTGCCGTCTCATGAACGCGCAGTCCCTGAATCGCATAATGACGCAGTTCACGGTTCGGAAAATATTTTACCAGCGGATTGTTTACGCCGATAATCATAGAATCCCCGTTCGTACAGGCGGTCATGTTCTTATCCGTGCTCATCGTGACGACCATATCACTGATGCGTTCTTTCTCCTGCGCTTCGGATATGTCGTATCCAAGAGTGCGAAGATAGGTGCAAGTCCCGCAAATCAGGTCTTTTACCCCCTGCTCCGTAAAATCTCGGTATACCTCAGAGGTAAAGAATGAGAGGTCATCCGTTTCCGGAACCTTCTCTGCCAACTGCGCGATACGATGGCTCCAATACTTGTTATCATAAGCACTCATGCGACTTCTTCCTTTCTGCGTCCCTTGCGGCTATATACCGTTTTCGGGGTCTGTACGCGTGTGTAGGGTTTGACGCCGTTCCAGCCAGAGCGGGTCTTGACCTCACTGACATTCACGACAATCATCTGCTTTTTCTTTTTCTTCATGATTCATTCTCCTTCATCAAATCTTAGACTATCTCGAAGTATAATAGGTATCATCACCGATAACAGCATTTTTACAGACAATCGCATCCTCTGCAACTGTAGCGTTATCCATAACGATTGCACCTTCCTTAATAAGCGCATTGTCACAGACAAGCGTATTATCACGACAGATTGCGCCAAACTCGATGCAAGCCTTTCCGCGAGCAATCGCGTTATCCTGCAAAATGCCTTCACACATCACTTCATCGGCAACGAGAGCGTTGTCCAGAACGCTACCGTCTCCAAGAACCACGGCATCGTCATCTATCCAGCACCGTCCGTCCTGAGAGAGATTCAATGCGCTTTCAATCCAGCCTCCGGGCTCACCCTTCTCAACGAATCGTCCGTCAACTGTCTCAAAACTCTTCGTGGCTACAATACGGTATACGCGGTGTCGTTTTACGGTTTTGCACATACCCGTAATGTTGTATTTTATGCCATCTACAGACTTGGTTTTTGGCGACATGGATGTTCGCCCCGCGAGATAATCCCGGGTCTTATCCGTGTATCCGTGCTGGATTCGCGTGTTGTATACATGCTGCCATTTACTCATCGGATAGTCTTGACGCTGCCCGCAGTGCCGATTCTGCCATAATTTGCAGTAAAGGTACTGCCGCCATCATCTTCGGTCATGAGATAGAACTTTCTGGCGCTGCCAGCTATCTGTTCAAAATAAACAAGATGATTCATAACATTCACTCCTCGTATAATCAAAGCCATCCCCAATGATTCAGGATGCTTTTTGACTGGTATCAGATTTTGTCGATGACAGTTGCCGCCTCATCCGCCACGTGCAGAAGCCAGGACAGCGTATACATCTCATAGCACTGCCAGACACCGCTAGAATTAGCAGAATTCGTGACGCCCATGTGGTTGTTCACAGCGCCGTACTCCTCCTGCGTGAGGCGGATACCATGTTCCATGATACGCTGGCAGGAAAGAGAACCGTGATTGTCGCCGCCCACGCTCTCCTTCGGTGCAAACTGATAGAACGGAACCTGCTCCCACATCCCGGCACTGTTCTTTCTGTTGCGCATCTCTACCTGATAGGTAGCAATCTTGCACACATCATGGAACAGTGCGACCGTCATGAGCGCATCCATCGTATACTTGCCGGGCACATAGAGGTTTGCCAACTCCACCAGCCGCTTTGCAACGGTAATAGAGTGTGCGCACAAGCCTCCAGCCTGAGAACCGTGGAATCTGGTGCTGGCAGGCGCGTCATAGAAATCCGTTGTTTCCAGCCATGCCATCATCTCATCGATGCCGGGACGAGTGATGTTCTTTGCCATCTCGATAAACTTTTCTTTCGTAGTCATAGTAATTGCTCCTTTTCTATTTGAAATTCAAAAAGGCGGGCTCCCCAAAATCGGGAAGTCCGCCTTAAAGCGAAATTGTGAATTGTACGAGCACAGAATGCCTTTCATGAATGGTATCTATCGTACAATTCTAATTTTATGCCGTTCGCATACCGCGTCAAGCGATAACACGACCGGTTTGCTGTTTTTTTGCAGTATCGACAGGTTTTGCGAACCGGACATAGTCAAACAGCTTTGCCCAATTTTCCGATACATCCGCGTCACTGGTCAGAGATTTGAGATTGTCGCCAATGAAAGGATAATCGAATGTCCCGATTCTGAAACAGTCCCGGAACAGCGATACCGTTGCCTTATACTCCATCGTGCCGAAGGGATTTCTGCTGCCGGACGCACGGACCGACATCATATAATCCCCCGCCTTGCCTTTACCCATGACTTCTTCCGGAGCCGAAAGTTCCATGAATCCCACTGTCATATCCAAGTTCGGTTTCTCGTCCCAGATACGGAACAGCGTCTTGACATCCGGTGCTGTGCTCATATCTCCCCACTTGATTTTCCTGTGGTCTTCCATGAGCAGGTTCCTGCCGGTCTCCAAGAGCGCCTCATAGTACGCGCCCATCTCGCTGTCTTCATTCACCGGAACACAAACCGTTCTGGTGTCTGCGTAAGCCGTGTCAGGTACTTCGAGGGAGACTTCCGTCGTCATCCAGGCCCGTTCCGGCTGCATAACATCCACATCATCGTAGTCGATGCCGTATACCGTCAGGTAATCCCGGACATTCACAATCGCACGATGTTCCTTATCCCCGGGAATACTTCCCATGGCCTCGGCATTATCCAGGGTGACGAATGCAGGCAACCCACTGGCGATTCTGCTGTTGTTGATGAACATGACAGCACCCGCGTCCTGATGGATGTCAAGAACATCCGCTACGATACCTTCGAGGTCCTTATACTGTTTTCCGTGATACATCAGCAATCCCGCTGACGCATCCACGCTCTTGTGTTTGGCAAATCATATGCCGCCCATGTTTTTTCCCTTTTCTGCTGCAGATACACCGCTTTCCGTCCGTTTTTGAAATCATGCAATGCTGCCAACCGTTTAAGATAGAATTTTTGATTTTCACTGAACATTGTTTACGCTCCTTAACGCAAAAATAAAAGGCAGACTCTCTTTCGAGAATCTGCCGGTTTCTGGTTTATGAATGGTAATGAGTATCTGGTATCTATCGTACAATCTCTATTGTACGGGGTTCGCACAAACGGGCAAGTCCCTTTATGCGGTGAGAAGCGGGGTTTTCGGAGCGTCCGGAGATTTTTTTGCAGAATTTTTCTCGGCATCGACATCCACGATGAATGACGAGATATCGAATGTCGATGCAACTGCTTTTGCAGCGAACGGCTTGAAGGCAACTTTCGGCACAAACGGGACAAAGGAGTTTTTCAGACAGGAATCCAGCGTCCGGATATACTGCTGCATACGCTTTGTGGCGCAGGTTTTCCCAATCTTCCGCGTCAGATATTCTGCATAGCAGTCTGTCATGCCGAGAATCGTATCGGCAAGAACACTGTTGCCCTCTGAGAACTTCCTGACATCCTTGACCCATTTCATGAACGCTTTGCTATTCAGAAGATACGGAATAAGCCGCGCATCCTCATAGCACATCTTCTTCACCATATCCACCGTGAAATTCTCGCCGTATTCACTGCGCCTATGGTTCGTGAAACACGACTTGAACTCGGGGCCCAACTCATTACCAATCATAAAACGCCCTCCTTTACTGTTCTTTGCGCTTCGCTTTGATTTTCTTGTATTCGAGCAGCTGTTCCGGCGTTGTGAACTTGTGTGCCCGCATCGAACTGTAGCATTTACCGCAAACACCACGGCACAGGATAGGACTTGCACCGCAGACAATACAGGGTTTTTCACTGCTTTCCTGCTGTTCAGCCTTGTATGTCCCTGTGACCGGAGTATCGCGTTGTTCATCAAAGACCGCCAGCACTTCTTACAAAGTCCAAAATACCCAGCTTTCTCTGCGCACAGCACGCATTTCCCATCCCGGTCGCAGCGATTTGTGTAGATAGAACGGATTTGTTCCTTGACCATTGCTTTAGCCTTGTAAATCCATTCTTCATCCTGTGACTCGACCGCCGAATTCAGTTGTTTCCAATACTGATTCCATTCCTGCGGAGTCAGTCTGCATTCGGGCAAAGGCTTTCGATTCCTTCTGTCCTGTCGAATCTTGTATTTCGCCATGAAATCACCATTCAGGTCCAGCACCGAGAGTTCCGTAAAGATATCTTTGCTGGAATCAATCGACACGACTTTCCAAGCGCCATTGATAAGACGCATATTGATAGTAGCCTTCACACGGGCATCGCCGTTCGTGGTGCTTACCTTGATTTTCACATCCATCACGATACCGTCGTTACCGTCAAGGCGGTAGGTGTATGCGTCAGGATACCCTTCCAGCGTATCGTCGGGAGTCACGGAAACATTCGTTACAGAAGCACCGATAGCTTTTTGCGGGCATTTTCCTCTGCGGTCGTCACATCATCCTCGTTTTCCAGCGGAGTCGGAACGCATTTCGCGATTTCGTTGGAATCGAGCAGGACATTTGAGAAGTCCGTCTCCCCTGCCCCGATAGACAGAAGCCGGTAAGATTCTTTCAGAACGGCTTCCAGCTTTGCCTGGTATGTCGCTTTCGTATCAACATCGAGGTCTGCGAGCAGGATATGGTTTACCGTGCCATCAGAGGTCACATCATAGACATGCCCGTTATAGTCGCCCATATCATTGGTGATGACATAGGTGGAATTGCTTTCGAGGTCAAGAGCCCGGGGCAGTGTTACCATCCACTCACCTGTGGCAGCGCTCTTAGCTGCATACGAGGAAAGGTCAGTACCCTCGAAGGTGACCTTGTTCGTAGGTGCCGAGAACGCATAGTCCTTGATAACGCCGGTCGGAGGTGTCAGTGCCCAAGCACCATTCAAATAATCGACATTCATCGTATAATCAGGCTGCGTATCGGTGGTGACATCCTTGGGCGATTTCATATAGATGTTCAGAACGGCAGAAGCACCGTCCTTGGCGGAGTTCAGGCAGATGGATTCATCTCTGCTTTCTGGAAAGTCTCGTAGTTATTCACGATGACCCAGCTTTGCAGCTTATCTCCGAAAGTATTCGGAACGCCGAGTGCTTTTGCAGCCGCGGCGGCATCACCCTTCTGCAAGCTGTCCACGAAATCATAGAACGGCTGTTCGTATTCCGTGAGGTTATTGCTGATAAGGCGTTTAAGACCAGTCTGGGTCTCCTCTTCCTGCAACTGCTGTGCCAATACTGCTGCTTCCGAAGCCGCCTGTTCTTCCGGGGTCAGCTTTTTACTGCATCCCGCCATCATACCGACGGCCAGCAACCCCGTCAGCAGACATACAATGATTCGTTTCATGGTATTAGTCTCCTTACAACGGCATCAGCCAACGGTATTGATGTTGACATTGCCGTTGCTGTCAACCCAATCATTGTCATAGAAAATTTCGAACATATCCTTGATGGTATCGGCTTTGCACAGTTCCTGCCGCGTAGTAGCGTTGCCGTTCTCATCGCGTCCGGACGCATACACGATGCATTTGCCGTCCTTATCAACTTCTACATCGACTTTCGCCGTCTCATCGGTTTTGTTGATGTTTTTCTGCAACTCCTTTGCCGCTTCCTGAATAGATGCCAGCATCTCATCATCAGTCAAGGTCACCAGCTGCATAGCGTTCGAATAAGTCTCTACCTCAGACGACGCTGCCGGAGCCGAGCCGCATCCTGACAACATGACCAGCGCGGCAAGAGCCGTCGCCATCATCACTTTTACTTTCATTAAGTGGGGCAAGGATACCCGTGGCTTTAGTCATGGGAAGAATTGCCCCTTCACTTCCTTTCTATAATGTAGTTTGTTGCGGCTTCTAATAGCCGCAATTTTTTGTAAGATATACTGTTAGAAACAACAGTACCGTCCAACTCCTTTAGAGCAAAGTATCCAGAAGTGCGTCTGCCTGTAATAAAGCATTCTGTGCCGTTGTAGGCTACTTTGTCCCAAAGTCGATACCTTTTACGATGTACGGCGCTTGATTAGCCTTGCGTATGCCGCCTTTCAGGATAGTTGCTTTATGCAGTTGTCTGTTATGGTGACGCACCGCTTTTGTGTAGTAGCAAGTATCACAAGGTATAGCCAATGGATTTTTGCTAATGCAGCGTGCATCGTTGGTGTGGCTTTTAGGGATACCATTCTTTT
>ENA-OQLB01000644-OQLB01000644.1-human-gut-metagenome-genome-assembly--contig:-NODE-644-length-18678-cov-4.181015_pt1 | contig 18678 bp, 22 predicted proteins | sample MGYA00242656_ERZ504813 | MGnify/ENA primary metagenome ERZ504813 (study PRJEB26092, sample SAMD00036388) | human gut metagenome | host: Homo sapiens | study: EMG produced TPA metagenomics assembly of... | reverse complement strand
CGTGACTCTGGAGGGAATGCAGGAGGAAGCAAAGGGAATTCGGCGCTTTTATGGACAAAATGTAGGGAGCAGAGCAGTGCGGCTTCTGCAATCCGGGATTTATCATGAATGTATTTGCCATGTTAAAGGAACTGGAAGATCCCACAGAAGAGGATATCCTGGAGTATCTTTCCGGAATCTGTGCCGTTGCTCGGGATTTGTGGGACAGACCAGAAGTATCCTGAAATTTCTCGACTATAAAAAAGGACAGGAGGAAGGAAAATGAAATACGTAAACAAGCCGGTGCCAAAAACAGATGCAATGTCGTTGGTAACCGGAAAACCGGTCTATACCGATGATCTTGCACCTTCTGACTGCCTGATCGTCAAGATCTTAAGAAGTCCTCATGCCAATGCCTGGGTGGAAGAGATCAAGACAGATGCTGCAAAGAAGATCGAGGGGATTGCCTGTGTTCTGACCTATGAGGATGTTTCCCACAAAAGATTTACCTGGCCGGGCAGACAGCGCCGGAGATCAGTCCATGGGATCGCTATATCATAGATAAGCATGTGCGTTTTGTAGGGGATCCGGTTGCCATCGTAGCCGGTGAGACAGAAGAGGCAGTAGATAAAGCCCTGAAACGCATTAAGGTAAAATATCGTGTGGAGGAAGCGGTTCTGGATATCCACACAGCCAAGGATAATCCCATTCTGGTGCACCCGGAGGATGACTGGTATATGCCGATCCCGGCCGGCGGAGATAATAAGCGTAATCTCTGTTCCTCCGATGTAGAAGAAGTGGGTGATGTGGATGCCATGCTGGAAAAATGTGCGTATACAGTAGACCAGGTTTACCACACAAAGGCAAATCAGCAGACCATGATGGAGACCTTCCGTACCTACTGTTATATGGACCATTTTCAGAGACTGACGGTGGTTTCTTCCACCCAGATCCCGTTCCATATCCGAAGGATCGTAGGAAATGCGCTGAACATTCCGTCTTCCAAAGTTCGTGTGATCAAGCCTCGTATCGGCGGGGGCTTTGGTGCAAAACAGTCTTCTGTCAGTGAGGTTTTCCCGGCACTGGTAACATGGGTTACCGGGCGTCCGTCCAAGATCGTTTTTTCCAGAAAGGAATCCATGATCGCGTCTTCTCCGCGTCATGAGATGGAAGTCCATATCCGTATGGGTGCAGACGAAAACGGTATTGTAAAGGCGATCGATCTTTATACTCTTTCCAACACCGGTGCCTATGGAGAGCATGGGCCTACAACCGTAGGACTTTCAGGCCATAAATCCATTGCGCTGTATCGTCATACGGAAGCCTACCGTTTTGCCTATGATGTTGTTTATACCAATATGCAGGCAGCTGGCGCTTATCGTGCTATGGTGCCACACAGGGTATTTTTGCTGTGGAGTCCGCAGCAGATGAGCTGGCTCATAAGATGGGGATGGATCCGGTAAAATTCCGTGAGCTGAATATGCCTATGGAGGGAGAGGCACTTCCGGGATATCCGGATGTACCGATCAACGGCAGCTGTACCATGGACAAATGCCTTGCCCGTGCAAAGGAAATGATCGGATGGGATGAGAAATATCCGTTCCGTGATATGGGTAACGGCAAAGTACGGGGTGTCGGTATCGCTATGGCCATGCAGCTCATCTATTGCAGGAATCGATGTCGGCGGAGCAGACATTAAATTAAATGAGGATGGTTCCTATACCCTGGCACTTGGATGTTCTGATATGGGAACCGGCTGTGATACCATTCTTGCTCAGATGGCAGCAGACTGTCTGGATACAGATATGAAAAATATCGTGGTATTCAGTGTGGATACAGATATTTCTCCCTATGATTCCGGTTCTTATGCATCTTCCACAACCTATGCAACCGGAAATGCCGTGATCCAGGCCTGCGGAGAACTCAGAAAGAGAATCCACGCTTTTGGCGCACAGATGCTTGGAGTATCTGCAGAGGATTCTGATTTTGACGGAGAAAAAGTCCGCACAGAAGACGGAAAAGAGGTAACGCTGCAGCAGATCGCAGGAAAAGCGACCTGTGGAGTCTGCAGTGAGCTTCAGGTTGTAAAAGAATATTCTTCTCCGATCTCTCCGCCACCGTTTATGGTAGGTGCCGCTGAAGTGGAGGTCGATAAAGAGACCGGACAGATCGATGTCATTGATTATGTGGGCGTGATCGACTGTGGAACCCCGATCAATCCAAATCTTGCCAGAGTGCAGGCAGAAGGCGGTATCGGTCAGGGTATCGGAATGGTTCTGTATGAGGATATCCAGTATACAGATAAGGGAAAGATCCGTAACAATTCCTTTATGCAGTATAAGATCCCCAACCGTATGGATATTCCGAAGGTACGGATCGAGTTTGAAAGCAGCTACGAGAAGACAGGTCCTTTTGGTGCAAAATCCATTGGTGAACTTGTGATCGATACACCTTGTCCGGCTATTGCCAATGCGGTTTATAATGCAACAGGTGTACGTGTCAGAGAGCTCCCGATCACTCCGGAGAAGGTTGCAATGGGAATCCTTGCCAGAGAAGCCGGAGAGAAGGTGTGAAATGCAGGAGCTGATACTGGCAATTGCCGGACTGATCCTGGAACTGCTGGTATTTTTCTGTGCAGGAAGTCTGCTGACACGGATACTGAAAATGAAGGCGGAAGTAACTATGGAACTGGTCTTGGGATATCTTCTGTATTTTGCGGTTTTTGAGATACTTGCAGTTCCTATGACACTGAAATGGGTAAAGCTGAGTACCTTTTCGTATCTGTGGATGGTGATCATGGCAGCTTGTGTACTGGCAGCATGTCTGTTTGTGCATAAACTTTGGAAGGGACAGCTGGACCGGATAGGAGAAACATTTCGGAAGCATTCACTGCTGCTGCTTTTGACCGCTGCGGCAGTGATCCTGCAGTGTTTTCTGGTGGCTGCATATCAGGACGTTACTGCAGATGCAACACATTATATTGGTGCAGTAAGCACTTCCGTGTATACAGACACTCTTGCCCGATACAGTCCGCTTACCGGTGTTATCCAGAGAAATTTTAATCTCCGCTATGATCTTTCTGCATATCCGATGAACAATGCGGTGTGGTGTGTCCTTCTGGGCATCCACCCGATCGTTCAGTCCAAGGTCGTGATGTCTGTGATCAACATGCTGATGATCAATCTTCTGATCTACCAGATCGGAAAAAGCTTTTTTTCGTGGAGATGAAAAAAAGCAGACCTGATGGTTCTTTTTGTGTGTCTGATGCAATTGTTTTCTTTTTCTATCTATACAACAGGAACCTTTGCGTTTATGCGGGTTTATGAAGGGAAGGCCCTGCTGGCAAATATTTCCATTCCGGCAGCGCTTCTGGTAAGTATACGGCTCTGGCTCAACAAAGATGGCAGAAATAAAGAGAGCTGGGTGCTGCTTTTCATTGCTGCAGTCAGTGCGTTGACGTTTTCAGGATCCTCCCTTATTTATCCTGCGGTAGTCAGTACGGCGATCCTTCCGGTGATGGTGCTGAAGAAAAAGATTTCCTACGCGATTCCCTATGCGCTTTGTATGCTGCCGGGATTTTTGTATGCCCTGGTTTATTTTTCGGCGAAGCTTGGATGGATCGCATTTCCGGCATCATAGGAAACTGGGAAGATACTATGGATAGGAGAAGAAAATGGCGGGAGTAACGATCGAAGAACTGGGACTGCGTTTTGTGCAGATCTGTATGGAAAATTACTGGAGTGGCTGTCTGCTGCCTGTATTTTTTCTGGCAGGTATACTCTGGGATATTTTTTACCGCAGGAGAAAAGAATCCAGAGTGTTCCTGTATTATCTAGTCTTTCTGGCACTTACGGTATATAATCCGGTTCTTGTAAAATATGTGATACCAAAGGTACATTTTGAAAGTGAATATTATCGTTTTATCTGGATCCTTCCGGTGATCCCGGGTGCTGCCTATTATGCTGTACGGATCGTAGAAGCGGTAAGGTTTCGATGGCTGAAGGCTGTAACAGCGTTGATCCTTGCGGCAGTGATCGTCACTACGGGGACACCTGTTCCCGGCATTGCAAAAGATTATGTGATGGCGGAAAACATCTATAAAGTCCCGAATGAGCTGCGCTCAGTATGCGATGTGATCCATCAGGACTGCGATAAAGAACAACCCAAGGTTGTTTTTGACAATGAGCTGAATCTGGTGGCTAGACAGTATGATCCGTCACTGATCCTTGTTCTGGATCGTAATTTTATCCTGTATCGTGCAGGAAGTACTGTGGTAGGAAACTACGAAAACAGCAAGGCCTACCAGATCCAGAAAGTGATCATGGATGTGATCAGTTATCAGATGGATGTAGGGATCGATAAGTTCCGGCAGGTATTGAAAAGAACGGAAACCGATTATCTCGTTCTTCCGGTAGATCTTACAAATCATGACTATATCCGTCAGGCAGGATGTACCCCTATTGCACAGACAGAAAAATATGTGGTATACAGGTTTGAAGGGTGAATGTGTTCGCCCTTCTGGCCTGGAAAAATGACTAAAGTGCGTAAAACGATACGGAGAACGGAGTGAACAGCAACCATAAAATGTGTGATGAATATGTACTGTTTAAAAAAATCTTTACAATTTCATGGATTTGTGTTAAAATCATAAACAGTGTAAACCTACTTTGATAATTTCATACCTGAATTTAGAAGTTATGTTTTTCATTATGCACCTGTAGCTCAGTGGATAGAGCAGTGGTTTCCGGTACCATGTGCGGGGGTTCGATTCCCTTCAGGTGTGTTACCCGGAACAGTGGGAATTGTTCCGGCGTGTTGTTATGATAAGGAGGACAAGAACTTGGATGATTTCAGAGAATGGTTATCAGATAACCTTCGCTATTTTATGTTAGGCGGAGCCATTCTGGTGATCGTGCTTGTTCTGATCTTTGGCGTCCGCGCTGTGTTGGAGGTAAGAAGGGGAATTCCAATAAAGATCAGACAACAGCCCAAAGTAACCAGGAAAATGATCCTTCTTCTCCGGCAAATGATGGGGAGACAGACGAGAAGAAAGACGCCAGTTCCGCGGCAGATACGGATGCGGAGACAACCATGGAAAAAGCCAGCACGGAAGTAACCGAGCTGATTCAGAGCTATTATAAAGCTTTTGGGGAAAAAGACATTGCAACACTTAAGACGATTGAGGACGGATTTACGCCGGCTGACGAGTCGCAGATTAATTCAAGGGATTATATTGATGGGTATGAAGTACAGAATGTTTACGCTAAGAAGGGACTGACGGACGATTCGTATGTCGTTTATGTAGTCTTTAATTATATCTGTACTGGAATTGAGACTCCGGTTCCGGCACTGAGCCAGTTTTATGTGGAGACGGGCAGTGACGGCAATCTGAAGATCAAAGGTGGTGCTGATGACGATGCAGATATCAGTGCCTATGTGAAAAAACTGGAATCTGAGAAGGATGTGCAGGAGCTTATCACAAAGGTAAAGACGGACTATGAAGCTGCGCAGGAGAGTGATCCCTCTCTGGCAGAATTCCTTCAGGCCTTGGTGAAGATGCCAGTGCTTCCGCAGATGCAGGAACAATGCTTACAGTTACAGAGGATTGTAATGTTCGTGCTTCCGCAGATTCAGAGGGTGAGGTTATCGGTGGTTTTTCTGCAGGAACGGAAGTTGAAAAGAAAGGGCAGGAAGGCGACTGGATACAGGTTGATTATGATGGACAGACCGGTTATGTCTATAGTGGTCTGTTAGAATAATAAGGGTTAATAAAATGCAGGTTCCGGAAGAACCTGCATTTTTGTTGCTCTGATATAACGAAAGATCATTTTTTGAGTGAACCGTCTGCTGCCAATGTGTATTTTTTTCCATTTACGGTGATGGTTCCGATCTGCATGATTCCGTCTTCGTCCAGATAATAACGTTTTTTGCCTAGGGTGATCCAGCCGGTCTGCATGATTCCGTCCTTATTGAAATAATATCGATGACCATCTGTGTCGGTAAGCCATCCGGTATAGGCGGTTCCGTCAACCATAAATTTCCAGTTGGTGCCATCCGGTGTCCAGACTCCGTTTTCTGCCTCCGGCGAAACCTTTTCTGTTTCGGGAATCTCTGTGGGAACAGGAGACGGTGTGGCGGAAGGTGAGGGAGCGCCGGAAGATATCGATGCATCTGTATGGTGATCGCGATCTGAACTTGGTTCAATGGTCGAAATATCGCTGGTATTTATGGAAACTACGGAAGTACTGCTGCTTTCAAAAGGACCGGCCGATGACTGGGTAAAGAGAATACCGCAGATCAGACACAGGAAAACAGCGACAAAGATCAGCAGCCGGTTCATACGTGGAGTATGCTCTGACATGTTTTTCCTCCTGATATTTAAGTATATTTCTGTTTATCATACAATAATGAGAAAGAAAATACAAGAAAAATAACCGGTTGCGAACACGTGGGAAAAAATATATAATAGAACAATGGACGAAAAAATCAGAATCAATAAATATTTAAGCGATATAGGAGTCTGCTCAAGAAGAGAGGCAGACCGACTGACAGAAGCGGGGAGAGTTACTGCTAATGGAGAACTGGTTTCCACAGGAATGAAGATCCTTCCGGATGCGGAGATCTGTATTGACGGAAAGCCTGTAAAAAAACAGGAAAAAAAGATCCTGCTTCTTTTTCATAAACCAAAAGGGATTGTCTGCAGCACCAGACAACAGCGGAATGAGATGACAGTAACAGAATATCTGGATTATCCGGTGCGGATCTATCCCATAGGACGGCTGGATAAAGATTCCGAAGGACTGCTTCTCCTTACCAATGAAGGAGATCTGGTGAACCGTATCATGAAGGCGGGGAACTACCATGAAAAGGAATATCAGGTGACCGTGAATAAACCGGTGACAGAAGAATTTATCCGTGGTATGGGCGGCGGAGTGCCGATCCTTGATACGGTCACACGTCCCTGCAAGGTTACAAAAACAGGGAAAAACAGTTTTCGTATCATCCTTACCCAGGGTCTGAACCGCCAGATCCGTCGTATGTGTGAATATTTCGGATATAAAGTCGTAACACTGAAACGTGTTCGGATCATGAATCTGTATATTAATGGCCTGGAAGAGGGGAAATATCGTGAGATCGGCCGGAAGAACGAAAAGAACTGGAGGAGATGCTTTCCTCCGAAAAATCAGAAAAAAGGACGGGAGGAAGCCATGAACGAATCATCCATAAAAAAAATGAAGGAGCTGGGAGAAAAGCTCCGGGAAGCGTCCAGGGCCTATTATCAGGAAGACAGGGAGATCATGTCCAACGTGGAGTACGACGCCCTGTACGACACTCTGAGCGCACTGGAGAAAGAAACAGGGATCGTTCTGGCAGACAGTCCAACCGTTAATGTAGGATATGAGGCAGTGGAGCAGCTCCCCAAGGAGGAACATGAGAGACCGATGCTGTCTCTGGATAAGACCAAAGAGAGAGAAGCTTTGAGAGAGTTTATCGGGGAACATCCTACACTTTTATCCTGGAGCTGGATGGCTTAACGATCGTGCTTACCTATGAAAACGGAGAGCTTATAAAGGCAGTTACCAGAGGAAATGGTATTGTGGGAGAGGTTATTACCAATAATGCCAGAGTATTTAAGAACATACCTCTGAAAATTTCTTTTAAAGGGAGACTGGTACTTCGCGGAGAAGCCATCATTACCTATTCGGATTTTGAAAGATCAACGAAACTATCGGAGATGCAGATGCCAAATACAAAAATCCCAGAAATCTCTGCAGTGGTTCTGTCCGCCAGCTGAATAACGAAATTACAGCGAAGAGAAACGTTCGGTTTTATGCTTTTTCTTTAGTGAGTGCGGAAGGCGTAGATTTCCGGAATTCCAGGGAGGTGCAGTTCCGGTGGCTGAATGAACAGGGCTTTGAGGTTGTGGAATATCGAAAAGTCACAGCGGAAACTCTGGATGAAGCGATGGATTACTTTGCGGAAGCAGTTACGACCAATGATTTTCCGTCAGATGGGCTTGTGGCATTGTATGATGATATTGCTTACGGAGAATCTCTGGGAACTACGGCCAAGTTTCCAAGGAACGCCATGGCATTTAAATGGGCCGATGAGATGCGTGATACGAGACTTCTGGAGATTGAGTGGAGCCCGTCCAGGACCGGACTGATCAATCCGGTAGCAATTTTTGAGCCGGTGGAACTGGAAGGAACCACAGTGAGCAGGGCCAGTGTGCATAACATCAGTATCATGAAGGAACTGAAGCTGGGGATTGGAGATACCATTCGTGTATACAAAGCAAATATGATCATTCCTCAGATCGCGGAAAATCTGACCGGAAGCGGTAATGCACCGATCCCGCATACCTGCCCGGCCTGCGGACAGGAAACGGTAGTGAAGAAAGAAAACGATGTGGAATGTCTTTTCTGCGTCAATCCGGAGTGCCCGGCCAAGAAAATCAAATCCTTTGGGCTTTTTACAAGCAGGGATGCCATGAATATCGACGGACTTTCCGAGGCAACACTGGAGAAATTTATTGCCAGGGGATTTATCCATGACTTTGGCGATATTTTTGAGATCAGCCGGTATAAAGATGAGATCGTGGAAATGGAAGGCTTTGGGCAGAAATCCTATGATAATCTTATGGAAAGTCTGGAACGGGCGAAAGAGACTACACTTCCAAGAGTGATCTACAGTCTTGGGATCGCAAATATCGGTCTGGCTAATGCAAAAGTGATCTGCCGCCATTTTGACAATGATCTGGACAGGATACGTCATGCCAGTCTGGAAGAGGTCAGTGATATTGATACCATCGGGCCGGTCATTGCCGGAAATCTGGTAGCTTATTTTAGGGATGAGGATAATGATCGCCGCCTGGATCATCTGATGAGCTTTCTTCATATTCAGGAGGACAGTCCCAAACAGGAACAGATCTTTGAAGGAATGAATTTTGTGATCACAGGAAGTCTGGTGCACTTTGAAAATCGAAGTGAGGCCAAAGAGCTGATCGAATCCCTGGGAGGCAAGGTTACCGGTTCAGTTACCAAAAAGACCAATTATCTGATCAATAACGACATCCAGTCCAATTCATCCAAAAACAAAAAGGCAAGAGAACTGGGGATTCCGATCCTTTCAGAAGAAGATTTTCGGAAACTTGCCGGAGTGCAGTAAAGGCCGTACAGACTGGAGATACTTTTTATCTGAAGAAAAAAGCCGAGCGGCTCCTTTATAAGAGACGCTTTATATATAAGGAGGGCAAACAATGCCGATCAAAACACAGGGGGATCTTCCGGTAAAGGAGATCCTGGAGAGAGAAAATATATTTGTAATGGACGAAAAACGTGCCATGCACCAGGATATCCGTCCGATCCATATTCTGATCCTGAATCTGATGCCGCTGAAAGAAGAAACAGAGCTGCAGCTTCTGCGTTCTCTTTCCAATACACCGCTGCAGGTGGATGTGACATTTATGGCTGTGGAGAGCATGAAGCCAAGAATACATCTCTCAGCCATCTGAACAAGTTTTATGAAACATTCACCGATATAAAGAAACGTAAATTTGATGGAATGATCATCACAGGAGCACCGGTGGAGCAGATGCCTTTTGAGGAAGTGGATTACTGGAATGAGCTGACTGAGATCATGGATTGGACTGAGAAGCATGTGACTTCCACGATCTTTCTCTGTTGGGCAGCGCAGGCCAGTCTTTATCATTTTTATGGCCTGGAGAAAAAACCTCTGGATAAGAAAATGTTCGGACTTTTCCAGCACAGGGTACTGAACCGTAAGATCCCTCTGGTCCGGGGCTTTGATGATGTATTTCTTGCGCCGCATTCCAGACACACAGAAGTTCCTATTGCAGATATCCATGCATGCAAAGACCTTACGGTCCTGGCGGAAAGCGAAGAGGCTGGTCTGTTCCTTGCAATGGCAGAGGGAGGACGTAAAATCTTTGTTATGGGACATCCGGAATACGACCGCGTGACTTTGGATGGCGAATATAAGAGAGACCTTGCCAAGGGTCTGCCTATTGAAATCCCGAAGAACTATTACAAAGATGACGATCCAAACAACAAACCACTCCTTACCTGGAGGCCCATGCCAACAACCTGTATACGAACTGGTTGAATTATTACGTATACCAGAGTACTCCGTATGACCTGTACGGGACACCGGATTTCAGGGAAATTTAAGGAATATGAAACCCGCATGGTTGAGCCATTTCCCGGGATTTGACACAAAAAAGTCCGAGGGCGAATAACTTCACGTAAGTTACCGTAATTTCACGTAAGTTTTTACAAAAATGGGGTAAAAATGGCGTAAAGAACAAGAAAAAATGGCGTAGAGAAAATCCTACATATACGATGGAACCTTTTCAGCAAATAACCCATCTGTCGTAGTATATGAGAGACGAATTTCAAGGCTCATGATAAGTCGAGACTGTAGAGGTATAGTTTGCGGACAAGTCATGAGCCTTTTTTTACTTTTTATTCTGAACTTTTATGCCAAATTTTCATATCGTTTATCTGTTATTTATCCAGTATTCACATCTTCACCGGGACTTGCATATATAGCTGCCCTGTGAGTACGTATTTGATCTGTAAAGGGATTGAAAGCGTTAAGACGAGGATTTGTTCGCTTGAAAAATAAAAACGGATTATAGGACGAATTACAAGGCCGAAAAAAGAGCAGATCCCCGATTTAGGAATCTGCCCCTCTATGAAAAGACTAAAGAGAGTTCTTTTTATTTACAGTTTGTTTGATATTGGTAATAATGAAGCCGTTTTTGTTATTGGCTTTTTTTAAATATATTTTGTATGTTCCCATATACCCATAGTTTTTCTTGGTCATCCAATTATAAAAGTAAAGATTATATGTTACTTCGTATGTCTTGGAACCTGTTTTCATGATCTTTTTTACGACACCATTTGGAGAATCTTCGCCCCAGTTACCGCCAGTATAAACAATCTTACCATTCTTATTACAAAGCAAGTAAGAAGGATTTCTAGGGATACCATATTTTGTAAATTTCGTAAATTTTACGGTAGAAGTATTGAAGTAAAGCTTCAGTTGTGGCTGAATTTTTTTTCTTTACGTAAGAAATATTTTTCTCCCACAAATTGTAATTTTTCATAGTTACCATGGTTGTTCTGGCGTAATCATCGAATTTGAAATATTGCCTTCTACCACAACAGTAAGCAAAATAACTGTCAAATCCTTCTAACATCTTAGTAACCGATTTGCGGTATGTTTTTGTTACGTCTTTTCTGGTGGCTGCTGATGCTGAGATCGGGAGTGAGAAGATCATGATAACAGACAAAAGAATGATAAGTGATTTTTTGAGCTTCTTTTTCATAGATGTTTCCTCCTTCAATGATTCTTGATATCATAAGAATACTGCAAATGATGAAGGAGAACAAGGTAAAAATAATTTTCTAAGTATCCACCATGTTTCCGGATACACGGCAATACCTCAGATGTTACCCAGCGTTTGAAACGTTTTGCAGATTCAAGTTTACTGCTGAGGATGAGAGAATAGAGACCGGATTCATTGATAATGGTCATTTTCTGGATTCCAGAGGGGGTGTCGTGATTCACGACGCCCTTATCTTCGACATCCACATGACGACTTAATGCATCTCTTGTATTACTATATCCCAACGCCATTGCCACATCTTTTCCCACGAACCAAGGTTCTCCATCTTTCTCAATGCAGCGCAGATTTCCGAATTCTGGATGATTAAAGATTTCGCACTGGGAAGTGGAAGAAGGGGTACAAAAACCAGATACCTGAATTAGGTATAAGGTTTTATATAATTTGCGTACCCTGCCACCAAATTTACTTATTGACCTGCACCGTCGATTTGACAGGTCAGCTTTTTATATATTATAGCATACTTACACATCTTTCCCAAACACCTCACACATCATCTTCACTCCAAGACAGAAGCCGTTTCTGAAATTCTGCTCCAACTCGTCTGTCAGAAGATTAAGGTTCTCATTCATGACCTGATCCAGAGCGGAAGCCTGATCTTCTGTGAGTTGTTCTTTAAGAACATGATAACCATGTAAAGCCTGATCCTTATGTATACGGTACTTGTCCAGGGTGTCCAGTGTGGCTGCACTTACATGTGAGTTGTAAAGCTGATCTATGATATCCATAATGCTATATTCCTCTCTAATACGATTGTTTCTATCTAGTGACAATAATATCATGTTTTCCAGATATACTCAATACAAAAGTTACTAATTAGTCACAGGAGTATATCTTATGCAGTGGATTTTACAGGACGTTCCAATAGGTAGAAATATCCAGAACATACGGATGAAAAAGAACATGACACAGGCTGAAGTCGTAGGTCAGTTACAGTTGATGGGAAGCAGTATGTCCAGAAGTACACTTGCTAATATTGAATCGGGCAGAAGAAACATAAAAGCCAGTGATCTTAAAGCATTGCAGAAATTATTTGCTGTAGACTATGAGGAATTTTTGAGGACTAAGAGGATAAAATCTTATCTCATAGAACAAAATGAACTAAAAATATCAATACTGATATCTGGTAATAATTACCGAAAATTACGATCCGTTTTTAGACTAATTGCTGAAATATATAAATTTTCTTTACAACTTCAACTAACGGTGCTATGGTTAAAATGATTACAGAAGAAATGTGCTGTAAGCGTACCTTACAAAGTCTTGGAAAATAATTAGTAAATGTATATTCCTTCTTTGCGCTCGTTGAGAAGGTAGTGTATATGCCATGCGGGATATGCCACGTTGAGGATTATTATGCCATGTCATATAGAAGAACACCGCTTGCTAAGGTAAGCAAAAGTAAAAATAAAGTGATTGTTTGATACACAGGTATAGTGTATCTTTTTTTTACACCAAAAAATAAATTCAGAATATTTTTGAAATTAAAATCAGAAAGCACATACAGGACTACTAATACAAAAGGAAGGGAGGTAAACACTTATGATTATGAGTTTTAAAGATGCACAGAATTATAAGGAGTATGCAGATTCTACGGACGACCTGATTAAAAAGTGTGAGGATATTGTTAATAATCTTACTCCTGAAGAGGCAAATGCAAAATGTAATTGTATTATTCAGTTCGGTGATCGTATAATAACAAATAAAGAACATTACGAAGACTATGTGCGATATGTAAAAGATGCTGTAAAAGGAGCAAAACGCCAAACGGAAAGTATGAAAAATTATTATGAACGTTACAGCGTCCCTAAAGCATATATAGAGCTTGAAGAGATGAAGTATATTTATAATCAAATTTGTACTAAATCAGGAACTCCTCCACAGATGGAACAGTTAATAAGAAACACGTATGAGGAGTTTAAATATAGGAACAGTCCTAGTTTGCGAAGGAAGAAAGAAGAGGAAGAACGCAGAATAAAGCAGATGCAGGAGGATGTTAAGAAATATACCAGCCCGGACGAACCAACGGTTGGTTATGCTGAATTAATGAGACGCAAGGCAGCTGCAAATCCTCCTAAGACTTCTTTATCTCAGGATGAGATTAGACGTTTTGATATGATGAGTGAAGAATGGCTGGTGAAATGGTGTCATTTCTCATATAACTGGTATTGGGTTGTACCATGTCTGCTATTATGTATTGTGGCCAACGGAGGACTGATTGCTGCAATCGGATTAATTGTGTTTATGATATGTGGCGAGATATACTCCATGAGAGTACAGGAATACTGCGGCGTGATCTTGCATGGTACCGGGATTCTGGAAAAACATTGGAGAAGAGGATCATTAATAAGTACATTAAGAAGTAAAAGTAATATAACAAGGGGAGAGAATAATATGGGGAAAATGTCATTTACAGAACTTCAAGAGGAAATATATACTGAAGAACTGAAAAAAAATTGAAAAAGAAAGTAATGATTATTACAGTGAATATTTATCTTTAAAGCATAAAGAAGATAGTTATATAGATTGGTATATAACTGTTTCGAATGAATGTATGGATGATGTTCAAAAGAATTCACTTAATAAATATAAACTAATAAAAATGTTAGATAATATGTCTGTGGAAAATGTTGAGAATGGAGAGTTTAAAAATCTGTTAAAATTACATCAAAAAGTAAAGAATACTTTGCAAAAAAAAATAGAAGCTATAGAACATTATGAGAACATGATTGATCTCAACATTCTTCAATTAACAAGAAGGATTACAATCACAAAATAGTATGTTAAAAAATATATATGGCAGTACAAAAAAAGCAATGAGTGAACTTTGAGCATTCGGATAAAGACTATTTATTTTTAGATACTAATATAGGATATCTTATTATTATGAGAAATTTTATAAATTTGAGAGAATGGGAACGTTCAGGAGTTTTAATAACAAATCTAAAAAATTATACGATTACAAATGAAACTGATACAGGTGGTGTTGCTGAAGAATGTTATAGGTTGTATCGAGAGAATCCAGATTGTGAAAAAAGAATATATACCATTATTTCACCAAATGATATATGTAAAAAACTTGACCCCGTCCCATTTCATAAAGTATATCTTTTACATGCTCAAACACAATTTGAATCTTATGGAAGAACAAAAAGTTTTTTAATTATAGGAATGATGATGTGAACATATTTCCAATTTTCCCAGCAATCACACCGATTATTCCGATTGTTACCCTCAAAATTTTTGTCGGTTAGTCTATCGGAAAATCCGTTAAAACACTCAGTTTATTCGTCCTGAGTGGTGTAAAATTCGATCACTGGAATTGAACAGAATCGACCCGAAAATCACCGGAAAGAGCAAACGGCAGCAGGTTGTATTAAGCTTAAGTTATCGTGCAGCCGTTGTTGCTCCGGTAAGGTCGATTCAGAGAGGATGAAAAGAAGGTCAGATCTGTAGAAAGTGCAGGGAAGATCTAGGAGAAATAGCTGTACTAAGTGTGAGATGGAGCTGCGGTGGAGCCGGGACGGAGTTGTGGTGGTGAGAGGACGGATCGGGTTGGATGGTTGGAGTAAAATCTGAGGACTGGAAGATAGAAGAATCCAAGATGAATATTGTTAAATCGGGGCCGAGTTGGATCTGGCAGGTGAGCGGAATGAGATGTGCCTGGTTGGTGATGGATCGGTGGGATTGACAAACTCTTAACATGTGAGCGAGCACTCATATGTATTCATCCACAGAATATGAGTACGATAACCAATAATCTGCGCTGTCCTTTTAACAGGAGATTACAGTATTATTCCTCACTGTAAGTAATTCCTGCTGCCAGATACAAGCTTTTTCAGACTGGATCACATTATCCTTCTACGATCAGGACGATCAGAATGATCCAGCGTTATTCCATATGCAGTCTGTAGCAATTTAGAATTTCAACAGAGACACAATAAAAAGTTGGCGATTCCCTATATAGAGCAAGGGTTTACGCCAACTTTTATTTTTCAGAAAAGCTTCAATTTTTGAGCATGGTCAGCGCATGACTATGTTAAAAACTTAACACATTAAAATCAATCAACAGATCATTATAGATTCCAGCCTTAACAGAATCCGTAAAGGAATACTCGTCCATTGTTGATTGTTCAAAATTGTATACAATAATTCTGCTCTTGTCAGGATCAACAATCCAATATTCTTTTACACCTGCCGTTCTGTACTTAAAGAGCTTGGTATAATAATCCATCCGTTTACTTGCAGGAGAAACGATCTCTATAATCCAGTCAGGAGCACCATTGCAGCCTTATCATTCAGCTTGTTTGGATCACAGATAACAGAGATATCCGGTTCAACATATGTGTTCGTGGATTCATCCAGATAAACTGCAAACGGGGCAGCATAAACTTGGCACTGTCCTGATGATCTTCAATGTAACGATCAATAATACTGGTGAGCCTTGTTGAAATCCGTTGATGCTTGCGACTAGGCGGAGCCATGTAATAAATCTGTCCGTCAATCAGTTCGGCACGTTCTCCCTCTGGAAGTGCATATATATCTTCTATAGTATAAGTATTTTCTTTGAGTAATGGCATATTTCACACTCCCTTCTTAATAAGTCATGTCCCTGTTCTCATTATAACGGATTGCAGCAAAACATTCAACGCTGATTCGTTTGCTCTATCATTTCAGAGAGCAGTTCCTTCTTATATTTATAGAATGTCTTTCTGGTAATCCCGGCCTGAGTAATGGTTTCCAGATCGTTGAGTGATCCGCCGAACGTTTTGTTATGCTTCAGGATGATTTCTTTTGCTGCTATAGATTTCTTCGTTACAAGCTTTGAACCGGAAGCCTGTCCGATCTGTTTACCGGAAAGCCTTGCGGTCTGCATTCCTTCTTTAGTACGTTGCCTGAGATCCTGAACCTCTTTTTCTGACTGTTCAAAAGCAAGTCGGATCTGTTCCTTGGCAAGCAGGAGCAAATATTTATTGATCCCTTCCAGAATACAGTCAATGTCGGTCCCTGTAGTTGGGATGCCACCTTGCAGCGCACTTTTATAGGTTTCTGTGTTTATGTGTGGTTCCTTCAGGAATACAAGATTAATTCCTTTGCTGAAAAGATCCTCATACATGGTAAAACCTTCTTCTGCATCACGGGACATTCTGGAAACAGAATCAAAGATAATGGTATCACCTGCGTTGAGCTTCTTCAGGAGCTTTTCAAATTCTCTTCGTCCCTGAAATTTCGTTCCGGTAAAAACTTCTCGGATGATCTCAGACTGTGGATATGCAGCAAGTATATTCCTGATCTGCCTTTCAATGCTTTGCTGTGGTGTGCTGATTCTTGCGTAACCAAAATATCTGTTCATGATGTTCCCTTCCTGTAGTAAATTTAAGGCTCCCTTAAAATGACACTGTAATAAGACTGCCTTGGAGCCTGAAATAGTAATGGTTTTACTACTTTTTGCATACTACCTTACTTTTACCACTAATTTGTCAGCAGATGTTTACGGAATTTCTGCCATGCACGGTTATAAACCTGTCGAGCTGTTTCTGTTGGTTTCGCTTCCTGTTCGGTCTGAGAATGATCTGGTCAATGGTTGGCTCCGGTATACAGAAATCAATCATCAGCTTTCTGAGATCTTTTTTCCAGATGGGACAAACTGTATAAGGTCTGTTTTCTGCAAGTACGTAGTTCCTCATAATGGATACCGCCTTTCTGATGGATTCTATTGCCTTGGAAATCCTGCTGCCAGAGAGTGAACCCGGCAGCAGGAGAGAAGATTATAATTCTTTCAATGGGATGTTGATATCTTTGCATACAAACTCATAGGTGCTTTTTCTCTGAACACTGATAAGAGCAGTATCTTTCTGAGCGTCAGGATCAAGTGCAATGTGAATAATATAATCGTATGGTCTGCTGATAAAAGGATCTCCGGTTTCGTTTTCTCTGCGTTCCAGTATCAAAAGAAGATCATCAACGAATGTGTTCATGCGTGACTGTCTGCTCCATGCACACGTTCTGAGACCTGCAAGATTACATTCCATGTATCTTCTTCCATAACGATTGCCCCGAATTGCTCCATGTCACCGACAAGAGTTCTTACAACCTCGATTTTCTTAGTTTCTGTATTATAGTGTTTCCAACTCATAGTGTAGTAGGAAGAAAACATGAATTAATATGGTAATGGCTTTTCTAATTGGACTCGGAGTGGCTTTTTCTGTTGGACTCAGATTGGTTGTTTCTGCTGGTCTTAGGTTGGCTGTTTCAAGCGGACTTTAACACTGAAAAACATTCCTACAAAATGTAGGAATAAATGCAATGTTTATGGTATGAAATGCGGCTGGTTTTTTGCATTTATTTTGATACAATCATTATATGAAAGACATGGAACTGAAATAAGAATTCCTGGTTACTGTTCATTGGTAATATTCTGCGAAGCGTGTTACTGAGAACGGAATGAACAGTAACAATTCTTGATGCAGACCAGAATATGTTAACGGGAGGATAAATAATATGATAATCATAGGTGAAAAAATCAATGGATCCATCCCCTCTGTGGCGGAGGCGATCGCAAACAGAGATGCAGAATTCATCAAGCAGCGGGCACTTGCTCAGGCAAACTCAGGAGCAAGCTATATCGATTGTTGCGCATCTGTTCCGGAAGCAGAAGAAGTAGAAACCTTGAAATGGATGATCGACTGTATTCAGGAAGTGACAGATCTTCCGATTTCCGTAGACAGTCCCAGTGCAGATGTTCTTACAGAAGCTTACAAATTCTGCAGAAAACCGGGTATTTTTAACTCTGTATCCGGTGAAGGGGATAAGATCGATAAGATTTTTCCTCTTATGGCACAGCCTGAAAATAAAGGGTGGCAGGTTATCGCACTTCTAAGCGATGATACAGGTATCCCCAAAAGTGCGGAAGACAGGCTGAAGGTATTTGACAAGATCATGGCAAAAGCGAAAGAGTACGGAATTTCACCGGATCGTATCCATATTGATCCATTGGTTGAGATGCTCTGTACATCTGAAGATGGTATTGCGATGAACGTGGAAGTAATTTCAAGTGTCCGTAAACAGTATCCGATGATCCACATTACAGCGGCGATCAGCAACATTTCCTTCAATCTGCCGGTACGTAAGCTTATCAATTTCGGATTTGTGGTACTTGCAATGAATGCCGGCCTTGACAGTGCAATCATGGATCCTACAAACAGAGATATGCTTGGACTTGTATATGCAACAGAGGCATTGCTTGGTCTGGATGATTACTGTATGGA
>ENA-OQLB01000643-OQLB01000643.1-human-gut-metagenome-genome-assembly--contig:-NODE-643-length-18684-cov-1.649243_pt1 | contig 18684 bp, 22 predicted proteins | sample MGYA00242656_ERZ504813 | MGnify/ENA primary metagenome ERZ504813 (study PRJEB26092, sample SAMD00036388) | human gut metagenome | host: Homo sapiens | study: EMG produced TPA metagenomics assembly of... | reverse complement strand
ATTAATCTATACTATTTTCAGTAATTAAATGTTTTAAAAAGAAAGTTAATTGAGTGATCATTAAATTAAAGCAGGAATGAATGTTTAATTTGTTCCTGTTATTTTTTACTAATAAAGCACTTGCAGCAAGCAAGAAAAGAAGATACAAGTAAATTATATTTGGCTATTGAATTGTAGAAATAAAACTAGGGGTTTATCAACATAATTATTATATTTAATAATTATGTTGATAAGCTATTAAGAAAAACGTTGAAATAATAGAAATATGGTATAATTAAACATATTAACTTGTTAGGAGGTTAAATGATGAAAAAAATCAGGTATTATTGAGGAATTTAAGAAGTTTATAACTCGAGGAAATGTTATGGACATGGCTGTAGGGTCATTGTTGGTGGTGCTTTTACAACAATCGTAACTTCACTTAATAATGATATTATTTCACCGATTTTAGGGATTTTTGGCGGAGTTGATTTTTCTGATTTAAAACTTGTCATGGGGAGTGGTGAAAATGCTCCAGTTTTAAAGTATGGAAGTTTTTTAACGGCGGTGATTAATTTCTTAATTATAGCAATGATTATTTTCTTAATTGTTCGTGCAATGAATAAAATTAATGAAAGTATCAAAGCTAAATTGACTGACAAGGAAGAAGTGCTGGTTGAAACAACAAAAGTATGCCCTTATTGTAGAGAAAAAGTTGCGAAAGAGGCAACCCGCTGTCCTCATTGTACATTCTATTACTAGAAGAAAAGTTGATTAAGCAGGAGTTGACATGAAAGATATTATAATTAAAAATGCGTATCATGGTAATTTAAAGAATCTTGATTTGACGATTCCTCGGAATAAATTAGTCGTAATCACTGGTTTATCCGGGTCAGGTAAATCAACTTTAGCAATTGATGTTCTTTATCAAGAATGTCAGCGACAGTATTTAGAAGCAATTTCTTTTCAAGGAATTAATAAACCAGGAGTCGAAGTAATAAGAAATGTTTCACCAGCAGTTGTAATTACACAGGATGAAAAAAATAATAATCCTCGTTCTTCACTGGGAACAGTAACAGATATTTACACTGATATTCGAATGATTTATGAAAAGCTAGGAGTTCGTAAATGTCCCCACTGTGGTAAAATGATTGATGCATCATACTGTCATGAAGAATTAGTTCGAGCTGATAATGATTTTACTGTTTATATGTACTGTAATTATTGTCATTATAAGATGGAAAAATTAACAAGATCACATTTTTCTTTTAATAGTGAAAAAGGTGCCTGTCCAACTTGCTTTGGATTAGGTAAAACATTAATACTTAATTTAGATAAAGTACTTGAGCCAAACTTATCTCTTCGCGAGGGTGCAGTTGCATTTTGGCATCATCGTTATAAAGAATATCAAATCGAACAATTAGAAAAAGTATATCGAGAACTGGGGCTTTCAGTGACTCCGGAAACAAAAGTGATTGATTTTAATCAGCAGCAAAGAGTGATCTTATTATATGGAACTGAATCAAAACAGTTTAAGGAACTTTTTGGTAAAATAAAAATAAGTAAGTTTGAAGGAATTATAACTAATTTATGGCGTCGGGTTGAAGAAAAGAAAAATCAAAGTAAAGAAATAAGCAGTTATTTCGATGAACAGGTATGTCCTGATTGTCATGGTGAAAAGCTTAATTCATTAAGTCGTCAAATTACAGTGAATAAAACAGTTATTACAGCAACAACAAAAATGCCTTTGACGGAATTACTACATTGGCTTGAGCAGCTGGAAGCTACTGTTTCAGGACCACAAAAAGAAGCTGTCCAACAATATATAATTGATTTAAAAACAAAAATTCAAAGAATCATTAATGTTGGTTTAGGATATTTGCATTTAGATCGTCAAACAATGACTTTATCTGGCGGTGAGAAACAAAGAATTAAATTGGCAGCGGCTTTACAAAGTCAGTTAACGGGGATAATTTATATTTTTGATGAGCCAACAATGGGATTACATCCTAAAGATACAGCAGGAATTATTAATGTTTTAAAGGAATTGCGAGATCAAGAGAATACGGTGATTTGTAATTGAACATGATTTAGATGTAATTAAAGCAGCAGATTATTTAATTGACCTTGGACCTGGTGCAGGAAAGCATGGTGGTCAAATTCTTGCATTAGGAACTTATCACGAGTTGCAAAATAATCCTAGTTCAATAACTGGACAATATTTTGTTAATAAAAAGAAATGTAAAAGAGTATATCGAACAAGTAATCGATATTTTGAGGTGAAAAATGCTCATGTTCATAATTTGAAAAATATTGATGTAACTTTTTTAGTTGATTGTTTAAATGTTGTTACCGGTGTATCAGGGTCTGGTAAAAGTACTTTGGTGTTTGCTGTATTAGCTAAACAGCATTATCGATATTTTGATGATATTATTGCTGTCAGACAAGAAAGTATTACGACGACAAGGCGCTCTAATATTGCTACATATACAGGAATTTATGATGAAATTAGAAAGCTTTTTGGAAGTTTAGAAGCAACTAAAGAAATGGGTTTTACGGCTAAACATTTTTTCTTTTAACAGCCAAGGAGGACGTTGTGAAAATTGTGAAGGATTAGGACTGTTACTAGCAACATGTTATTTTTTAAAGATGTTGAGGTTGTCTGTCCAGTTTGTCAAGGAAAACGTTTCATTCCTGAAATCCTTGCATTAAAATATCATGAACATTCAATTGATGATGTGCTTCATTTATCAGTTGATGAAGGGTCGGTTTTTTTAGTGATTGTCCCAAAATAATTAAAACTTTAAAAATGCTGCAAGATGTTGGTTTAGGGTATTTAGAATTAGGACAAGTTTTAACAACGCTGTCGGGTGGTGAAAAACAGCGTTTAAAATTGGCAACGACATTACTAACAAACATAAATAAACATAATCTTTATTTAATTGATGAACCAACAATTGGCTTACATCCTCTGGATATTGAGCATTTACTACTTTTGCTTGATCGTATTGTTGATAGTGGTAATACAGTAGTAATCGTTGAACATAATCAGCAGATTATCAATGCTGCTGACTGGATCGTTGATCTGGGGCCAGCGGGAGGAAATGATGGTGGTTATGTAATTGCTGCTGGGACACCAAATGATATAAAGGGTAATGAGAATTCAATAATTGGTGAATTTTTGTAAGAACTTCTACGAAGTTCTTATTTTTATGCATATTATTTGCTTATGCAATAGCTCTGAGGTAGAATAATGTCGAAATATAACAGTGTTATATTTTGGAGGTGACTATGACTACACAAGAAAAAATTATAAATGTTGCGACTCAGGAGTTTTTAAATAGTGGGTATCTTGGTGCATCGCTAAGAAAAATTGCCAAAGCAGCTCATGTAACAACTGGAGCAATGTATGGATATTATAAAAATAAAGAGGCACTTTTTAATGATATTGTTGAAGAAGTGTCTGAGGAATTTAAAAATGATTATTTGGTTGAGGGAATTAATCTTGAGACGATTGATTACATTTATCAAAATTTTGAAGTTTTTAAATTAATCATTTGCTGTAGTAAAGGAACTCGTTATGAAGAATATTTAGATTGTTTAGTAAATGAAAAAACGAAGCAATTTAATGAACATGGTTTTGATGATAAATTATCACATATTATTAATCATTCATATTTATTTGGTGTTTTTGAAATTGTCCGTCATCAAATGACTGAGAAACAAGCTGAGGATTTTGTCAGTGATTTACAAGAATTTTATCAGGCGGGCTGGAATAAGTTATTAGAAAGAAAGGAAATATAATATGGAAACATTAATTGGAATATTGATTCCGTTTATTGGAACGACGGCAGGGGCAGCGTGTGTCTATTTTATGAAAAATAAAATGAACGATTTAGTTCAGAAAGTATTATTAGGATTTGCTTCGGGAGTAATGATTGCAGCTTCTGTTTGGTCACTATTGATTCCGGCGATGGATATGTCAAGTGATTTGGGAAAAATGGCGTTTGTTCCTGCAGCAGTAGGTTTTCTATTAGGAATAGCTTTTTTGCTTTTACTTGATCGTAATGTACCTCATATGCATTTGGATAATGAAGAAGAGGGTCCTAAAAGTCAATTGAAAAAATCAACAATGTTAGTCTTAGCAGTAACTTTGCATAACATCCCAGAAGGAATGGCAGTTGGAGTTATTTTTGCGGGATTGGCATCTGGAAGTCAGGGAGTAACTTATGCGGGAGCTTTAGCTTTATCGCTGGGAATTGCAATTCAAACTTTCCTGAAGGAGCAATTATTTCAATGCCGTTAAAAAGTTCTGGGTTATCAAAGAACAAATCATTTATATATGGGATGCTATCAGGTATTGTTGAACCGATTGGTGCAGGATTAACTATTTTGATGGCTTCATTAGTAGTACCGATTTTACCATATCTATTAGCATTTGCGGCAGGAGCCATGGTTTATGTAGTTGTTGAGGAACTTATTCCGGAGGCTTCACAAGGGCATCATAGTAATATTGCAACTATTGGTTTTGCTATTGGGTTTGTCGTGATGATGATGTTAGATGTCGCCTTAGGTTAATCTTTACATAATCTTAAGCACAGTTGTATAGTTTCGTTTCTGTAATTAAGTAAAATGAGGTTAAAGAGGTGACAGAAATGAAAAAGAGATTAGGGTTAGGTTTGGGAATGTTTTTAATAACAATTTTATCTAATTTGTCAGGAGTTATGGCTTATAGTGGTAATAGTAATTTACCGGGAAGTGCAATAATTATTGTTTTTGTACCGGTAATGTTAGGAATTATCTATTTAGCTAGTAAGGGTGAGGTTAAATAACTAAAACTTTACATAGAATTAAAGCAGGGATGATATAATTTTAAATGAGAATATTAGATAATTTAGCTATGGTATAGATGGATTGGTTATAAAATAATGCTAAGTCCTTTATGCACACTATAAAATTTTGATTAAAAGACTAATCATATCTTATACCTGCTCTATTTGAATAACTTCCCTATGTATATGAAAGATGAGCAACAGCCTCATTTTTCATATTTCATAAATTCCAAAATTTAACATTTGTTAACAAATTGATGATATTATTAGTCTACAAAATAAGTATTATAAAGATAAGGATAAACATATATTTAGTAAGGAGGCGGTTTTAATGAACAAATTAGCTTTAGTTGCGATAAGTTTATTTGTAGTTGTAGAAATTCTAGTTGGAGATTGCGTAGTCCAGGGAATTCCTCTTTGGGTAGTTGGTTTAATTGGTTTTAGCCTAATTTGGATGGGAATAATTTGTGTAAAAGAAAAAGTCCAAATCAAAGACTGGTATTAAAAAAAGGAAATTATGATTTCCTTTTATTTATGTTTAAACATTTCAAATGATGAAGCAATTAATAAAAATAGCATACCTGTGTGTACCCAGAAAATTGTATAATCAAGAACACCATGTAATAGAATAACTGCAATGCATGAAATTACAAGGGCGACATAACGGAGATTTAGCTTTTCTTGATAGACCTTAAATAATCTTTTACAATTATCAAACATATAAGGAACAAGAGTAGCAACGCCAACGACACCAAATGATAAAATCGGATCAAGATAGACGCTGTGAGCATGTTGAGTGACATGACCACCATACTGTTTAAAAATCATCATATATGTCATTGGGCCTTGACCAAAGAGCGGATGGGCTTTGATTCCTTCAATTGCAGCATGCCAGATCTTTGTTCTTACAGTAAAGTTATCAACTAGTTTTCAATTCTTGGAACTGTTCAGGATTAAAGATAAATAAATACCACCAATGATACAAAGTAGCCCAATTAAACTGCAAAATCCGGTAATTTTTATTGATGATCAAGAATACTAACATTGCTCCAGCGGTTGCAACAAAAGCGGTACGACATCCAGTCATATATAATAAAAAGAAATTAAGGCAGGCAACGATAAAATAATAAAGCTGTTTTTTGACATTTTTAGTACCAAATATTTTATATCCAATCATCATGATGGTAAATTCAATCATCATGGCATAGTAATTAGCATTGAAGAAAACAGAATTAAGACGATTTTCACGTCTGCTAAAATACTTTTAAAGTAAATGATCATAAACCTAAACGATCGAGAATTTGAATTTGTTCAAATAGTCCATAAATGGCCCATAGAATCGATAATGCAATTAACATATCTAAAATAAATTCAAAGTATCTTCATTGATATATTGTCGATAATATAACATTAGTGAAACAAAGATAAAGATAAGTGCGACACATCCTACACCAATCCAATTTTGATAAATTAAAGAAATAGCTAATGTTAAAAGCATAAAAATTATTAAATATTTAGATTTTGGGGTACTTTTAAACGCATTTATAATTTTTTTTAGTGTACAATAGGTATAATGTTTCAAGTAATAAAAAAGGTACACAAAATATAAAATGGGGTAGATAAACTAAGGGCGGTAGCAATAATCATTAATTGTTCCTTAGTAAAACGTTCTTTTAATGAATTGATAAATTTCATAATAGACCTCCAAGTACTGTTACTATAGCATAAATATAAAATAGACACAAACAAAGGAGATATAATGAAAAAGTATTTATATGTTTTTAACTATCCCCCAGAAGATAAAGAATTATGTGCTTTAGAATTTAGAACATTATTTAAAGATGAATTTAAGAGTAAATATTATTTATCAAATAAAGATTATAGTGTTGATAAAAGTGTTTTTGTAAAAGCAAAGCTCGATCTTTGGGGAATAGATGCTGATTTTAATAAACTAATCGAAAAAGTGGCTGCGCTGCATAAAGATTACCAGAATTTTAAAGTAATATATTTAAAAAATGAAGTTACTCATGTTGACTATCAAGAAAGTTTACTTAGGTGTAAAGATATTTCTTGGGGTATTGCAGGAAGTGTTAATATGTCTAGACCGCAACATACTATCGCGATTACAAAATTAGAAGATCAATGGCTTTGCGGTTATTATCATCATGGTGTTCCGTCTTGGCAAAAACACGATGATAAACCTAATACTTTTTCTAATTCTTTAGATATCCGGTTAGCTCGAACTTTAGTTAATTTAGCAGCTGGAGATAATGATCAGGTAACGATCGTTGATCCTTGTTGTGGTATGGGGACAGTTGTTCTAGAAGGACTCGCTTTAGATTTAGATATTGAAGGATTCGATATTTCCAGGGAAATATCTTGGCAAGCACGTAAAAATTTAAAGTATTATGGTTATGATGAGTATTTGATTAATAAGGTGAGTATTCATGACTTACAAAAACATTACGATGTTGCAATCATGGATATCCCATATAATTTATATACTCCAATAACTTACGAAGAACAGTGTAGAATGATTCAGTCCTCGCGAAGAATTTGTGACAAAATGATTATGGTAACTTTTGAGGAAATGAGTAAAGAAATAAATCAAGCTGGCTTTTTGATCATTGACGGCTGCTTACGTAAAAAGACAGAATATGTTAAATTTGGACGCTATATTTATATTTGTATTTAATAAAAGCAACATTTAGTTGCTTTTATTTATGTTTTATGATTTTTTGAAGATAAGGTATTTGTGATAATTCTTCAACATTATCTTTATATAGAAAAAGCAATGTTCCAAAATATATAATGACTCCAATAACGATTGCAATAAATAGAGTGATAATCAAACGATCAATAACTTTAATTAAACCATAGTAGCATAGCGCGACTGTAAATGCCATAATTGCTGAACTAATCAATGGGTAGATGAAGGTGTGTAATTTCTCTTGATAATAAGTAGTAATATGTTTTAAAGCTCTTTGATTTGCGAAACAAAGCTGTAAACCATAAAGACAGTTACCGATCAATAGAGAATAAATATTTAAATTCGTTGCAAGTAAAAGAAATAGAGTAATAAAACAATGGATAATTAACGCATATATAGCATTTTTTAAAGGAATAGATGAATATCCTAAAGCTTGCAATAATCCATTGGTATAGGTAGAAAGACCATAGAAAACAATTGCTGGACTCCCAAAATGTTAAAAGGTGCTGGCTAGAACAACCGTTTCTTTTTGCGGAAAAATTGCTTGAATAATCGGAACTGCAAGAATACTCATTCCAACGGCACTGGGAATAAGGATCAACATGATGACTTTTGTTCCTTGAGCAATTTGTTTTTTAACTTCAGCAGTATCTTTAAATAGCCATGCTGATGAAATATTGGGAATTGAAGCTGTTGACATTGCTGAGGCAAGAGCTACAGGAAACGTTTTGTAAAATAATATCATCACCCCCACTAAGCCCCAAAGGCACTGATGGATTGGCACCATCACCACAAACTAGATAAAACATATACATATCAATAGTTGAGATAAGGTTGTAAACGCAAGTAGCCAAAATTATTGGAGTAACAATATTTGAAATCATTTTAAAGATATCTTTAAACGAATCTGTATGGGGATCGGCTGCTTCGATATTTGGAGGATTTAAATAACTTTGTTTAGTTCTTTTGAACATGAACAACATATAACATAAGCTGATTAGAACTCCGGCGCCAGTGCCTAAGGCACTACCAGTTGCCCCGTGACTAGCAACTAGACTTTGATTATTAAGGTATGGTTGAATAAATAGATAAGCAGCTCCAATTGAAACACCGGCATTAAATACTTGTTCGATTATTTGTGAAATTCCAGTAAAGGCAGTAGTTTTAAAGGCTTGAAAATAACCCCTAAAAATCCCCAATAGTCCAGAAAGAAAGATCGTTGGACAAAGAATTCGCAAAGCTGAAACAGCTTTATCAGGAACAATATAGGGTGCAATTACAAATGCGATAATTGCTGCTCCTCCACCAACTGCAACAATATAAATAAATGAGCAAAGAAGAATCTTTTTAACATTATTATATTGATTAACGGCCAGTTTTTCAGATAACAACTTAGAAATAGCAGTTGGAATACTGTAAGAAGAAACTAAAAGAATTAGTGCATATACATTATAAGCAGTAGAATAGTAACCCATTCCTTGTGAACCAATCAGTTAGTTAATGGACTTCGATATAACAGACCAATAATTCTTACTAATATTCCAGCAGCAGCTAAAAAAGCAGCCTGTTTAAAAATTGAATTCTTTTTCATAAAATAAACTCCTTATGGATAATAATGTCATATTATATTAACCATACCATTTATTGAAGGATAAATGTATGAAAATTTTAATTATTAATAAGATTCTTGTTTTAATTATTTTATTTATCATAAAAAGATAATTAGTTCTTTATTGTCGGTAGTTTAAATAAAAAAGATAAAATATGTTAGAATAGGGTGATTAGAAAATTAATTTTATATTTGCTTGACTCTCCGGTAAGGGGAGCTTATACGATGTTTATGGAAGGTGATAAGATGTTTTCGATTGGTGAGTTTTCAAAAATGGCTAAAACGACTGTAAAGACTTTGCGACATTATGATGAGATTGGATTGCTGGCGCCGGCATATGTAGATACTTATAGTAAATATCGTTTTTATACGAGTAATCAATTAATAATAATTCATCAAATTCAGTCATTAAGACAAATAGGTTTATCATTAGATGAAATACAGATGATTATTAATGGTGTTGATGGTGTTGCAATTCTAGAAAGTCGGAAAAAAGCAATAAAAGAAAGCATTAGTGAAGCAGAAGATCAACTTTCACGCATTGAGTTTATTTTATCTGGCAAAGAGGAGGATACATTTATGAATTATCAAGCAAGTATTAAAGAATTACCAGCATGTACCGTATATTCGAAAAGAATGGTAGTCCCTGGGTATGACAGTTATTTTGAATTGATTCCTGCAATAGGTCAAAAAGTGATGAATAAGTACCCGGACTTAAAATGTACAGTTCCAGAATATTGTTTTATTATTTATCGAGATGGTGAATATAAAGAAAAAGATATTGATATTGAATTTTGTGAGGCGGTTGATCAAGTGAAGGTAGATTTTGATGATATCAAGTTTAAAAAGATGCCGGCGGTTAAAGCAGTATCTATAATGCATAAAGGTGATTATGCGGGATTACCTAAAGCATATGCGTATGCTTTTAAATGGATTGAAGAAAATGGATATCAGGTACTTGATAATCCCCGTGAGAGCTATATTGATGGAATCTGGAATAAAGAAAGTAAGGATGAATGGCTAACAGAATTACAAATACCGGTGACTAAATTAGCGGATTGGGAATTAGATTAAATTCTAATTCCTTTTATTTTTGTGGAAAGATAGGGTATAATAAATCCAGATTTGGGGGTTAGACAATGAAATTATTAAAATATGTTAAAGAGTATCGATTTCCCGCGATAGTTGGATTTGTTTTCAAAATTGCTGAAGCAGCCTTAGAATTAATGGTTCCATTGGTAATGGCTGATATTATTGATGTAGGAATTAAAAACAATGATCAAAATTATATTTTAGTAAGGGGGTTATTTTTGGTAGGATTAGCGGTGGCTGGTTATTTATTTGCGTTAGTATGTCAATATTATGCATCACTTACATCACAAAGTGTTGGAACAAAATTGCGTGAAGATATGTATCATCAAATTAATCGTTATGATCATCATAATTTGGATAAATTAAGTGCGCCTACCTTAGTAACTAGATTGATTAATGATGTTGTACAAATTCAATTGGCAGTAGCAATGACGATCCGGTTAACTTCACGGGCACCGTTTATTATGATTGGTTCCTTGTTTTTAGCGTTTTTGATTAGCGGGCCGCTGGCTTCTATTTTTGTAGTTGGGGCTATCGTTTTAGCAATTGTTATGTTGATGATTACAATAATTTCAATGCCGTATTTTAATAATGTTCAAAAAAAAGCTTGATAAAATTAGTTTGATCGTTCGTGAAAACTTAAATGGAATTAGAGTAATTCGAGCATTTGCTTCACAAGATAAAGAAATTAATAAGTTTAAAACAGAAACTCGGCAACAAAAAGATATCCAAGTAAAAGTAGGGAGAATTCAAGCATTATTAAATCCATTTACATATCTGATTGTTAATGTGGCTATTGTTTTAATAGTTTATTTTGGTGGAACTGAAGTAAATGTTGGGGGATTATCGCAAGGGGAAGTTATTGCTCTAGTTAATTATATGAATTCTATTTTATTAGCCTTGATTGTTTTTGCTAATGTGTTATCGATCTACAATAAAGCAGGTGCTAGTTATACAAGGATTTTTGAGGTTTTGGAAACAGAACCGGCAGTAGTTAATGATGGACAAATACAAATATATCGAGAAAGTGAAGATTGTATTGAATTTAGACATGTTAGCTTTGCTTATGAACAAAAAAATGTTTTAAATGATTTAAATTTTACGATAAAACGTGGTCAAACAATTGGAATTATTGGTGGAACAGGAGCTGGAAAAACTTCTTTAGTAAATTTAATTGGGCGTTTTTATGATGTTAGCAGTGGCGAGATTTTAATTAATGGAGAAGCGATTAAAAAATTATGATCTTCATGCTTTACGTTCTTTTATTGGATTTGTACCACAATATGCAGCTCTTATTTCAGGAACGATTAGAGAAAATTTACAGTTAGGAAATCAAACAGCCAATGATCAACAATTGCTCAAGGCCTTGGAAATTGCTCAGGGAAAGGAAATGCTCGAAGATAAAGCGGCTGGATTAGATACAGTAATTGAACAAGGCGGAAAGAATTTATCTGGGGGTCAAAAACAACGTTTAACGATTGCCAGAGCATTAGTTAAACAGCCGGAAATCTTAATTCTTGATGATAGTTCAAGTGCACTTGATTATGCAACTGATTTTAAATTGAGACAAGCATTGAAACAACTTAATATGACAAAAATTATTATCTCACAACGAACAGCTTCAATTGAACAGGCAGATAAGATAATGGTTTTATATCATGGTGACTTGGTTGGCTTTGATAGTCATGAACAGTTAATGAAAGATTGTAAGATCTATCAAGAAATCTATGCTTCACAACATAGTAAGGATGGTGACGATCATGAATAGTAAGACGATAAAGCGGTTATTGACATATTGTCGACCATATCGTGTGATTTTAGGTTTAATATTTATCTTATCTTTTATTAGTGTCTGTTTGACATTAATTACGCCAATCTTATTTGGACAAGCAATCGATCTATTAATAGGAATAGGACTGGTTGATTTTAGTCGTTTGTTTTGGCAGCTTCTAGTGATTGTAGGAGTTGTGCTTGCGGGAGCATTAGTCCAATGGATCTTGGGGCAATTAACTAATAAGATTACTTATAATATAACGAACGATCTTCGTGATCGCGTCTTTGAAAAGATTCATTTATTACCATTAAAATATATTGATAGTACGCCACATGGTGATATTATTGGTCGAGTAATTAATGATATTGATTTGATTGCAGCGGGTTTATTGCAAAGTTTTACTAGTTTATTTACTGGTGTTGCAACGATTGTTGGAACAATTATTATAATGTGTTTGATTAATTTATCAATTGCAATCGTAGTGATTGTTTTAACCCCGTTATCATTACTAGTCGCTTCACTAATCGTTAAAAGGACCCATATCTATTTTAAAGAACAGCTTGAACTTCGAGGTGAAATGAATGGCTATATTGAAGAAATGATAGGGAATCAACGAATCATTAAAGCCTTTAATTATGAACAAATGAATGAAGAACGTTTTTAAAGAAGTAAACCAACGAATGCATGTAAGTGGTGTAAAGTCACAATTTTATGGAGCTTTGATCAATCCGACGACAAGGATTGTTAATAGTCTGGTGTATGGTGCGGTTGGAGTATTTGGTGCAATTAGCGTGTTAAATGGTAGCTTTACGGTTGGTTTATTATCTAGCTTTTTAACTTATGCAAACCAATATACCAAACCTTTTAATGAAATTTCGTCAGTAATGACAGAAATGCAAACAGCTTTAGCAGCTAGTCAGAGAGTATTTAATTTATTAGACGAACCTGTTGAAAAACCAGTCAGTATCCTCAAAACGTTGAAATAATGGAAGGTAATGTTTCTTTAAAAAAATGTATACTTTAGCTATGACCCTAAAGTATCATTAATAGAAAATCTTAGTTTAGAGGCATTACCAGGTCAAACAATTGCAATTGTTGGTAAAACTGGTTGTGGAAAAACAACTCTAATTAATTTATTAATGCGCTTTTATGATCAAATAGTGGAAGTATTATGGTTGATAATGTTAATACATTAGATATGGAGCGAGATTATTTACGTCGTATGTACGGAATGGTATTGCAAGAGTCATGGATATTTAAAGGAACTATTAAAGAAAATATAGCTTATGGAAAAAGCGATGCTACAGATGAACAGATTATTGCTGCTGCTAAAAAAGCCCGGTTCATAAATTTATTATGAAACAACCTGAAGGTTATGATACTATGATTGATGAAGATGGAGGAAATATTTCTCAAGGGCAAAAGCAATTGATTTGTATTGCCCGAATTATGTTAACAAAACCTCCAATGCTGATTCTTGATGAAGCAACAAGCTCAATTGATACACGTACAGAATTACAAATCCAGGAAGCTTTCGAAACGATGATGAAAGGTCGAACGACATTTATTGTGGCTCATCGTTTATCGACGATCAAAAATGCGATATGATCTTAGTAATGGATAAAGGACATATTCTTGAACAGGGAACGCATCAAGAATTGTTAGAGAAACAAGGTTATTATTATAATCTTCATAATAGCCAATTTAATTTAGCTAAGTGATAGATATTTAATAAAAAAGATACAATAAGCTAAAATGATTATAAACTATAAAGGTAAAGATAACTGCTGGAGGTAAACTTTAGCAGTTTTTATTATTTTAAAGGAAATTATTCAAAAAGTATTTTGTGTATAAAAGAAGAAATAGGGACATAAATATTTTATACACTAAAATAAAAATATATGATTATTATAGTTTAGTGTATAATTGAACTTGTAAAAATTAAAAGAAAGCGTATACACTACTTATAAAATATGCTCTAGTGTATTAAAAAATGATGATTTATCAAGTTTGCGAGAAATAATTGATTATTTTATAGTTGTAATTGGCTAGAGCAAGTAGTGTCAAAGGAGTTAGCTATGAAATCAAACAAAGTAAAAGTATTTGAGTTCATTAAAGAATATTCAATTACTCAAAGTACAGATGAATATCCTAAATTGACAACTCAGTATCTATCCGAAAAATTAGACATGCAAAAGAACTAATCTAAGCAGTATTTTGAATCAATTGGTTAAAGAAGGAAAAATTACTAAAACAACTACACGTCCAGATACTGTATCAATTAGCAAGTTTCCAATTGACTAATCAAAAAGACTTTGAGAATTTAATTGGTTATAACCAAAGTTTGAATGAAGCAGTGATGCTAGCAAAAGCTGCCATTCTTTATCCTCAAGGAAGTCCTCATATTCTCTTAACTGCAGAAAGTGGAAGTGGGGTTAAATATTTTGCTAAAAACGTTTATGACTTTGCAGTTAAATCTAAAGTATTAAAAAATAATGCACCATTTACAGTTTTCGACTGTAAAACATTCATTGAAAATCCGACGATTATTAATGAAATGCTTTATGGTGATGAAGTGAATACTGGACTAGTACATCAGACTAATCAAGGCATGCTGTTGATTAAACATGTTGAACTTTTATCAGGGTATCAAAGAACAATGTTATTTTCAATCATTACAAGTAATAAGATGCCCTCTAATCAATATGTAGAATTACCGCGTAATTATAAATGTATCATGCTTTGTGCAATAGCCAGTGATGCCAGTAAGGATCTTTATGATCTCTATCGTAATAAAATGGATTTTGTTATTGAACTTTTGCCATTAAGTCAAAGACCCTTAAAAGAACGATTTGCTCTTTTAGAATTGTTTTTAAAACAAGAAGCCAGAAAACTTGATCGGGTTCTAGAAGTAAGCACTAATATATTACACTCCTTATTATTATATGAAGTGAAGGACAATATCCGTTGTTTAAAAAATGATATTCATACAGGAGTAGCAAATTGTTATGTAAGAGAACATGATGTTCATCATCACCATATTGAGTTATTGTTATCAGATTTTCCTAATTATGTTCGCAAAGGAATGATTTACTATAAAACATTTAAAGAAGAAATTGATGAGATTATTCCTGGAGATTGTAAATTTGCATTTACTAAAAATGAGGTATTAAAAAATAGAGCAAAGGAAAATAATGCTAATATTTATCGAACGATTGATGTTCGTAAAAAAGAGTTAAAAAAACAAAGTGTTAGTGAGGAACAAATTAATACATTAGTTTCATTACAGCTTCATCAAGATTTTCAAGAATATTTAAATGAATTGAGTAATCGTGTAAGTGATAAAGAGCAATTAAGTAAAATTGTTTCAATGAAATTAATTAGTTTAGTTGAACGTTTCATTACTCGTGTAAGCAGTGAACTAGCAATAAATTATCAAGAAAATATTCTTTATGGGTTATGTCTGCATATTAATGCTTCACTAATTAAAGTAAGCAGTAAACAGCGTCTTGCAAATGAAGAAATTAAGCGGATGATTGATCTTTATCCTAAACATTATCATCTTGCTAAAGAATTCGTTCATGAAATTGAAGAAGAATTTAGGGTAAAGATGAATATTGATGAAATAATCTTTACAATGCTGTTTATTTTAAATGAGAGTAAGCCTGTAACTAATAAACATGTTGTTACTTTGATTGCGATGCATGGTGACAGTTCGGCTAGTTCGATTGTTAACGTTGTTAACGCTTTAGCAATGCATAACAATACTTATGCCTATGATTTGCCTTTAGATAAAAGCATGGATGATGCCTATGAAGATTTGAAAGAGCAAATTATAAAGATTGATCAAGGTAAAGGGATTATTCTTATTTATGACATGGGTTCAATTCGAACTATGGCTGAATCAATTGCTTTTGAAACAAAAATAGAAATTAAATATTTAGAAATGCCAGTTACTTTAATTGGTGTCACTAGCAGTAATAAAGCCAGTAATAATGATTCAGTTGATGAAATTTATGAATATCTTCAAACAAAGTTTAAAGATATAAAATATTTTAGAAAACAAAGTGATAAGAAGATCTTAGTAATAATTTCAAAAGAGCAGTCAGAAGTTACAAGGTTAAAGAGTTATTTAAATGAACATTTTGATTTAAGTAATGTTACTGTTCATGTAATTGAAAATAGTGAAGCTAATCATCTATACAATGAAATCAATATTATTGCTAATGAAGGAAAAATTATCGGAATTATTGGTAATAATAGACCAAATTTAGCTCAATATCCTTTTGCTGAAGTGAGATGGCTAGAACAAAAGAATGCTAAAACTTTAGAAGAGATATTCATTGAGGAAGATGAAGCACGTGATGATATTAATGAAATATTTGAATATTTAAAGGATCAGTTCAATGAGGTAGATGTTGATGGAATAAAAGATTATCTATTGGATTTTACTAAGAGTTTAGAAGTTACACTAGATGCAACTTTAGATGAGGATCAGCAAATCGGTTTAATAGTACACTTGGTTTGTTTGATTGATCGAATCAGTAGACATCAAGCACCGATTGTTAATTTTATTGCATCAAACATAATTTTAAATCATGGAATGTTAGTTAGTAAGGTCAAGGAACTTTTAGTTCCTTTAGAGATGGCTTTAAATATATCAATCAGTGACGCTGAAATTGCAACGATTATTTCAATCGTTAAAAAGAGATAAATAGAAAGAAGGATTAAATATGACTAAAGAAGAAGCAACAATGGTTGCCTTTGAAATCGTAGCTTACTCAGGGGATGCTCGTTCAAAATTATTAATGGCTGTAGAGAAAGCTAAAGCAGGTGACTTAGTGACTGCTGATAGATTAGTAGCAGAAGCTAATGAATGTTTAGTAGATGCTCATAAAGCTCAAACAGATTTATTGCAACAAGAAGCTCGAGGGGATAATGTTGAGGTTGGTTTTATCATGGTTCATGGTCAAGATCATCTGATGACAACATTATTATTAAAGGATATTGTTGGGACTTTAATGGATGTATATAAAAAATAAAAATTTAACGGGGGATCGTATATGAATAAATTAGTTTCAAATATAGAGAAATTAAAACCTTTCTTTGAAAAAGTTTCACGTAACCGCTATTTACGAGCGATTCGTGATGGTTTCATTTCGGCCATGCCGATTGTATTATTTTCAAGTATTTTTATGTTACTTGCATATGTACCAAATATCTTTGGTTTTTACTGGTCTAAAGAAATAGAAGCAATGATCTTAAAACCATATAATTATTCAATGGGGATTTTAGCTCTTGTTGTTGCAGGTACTACGGCTAAGAATTTAGCAGATAATTTTAATCGTGATATGCCGGTTAATCGTCAAATCAATAATATTTCTGCGTTAATGGCAGCAATTGTTGGTTTCTTGATTGTTGGGGTCGATTCGATCGAAGGCGGGTTTGCAAATGGCTATATGGGGTCAAAAGGGTTATTAACAGCCTTTTTAGTTGCCTTTGTCGTTTGTAATGTTTATCGTTTTTGTGTAAAACGAAATGTAACTATTAAAATGCCAGATGCAGTACCACCAAATATTTTCTCAAACCTTTGCTGATGTTATACCGTTTGCGGTTTCAGCAATCATTCTTTACTATTTTTGATATTATTTTTAGGAATGTAACTGGAATATGTTTTGCTCAAGGTGTAATTGAATTTTTTCAACCACTATTTACTGCAGCAGATGGGTATATCGGGTTGGCTATTATTTATGGGGCAATGTCATTATTCTGGTTTGTGGGAATTCAAGGTCCATCAATCGTGGAACCGGCAGTTTCGGCAATCTATTATGTAAATATAGCAAACAATTTAGATTTATTCCAAGCGGGACAACATGCTAATAATATATTAACACCAGGAGTTCAACAATTTGTTGCAACAATTGGTGGGACTGGTGCAACTCTTGTAATTACATTGATGTTTGCATTTATGTCAAAATCAAAAGAATTAAAAGCAATTGGCCGTGCTAGTTCGATTCCGGTAATCTTTGGGGTTAATGAACCAATTTTATTTGGGGCACCGCTTATCTTAAATCCAATTTTCTTTATTCCATTTATTTTCGCTCCGATTTTAAATGTTTGGTTATTTAAAGCTTTTGTAGATTTCTTAGGCATGAATAGTTTTATGTATGTATTACCTTGGACAACACCAGGACCAATTGGGATTGTTTTAGGATGCGGTTTAGGTTTATTAACAATTCTTTTTGCTGCAGTTATTCTACTAGTTGATTTTGCTATTTATTATCCATTTTTTAAAGTTTATGATAATGAAAAGTGTGAAGAAGAAAAGAATAAGAACTTAGATGCAGTTGAAAAAGAAGAAGAAATGATTGAAGTAGATGGAAATACTTTAAAATCAAAACGAATCTTGGTTTTATGTGCTGGTGGTGGAACAAGTGGTTTATTAGCAAATGCTTTAGCTAAAGGCGCTAAAGAACAAAATATTCCATTGATTACAGCTGCTGGTTCTTATGGAGCACATATGGATATTATGAAAGATTATGATTTAGTTGTATTGGCACCACAAGTAGCTAATTATTATGAAGATTTGAAAAAAGATACAGATCGTTTAGGAATTAAATGTGTTGCTTGTGAAGGTAAACAATATATCAATCTAACAAGAGATCCCTGGATGGGGCCTTTGAAATTT
>ENA-OQLB01000642-OQLB01000642.1-human-gut-metagenome-genome-assembly--contig:-NODE-642-length-18730-cov-2.168467_pt1 | contig 18730 bp, 25 predicted proteins | sample MGYA00242656_ERZ504813 | MGnify/ENA primary metagenome ERZ504813 (study PRJEB26092, sample SAMD00036388) | human gut metagenome | host: Homo sapiens | study: EMG produced TPA metagenomics assembly of... | reverse complement strand
GTACATGATCGATCAAATGTAGGATACGATCGATGAACAACAGAATACTATTGCTCAAAAAAAATGAGTTGCTTGCATCTCAGGAAGTTCTTTTGCAACAAAAAAGAAAAAGAACTTGAGCAGCTTAAGAAACAGTTAGAAGAACAACGTAATTTGTAAGGAGTGCCACTTTTATGGATTTTTATACCGCCAAAACCCAATTCAACAATTATTTAAAAGACTACGACTGCCACAATGACAAAATTCGTCTAAAAATCGTACATACCTACGGTGTTGTCAAAGAAAGTGCCGATATTGCCGCCCGTATGAAATTATCTGAGGAAGATACGTCCCTCGCCAAGATGATCGCACTGCTGCATGATATCGGACGTTTTGAACAGTTGAAGCAATTTGACAGTTTTCTCCCTGACACGATGGATCACGCAGCTTACGGAGTCAAAATTCTGTTCGACAATGCGCCTCATCAAAATCTGATCCGTAACTTTATTCCAGAATCAGATTTTGACGAAATCATCCGTATTTCCATTGCCAAACACAGTGATTTTAAGCTGGATGGAATTTCCGATGCACGTACTTTACTTCATGCAAAGATCATCCGGGATGCCGATAAACTGGACAACTGCCGTGTAAAACTGGAAGACAGACTGGAAACTTTTATGGATACTTCCGCAGAGGAAACAGGCGCCTCTGCGATTTCTCCAAAAGTAAGAGATTCTATTTTACGTCATGAATGTATCCTGTCCTCTGACCGGGTAACACCGATGGATTACTGGATTTCTTATCTTGCTTATTTTTATGATATTAACTTCCGGGAAAGTCTGGATATCATCGAAGAGCAAAACTATATTCCCAAAATCATTGCCAGGATCCCTTATACCAATCCGGAGACAAAAGAAGTGATGAAACGCGTGGAAGAAGAATTGATCGAGTATGCCCGGATCGGACTTATCTCTTCCTGTCCATAATCTTACAATACACCATCCCGGCCAGCGTACTCACTGTTGTCGCCACAATCCCCGCACCTACAATTGCCGCCGGATTCACACTTCCATACTGACTCCGGTAGGCGATCACATTGATCGGGATCAACTGCAGCGAAGAGATATTCATGATCAGAAATGTGCACATTTCATTGGATGCCACGCCGGGCTTTCTTGCCTTTCCCGGCGCTCTTTTCATCCTTCTTTCCTGTTCTAATTCGGCCAGTGCCTGCATTCCCTGAAGTCCGGCAGGCGTTGCCGCCCAGCCAAGCCCCAGAAAATTTGCAATAAAGTTTGTTGTAATATACTGATTCGCCTGATGCTCTTTCGGAATATCAGGAAACAAAAATCGGATCAGCGGTCTCATTTTTTTCGATGCCATCTCAATAATTCCCGCCCGGGACGCAATTTCCATGATTCCCATCCAGAATGCCATCACTCCCACCATTGTAATACACAAGGTTACTGCATCTTTTGCAGAATCCAGAGCTGCATTCGTGATATCGGGCATTTTTCCGGTGAATGCACCATATATGATTCCGATTATAATCATTCCTGCCCACAGATAATTCAACATCTTTTATTTTTCTCCCTGCCACATATATTTTTCTACCAGTCAAACGGTGCCGGTCCTACATCCAGTACTGCCTTATGAAATTCTTTCTGGGAAAAATCCTCGCCCTTTTTTTCGACCCATTTTTTCTTTAATTCCAGAAATTCTACATAGCCGATATAATACTTCAGATAATTTCCCGGAGATCCAATGATCAGATCATAAATCTGATTTACGATCTCCGCACTTCCGACTCCATATTCTTTGAAAAATTTTACAGTATCCATCCGATTCCACCCATCATAATGAATGCCCATATCTGCCAGCGCATACAATGCCAGCAAAATGGAACTGTTTTTCTGAAGCAGAACCGCCTGCTCTCTGGTAAGAGAATCTGCCAGATAGTAGGAACCCATTTCCGCATACGTTGCCCAGCCTTCTACATATCCGCCAAAATTGAAAATACTGCGCAGTGGATCCGGCTTTGTCGATGCGTAATAAACCGTCTGATACAGATGCCCCGGATACCCCTCATGGGCCAGTGTTGTATACAGTGTCAGCTTATTACCCATCTGGGCCTGATTGACATAGATGACATTTTCTTCTGTGTCATCCAATGCCGGTATCATATAGAATGCCGGACTTAGATGTGCTTCCATGGCTTTTGGCACATATTTTACTTCTACACTCGTCTGGGGAAGTTTTGGGAACGTCTTCTGAATATCCAGACTCAGGCTGTTTAATATTTCTTTTGGATCGGTAGATTCCATCACTGCTGTTTCCTTTGCCTGTTCTGCTGTCAGTCCGATCACAGCTTTCATTGCCGCCAGATCATCTTTCATTTGATTCTTTGTCAGTTTCTGTAATTGAGGAACTGTTCTTGCAGATCCTGTGGACGCCTGCACTGTCAGTTCATAATATTCTTTTCCGTTTGGCAGATAACAGAGTCCTTCTTCGTTCTTACCGGAATCTTTCAACTCCACCACGGTTTTAATCAGCTGCTGATAGGCCGGCAACACATAGGTCTTCAGCATATATGCATTTTTCTGGATATAATCACTTTTCTCCGATTCGGACAGATCTGTAAGCTTCTGGATCCGATCAACAAACGTGGAAATCAGATAGTTGGAGTCCCCCATATCAATGAATGCCTGACACTGTTCAATTACGGTGTCCGCCGTATAGCTTGCCATAAAAAGCCCTTTTTGTGCCTTTTCCTGTTCAAATGCGATCAGGGAATTAAAATAATCGGGTGTTGTTTTCATCAACTCCAGATAAGCATCCACATCTTCTTTGCTTTGAAACTGATATTCTGACAACAGTACCGGAATCTGTGTCTGCACACCGCTGACTGTCCCCATGGGCTCTTCATACAGCAGATAGTCACTTTCTTTTTTAGATAACTCCAGATAATAATCCAACACATCATATGTAAGCCTGTTTTCCCTTGATAATTTCCGATAGGAAAATCGTTTCAATGCCGCCTGTGTATTTTCTGTGGAAATTTTTCGGGTTCCTTTATCCGTATTAAAATATCCGAATGTAACCGGGGAATCCTGAATCCCATACTGACCGGGATCTTTGAGTGTATAATGCAGACTGACCGTATTTGACGCCACTTCCTGACAAAATAAGGTTTCGGTAAACTTTCTGAACTTTTTATTCTGGATTTCTGAAGACTGCCCGTGACATCCGGACAATATCACAGACAACAGCAAGGTAAGAACAAGAATGATCGAGATGACTTGCTTTTTTGTGCTCTTTCGCAAACGATCTGACATGGCAAACTCCCAAAATCGATTTTGTTTTATCTTATGAGTTCTTGAGGGATGTTATTCTCTGAAACCGCATATAGATTTAAAAATCTGATTTTATTTTGGAGTCATTCATGAATCTTTTTCTCTACCTCACCAATTTTATTGTCCCGTTTCTGATCCTTGCCATCATCGTCTATGGACTTCTGATGAAGATCAACGTCTATGAACATTTCATCAAAGGTGCCCGAAACGGATTTTTAACCGTTCTCAAGATCATGCCCACACTCATCGGACTTATGGTGTCAGTGGGTATTCTCCGCGCTTCCGGGTTTCTGGAGATGATTTCCTCCTGTATTGGGCAGTTTACTGCTGCCATTGGATTTCCCGGAGAACTGGTTCCTCTTACGGTTGTCAAAATGTTTTCTTCCTCAGCCGCTACCGGACTTCTTCTGGATCTCTATAAAGAGTTTGGTACGGATTCTCTGATCGGACTGATTGCATCCATTTCCATGTCCTGTACAGAGACCATCTTTTATACTATGAGTGTCTATTTCATGACCGCAAAGATCAAAAACTCCCGCTACACACTGACTGGAGCGCTGATTGCCACCTTCGCCGGACTTGCAGCCAGCGTGGTCCTTGCTCAATTCATGCTGCAATAGATTGTTTTGCAGGTTTGAATATGATACACTGATGTTAGACATAAGGAGGTGTTCTGATGGCGAGTATTACTCTTGAAAATCTGAACAAGACATATCCCAACGGATTTGTATCTGTCAAAAATCTTTCTTTGCATATAGAAGACGGAGAGTTTGTTACCTTTTTCGGACCAAGCGGCTGCGGAAAATCCACCATACTTCGCATGATCGGTGGTATGGAGGATATTACATCCGGTGAAATCTATCTCGGAAAAGATCTGCTCAACGATATTCTGCCCCGTGACCGTAGTCTTGCCATGGCGTTTCAGAATTATCAGCTCTATTCTCACTTAAACGTGTATGACAATATCGCGCTTGGACTGCGCCTTCGCAATCTTCCGCGGCAGATTATTGACAGCCGTGTGAAAATGGCAGCACATTTTTTCAATATCACGGACATTCTTGAGAAAAAGATCCGGGTGATCAATGAGGCGCAGAAACAACGCGTTGCACTTGGACGTGCTGTTGTATGCAAACCAAAAGTCCTTCTGGTCGATGAAGATTTTGCCCGACAGAACGAATATCGCAGAAAAGAAATGATGCGTGATATCCGGCGCATCAACAAAGAGCTTGGCATTACAGTCCTCTATGTAACTAACAAGCGGGGAGAAACTGAGATTGCAGGACAAAAAGTAATCTCCATGAGAGACGGAGAGGTTGTGGATATCAAAAAAATCTGAATCACATAAGCTCATCGTACAAAAAAGGAACACAGAAATCTTTCACTGATCTCCGTGTTCCTTTTTTATTTTCTGCTTTCCAGATATTGATAAATATCCCTCTTAGACACTCCCCTGTCCTTTGCGACAGCTTTCATTGCTGATTTCTTATCCATTCCCTGTTTTGTGTATACTTCCATGTGATCTTCAATGGTCATTTCTTCCCACTGTTTTCTCTCCTCTTCCCGGGCTTCTTCCCGGCTCTTCCCCTCGATCACCAGAACACATTCCCCTTTTGGAGGATTTGCCTCATAATGAGCACTGCTTCTTCCAAAGTCACTGCAAGAGCTGTCTCATGACGTTTTGTCAACTCCCGCATACGGTAATCTTCCGGTTTCCAAGCCGCTCCAGAAACAATTTCAGAGTCTTTACAAGACGATGAGGTGCTTCATATACGATCATAGTCCTCGTTTCAGTCTCCATCTCCTTTAAAATCTGTTCCCGTTCTTTTTTTATCTGATGGCAAAATGCTTCAAATGCAAATCGTCTGGTAGACAGCCCGGAAATTGTCAGTGCCGTAATACAGGCTGCTGCCCCCGGAAGAGATGTTACCGGAATTCCGGATTCATAGCACATCTTCACAAGTTCCTCTCCGGGATCCGAAATTCCGGGCGTCCCGGCATCTGTGATCAAAGCGATATTCTGTCCTTCCAACAGCTTTTCTACCAGCTTTCTTCCTTTTTCGTATTTATTGTATTCGTGATAACTGGTCATTGGTGTCTGTATCTCAAAATGATTTAACAGCTTGATACTGTTTCTTGTATCCTCCGCTGCGATCAGATCCACTTCTTTGAGTGTACGGATCACACGAAAAGTCATATCCTCCAGATTTCCGATTGGAGTTGCACACAAATATAACGTTCCTGTCATGCTGTTTCCTTTCTCTCACCCTCACCGGGTATACATAATTATAGGCGGTTCGATCGTTACCCTCGGTTTTCCGCCTCGAAGACCTTCGATCAGCACCATCGTAGGTTCCTTATCAATATAAGGATGCACAAATCGGATCCGCTTCGGTTCGATCTTATATTCACTCATCTTCGTCAGAATCTCTGCCAGACGAAACGGTTTGTGTATCATATAAAACCGCCCTTTCCCGTCCGCAAGTAATTGTTTGCTCTCTCGTAAATATCATCCAGAGTACATAAAATCTCATGCCGTGCGATCGCTTTGGCATCTCCCGGATTCTGCAGACCATGCTGATTCAGCATATACGGTGGATTGGTCACGATCACATCAAAAAAAGTCGGCTTGAATAACGCTGCCGCCTCTTTGATATCTCCCTGCACAATCTCAATTTTTTCCTGCAGATGATTCCACTCTATACTTCTTCGCGCCATATCAGCACTTTCTTTTTGAATCTCAAGTCCGATAAAATGCTCTCCCCGGTCTTTGCAGACAATAAAATCGGTAAGATCCCGGTTCCGGTTCCCAGATCCAGAACCTTCTCCCCCGGTTTGACCTTGGCAAAATCAGAAAGCATCACCGCATCAATCCCAAAACAAAATCGTTCCGGATCCTGGATAATCTGAAGCCCATTAAGCTGCAGATCATCCAGACGCTCTCCGGATTTTAAATTATTTGTCATCTAATCTTGACGCTCCTTCTCCCTTTTCCAGTTCCGCGAGCTTGCGCATCTCTTCTTTTGAGACCTTCGCTTTTCGCTTACGCGGACGGAATTTTAATTCTTCCGCCTGATATTCCCTGATTTCTTTTTCATCGTTTTCCAGATTTACAACTACTTTCACCAGTTTTCTCAGAACACTTAAGGAATGGACCGTTCCTGTCAATCCATCTGAAGTCGTAACCGTATCTCCTACTGACGGAAGCTGGCTGTTTAATTCTTCATAAGTCTCTTCCTCGTTCGTCAGACAGCACATCAGCCTTCCGCACACTCCGGAAATCTTGGTCGGATTCAGGGACAGATTCTGCTCTTTTGCCATCTTAATGGAAACCGCAGCAAACTCGGACAAATACGTGTGACAGCATAATGGTCTTCCGCAGATTCCGATTCCGCCCCGGATCTTCGTCTCATCTCTTACACCGATCTGACGCAGCTCGATCCGAATGCGAAATACTGCTGCCAGATCTTTTACCAGCTCACGGAAATCGATACGCCCGTCTGCTGTGAAATAAAACAGCACTTTATTGTTGTCAAATGTATATTCCGCATCGATCAGTTTCATCTCCAGACCATGCTTTCTGATCTTTTCCAGACAAATCTGAAATGCTTCCTTTTCTTTCTCTCTATTTTTCTCTTCTGTCTTCTGATCCTGCTCTGTGGCGATCCGAATGACAGACTTCAGCGGCTGTATCACCTCTTGATCTTTTACTTTTCTGGTTCCGATCACAACCTTTCCATACTCTACACCGCGCGCAGTCTCCACAATCACGTGGTCTCCCTGTTTGATCTCAAACTTTCCCGGTGAAAAATAGTAGATTTTTCCGGCTGTCCGAAACCTTACTCCAATCACTTTTGTCATTCTATCAGTTCTCCTTTATTGTCAATAAAAGCAATTCCATCGTCAGTTCAAAATTGACATTTGCTTTTAGTCTGGCCTTTGCCTTTTCAATTCCGTCCAGAATATTCTCGATTCCCTCGTAAGAACTCTTGCTTGCCCGGTCCTTGATAAATCTGAGCTGATCAGAAAATACGACCTGATCCACATTCTTTGTGGCTTTATAGATCAGCACATCCCGATACCATACCGAGATCACATCCAGATAGTCTGTGATATTCATCTTATAAGAAACCACTCGTTTTACGGCTGCCTCCAGCGCATCCACATCCATGTCATTGATCTCACGCAGCAGATGAACTGCCTCTTCCTTGATCTCATTAAAATGCTCTGATGTCGCAAGCATGATCGCACGTCCATATTCCCTGCGCAAACGCCACGCACACATCTGCTTTATAATCCGGAATCTCCATCTGTTCCATCAGATATTTTTTGATCAGCTGATCTTTGATATTTCTCAGCTTCAGCATTACACATCTGGAACGGATCGTCGGAAGAAGAATCTCCGCATTCTCTGTCAGAAGCAGGATCACCGCATAAGCCGGCGGCTCCTCGATCGTCTTCAACAGCGCATTCTGCGCCTGTACACTCATCATATCTGCATCTGGTACAATATAGATCTTATATTTGCTGCTGTATGGCTTGATCACAATATCATTGTTGATCTGCTCTCTGATGTCATCAATACTGATCGTTATTTGGTTTTTCGTGTGTCACCCTGATAATATCCGGCTGATTATTCGATGCTGCCTGTTTGCAGGACTGGCACTTTCCGCATGCGTCTCCGTCTTCATCCCGGTTCTGACACTGCAGGCTCATAGCGAACAAATTTGCCAGAAGTCGTTTTCCGGAACCTTTTTCCCCATTCAAAATATATGCATGGGAAACCTTATCTGTTTTTACCGCATTTTCAATATACTGTATTATATTTTTGTGTCCAACCACGTCTTTAAAACTGCTCATATCATCACCTGCTGTCTTTTCTTGAATTCCTTCTGGTTACTGTTTCAGTATAGCATAATTTGATGTAAGATATACCCAGATTCCTGCAATTGCACAAAAAAACAAGCAGAAGTCTCCTTCCGCCGTCTTTCTTATATTCTGATCCCGGTGTCACCGTCAAACAAGTGCAGTTTATCATTTCTGAGACAAAAAGAAATCCTGTCTCCCCGTCTATATGGTGTGTCTGCATTTGTCCTCAATGCCACATCCTTCCCTTCGTATGTAAAATAAAGATAGGTTTCTGCACCGAGCATTTCATACACCAGAACCTCATGCTCTGTTCCTTCCTCTGTAAGTATCAGATCTTCCGGACGCACACCTACTGTGATCACCTCACCCATATATCCCTTTCGGAAAACTCTTTCGGCATCTTCTTCTGTCAGATTGACCGCAAAATCTCCAATCTGAAGATAGGTTCCATATTCTCCGCCTCTGCAGCATTTCCCCTGAAAGAAATTCATAGGCGGCATTCCGATAAAACCTGCCACAAATGTATTTGCCGGACAGTTGTAAAGTTCTTCCGGTGATGCGACTTGCTGAATCACTCCGTCTTTCATCACTACAATCTTTGTTCCAAGTGTCATCGCCTCTGTCTGATCATGCGTCACATAAATAAACGTCGTTTTCAGCTTCTGGTACAACCTCAGTATCTCCGCCCTCATCTGTGTTCTTAATTTTGCATCCAGATTGGACAATGGCTCATCCATCAGGAAAATTCTTGGATTCCGTACAATTGCACGTCCATTGCCACTCTCTGCTTCTGCCCGCCCGAAAGTTCTCCCGGCTTTCTGTCCAGAACCCCTTCGAGTCCAAGAATCTTTGCCGCTTCCTCCACCTTCTGTCTGCGTTCTTTTTTTCGGTACCTTTTTCAGCCGGAGGCTATATGCCATATTCTCAAATACGGTCATATGCGGGTACAGTGCATAATTCTGAAACACCATTGCAATATCTCTGTCGCATGACTGTACCTGATTCATCATTTTTCCATCGATCAGAAGCTCCCCGTCGGATATTTCCTCCAATCCTGCGATCATCCGCAGCGTTGTCGATTTTCCACATCCGGAAGGACCTACGAAAATCACAAACTCCTGATCCTTGATCTTAAGATTAAAATCCTGTACCGCAACTACTTTGTCTTCATATTTTTTATATACATGTTTCAACTGAATCTCAGCCACAGCAATGCCTCCTTAATATCTATATCTGTTCCAATAATTGCGGAAGTTCTCCCACAGAATTTAATATATAATCTGCTTCCCCGCAAAAATCTGCTTCCTGACTCACTCCGCTTAAAACACCAATGGCAACTCCCCCGTTTTCTCTTGCAAAACGAATGTCATTATATGTATCTCCAACCACTGCGATTTCCTGCGGCTTCAGTCCGAATTTTTTCTGAAATTCCAGAAACATATCTGCTTCCGGTTTCGGGCGCAGGACACCATCATCCGCTCCCACATAATCAAATTTTTCCAGTACCTCCAGCCGTTTCAGACAGTTTTTTGCAGACGGCACAGTATCTGCTGTTGCAAGTCCAATCCAAATGTTTCTCTGTTTCAGCGAATCAAGGACTGCTTTAATGTCCGCTGTTTCCACATACTGTGCCTGACTTTCCGTCACATATTCAGCAAACAGCCGCTCCAGCTGCATCCTCACTTTTCGGCTGTCCAGATAAATCTGCTCCCTTGAAAGTTCATCCGTAATATCCAGAGCAATTTCTGAATAGGACTTATACGCAAGCCCGCCATAAGGATCGATTTCTCCATTCTCGATTCCCATAGCATAAAACACACGTTCCTTCACTTCCTCCGAAAGCTCATTTTCTTTTAAAAACTGTATTACGACCGCTTTTGCCGCACCCAGCCATAAGGAAAAAAGTCAATCAGAGTTCCATCTTTATCAAATAAAATACCTTTAATCATCTGTTAAACCTTCTGTCTCTCCTTTGATTTCTCCGAAAGTGATCCTCTCCGGCTCTTTCTTTCCTCGGAATACCGGATTTACATATCCCAGAAATTCTTTTTTCTTTGTTCTGACTTCCAGTCTGATCCACTGCCAGGACGTATTTTCCAGAATCAAGTGTGTCTCTACATGATATTTTCCGTTTTCAGATGAACTGACCGGCAGTTCCACATAATTTCCATTCATCACAAGAAATGCTTCCGGTTCTTCTGTCAGTCCCAAAATTTCCGCCCGATATGTAATCTCACACTTCTTTGCAGTGATCTCATCTCCCGGAATACAGTCCTGACCATCTACCTTGATTTTTGGCTCTATTTTGCAGAATCTGGTCACACACAGATGTCCCTGCCTTACTGCATTCATCAGATTTTTCGGACTTAATCCGTCACAAAATACCCATGTTGCGGGATCTCCCACCGCAGACGGAAGGCTTGCCCCTTCATAAATTCATCCTCCAGATTGTGAGAATCACTTCTCCCACTCCGAACACACGAATTCCTTCATTCCATACTTGATCCAAAAAACGAATTGCCATATCATTAGATCCTGGTCCATCCGGATACGTCGGATCATTGATGATCTCCATACAGTTGATATCCCGCAGGTCTGTATTTTCAAACTGCCACTTCCAGATGGTCAGAAACGGATGATTGATACTGCGAATCCATCCTTTTTGTTTTGCTTGTGCTATCGTCTGATCCATATACGTATCTATGACCTCTTCTCCGTTATGCTTCACGATCTCCAGAATTTCTCCGGCATTTCCGTAATTCCAAACAGATTCATGTGTCCTTTATCTGTCGTTACCTCAATTCCGGGAAGCACACAGAGTGAAGTCTTACACCAGCCGGTATGCATCAGATTATGTTCTGTCGGCACATAAAAATCCAAACCGCTTTCCTCTGCTCTTTCAGAAGCATGCCCGATCGTCTCTTTTCCGTCAGACAACCTCGTATGCGTATGAAAATCACCCTTATACCATCCGGATTCCGGACAAAATACGTTCTCCCAACGATAGCTTTTTTCCGAGACATGAAGTCCGTTTTCCCCCCAGCATTCTCCGCCGATCGGATCAGAAACCACATCTTTCCGGTCCGAAACTGTCAGTACAATTTCTCCGGTTTGTTCTCCCAGCTTCTGCGCAACATATTCTGTAAAAATACCGATTCCGATTTTCCATGTTCCGGGATAAATCTCTCCCGGAACACCTCCTATCGTTGTATCTTTTGTACTTTTTCCGATTCCCGGGTTCTGCTGCCCATATCCCAGCAGCTTCTGAAACCGAATTTCTTTTTTGGGATCTTCCAGAAACAAGAATGCCATATACCGAAATTCTTCGGGCATTTCTATCATCATCTGAATGTGTTCTGTTCCTTCTGGAATTTCAATCCATTTTTCCTGAATATTTTTTTCTTCTTTTCCGATTTTAAATCTAATCTGATCTCTCATTTTATAATGCATCCAATGCTTCCTGTGCTGTTTTCTGTGCTTCATCCAGAGCTTCCTGTGCAGGTACGTTTTCCAACTCTACCTTATCCGCTGCAATTGACAGGGCATCCAGAATCTTTCCTCCTGTCGGATCCTGAAGAGCCGGTGTTCCGTGAGATGCCTGCTGAAGCGGAACCAGTGCCTGAGGATTTTCTTCTGCATAAGACTTAAACTCTTCTACTTCCTGTGTAGACTCACGTACTGCCACATATCCTGTGCCCATGGACCATTTTGCCTGATTTTCCGGAGTTGTAAAATATTTCATAAACTCATAAACACCTTCTTTTTCTTCATCAGAAGAATTCTGAAGCATCACAAGCTGCAGTGCATCTGCCGTTGGTGCTGAAGGGTTGTCGTTAAATCCAGGCTGTTCCATGGCTCCCACAATGCTAAAGTCCAGATCTGCCTGATCTCCGGAAGAACCTGTATAACCGCCTGCTTTATTCTGCAGAACGTCGTCAATCGTCGTGTACCAGTATTCCCAGCCCTGTCCACCGGAATTTACTTTCATGATCTTGTCATCGTGAATCCATGTACGGAAGCTCTCCCATACCTCTACCCATTCGTCTGATTGATCATCACTTTTTCCCGTCCTCACTCAGAAGAGAGGCTCCGTTGCTGAGTGCTGCATCAATCAGATTTCCTGAGCCCCACATTGGCTCCCATCCCACAAAGGAACCATCAGAAGCTGTCATTTTCTCTGCTGCCGCTGCAAGGTCCTGCCAGGTCTTGATCGTTGCCGGGTCAATTCCCGCTTTTTCAAATGCCGCCTTATTGTAGTACATCACCTGTGTTGTACCATATGCAGGCAGTGCAAACAATTTTCCGTTCTCATCCTCCCCCTGCTCATAAAATACCGGCAGATAATCATCTTTTTCAAAGGAATCATCTTTTTCTACATACTCATTGATGTCTGCAACCAGATTTTTTTCAGAAAGATTTCTGGATTTATCTGTATCCAGAAGTGCCATGTCCGGAGCTTTCTTTCCTGCAATCCCTGCCTGCAGTTTTTCATAAGTCTCTGTATAATCCGCCTGTGTTGTTGTCTTAACTTCATATTTGTCCTGAGACTCATTGAATGCATCTACAATGTCCTGAAATACATTGACTGCTGTTTTTCCCCGGAATACCAGAGATCCAACTGAATTTTTCCATCTGCCGTCTTTGTCGTTTCTGCAGCCTTTGCATTGTTTCCACATCCTGTCACCAGGGACATTCCAAGTACACAAACTAATAATGCTGATACAATTCTCTTTTTCATTTTCTTTTTTCTCCTTCATGCATCGTATATCGTTTTTTTCTTTGCTTTCTTTATGTAAAAAAGGAATTATCCTTTCATACCCGTATCTCCGCCGATTCCATTGATAAACCACTTTTGCGTAAATGCAAACAGAATCAGAAGCGGCAGTACGATCAATGTACTTCCTGCCATGACCAGAGGCCATTCTGTTCCATAAGCGCCGCCTTCTATAAAGAATTTTCTCAATCCCTGTGACACCATCATCTTCTCATCCGCATCTGTGATCAGAGAAGGCCACATATAACTGTTGTAGCAGGTAATAAAGTTCATCAGTCCAAATGTGATGAACGAAGATTTTGTCATCGGACACACGACCCGCCACAAAATCTTCCAGGAGCTTGCCCCGTCGATTCTTGCTGCCTCGATCAGTCCCATTGGAACCTGCATAAATGCCTGTCGAAGCAGAAAGATTCCGAAAATGCTGACACAGTTGGAAATGATCAGCCCTGTAAACGTGTTCAGCAGATTCCAGTTTGCCAGAATAATATAGCTCGGAATATATGTTGCTGCTGTCGGAAGCATATAAGTTCCCATGATGACTGCAAACAACGCTTTCTTGCCTTTAAAATTCATAAAAACAATCGCATAGGCGATCATCGCACCTGTTACGATCTGCAGCGCCAGCGTGATCACTGATACAAACAAACTGTTGCCGACATATCGAAGAAGCGGTGATTCAAAAATGACCTGGTAAAAGTTATGCCACTGGAATTCTGCCGGAAAAAATGAACGGACATCCATAATCTCCGCCTTTGTTTTCAGTGCACTTAAAATCATCCATACAAACGGAAAGATTGTGAAAATACTGAAGATCAGTAAAATCATTCCTTTTCCGAGTTTTTCGATTCCTGTTCTTATCTTCATAATCTGTCCTTCTTTCTAATAATGCACCCATTTTTTCGATGCACCGAACTGTACTGCCGATAATACTACGGTGATTATAATCATCACAATCGCCACCGCAGTTGCCTGCCCCATGTTAAACTCTTCAAATCCAAGCTGATAATACATATACAGCAAGGTTCTTGTGCTTCCGGACGGACCTCCCTGAGTCAGAATCTGAATCTGATCATATGCCTGCAGTGAAGTTACCATCGTAATAATTACCAGGAAAAACGTGGTTGGAGAGATACACGGAATCGTAACATCCCGGAATCTCTGCCAGCTTTTTGCTCCATCCAGCCGCTTGCCTCGTACAACTCTTTCGGAACCTTTTCCAATGCGGAAAGATAAAAGATCATCGCATATCCGAGACTCTTCCACACAGTCACAATGATCACAGCGAGCATTGCTGTGTCTGAACTTTTAATCCACTGTAATTCGGGGAGATGCAGAAATCTCATTACCGTATTTGCAATTCCCGTATTCGGATCGTAGATCCAGGTCCATACGATCGACACTGCAACAGTCGGCGTGATCCATGGGGAAAACAAAATAAATTTGATGATCCCGCTTCCTTTAAATGCTTTCTGCATCAAAAGAGCCAGCATCAGACCAAGTACGATCGTCGGAATCAGCGTTCCCAATGTAAACACAACTGTGTTCCAAAGTGCATCGTAAAATCTGGCATCCTGAAACAACGAAATAAAATTATCAAAAAATACAAAATTGTAATCCGGAGTCATATAATCCCAGTCTGTGAAACTAATATAGACAGATCGCAGGATCGGATAAATCCAAAATACGATCAGAGGAATTAATGCCGGCAGAACAAAAAGAGTCACACTGCCCAGTTGCCTGAATTTTACTTTATTCTTCATTTTTTCTATCCTTTCTTATCAACCGTAAATCCCTGTCATAATGCCTGCCGTTACCGGGAGCGCCAGCCAGATTCCTCTGATATCCCAGACAGCCGGAAGCAAAAACAAACAGATTGGCGAAACTGCCAGGCTTTCTATATAAGTCATGAACACCGCTTTTTTCGTCTGCATGACTGCATTGAGACAGGATACATTCAACTTTGCCGTTCCCGTTAACAGAAATGCAAATGACTGATCAGCATCCCCGAAGAAAAGCACTGCTTTGACTCTGCTGACAGACCAAACCATCCTCCAATATACGGAATCATACAAATCGTAACTGCTGCCGCCGTGATTCCAAAAATAATTTCTGCGGTGTAAGCGATTTTTTTTTACTGCTCTTACCTCCATCTCCTTTTTCGCACCATGATAAAAACTAATCAGAGGCTGTACACCTTCTCCGATTCCTGTCAGAAAATACTGAACAGGAAATACAATATAAGAAATAACCGCATAACACGCCACCGCTGCATTTCCACCATAACGAAGACACTGCAGATTTGTAAAAATAAGTGCCGCTGTCGGCGCAAGTGATGTTCCAAATGCCGTGATTCCAATCTTGAAAATATCTGCAGCATATTGTCCGTGCCACAACGGTCTCCATTTTCGATAACCTGTTTTCCACAGGATCGCACATCCTGCCATAACTACCACGGCCTGCGCCGTCACCGTTCCAAATGCGGCTCCCTTGATTCCCATATTCAATCGGAACATCAGATAATAGTTCACCAGAATATTGACTGCAAATCCTGCCGCCATGCTGAGCATTGCTCCCAGCGACTGATTCATATTTCTCAAAAGAGGCATGATTCCGGTTCCTGCCACCTGAAGGATACTTCCGGCAATAATGATCGCCGTATACTTGATTGCTTCCGTCTGAACACTTCCCGCAGCTCCCAAAATTTCTAAAAACGGTTTCTGTACCAGAGACAGCAAAATCGTTGCAAGTATACCTGTACCGATCAGAAGTGTCATTGTAAGCTCAAACAAATTTTCACATACCTTCTGCTCTCCCCGCCCTCTGTAATGAGAGTACAAAACACTTCCTCCCGTTCCGATTCCAATTCCGAGCGCAGTGATCAGTGCCGGGATCGGCCACGCAATATTGATCGCTGCAAGCCCTGTATCTCCCGCTGCCTTTCCTACAAAAATCCCATCCACAATGCTGTACATTCCTGACATGGTAAACGCCAGTACGGTAGGGAATGCCTCTTTTATTACTTTCTTTAACATCAAACTGTTTCCTTTCTTAATGGCACGTTCGTCATTATAACGTTCCTTTTTTAATATCACTTCAATTGCAAGTTAAACCCTTGTAAAGCAAAAAAAGAGAAACAAACGGCAAATCTGCCCGCCTGCTTCTCTTTTTATCTTTTCCTGTTTTCTTTTAAAGCGAAGTCATTTCTTCCCGGATCAACTCTGTAATTTCACTCAGACATTTTCCATCTCCAGATTTTCAAATCTCCTTACAATGCCTGCCCTTTTCAAATTCTCTTCGGAGAAATCCTCTGCATCTGCCAGAAAACGTCTGCACATCTCCGCATATTTGGGTTCCTTCTGCTGTCGTTCCCTGCAAAGCGCTCTCTCCAGCCTCAGCCCGTCCTCTACCTCAATGTAAATCGGAATCAGCTGTTCTTCTCCAAAATACTCCCGCATCCCATAATAAGATTCCAGAGTCCCTATCACAAGATAATCATACTTCTGGAGATCAATCTGCCCGTCATCTGCTGTAAAATATGTCCAGATTCCACACTTTGTATTATAAGAACGTACTTCTATGACACGTTCCTTCTCCTTAAGCTCGTTCAGCCTTTCTTCGTCCACAAAAAAATATTCCACACCATCGGTCTCCCTTCCTGATTGGTCGGGTCGTATAAGAGTAATACGCTTTAACTGCGGCAGTTTTTCTCTTATTTTCTTATAAATCGTATCTTTTCCGGAAGAACTTTTCCCCATAATAATAAAAAATTTTACTCATTTATCAACACCTCGATATAGTTTTCCACATTCATTCCTTCCACAGAAAACCCTTTGTTCTGATAATCTACTAACATTGCAGCTGTTTCCTTAGTGATCCGTTCCCCCGGAACGATCAGCGGAATTCCCGGCGGATACAAATACGCATATTCCATGGAAATAAACCCCGCTGACTCCTGCCAGCTCATGCTCCTTACTGTTTCCATTCTTCGCATTCCTTCTACCTCAAAGCTCGTGAAGACCTGTTCCTGACGGGGCAGATAATACCTTTTCTCTTCCTCTGACTTTTTTTTCCAATTCCTCATCAATCTCAAACAAAGCACTGAGCAGCCGATCCATTCCTTCTTTTGTATCTCCAATCGAAGTCATGGCAATCACATAAGATCCTGCAGCCATTTCCATCTGCAGATGATATTCTAAAAGCAATCTCTCATATAACATTTTCCCTGTAAACACTCGATTCTCTTTCTTAAGAATCGTATCTTTTACAGACAGCACCAGTTTGGATCTGTCGAATTCTTCTGTCTCCATCAATCTGATATGCTTTAATTTTTTCAACTCTCCCCTTTTGCTTTCCAGATTCTTCACATAAGTCTCAAACAACACATCCCCCTGCTCTGCCACCGTCCTCAGACATTCATCCATACTTGCCATCAACACATAAGAAGGACTGCTTGTCTGAAAAATATGCAGATAATTCCGAATCTTCCTTCGATCGATCCGTGTCCCATTCAAGTGAATCAGTGCTGTCTGCGTCAATGCCGGAAGTGTTTTATGCAGACTGTGTATTACAACATCTGCTCCCTTTGTATTTGCATTCTCCGGAAAATAAGGGTGAAATCCAAAGTGTGCTCCGTGTGCCTCATCCACAATCAACGGAATTTTTTTCTGATGTACAATTTCAGAAATCCTCTCAATATCCGACAACACCCCGTCATATGTCGGTGATGTCAATACCACAGCCTGAACCTCCTTATGTTCCTCTAATAACCTCTCAATTTTCTCAGGAGACACAGCCATATTCAGTTCCATTGTCTCATCAAATTCCGGATAAATATATACCGGACGCAATTCATTTAAAAAAACAGCATGATAGACCGACTTATGACAGTTTCTTGCCATTAAAATCTTTCCGCCTTTTTTAGTACATCCCATTACCGCACTTAAAATACCCGCAGTACTCCCATTAATCAAATAGTGCGTCTCCTCTGCATGATACATGGACGCTGCCCTGACTTCCGCTTCCCTGATGATCTCCTCCGCATGATGAAGATTATCAAATCCTTCAATCTCTGTAATATCAATTCCATATGGTAAATTCGCTCGTGTAACATCCGAATTACGTTTATGCCCAGGCATATGAAACCCATAATAATCCGACTTCCCATATGCTTCTAATTTTTCATATAAGTATTCCATAAATTTTTCTGCAAATGCTTATCCTTCCAATTTATTTCTATCCGTATCACTTTCGCTTTTATTATATCTTCTGTATACCTGTGTTGTAAATTAGATGTTATCCACATCTATTTCCGATTCAAATAAATATTCCAACATATTTCAGACTTTTTCACATATTATGTCTGTGCTGAATCTTTTGCATAGCATAGGTGTAATCAAAATATAAGTTAATATAACAAAAAGAACAAGCAAAATCGCTTGTTCTACAATGAGCGTGCGGGGATTCGAACCCCGGACAACTTGATTAAAAGTCAAGTGCTCTACCAACTGAGCTACACGCCCGTATTCAATTATTTCATTACTCTTGGCAACGAAAATGCCAGAGCCGGAATCGAACCAGCGACACGAGGATTTTCAGTCCTCTGCTCTACCAACTGAGCTATCTGGGCATAAGACTTAAAAGTCTAAATTGCGGGGGCAGGATTTGAACCTACGACCTTCGGGTTATGAGCCGACGAGCTTCCAGACTGCCTCCACCCCGCGATATTAAATTCTTCTCATAAGAGAAAGCCGATGAT
>ENA-OQLB01000641-OQLB01000641.1-human-gut-metagenome-genome-assembly--contig:-NODE-641-length-18732-cov-1.569632_pt1 | contig 18732 bp, 25 predicted proteins | sample MGYA00242656_ERZ504813 | MGnify/ENA primary metagenome ERZ504813 (study PRJEB26092, sample SAMD00036388) | human gut metagenome | host: Homo sapiens | study: EMG produced TPA metagenomics assembly of... | reverse complement strand
GCGAAAACAGAAAATCTCCGCTTTTACAAAAGCTGAATCTCATAAAATCCGCTTTTTATCATAGAAAGATCTTCCATCAGATATCCTTTGTGGTGCGTGCATTTTACATGGCGCAGATGGCGTTTGCCGGACAGATGCATTTCAGGGCTTTGCTCATATAATTTTTTCATTTATAAACCTTTCATGATGAATAATAATTTAACAAATCTTTTGTAATCATTATACAATACACATTGCAAAAAAGGTAAAATAAATTGTAAAAAAATTATGTTTTTTGTTATAGATAAAAACAATAAAATTGTTAAAAGTTACAAAAATAACGAGAATCGCCGTTTTCTGGAATTATTGATAAATAATAGCAATAAGTACAAAAAGTGATAGAAAAAAGCTATGTGCAAAGAAAAAAACATTTTGGTAGTATTTTTGAAGAGTTGTTAACTAGGGGATATACCGACAGAGCAACTTAAGGAAAATACAATGGAGGAAAAAGGAAAATGAAAAGAAGAGCACTCGCATTATTGTGTGCAGGAATTTTAGCAGTCGGTATGCTTGCCGGATGTGGTGGAAGTTCTGACAAGAAAGACAGCAGCGCAAAGACAGAAGACACGAAGAAAGAGGCAAAAAGTGATGGGACTTTTACAGTTGCATTGAATTATATGCCAACATCTCTGGAGCCAAGTACAGCCAGTGATGACCAGACCTCTCTGGTTCGTCCGATCTTTGAACCATTATTTGTAGAAACAAAGGATGGATCGAATATTATCTGGCAGATAAGCTTGATATTTCAGAAGATGCCAAAACATACACCATTCATCTGAATGAGAAAGCAAAACTGGAGCGATGGCGAACCGGTTACTGTAGATGATATCTTATTTACAATGAATTATGCCGGAAGAAATTCTGGTGGAAAATCTTCTTATAATACAATCAATAAACAGGAAGTTGTATTTAACAAAAAAGATGATAAGACACTGGAAATTGTCCTTCCTGAACCATATGCAACTTATACAGCAGCAATTGGCAGAATGATGATTTATCCGTCACACGCATTTGACAATGATTATACAAAAGTAGAAGGAAGCGGATACTTTAATTCCACAGATATGGCTACTTCCGGAGCTTACACGGTAGCAGAGATCAATGATGACAGTATCGTATATACTGCACGTGATGATTATTACAGAGAAACACCGAGCGTTAAGAAAGTTGTTATGAAGACGATCGGTTCCGGAAGCACCAAACAGGTTGCATTTGAAAACGGAGAAATCTCTTACATGAGAATTACAACTCCGGAAGAACTGAAAAAATATGAAGGTGACGATAATTACAATATCAGCTCCTTCTCAGAAGCAAGACTGAATTACCTGCAGATCAATCCTTACGGACCTGCAAAAGACAAACTTACAGAAGATGCAAGAAAAGCGATCTTCCTTGCAATCAATGCAGATGAGATCATCGATACCGCATACGGAAGTGACGAACTTGCAACGGTTGCAAACAGTCTTCTGACACCAGATCAGTCTCTTTACAACAAAGACTGCAAAGGTTACGAGCAGGATCTTGAAGAAGCAAAGAAACTTGCCAAATCTTCAGGAATCGAAGGAACAACTCTGAAATATGTTTACAATGCAGACCGTCCGAACATGGAAGAAGTTGCAACAGTTCTTCAGCAGCAGCTCGCAGAAATCGGCGTAACGCTTGATGTAGAAGGTCTGGATTCCAACGCATTCTTCCAGAGATTCTTCGCAATTATGTTCCAGTCAGGGGAAGAAGATCAGTGGGATCTTGGTACAAATGGATGGGATTCTGAGCGTGGAAGCAGTCTTGGACAGGCTTACAGCTACATCAACAGCAGCTCCAAAGCATGGGGATTCAGTGATGAAGCCGGACAGCTTGCAGCAAAGGTAAACGCAGCAGCAGACAAAGACGAAGCAAAGCAGCTTGCAAATGATCTGCAGGATCTGACTTTATCAGAATACTGGGAATACCCACTTACTTACACCAATTATGTGATGGTATCTCAGAAAAATGTAACAGGTCTGGATGCAGTACCGGTTGTTCCGGAATTCGTTGATTACCTGAAGATCAAAGTAGACTAATTATATCGTATTTTAGCAGACGAAGAGGGGCTGAAGCACAAGATGACCTTTGTGCCGGTCCCTCTTTTAAAGGAGAAAAGAAATATGGCAAAATATTTCGTAAAGAAAGGGATTCAGCTGATTATTGTCACGATTTTGATTTCTTTTTTCTCATTTGCCGTGATCTATGCAGCACCGGGAGATATTTCCGGTATGTATTTGAATGAACAGATGTCAGATGAGGAAAAGAAGCAATCAGAGAGAATCTCGGACTTAACAAAAGTATGCCGGAGCAGTATTGGGGATGGGCAAAAGAAGTGCTGAAAGGAGATTTCGGAATTTCTCTTGCAAACCATACTTCCGTATCTGAGCAGATCATCAAGCGTCTTCCGGCAACCCTGCAGCTGATGGGAGCCGCATTGGTTCTTTCTGTGCTTCTGGCAATCCCACTCGGACTCTGGTCGGGATACCGCAAGAATACCTGGATTGATAATATCATCAGTGGACTTTCCTATATTGGTATGTCAATTCCGTCTTTCTGGCTTGGAATGGTGCTGATCATTGTGTTTGCGGCGAAACTTCATATTCTTCCATCATCAGGTATGCATTCGGTGGGAAATGAATCGTTCCTGGATACGGTGAAGCATATGATCATGCCATGTATCACCCTGAGCCTTTCCAACCTGGCAGTCTTTATCCGCTATATCCGTTCTAATACGATCGGACAGCTTGGAGAAGAATACGTTCTTGCAGCAAAAGCAAAAGGAACGACAGGTGGAAAACTTTTAAAAAGACATATTTTTGAAAAATACACTGCTTCCGATCATCACATTGCTTGGAATGAATCTGGCATCCATAGTCTGTGGATCGTTTATCATTGAAAGTGTTTTTGCTGGCCGGGAATAGGTACCCTTGCAATGACTGCGATCGGTGTCCGTGATTATCCGGTGATTATGGCATACGTCATGTTGTCCGGAATTATTCTGGTTGTCGGTAACTTTATTGCAGATATTCTGTATGCATTTGCAGATCCGAGAATCAAGAGGGAGGATATGGCAAATGACTGATACTAGATTTAAACGAATTGAAAAAAAGAAAACCCAGGAGTTGATTTCATATGATCACAGTGTGTGGAAAGATATCAAAAAAGAGCTTTTTTCCAATAAGATTGCACTGGTGAGTATCATCATTCTCCTGATCATTATCATAGCTTCCATTCTGGCACCGCTTAGTCCATATGATCCGAATAAGATCAATGTTGCTGAAAAACTGCAGGGAATCTCTGCAAAGCATATTTTCGGGACAGATGAATACGGAAGAGACTATTTTACCAGAGCACTTTACGGAGGACGTATTTCTCTTACGGTTGGTTTTTGTTCGATGATCATGACTGTAATCCTCGGAACGGCAATCGGTATTACTTCTGGATATTTTGGTGGAAAAGTGGATATGTTCCTGATGCGCTTCACCGATATTTTCCTGGCACTTCCGAGTATGCTTCTGATGGTTGTACTGAATACGATCTTGCGTCCGGGCCTGTTTACTCTGATCGCGGTACTCAGTCTTTTTTTCCTGGGCACAGGTGGCGAGAATTACAAGGGCGGAAACCATGTCTGTCAAAGAAAGAGATTATGTGACCGCCGCAAGGAATCTGGGAGCCGGAAGTTTCCGGATTGCAGTGGAACATATTGTACCGAATATTATGGGACCGGTCATCGTAGCGGCAAGCCTTGGAATTGCCAATGCGATTCTGATGGAGTCGTCCTTAAGTTTCCTTGGACTTGGAGTACAGATTCCAAGAGCTTCCTGGGGAAGTATGCTGCAGAGTGCGCAGGGACATATTCTGGATGCACCGAGACTTGCGGTATTTCCGGGAGTTCTGATTCTGTGTACAGTACTGAGTTTCAATTTACTTGGTGATGTCCTTAGAACCGCACTGGAACCAAAGATTGTAAAGTAAGCCTGGAGGATAGAAGATGGAAAAATTATTGGAAGTAGAGAATTTATCTGTATCCTATTTTACATATGCAGGCGAAGTACAGTCTGTAAGAGGAATTTCATTTGATGTAAAAAAAGGAAAGACAACTGCATTGGTAGGTGAATCAGGATGTGGAAAATCCGTAACTGCCAAATCCCTGATGGGACTGATCGAGAAACCGGGAAAGGTAAAGCCGGAAAGTAAGATCATTTACCAGGGAAAAGAGCTTACCGGGTATACGGAAAAAGAGTGGAATACCTTCCGTGGAAAAGAATGCTCGATGGTTTTCCAGGATGCACTGGTATCCTTAAATCCGACGATGAAGGTTGGAAAGCAGATTGCAGAAAATCTGAAGAATCACGAGAGTAGTCTTTCGAAGGAAGAAATTTATCAGAAATCGTTGGAAATGCTGAAGCAGACCGGGGTTCGGATCCGGAAGGGTGTATGAACAAATATCCCCATGAGTTATCCGGTGGAATGCGTCAGAGAGTGATGATTGCCTGCGCTATGGTGACACATCCGCAGCTTTTGATCGCAGACGAGCCGACAACAGCACTGGATGTGACAATACAGGCACAGATCATTGCGCTGATGGAAGAGTTGCAGGAAAAGCTTGGTATGTCCATCATTATTATCACACATGATCTTGGAGTGGTTGCAGATATGGCTGATGAGATCATCGTCATGTATGCCGGAGAAATCGTGGAAAGAGGAACGGCAAGGGATATCTTTTATCACCAGCAGCACCCGTATACATGGGCACTTCTCCAGTCCGTTCCGCGGATCGATGATGAAGACAAAACAATTTTAAATACCATTGAGGGAAATATACCGGATATGATCTACCCGCCAAAAGGCTGCAGTTTTTGCACGCGCTGTCCATATGCAATGAAAATCTGTGAAGAAGAAAAACCGAAAGTTACGCACATTACGGATGAGCACAGCGTTGCGTGCTGGCTGATGGATCCACGTGCTGACAGAAGCGGTGTTCCGTTCGGGAGGACAGACGCATGATAGAAAAAGAAGTTGTATTAGAAGTAAAAAAATCTGAAAAAATATTTCCGGCAAGTCATAAACGTGTTTTAAAAGGCAGTTGATTGAACGTGTTCTTTTACGATTCATAAAGGAGAAACTTTCGGAATCGTAGGAAGAAGTACAGGATGTGGAAAGACGACTTGCGGGAAAACCTGTACCGGAATCCTTACGAAGACAGACGGACAGGTGTTGTATCAGGGAAAAGATGTGCATCAGATGAGTAAAGCAGAGAGAAATGCATTTACACAGAAGGTGCAGACCATTTTCCAGGATCCGTATGCTTCGCTGGATCCACACCAGAAAGTGTATCAGATCGTAAGTGAAGGGATGCGGATCATCATCTGACAAAAAGTAAAGAAGAAGAGCAGAAACTGGTGATGGAACTTCTAGAGATGGTTGCTTAAATGCCGAGCATGCTACCAGAAATGTCCATGAATTTTCCGGTGGACAGCGCCAGAGAATCGGAATTGCAAGAGCACTTGCAGTGAATCCGGAATTCCTGTTCTGTGACGAACCGATTTCCGCACTGGACGTATCTATCCAGGCGCAGATCATGAACCTTCTGATGAATTTGCAGAAGGAACGGCATCTAACCATGCTGTTTATCGCCCATGATCTTGCCATGGTCAAGCATATTTCTGACAATATCGGAGTGATGTACCTGGGAAAATTGGTGGAGATCTCACCGGCTGCGGAATTATATGAAAAACCGTATCATCCTTACACCCAGGCACTTCTGGAATCCATTCCGATCGCGGATCCGGATCTGGCAAAAAGTCGGGGACGCCATTTTCTGACCGGAGATGTGCCAAGTCCGATCGATCCGCCAAAGGGCTGTCGTTTCTGCGGAAGATGCAGCAAATGTATGGATATCTGCCGGGAAGTCCGCCCGGAATTAAAAGAAGTATCCAAAGGTCACCAGGTGGCATGTCACCTATACGATGACTAAAAGATAAAAAGAGTATGTAACAGAGGAGAAAGAAAAATGAAGTATGATTTTACAAGCATTATTGATCGAAAAGGAAAAGATGCCCTTGCAGTAGACATCCTTCCAAATCTGCTTGGACCGGGGAACAAAGTAGAAGTAAGAGAAGGAATGGATTATATTCCGATGTGGATTGCGGATATGAATTTCCCGGCGCTCCCGAAGATTACTGAAGCGATCATCGAAAGAGCTAAACATCCGACCTATGGATATTTTATTACCAGAGATGAGTATTACAACAGCATCATCAAGTGGCATGAAGAACGGAATCATGTGACCGGACTGAAAAAAGAACATATCGGTTATGAGAATGGAGTTTTAGGCGGCGTGGCAAGTGCACTTCACGCGGTCTGCTCACAGGGTGACAATGTCCTTGTCCATGCACCGACTTATATTGGATTTACCGGCACACTGAACAACAATGGCTACCATATCATTCACAGCCCGCTGAAAAAGGATGAAGAAGGCATCTGGCGGATGGACTTTGAGGATATGGAAGAGAAGATCGTGAAAAACAAGATCCATGCAGCTGTTTTCTGTTCACCGCACAATCCGACCGGCCGTGTATGGGAGCGCTGGGAAATTGAGAAAGCAATGGAAATTTATAAAAAATACGATGTGACCGTCATTTCCGATGAAATCTGGTCCGACATTATTTTATATGGAAACGAGCATATCCCAACCCAGTCTGTATCTGAAGATGCAAAAAACAGAACGGTTGCTTTATACGCACCGTCAAAGACCTTCAACCTTGCCGGACTGATCGGAAGCTATCATATTATATACAACAAAACGCCTGAAAGACAGAGTGTTAAAAGAGTCTTCCCTCTGCCATTACAATTCGATGAATGTGCTGTCCATGCATGCACTGATGGGTGCGTATACACCGGAAGGACAGGAATGGGTAGGCGAGCTTCGAGAAGTGATCGGGGAAATGTCGCTTATGCATGTGATTATATCGACAAACATTTTGAAGGTGTTTCCGTAACCAGACCGCAGGGAACCTATATGCTGTTTGTTAACTGTGAAGAATGGTGCAAGGCACATGATAAGAGCCTGGAAGACGTTCTGAAGATGGGATATGAAGCAGGTGTGTTCTGGCAGAACGGAAAGCCATTCCATGGTGAATGGTATATCCGTATGAACCTTGCACTGCCGACATCCAGAGTGAAAGAAGCATTTGACCGTCTGGATAAATATGTATTCAATGCTTAAAATGCATACAATAAAGGAGGAAAATAAAAATGGAATTAGTAAAAGAGCTGCCGGAGATTTTTGAAGAATTTGCAGAGCAGAGACAGAGATCTTTCCTGGTAATGAAAGAAGTAAAGGACAAAGGAATTCCGGTTGTAGGTGCGTACTGTACCTACTTTCCACAGGAAATCGCAATGGCTATGGGAGCAGTTACCGTAGGACTTTGCTCTACATCCGATGAAACGATCCCAATCGCAGAAAAGGATCTGCCGAAGAATCTGTGCCCGATGGTAAAGGCAAGTTACGGTTTTGCTGTATCTGACAAATGTCCATTCTTCTATTTCTCAGACGTGGTAGTCGGAGAGACAACCTGTGATGGAAAGAAAAAAATGTACGAACTGATGAAAGAATTCAAAAATGTCTATATCATGGAACTTCCAAACTCACAGAGAGAAGATTCCCTGGAACTGTGGACAAAAGAGATCATCCGTTTCAAAGAATATCTGGAAAAGACATTTAATGTAGAGATCACAGAAGAAAAAGTGCGCCATGCTGTTCATGTATCCAATCAGGGACGTATTGCACTGAAGAAATTCTACGAAGTTATGAAAATGATCCGGCTCCGATGAACGGTTCCCAGCTGTTCGGTGTTCTCTATGGAAGCCAGTTCAAATTCGACAAAGAAAAGATGCCGGCAGAAATTGATGCTCTTCGTGAAAAGCTGATGAAAGAATACGAAGAAGGGGAAAAACCAGAGAGAAAGAAACGTATCCTTTTAACCGGATGTCCAAGCAGCGGTGCACCGATGAAGGTTGTAAAAGCCATCGAAGAACACGGTGGAAATGTTGTAGTCTATGAAAACTGTGGAGGTGCAAAATCTGTTGACCGTCTCATCGATGAAGATGCAGAGGACATCTACAAAGCAATTGCAGAGAGATATCTTGCAATCGGATGTTCCGTTATGACACCAGATAACAACCGTATTGAACTGATGGGAAGACTCCTTGAAGAGTATAATATCGAGGGTGTAGTAGAAATGACACTTCAGGCATGTCATACTTACAATATTGAGGCAAAGAGCATTGAGAAATTTGTAAAATCTAAAGGACTTCCGTATATCCATGTAGAGACCGATTATTCTCAGGCAGATATCGGACAGCTGGATACACGAATTGCTGCATTTTAGAGATGATCTAGGATTCAGAATGTATCAAATTTAAAAGAATATGTCCCGGTATTCTGAAAAAGTGGATGGGATTCTAACAGATTTATGTTATAATAGGAATTAACAGGCAGGGAACAGGCATCAGTCTGTTCCCTGTGTATATTTACAGGTATATGGAGAATATACCGGATTTTTTCAGAGAGCAGCTAAGACTGAGGCGAAGCCTTTGAAAAATTTACCAGATTGAATAAAATAAGAGAGGTACTGAATATGACAATCGAAGAACGCGCAGCAAAAGCTGCAGATTTAAAAGCTGCCGGAGCATGCAACTGTTCCCAGGCAGTGGTAAAAGTATTTGAAGATAAGCTTTCATTGGACGATGAGACACTGATGAAATTAACCGCAGGCTATGCAGCTGGAATGGGATGTCTGGAAGCAACCTGCGGGGCACTCATTGGAGCTGTGATGACCGCCGGAGTCCTGACAGACGGAGCCGGAACGCCTCGTTATTCCAAAGAAATCCTTGCGAAGTTTCAGCAAAAATGCGGGGCAACGATCTGCCGGGAATTGAAGGCGTCGGCACAGGCAAAGTACTCTGTGAATGTCCGGAATGCGTAAGAAATGCGGTACTTGCACTAGGAGAAGTAATGGGAATTGAATAAATAAAACGATACGAATAAGGGACACCCTTTAACACAAAAGCTAGTTGTAGAAAAGATTGAAAAGGCAGAAGGGAATCCGGAGTATGGTACGATCTCACAGGAAGAAGGATTTTCCTTTACTTATAGAATGAATGAAGACGATATTATCTACGGAGTTGGTGAATCAAACCGCGGAATCAACAAGAATATCGGAATGCACCGCTATGGTGGAATCTGGACCGGAGATAACAAGTCCTGGTGGTCTCATATTCTGCTGAATCTGAAAATGATGCCGTCACTCAATATGTGTGGGTTCCTTTATACGGGTGCTGATCTGGGCGGATTCGGCGCGGATACGGCAAGAGAATTTCTGCTGCGCCACCTGGCGCTTGGTGTATTTATCCCGCTGATGCTCGGAAATGAAATCATGATCGCACTGAACGAAGTACCGCTGTTCATCCGGGAAGGAAAATGCATCCCGGTTGCAGAAGTGGCTGAATCGGTGGAGCAGATTGATCTGTCGACACTTACCATGCTCGGATTTGATGAGGCAGAGTATCTGCTGTATGACGATGATGGGGTTCACAAGGATTATGAGAATGAAGGAACGTGTCGGAAGATAGGGAAATAAAAGGGCAGATATCATTTCAAAGATGGAGAATAATTGAAATAGTGGTACAGATAAAAGCCATGGTTTACATGTTGGATGTAGAGCATGGCTTTTTTGCGTGGAGATTTTGAATATTGACATGTTCCATCAACGCTAAAAAAGAAGAAAAACGATATATTTCGAATTTGTACATCCTATGCTTATATGTTAGGCTGTTGAATATAAAGCTGTTCTGGTGATTTCATTTAGTATTTCTGAAAATTCAATATCTTGATTAAAAATTATTGATGTTTTCTATATCAAACAAATTCATTTGATAATTATAAAATCAAACAAATTCATTTGATTTTTGCAAATATCAAAGTATAATAATAGTGACAAGGAGGTTTGAGTATGTATTTTGCAATTATAGGAGACATCATTGCGTCAAAAACTATTTCAAATAGATCGGAAGTTCAGAATCATTTAAAAAGGATCCTAGATCAGGTAAACGAAGAATATAAAAGCAATATTGCTTCCCGATTTTCAATCACATTAGGGGATGAATTTCAAGGATTGCTTCATAGTGCGGCGCATTTATTTGAGTTACTTGATACGATCCAATTTCAACTGTATCCTACAAAAATACGGTTTGGTATAGGTGTTGGTGATATGAACACAGAAATAATCCAGGAAACCAGTATGGGAAGTGATGGACCGGCATATTGGTCAGCACGGAATGCTATTGAAAAAATCCATGAAAAAAACGATTATGGAAACGCTAAAGTGTGTCTGCAAAAATATAGTGCTTCGATAGAAGAGGAAGTTCTTTTAGACGCTGCGAATAAAACATTGAAATTATGCGACAGATATGCGAATTCATGGACGAAATCACAATATGAATTTGTACGAAGAATTATATTAACATATCGGTACGGTGACAATGGCGAATATAACCAAAGAGAATTGGCACAGGAATTACAGATAATTTCACCTCAGTACTTGTAACAGTAAAGTAAAAATACAGGTATTTCGGTTTATGTAAATACCAAATGTGGCTTAGAAAATGTACTTAAGGAGAAATGGGGATGATAACAGGTGCAAAAAAGTTCGGTTTTTATGGTATTGTGTATAGGACATATAATTGGAGAGTATTTTTTTAACCAATAAATATATTGTTAAAAAGAAAGATAAAAAGAAAATATTCTGTTATTGTTTAGCATATATAATTCCATTTATAATCATAGGAATGTTGTTTTATATATATGGATATAATATTGGGAAAATTTGTCTGGAATGTATTTGCATACACTTTATAATTGAAGTAATAAAAAGATGGATTGAGAATTATGATATTCGGACAAATAAGTTGCCGATAAACGTAACAAATGTTATATATGTATGTTCTTTAATTTTTCATATTTTAAGCTTCCTCTTAATTATCTGGAAATCTTCTATATTGGTTTCTTTATTTTCCAGAATATATAATAAAACCGATTCCTTATCTGCTGTATTTTTATGTATAGCAAAACCAGCCAATATTACATTCAAGATTCTTTTTTCAGCTTATCAGGTAAAACCTGAATCTGAGCAAGAGGATGATAATAGCACGAAAACAAAGAATGGAGCAGGAGCGTTAGTAGGGATTCTTGAGCGGTTCTTGTGTGCAGTTTTTATTGTTCTTGGACAATATTCTGCGGTTGGATTGACAATGACTGCAAAATCAATTGCACGTTATGATCAGATAACAAAAAATCCAGCTTTTGCGGAATATTATTTAATTGGTACGTTGTATAGCATTTTATATACAGTTGTTTTATATGGGATTATTTTCAAATACATTTTATATTAGAAATTTTCTAAAACCATGGTTTACAAAAAACGTAACTCATGGTTTTTCTTGCATTCGTTGGGTGGCGGCTTTTGTATTTGCGATAAGTGTTATGATAACAACAAGAAGCTTGCTGGTTTATGTTGCCGTATGAGGCAGAGGATTATGCAGAAAATTTGATCTCTCAGGTGCGAAAAAAAAGATGAAAAATAGCACAACGGGACTTGATATGGCTAAAATGGTTGATTTTCTCACTTAAACAAGCTATTATTAAAAGTAATTGTCTTAATAAAATACCCGTTTCAAATTCATCGTTTACAGTATTATATAATATGATAAAGTATCGCTGTAGTCGCATTCAGTCGTAAGTAGTCGCATACAATTCTTACGACTAGAAACAGTCGTAAAACAGCAAAAAGCGGGGTAAAAATTTGGGGCATTTTTTGACAAAACGGTAAAAAATAAAGTGGTTTTAAAATTGAAAATATTATAAATTGTAAATTTATACGCTTAAAATTGTGCGAAAATCACAAATAAATAAACTGAAAATGGAGGAAAAATGAGGAAATTAGCATTAGATGATGATATTTTACTGAATATAGAGAAACCTGCCCGCTACATTGGCCATGAAGTCAATTCGGTCATGAAGGACAAAAAAGCGGTAGATATAAGGTTTGCAATGTGTTTTCCGGAGGTATATGAGGTTGGTATGTCCCATCTGGGAATCCAGATTCTGTACGATATGTTCAACCGCCGGGAGGATACCTGGTGCGAGAGAGTCTACTCTCCATGGATTGATCTGGACAAGATCATGCGTGAAAAACATATCCGCTCTTTGCCCTGGAATCTCAGGATCCGGTGAAGGAGTTTGATTTTCTTGGCATCACATTACAGTTTGAGATGTGTTACACCAATGTACTGCAGGTGCTGGATTTATCCGGTATTCCACTTCACAGTGAAGACAGAACTTTAGAAGATCCATTTGTCATTGGTGGTGGACCATGTGTTTACAATACAGAGCCACTGGCTGAATTTTTCGATATGTTCTATATCGGAGAGGGCGAAGTGGTTTATGATGAACTTCTGGAAGCATACAAAAAGTGGAAGAGAGCCGGAAAAAGCCGGAAAGAATTTCTGGAAATGGCAGCAGAGATCGAGGGAATTTACGTTCCTTCTTTTTATGATGTCACTTACAAAGAAGACGGCACGATTGAATCTTTCCTGCAAAACAACCCACATGCAAAAGAAAAAATCAAGCGAGTAGTTGCAGCAGATATGAGCCAGACAACTTATCCGTTAAAGCCGGTTGTTCCGTTTATCAAAGTAACCCAGGACAGAGCGGTTCTGGAAATCCAGCGCGGCTGTATCCGGGGATGCCGTTTCTGTCAGGCGGGAATGGTTTACCGTCCGACACGTCCGCGTGATATCAACATGCTCAAAGAGACGGCACGTGCAATGCTGAAAAATACGGGACATGAAGAGATCACCTTAAGTTCTTTAAGTTCCAGTGATTACAACGAACTGGAAGAGATCGTCACCTTCCTGATCGATGAGTTCCACACACAGGGCGTCAACATTTCCCTGCCGTCCCTTCGTATCGATGCATTTTCTTTGGATGTTATGAGCAAGGTGCAGGATGTGCGTAAGAGCAGTCTGACCTTCGCCCCGGAAGCCGGAACACAGAGGATGCGTAATGTAATCAATAAAGGTCTGACGGAAGATGACATTTTAAATGGAGCCGGACAGGCTTTTGAAGGTGGATGGACGAAGGTCAAGCTCTATTTCATGCTTGGACTTCCGACCGAAACCCAGGAAGATATGGAAGGAATTGCTGTTCTTGCAGATAAAGTAGCACGCCGGTATTATGAAATTCCGAAGGATCAGAGAAATGGAAAATGTCAGATCACGGCAAGTAGTTCCTTCTTTGTACCGAAACCATTTTCACCGCTTCAGTGGGCGACCATGCAGCCGATGGAAGAATATATCCGCCGTGCAGGAATTGTACAGGAAGCATTCCGCAACCAGCTGAACCGCAAGAGTCTGCGCTACAATTGGCATACCGCTGAAGTAACCGTTCTGGAAGCGTCTTTGCCCGCGGTGACCGGAAGGTCGGAAAGGTTCTGGAAGAGGCTTACCGTCTTGGCTGTATTTACGATGCGTGGGATGAGTATTTTGATTATGATAAATGGCTGCAGGCCTTTGAAAATACAGGTGTAGACATGGATTTCTATAATCTTAGAAAGCGTGAATTAGATGAAATCTTCCCATGGGATTTCATCAATTGTGGCGTGACAAAATCTTTCCTTATAAGAGAATGGAAGAATGCAATGGAAGGGAATGTAACCCCGAACTGCCGTGCAAAATGTTCCGGCTGTGGGGCAGCAAGTTACGGAGGAGGTGTCTGCTTTGAAGGCAAGAATTAAATTTCGGAAAAATGGAGTGATGAAGTTCATCGGACACCTGGATATCATGCGGTATTTCCAGAAAGCGATTCGCCGTGCCGAGATTCCGATCGCATTTACCAGTGGTTACAGCCCGCATATGATCATGTCTTTCGCTAATCCACTTGGCGTAGGGCTTACCAGTGACGGGGAATATTTTGATATCGAATTGACCGAGTCAATCGCCAGCAAAGAAGCAGTCAGACGGCTGAATGAACAGATGGTAGACGGCATGGAGATCGTCAGCTTTGTGCAGATCCCGGATGATAAGAAAAGCAAAGGAATGTCAATCGTAGCAGGTGCCGACTATTTATCTTCGGTAAAAAATGGCAGCCTGCCGGAAGATCTTGCTGAAAAGCTGGAAGCTTTTTATGCGCAGAATGAAATCTGTGTGGTCAAAAAGACGAAAAAGAGTGAAAAAGAAGTGGACATTCGTCCGATGATCTACAAGCTGGAATGCCGGGACGGAAAGGATTTATATGCGTGTGGCAGCAGGAAGTGTCCAGAACTTAAAGCCGGAGCTGGTCACAGAAGCGTTTGTCCGCTATCTTGGTATGGATGTGGAGGAAGTGACCTTTACCCACCACAGACTGGAAACTTTTGCGGAATCCGAAGACACGGAGGGCAAGATGATTCTGGTTCCACTGGATGCGCTTGGAACGGAGATTGTATAGATGGAACGAAAAGTACTCCTTACGGAATGCATGAACCGCCGGGTGCTTGCACTTTTAGAGGATGAGAAAGTAACGGAATTTCACTTTGGCAGTAGCGGAGAAAAAAAGAGCTGCCGCCTGGGTGAAATTTATGTCGGAAGAGTACGGAAAATCCTTCCGAATATCGGTGGCGCATTTGTTGAAATTGCCAATGGTGAGCAATGCTATTTTGCGCTGGATGGAAAATATACCCCGGTTTTCACCAATAAGATCGGAAAGAAGCCACTTGTGATCGGTGATGAGCTTCTGGTTCAGGTGGAGAAAGAAGCAGTGAAAACCAAGCAGCCTGTCGTGACCGGGAACTTAAATTTCACCGGGCAGTATGTAGTACTGACTTCCGGCAATCGTACCATTGGTGTATCCGGTAAAATTCACGGTGCCCGGAAAGAAGAACTGCAAAAGCTGGGACAGGACTATATAGACTGTGATTTCGGATTGATTTTCCGGACAAATTGTGTGGAAGCAGAAGAAACACAGATCCGTGCCGAAATTGACAAACTGGCAGAGAACTATCACAGAATCGTAGAATATGGCAAGATGCGGACCTGCTTTAGCTGTCTGCAGAGTGCACCGGATCCGTGCGTACAGACACTCCGGGATATTTACAAAAAAGATTTGACGGAAATTATTGTAGAGGAAACGGTAGAAGATGGAGCTTTGTATAAAGAAGTTCAGACTTATCTGGAAACGGAAATGCCAGATGAACTTCCGCTTCTCCGTGCGTATACGGATCCGTCTTATCCACTTGTAAAATGCTATAACCTGGAAGGGGCGATCCGAGAAGCCAGACAAGAACGGGTATGGATGAAATCCGGGCTTATCTGGTGATCCAGCCAACCGAGGCGCTGACTGTAATCGATGTCAATTCTGGAAAATGTCTGAAAAGAATTCTCATTTTCCGGAGATCAACCGGGAGGCAGCAAGGGAAGCAGTCCGCCAGATCCGGCTCCGCAATATTTCCGGTATCATTATTATTGATTTTATCAACATGAAATCAGCAGAAGAGAAGAAAGAACTTCTTGCGTATCTGCAGCTGGAATTAAAGAGGACCAATCCGGGAAATGATGATGACGAACATGCAGCTGGTGGAAATTACACGAAAGAAAATCCGAAAAACACTGGAGGAAAGTTTACATGGGTAAAAAAGAAGTCAAAACAAATGCAATGCGAATTTTAGACAGAAAGAAAATTTCTTATGAATATCAGACCTATGAATGCGATGAATTCACAGACGGAATTGAAACCGCCGACAAGCTGAATCTGCCTCACGAACAGGTTTACAAGACCATTGTCACAACTGGAAAAAGTGGTGAACATTATGTGTTCGTGCTCCCGATCGAAGCGGAGATTGATTTTAAGAAGGCTGCAAAAGCGGTTGCTGAAAAATCTATTGAAATGCTTCATTTAAAGGAGTTAACACCGCTTACCGGCTATGTGCGTGGTGGATGCACTTCGATCGGAATGAAAAAGCATTTTCCGACGGTCATTGATGCAAGTGCACAGCAGTTTGAAAAAGTTTATGTAAGTGCCGGAAGAATCGGTGCACAACTGACACTTGCACCGGAGGATTTGAGAAAAGCAGCGGATGCTACATTTGCAGATGTAATTCATGCATAGAAAGTTTTCAAAAAAAGAAATTCTATTAGACAAAATGCAAGATTTTCAATAGATTCCAAAAGAAAATCTTGCATTTTTCACGTCAGCGTAATAAAGTAATAACTACATAAGTGTAGAAACATCTGCACGGTGTTTCTACAGAAAATGCAGGTTTGCCATGTGCAGATCAGAATACATGAATTGAGAGATGGAGGAATACCAACAGATGATTAAGGTAGTGAAATTCGGCGGAAGCTCTCTTGCCGATGCAGTACAGATTAAAAAGGCAGGAAAGATCGTTCTTTCAGAGGAATCAAGACGTTACGTTGTACCGTCTGCTCCGGGAAAGCGTTTTTCCGACGACACCAAGGTAACAGATATGCTGTATCGTTGTTACGGCGCAGCTGTAAAAGAGAAGAAATTTACAGAATTACTCGCTGACATTCAGAAGAGATATCAGGAAATCATTGAAGGGCTTGGGATCACTCTTTCTCTTGACGAAGAATTTGCCACCATCCGTGATAATTTTGCAAAGAAGATCGGAAGAGATTATGCTGCTTCCCGTGGAGAATATTTAAACGGACGTGTAATCGCAGCTTATCTTGGATATGAGTTTATCGATGCGGCAGAAGTGATCAAGTTTGATGAAAATGGGAACTTCCTTTCAGAAGAAACTAACCAGGTACTTGCAGACAGACTTTCAAAAGTAGAGCGTGCCGTGATTCCTGGATTCTACGGAGCACGTCCGGACGGAACGATCCAGACATTTTCCCGCGGCGGATCTGATGTAACAGGATCGATCGTTGCAAGAGCCACACATGCTGATATGTATGAGAACTGGACAGACGTATCCGGATTCCTCATTGCAGATCCCCGTATCATCAAGAATCCAAAAGGAATCGAAGCAATTACTTACAAAGAGTTGCGTGAACTTTCTTATATGGGTGCCAGCGTATTACATGAAGATGCAATCTTCCCGGTTCGTAAAGAAGGAATCCCGATCAACATCCGTAATACAAACGCACCGGAAGAAAAGGGTACTCTGATCGTAGAAGGAACCTGCAGAAAGCCGAAGTATACAATTACCGGTATTGCAGGAAAGCGTGGATTTGCTTCTATTACAATTGAAAAAGCAATGATGAACTCAGAAGTCGGATTTGGTCGCAAGGTTCTTTGGTGTATTTGAAGATGAAGGGATTTCTTTTGAACATATGCCGTCAGGAATTGATACTATGACTATCTTCGTCCATCAGGATGAATTTGAAGAACATGAGCAGAAAGTGCTTGCGGGCATCCACCGTGCCGTGAATCCGGATGACATCGAACTGGAATCCGATCTTGCACTGATCGCTGTTGTTGGACGTGGAATGCGCCAGACGCGCGGTACAGCCGGAAGAATTTTCTCCGCACTGGCACATGCACATGTCAATGTAAAAATGATCGACCAGGGATCCAGCGAGTTAAATATTATCATCGGTGTGAGAGAGCACGACTTTGAAGCAGCAATCAAAGCAATTTATGATATTTTTGTTAACACTCAGCTGTAAATCTTCAATTCGATCCTCAAATATGGTATAGTACAGGTGTTGGGGAAAACTCCCCTGTACAGAACATTCATACAAGAGAGGATACGAAAATGAACATATTATTTTTCCTGAAGCCAAAAGCAGAAGTGGCATTTGTATATGACTACCACACGCTCAGACAGGCAATGGAATCATGGAGTACCACAAATACTCATCCATTCCGATGATCAACCGGGAAGGTAAATACGTCGGCACAATCACCGAAGGAGACCTGCTCTGGGGACTTAAGAAGCTGAACATCCTGAATCTGAAAGGAGCAGAAGACATTGCGATCACGAAGATTGAGAGAAGGGCAGATTACCGGCCGGTAAGCGCTGATTCTAATATGGAAGATCTGATGGAAAAAGCGATGGATCAGAACTTTGTTCCGGTCATAGATGACCAGGAGAATTTCATAGGAATCATAACACGTAAAGACATTATCGGATATTGTTACGAAAAAATTAAAAAAATCGCAAATTAGGGGTTGACTTTGTGCGGTATACCACTGTATAATACAGAGGTATGCCGCACAACGAGGTTATAAGTCCTGATTTGATCAGACACCGTAGTTGGCGAGTAATGATAATAGGAGGTGCCATATGTACGCAATTATAGCAACAGGTGGTAAACAGTACAAAGTAGCCGAAGGCGATATCATTAAAGTAGAAAAGCTTGGTGTGGAAGCCGGACAGTCTTATACTTTTGACCAGGTTCTCGCAGTAAGTGGTGACGAGCTTAAAGTTGGAACACCAGTAGTAGAAGGTGCAACAGTTGAAGCATCTGTAATTGGTGACGGAAAAGCTAAAAAAGTTATCGTTTACAAGTATAAGAGAAAAACAGGTTACCACAAGAAAAACGGACACAGACAGCAGTATACAGCAGTTAAGATACGAAAAGATCAACGCGTAAGAAGCTGGT
>ENA-OQLB01000640-OQLB01000640.1-human-gut-metagenome-genome-assembly--contig:-NODE-640-length-18743-cov-2.963848_pt1 | contig 18743 bp, 19 predicted proteins | sample MGYA00242656_ERZ504813 | MGnify/ENA primary metagenome ERZ504813 (study PRJEB26092, sample SAMD00036388) | human gut metagenome | host: Homo sapiens | study: EMG produced TPA metagenomics assembly of... | reverse complement strand
TACCAATGGCTTTGCAGGGAACTGGCCGGAAAAGCTGAACCGGACGCGCCCAGCTGCAGGCTAAAAACGAGATGCTCGCCCGGCGGGACAATGCCCGCACCCAATGGATCGCAGGGGTCAGCCACGATGTGCGCACCCCGCTGGCCTGATCATGGGCTGGGCGGAACAGCTGGAGCGGGACGCAGAAACGCCGGCGGCCTCCCGGCGGAAGGCGACCGGCATACGAACCCAGTGCGAAAAGCTCCGCACCCTCATAGATGATCTGAACCTGACCAGTAAGTTGGAATACGGCGCACAGCCGCTGCGCAGAAAGAGCCTCCGGGCGGGGCCGCTGTTCCGCGCGTGGTGGCGCAATTTTGCGAGAACGCGCAGGAAAAAAAGTGCGAGATTGCGCTGGAGCAATCAGAGCAGAGCGAGCAGGCAATGCTTTGCGCAGACCGCGCCCTGCTGGAACGATTGCTTGAGAATCTATTGAACAACAGCATCCGCCACAATCCCGGCCGGGTGAGCATCACCGTGCGCACCGAAGTGGCGGGGGGCTGCTTTTGCCTGACAGTGGCCGATGACGGCTGCGGCTACCCACCTGCTGTGCTGGCGGCTATGAATGCCCCCGAGCCCTGCGAAAATGCTCCGCACATCCTCGGCCTGCATGTGGTGGAGCAGATCGCCATCGCGCACGGCGGAAAAGCAGAATTTGCGCAGAATATCCGCAGGGCGCAAAGGCGGTCATCAGCCTGCCGATGGAGTGAAAAGCTTGGTTAGCGCTGCAAAATACCACCGCCCCCGGCGGCTTATGTTTGGGTTTCAACATAAGCTGCCGGGGGCGGTGTTTTGCATAGGATTCGCTTATCCCCTTGCCGCCGGAATGCGGAGCTGGGCGCGGTATTCGGTCGGGGTGATGCCGTAGAGAGCGCGGAAGCTCTTTACAAAGCTGCTGTAATTTGTAAAGCCGCTGGCGGAGCAGGCATCCAGCACGCTCATGCCGGCGGCAAGGGCGTTGCGGCAGTGCTGCATCCGCAGGTTGGTCAGATAGCCGTGGACGCTCTCGAGGTGTATTCTTTGAACACGCGGGAAAGATGCTCCCGGCTGGTGTAGGTGTAGCGCGCCAGCTGCGCAACATTCAGCTGGGGGTCTGTGTAGTTCGCCTGCAGGTAGGCAACCGCCTTGGCAACCAGCAGGCTTGTGGCGGAGGCGGCGGTGCGGCGCGGCGGCCGTGGATCACATGGCAGAACAGCAAAATCAGCTCGGTCACCTCACAGCACTGGACCGCCGAACGGATCGGCTCATCCAGATAGACGGTCTGTGCCATCCGCTCCAGCAGACCGCGGAAATCCCACCGTATGACTGAGTCGGCGTCAAGTATGACAGGCTCGCCCTGCCATAAACGGTCGGTCAGCCCGCTCTGCACCCAGGCGCGGTTCCAGATGTGGGGCGCGATCTGCACGACAAGCCGTTCAGAGGTGTCCGCCGTGATGTTGAACTTGCCGGAATGGAACATCTCCCCGGGAAAGAGGATCAGCTCCCCCAAGTGCAGGTCGTAGACGCTGCCGCCGATGGAATACCGCACACTGCTGCCTGATACCGGCAGGATCAGCTCATAGTAGGGGTGCGAGTGTACGACCGACTGGCTGTTGAGCTGGTTGGTGTACCATGCTACCATGACATCGCCGCCCTGCAAGGCTGAGCTGGCTTTCTCCTGCGTGAGAAGAGAATCTACATAATGCGGTACTTTTTGTATGATCATGCGCAGGCCTCCCCACGAATTTTGTCCTTAAGACGATTATATCACATTGCGATATTTGCGCTACAAAAAGCAGAGAAATTTGGCCGCATATTTGATATTATAATGACGAAATAAGGCAACAGTAGCAATTATCACAAAAACGAGCGCGCGAATTTGTGAGGGTTGCACAAATAATGCCGAAACAAACACTTTTTCCACTTGACCAACGCAAAAGAAGAAAGGGGAAAATCTATGAAAGTGTGCTACACCGGCGGTGCTGTCAAGGACTGCGGCAGTTACTATTCCGTTGCAACCAACGCTGTGGAGCTGCGCATCTGGTTTTTGACCGATGACATCCTGCGCATCCGCGCCGGCTTTGACGGCGACTGGGACGAGGCTTCCTACAGCCTGACGATGACCGCGTGGGAGTCCCGCACCGATGCCCTGATGCAGGGCTGCCGCAAGCGCGTAGAGCCTGCTGCCGCCGTTTTGACCGATGGCGAAAAGCAGGCTGTGATCCAGGGCGAGCGCCTGAAGGTCGTGATCGAGAAGGAACCCTTCCGCATCATGGTCTACGACAAGGACGGCAGCCTGCTGCACGCCGACATTCCTGACCTTGCCTACCGCGAGGACAGCAACCGCCGCCGCATCCATGCCAGCCAGATCGAGCCGATGACTGCTTCTACGGCTTCGGTGAGAAGTCCGGCGAGATCAACAAGGCCGAGAAATACATGAATATGGCCCCCGGCGATGCGATGGCTACAACGCCAAGGAGACCGACTCTCTCTACAAGCACATTCCTTTTTATATCCGGCTGAACCGCGGCACAAAACAGGCGGTCGGTTACTTCTACCACAACACGGCCGAGTGTGATTTCAACATGGGGCGCGAGAAGCGCAACTACTGGCATCGCTACTCGTCCTACCGCACCGATGCGGGCGATATTGATCTGTTCCTGATCGCAGGCCCGTCCATCCGCGAGATCATCGAGCGCTACACCGACCTGACCGGCAAGAGCGTCATGCTGCCGAAGGCTGCACTCGGCTACCTCGGCAGTTCGATGTATTACCCCGAACTGCCCGAGAACAGCGATGACGCCGTGCTCGATTTCATCGACACCACCCGCGAGGAGGGCATCCCCGCAGACGGGTTCCAGCTTTCCAGCGGTTATTGCGCAGTCGAGACGGCCGAGGGCATCAAGCGCTGCACCTTCACTTGGAACCACAAGCGCTTCAAGGACCCGGCAGACTGGTTCGCCAGATGGAAAAGCGCGGCATTGTCGTTTCGCCCAACATCAAGCCCGGCATGCTGCTGGTTCACCCGCTGCTGGACGAGATGAAGGAAAAGGGCATGTTCCTGCCCGCCTCCGACGACAATGCAGGTCTTGACGGTCTGGCTGTCGGCACATGGTGGGGCGGCCCCGGCCTCTTTGTAGATTACACGAAGGAATCCACCCGCCTGCACTGGAAGCAGTACATCAAGGATGCGCTGCTCAAGTACGGCTGCCGCTCTATCTGGAACGACAACTGCGAGTATGATTCCCTTGTTGATAAGGACGCCAAGGTCTATTTTGAGGGTAAGGGCAGCACCATCGGCACGATGAAGCCGGTCATGAGCAACCTGATGTGCCAGCTTTCTAACGAGGCCATCGAGGAATACGACCCCGACTGCCGCCCCTTCTCTGTCTGCCGTTCCGGTCACGCCGGTATCCAGCGGTATGCACAGGTCTGGGCCGGCGACAACCTGACCTGCTGGGACACCCTGAAATACAACATTGCCACGATCTTGGGCATGGCCCTCTGCGGCGTGTCCAACCACGGCTGCGACATCGGCGGCTTCTTCGGCCCCGCGCCGGAGGGTGAGCTGTTTGTGCGCTGGGTGCAGAACGGCATCTTCCAGCCGCGCTTCTCCATCCATTCGACCAACACCGACAACACCGTTACCGAGCCTTGGATGTACAGCGACAAAAAGCAGTACATCAAGGAGGCCATCGACTTCCGCTACAAGCTCAGCCCGACGCTCTACTCGTTGATGGAGCGCGCGCATGAGAACGGCCTGCCCATCTGGCAGCCCACCTTCGCGGTGTTCCAGAATGACCCCGCAACCTACGATGAGGGTGTCGATTTCATGTTCGGCGATTCTTTGCTGGTGGCCAATGTTGTCGAGAAGGGCCAGACCGTTCGCCCGGTCTACCTGCCCAAGACCGAAAACGAGAACGAGCGGTTCTACGACTTCTACACCCGTGAGGAGTACGCCCCCGGCCAGACCGTTGAGGTGCCGGTCGACATTGCCAGCATTCCGCTGTTTGTGCGCAGCGGTGCCATCCTCCCGATGAGCGGCAACGCCCTGCATAACCTGATGACCGAAAAGACCACGGCGCTGGACATCCTGATGGCCCCCGATGTAGATTCCGAGTTCACGCTGTATGAGGATGACGGCCGCACGAACGACTATCGCAACGGCGCTTACCTCAAGACGAAGATCGCTGTAAAGGCGGGCGTCAAAACGGTCGTGACCTTTGCGAATGAGGGCAATTACGAAACGGCTGTCGAGAGCATGTATCTTGACATGATCCACCGCGAAAAATCCCCGTTCTATGTGCAGGTCGACGGCAAGGAGCTGCCGCACTTCCTGCACCGCCGTAAGTTTGAGCAGGCCGAGAGCGGCTGGTACTACAGCCAGCGCCTCAAGAGTGTGCAGATCAAGTACCCCAACCCCAAGCAGGATCATGAGGTGCTTGTCTCGTTCGAGCAGTTTGATTTGATTGGGATGTAAGGGGGAGGCGGCGGTGAGGAATCCCTCCGCCCTCGCTTCGCTCGGCCACCTCCCTTTGACAAGGGAGGCTTTAAAGGCCCCCTTGTCAAAGGGGGCTGTCCGCGAAGCGGACTGGGGGATTCCCCGCCGCACCTGCCCGCAATGACCACATATATCAGAAGGAGAGATACCATGTTCAAGAAAATCGCAGCTTTGGGTGCTGCGGCTGTGCTGGGGATCGGTCTGCTGACCGGCTGCGGCGCATCCGCCTCCACGGCCGATGCAGGCTACAGCGCCGAGAATCCGCTGGTTCTTACGCTGGCCCACGGCCTGTCGGAGACCCACACTGTCCATATCGCCATGACTCAGTTTGCGGAGGAGGTCAACGAAAAGACCGATGGCCGCATTCAGGTCAAGATCTTCCCCAACGGCCAGCTTGGCAGCGAGAACGAGAACCTTGAGCAGCTGCAGGCGGGTGTTATCGCCATGACGAAGGTCTCCGCCCCCGGCCTTGCCACCTACAACGAGGCCTACAACGCCTTCGGCCTGCCTTACATTTTCAATGACACCGAGGATTTCTACCATGTCATGGACTCGCAGGAGATGCAGGACTTCTTCCTCTCGACCGGCGAGGACGGCTTTGTCACGCTGACCTACTACACCTCCGGCGCCCGCTCCTTCTACACGAAGGACAAGGCCATCCGCACCCCGGCAGACCTCAAGGGCCTGAAGATCCGCGTGCAGGATATGAAGAGCCAGACCGATATGATGAGCTACCTCGGCGGTATCCCCGTTGCCATGTCCTACGGCGATGTCTATACCTCGCTGCAGACCGGCATCATCGACGGCACCGAGAACAACGAGACCGCCCTGACCACCGGCAAGCACGGTGAGGTCTGCAAGGTCTACTCGGTCGATCAGCACGCCATGATCCCCGACGTCCTCATCATGAGCGAAAAGGTCTGGAAGACCATCAGCCGGAGGATCAGCAGATTCTTCTCGAGGCTGCCCCACGACTCCACCGATGCCCACAAGGTCATGTGGGACACCGCAGTCGAGGAGGCTGTCAAGGAGGCACAGGAAACGATGGGCGTAGAGTTCGTCTACGATGTCGATAAGGAGGCCTTCCGCGAGGCCACCCAGCCCATGATCGAGGCCTACGAGGAGGAGTACCCCGGCGTCAAGACGCTGCTGGATACCATCGAGCAGGCCAGAGGGGAGGAGTAAACCATGAAAAACACCTTTGCAACGATTAAATTCTGGATGGATAAGATCCTGAGCATCGCCTGTGCGATTCTTCTTTCCTTCATGACCATTCTGGTGCTTATCCAGGTGTTCTCCGCTATGTGCTCAACAGCCCGGTCGCCTTTACCGAGGAGCTTGTCCGCTACAGCCTGATCTGGACCGGCTTCATCGGCGCGGCCTACGCCTTCTCCACCCGTGAGCATATGTCGCTGACGCTCGTCCGCGACAAGTTCACCGGCAAGGCCCACACCGGCCTGCTGGTGGCCATTGACGGCCTGATCCTCCTGATGGCAATCTTCGTATTCACGATTGGCGGCTTTAAGCTGGCGGTCTCCGCCAGCCGCGAGTTCTCGGCACTGCTGGGCATCCCCCGCAGTCTGGTTTACGCTATCGCCCCGATTTCCGGCGTGTTCATCGTGATTGCGCAGATCATCAACATCTATGAGGACATCACCGGCGAAAAAGTAGAATCCAAGGAGGGTGCAGACAAATGAGTATCACCATGACCACCGTTATCCTTTTCGCTGTGTTCGGCGTGCTGCTGTTCCTCGGCGTGCCCATTTCCATCAGCATTGTGGCATCCTCCATCGTGACGGCCATGTCTACCCTGTCTTGGGACCAGATCACCTTTATCACGATGCAGAAAATGAACTCCGGTGTTGAGTCGTTCTCCCTGCTGGCTGTGCCGCTGTTTATTCTGGCCGGCAACATCATGAACAACGGCGGTATCGCCAAGCGCCTTGTCAACTTTGCGCAGCTGTTTGTCGGCAAGATTCCCGGCTCGATGGCACAGGCAAACATCCTCGGCAACATGCTGTTCGGCGCACTGTCCGGCTCCTCTGTTGCCGCTGCCTCCGCCATGGGCGGCTGCATTGCCCCCATTGAGGAGGAAAACGGCTACGACCCCGCCTACTCCGCCGCTGCGAACATCGCCTCGGCCCCCACGGGTCTGCTGATTCCCCCGACCTCCGCCTTCATCGTCTACTCCACCGTCGCGGGCGGCGTGTCCATCTCCACCCTGTTCATGGCCGGCTACATCCCCGGCATCCTGATGGGTCTGTGCTGCATGATCGTTGCGTTCATCGGCGCAAAGAAGGCCGGCATGAAGGCCACCGGCTTTGACCGCAGCCAGAGTGTGCTGAAAACCATCTGGGACGCAGTTCCGTCCCTGCTGCTCATCGTCATCGTCATCGGCGGCATCGTCTCCGGTGTCTTTACCGCCACCGAGGGCGCAGGCATCGCGGTTCTGTACTGCCTGATCCTCTCCATCATCTATAAGAGCATCGACTTCAAGGGCTTCCTTGGTATCCTGCTCAACTCCGCCAAGACGAGCGGCATCATCCTGTTCCTGATTTCCGCTTCCTCTGCCATGTCCTTCGTTATGGCGTACTCCGGCATCCCGGCCGCCATCTCCAACGGCCTGATGAGCCTGACCGACAACAAGTATATCATCTTCCTGCTGATGAATATTATTCTGCTGGTCATTGGCATGTTCATGGACATCACCCCGGCCATCCTGATCTTCACCCCGATTTTCCTGCCCATCGCCATCAGCTTCGGCATGACCGAGATTCAGTTCGGCGTTATGCTGATCTTCAATATGTGCCTGGGCAACATCACCCCGCCGGTCGGCTCTGTCCTGTTTGTCGGCTGCGGCATCGGCCATGTCTCCATCGAGCAGGTGACCTCCAAGCTGATCCCCTACTTTGTGGCACTGGTTGCCGCCCTGCTGGCAGTCACCTATATCCCGGCGCTCTCCCTTGGTCTGCCCAGCCTCATGGGTTTGATCTGAAGTAAATAAGCACCCGAGCCACCCCGCCCGCAGCCCTACGCTGCCGGACGGGGTGTTTTTTGTATGTATATATAATAAGGTAGACGCCCATCACACCGTAGGGGCGCATTCCATATGCGCCCGCAGACGGGCAGTTGTCTCCGGGGCGTCGGGGACGCCGCCCCTGCGTTTTTCCTTTTCCAACATGACCGAACAAATCTTGTCCCCCTGCGGCGCGCAACATCTGCGCAAAAGTATCGACATAATTCAACATATAGTGTGCAGATGCGCAAGAAATCGCGCTGTATCTTACAAAGCTGCACCGCACGAACCGTCAGGATACACAATATAATGCGGTTGAAATATAGCAAATTGCCGAAAATGAAACGATTCAACGCAGGTACTTGAAATTCTCATACCAAAGAACTATAATTTTTCTCATAAAAGAAATGGAAATTAAATCCAGTGCATTATGTTTCCCATGCCCCCTACGCCAGCGATTGCGTGCGGACGCCGTGGAAAGCATAAGCCCAAAGGGTGTACACCCTTTGCTATTCCGCAGTTTACTGCGGAATAAAGTGTATTGAATGTATACAAAAGGAGGCAAGGCAGATGACGAAGTCAAATTCCATCCTGCATCGTGCGGCGGCACTGCTGGCCGCCCTGTGCCTGCTGGCAAGCATGGCTCTGCCGGTATATGCAGCGGAGACGGAGCCTGATTTTTCTGTTTCAAATTCGGAAACGATTCCGGACGATGACAATACGGGAAATGGTGCTGATGGAACCGGGTCGGATATTTCTGTGTCGAATGTGGAAACGGTTCAAAAGGACGCCGACACGACAAGCGAGGGCAGCAAAACAGAGCCTGAAATTTCTGTGCCGGAATCAGGAACGATTCCAAGCGGCACCGACACAACAGACAAAGCCGCAGGCGCGCCCCCTACCGAGGGCGTGACCGGTTCAGAGAATACCGCCCCGGCTGATAGTGCCGCTGCGGACAAGACCGCCGATGCGGATAAAACCGGCGAGGATTCCACCGGGAGCGAGGACGAAGCAGGCTTCTTGAACGAAGGCGATTCGGCTGATGATAGGATGCTTACGGCAGGGAATGCCAAAGAAAGTGATATTGCACTGTGTGCGGGCGATGCCACGGTGCAAGAAGGTACAAAGTACACATTCTACTTTGCACCGCCGAAGATCTGGGAGGGTAGTCTATCAGAATCATCGACAATTACATGCTCCTTTAAGCGTGGCAATAACAATGATCAGCCGAATGGACCGACATATTGTGAGAAAAACACAACTGCAAAACGCACTGACGATTTAACGAAAGACGGTCGCCGAATTTATCAGGTGGATGTCTACCACAAACAGGGTGAGGAAACTTCGCTATGTCCCTATGGCGGCTTTGTCTGGGTTAAATTTACACTGGATAATGACCATTGGTTCAGATGAATGGAGAGCGGAAGAACAATGAGTGCTGGATGTTTGTTAAAGATATCGCCGACAAATGCCTTGACGGCAATAAACTGGCGGAAAGCAGCGGCGGAACGACGGTAAGCCAAGAGTACGACTACGACATTAATAAATGGGTTGACTACACCTCCATCATCCCCAAGCATGTCCGCTATGGCGACAAAACAATGACCCTGCTGAATAATTCCAGTGAAACACTGGATAGTGTCACCGTCACATTCTGGGAAAAGGGTGATAATGAAGTATTTACACAGGTCGGAAGTCAGCAGGTTATCCAGCCTTTGCAGCCGAACAACAAATCGAAAGACATTAAAATCCCCACAGACGCCTGCGCCTATGTAAGCTTTCAAAAATCGGATGGAGCGGGAAATAATACTTACATCGGCGGTAAGCAGTACTTCAATTTCTACAATGATGAAGCTGAAACAGAAAATATAGCAGTATTCCCATACGACCCTGTCACGCGCTATTGCCTGATATATACAAGCGATAATGATGTAAGGTGGAGCGCACCGGGCAGCAAAACCGTCTACTTCGATGCAACCTTCTCGGACATGTCGTACAACAATGACAATGCAAAAATCACCTACGGTATGCCGGACGCCAAAGGCAACCTGTGGTGCTACATTACCAGTGATGATAGCAGCAAACCAGCGATAACCTCGCAAATGGCTCGTGACGGCACCAGCGAGATTTGGTATGCCGATGTGCCGCAAGGCTATACAAAAATCCGCTTTGCATCTTGGGCGGTAGATAATGAAATCGCTGCACAAAATGGCGATGGCACTGCAATGCTTACCATTCCCACGGACAAAGACAAGCCATGCTTCTACGCCGACACCAGCGATGATGTAATCTACCAAGGCGGCGACCGCGGCGGCTATTGGGACAAGTTGGGGCTGTCCGTGATGTAGAAAAAGGCAAAAAAGGAGAAAACGGAGAGACCAAGAGTATTGTAGATCTGGAAAGCAAGACTTTTAAGCCCCAGTCCAACACAAAGTATATCAGCACCACACTGTATGACTATTATACGGACTACGAACTGAACGGCAACAACCGCAATACATACATTTCTAACGAGACGGGCACACACCGCAGCTATGTTCCATTCAGGCAGTTTGACCGAGCGCTGAGTAATTATTATAGCAGCTATACAGGTAACCCAAAGGTTCAAAACCCGATTTATACAGGACATTTCCAACCTAATTATGATAATTGGGGAACGCTATTCTCAGACATCGCAGCAAACCTGAATCTGTACGGCTGGGACTATAAAGATGGGGGCGATGGAAGTGCCTACACGCATTTTATGGCCGTCAACAACTCAACCATAAATGTAGATGGCAAAGGTCCATTTTACAATGCAACCTTCCAGGGCTTGGTTGGAAACCAAATGGTGAACGGTATGCCGGTCATGGCCGGTACTACACTTGCAGAGCCGCACTTCAACGAAGCGTTTTTAACCGGCACAAACGCTGAAAAAGCCGTGCTGGGCAAGGTGTACAAGGATGTTTCCTTCCCATTTACCCAAAAACCTGTCTTTACGCAAATGGAGGGTGATTCCGAAAGTAAAGCCCAGTACTGGTACTTTGACAGTAATGAGCGGTCGCTGTATCTGAAGCAAGATACTGCCAACAGCAGCAAGTACTATCTGGAAGCAACGGAGAAGACTGACAGAGATAGCAGTGGAAACCCGATTTATACGGATGACAACTCACAGAACCGTGGCTCGAATAACAGCACAAAAGATGATAACAATAACCAGCCCCGTGGATTTGGTTTCTTCCCATTTAATCAAAAGATGGGGACGGAGAATCCCAGTGTAAACAAATACAACTACGGCTTTGGTGCGAAGCTGCAATTTGACTTTACATTGACGGATGACGGTAAGGTTCAGGTAGGGAATAATCCCAATGATAAAGTCCCCATCAAGTTCTTCTTCTCCGGTGACGATGATGTGTGGGTCTACATTGACGGTCAGCTGGTGCTGGATGTCGGCGGCGCGCACGGTAAAGCGTCCGGCCTGCTGGAATTTAGTAAGACGACTGACGGAACAGCCAACACCGTAACCCCCTATGTCAGCTCCAACAAAGCAGGCGGTGAGGTTTACACAGAGCCCGCCAACAAAACCGTCTACTTCAACGGCAGCCCAGTCACATTCACCAAGCAGGGCAAAATTGTTGATAAGGACGGCAATCCTTTCACCCTCTCCAAAGGCACCACCCACACCCTGACCATGTTCTACATGGAGCGCGGCATGTGGGAGTCCAACATGGCGGTGGCGTTCAACTTCCCCGATCATAACGAACTGCAGGTTGAAAAGAAGGTCGATCTGCGTGGTGTTGATGAGGATTTCCAAGCTTGCTTTAGCGACCAGAAAATCTTTGATTTTACCATCCAGAATCTGGCCACCCACTATGGCGCAAAGCTGCTGCCCAACCCGGCACCGGCAATGTTGATAAAAAAGTAGTGGATTTGACCGCAGATGTAACGAGCATCGGCCCTGCAACCACAGACAGCACGGATACATCTTTGCGAAAGAGAATGACCCCGTGCAAACCAATCCCGGTCAGGTACTGCACTGGTTTGCGCCCTATAATGACCTGAACAGTGCTTACCGCGATAAACGGTATGGTATCCTGCAGCTGAAAGATTCTATTGACCTCACGCAGTACGGCTACCTTACATTCCAAATCTATGTCAAGGGAGAAACGAGCCTTTCCCTCAGCAACCTGTACTTGGAGCTGCTGGATGAAAGCGGCAAGCAAATGGGCAGCCTTGGCAAAGCAGGTCTGAACGGCGCTACATTCGGCTCGGTTACGCTGGTACCCAATAAATGGAACACGGTAAAGCTGAGTTTGAATAAGATGAATGCAGTGGATGATTTTGACAACAAAGTTACAACCATCCGCGTGGGCGATAACTATGAACGCCACATCTATTTCAAAGAGATTACCTTTGTTCCCAAAACGGTACCGGATATAAAGACCGGCTTCACTACCGAGCAGGATAAAATCCCGGATTATGACTCCGCTACAACCGGCAAGCTGGCAAACGCCAAATACGCAAAGTACACCTCTAACTTTGATGGCGTGCAGGTGGTAGACGATCAGGGACTGTTTGTACTGGAAAACGGCGAAACAATTACATTCAACGACCAGTTCCGCCGCGGCAGTTACATTTCGCTCAAGGAGATACTGGATCCAGACCTGTATGAAACCACATGGACAGTGTACGAGAACGGGCTGCCGGTTACCTCGATGAAGGGTGACGGTGTAAATACTGTGAAGGTTACAGACCCGAAAAAATCGCTGGAAAAGCAAACCGCAACAGTAGATCAGCCGGGCCCCGATGATGGCCGAACGGAAAATAAGGGGACAGATGCAGAGCAAAAGGATAATAAGTATGACGGAAATAAGCCGAGCAATGTCAACACCATTGTTTTCCGCTCCTACAGCAACCCGGACGAGAGCGGCGATTCGCTGACAAGGTTGAAGGTGCAGTACATCAACAAGGTAAAAACCGGCGGGCTGATAATCAAAAAGAAGGCCGCGGAAGGCGAACCCCTGACGGGCACCTATACATTCAAGGTGACCTTCAGTGATGTCGGCGGGCAGGGCTTGGAACCGGGAGATCCCATCGTAAAAACCTATCCGATCAATATGAGCGATACGGAGAACCCAAACCACACCGTAATCATCACCGGCATCCCCGTTGACACCCGCTATACCATTGAGGAAGTGGAACCAAAAGATGGCTCCCACCTGCAAGGCATAACGCTTGAGGGCAATGAAAAAAATGCCCATGTAGTCAACAACACCACGGTGGAAGGCGTGATTGTGGAGAACGATGCAGGAAGCACAACCCCGAAAATGACCGCAACCTTTACCAACACCACGCGCACGCTGATTGACATTGCGTTTACTAAGCTGTGGCAAGATGCGGCTGGCAACGCCCTTGTTTCAGCAAAGCAGCCGGGGAAAATTTACATCCAGCTCCAGCGCCGTCTGGAAAACAGCCCAGAGAAAGATCATTGGGAAGCTGTTAAATACCCGGCCACAGGCAGCGCGAACTATGTTACCGTTACCCCTACTAATGGCGGCTGGCAGTGTTCCTTTACGGGGCTGGATCAGCACGAGCTCAATGGCAATACCAATTATGTGTACCGCATTGTGGAAGGTACGCTGGGTACGGACGATACCTTTACTGCGAAAGATAGCAGCATCACGATTGGTGGTAACACATATACAATTTCGGCTGAAGCCAAACTAACCGGCGCGGTCGCCAGTGGAACGAGTGAAACCATAACCGGCGGCAGCGGCGAGATTGTGCTGACCAATACGCTGCAGGATCCGAAGTTTACGCTGGAAATCGTCAAGAAGGGCGTTACAACAGATGAAAATGGGTCGGAAACACAGACCCCGCTAAGCGGCGTGGAGTTCAAGCTGGAAAGGCTGAAGGAATCGTCCGGCAGTGGAGAACCACAGGTTGATACGACCTACGACTTCGGCAGCGGAAAGACCGGCTCCCTTACCGGCACGACCGGGAATAATGGCGAGATTGAGGATAACCCGTTCAAGAATCTGAAAGCCGGAAGCTACCAGCTGACCGAGGTCAAGACAGCGGAAGGGTACAACCTGCTATCCAAACCGATCCGAATCGAATTTAACACAAAGGGTGAATGTTATATTGACGGGGTTAAGGATAGCGCGCATGTTACACAAGCCGGTAACACCTATACCATGACCCTTACCGTCCTGAACCGCAAAAGCTTTGAGTTGCCGCATACGGGCGCGGATGCACCCAGCCTGTGGCTTTTGATAGGCTTGCCCGCGCTGGTGGCTGTGCTGCTGGTGCTGGTGTTCCGCTACAATAAGAAAGGGGGCCGGCGTCAATAACGAGGTCCCCCTCTACACAAACAAATTTAAAGAGAAAGAGGTACGAAGCAAGATGAAACTGAAACGCTTACTCACCGCAGCCCTCAGCGCCGTCATGGCTCTAAGCGTTTGCGCCCTGCCCGCAATGGCGGATGATAGCGGTACGACGGCAACGACCACCCCCAAAAAGACCGCAAGTGTGATTGATACCGGTAAAACAGGTTCTATTACAATTAATAAGTATGAATACAACGCGACAAATAGCACTGATCCGAGAGATAATGGTGAGGGTGGCACATCGATTCCGGCTGGAGCAAAGAAGCTGGATGGTGTTGAATTTACTATTTATAGAGTACAGGATGTGGGTTGGTTAAAGCAGTATTACCAGTATACTGGGACTGATACTGCCAATGCGCCTGTGGCACAGCCCGCAATTACTGATTATGTTGAGTCTGGGAAAATAAAAGCTAGCTATGCGAATAAGAAGATTGCAAGTCAAAAAACTGGTGAAAGCCCAAACGCAGAGGGACAAGTAAAATTTAATGAGTTGCCTCTCGGTCTATATGTTGTAATAGAAACAGGGAAACCGGATTCTGTTACAAAAGCGACAGATCCGTTTTTGGTTTCCGTTCCCATGACATCGGTTGATGAGCAGAATTGGTTGTATGATATTATTGTCAACCCGAAAAATAAAACAGAATACGCAGGCATTACTTTACAGAAAAAAAGGTATGACCGGCAACACTGAAGATTCTACCGATATGGAGGATATAAATTTAAACTTGAAAAATATGTAGAAGGCTCGAGCGGTGCGGCAGGAACTTGGACGCCGATTACCAAAGCAACAAAAAATGGCGTTGATAATGCAGGCACTGCTCTGGATCTGACAACCAGCGCTGTGGACGGAACCATTGTTGTTTCTGATTTGAGTGCAGGTGTATATCGCTTTACAGAGGAAACAAGCACCGGCAAATACGGATATATTGTTGACGGAACGACGCACTATATTTTCAAGGTTAATGGCAAGAACATCGAAGAAATTACTGATGATACGGAAAAAACTAAATATTCTGAGGCAGGATATACCAACATTTTTGATGCCACGGATGCAACCGGAAATCAGGTTAATGTCTACAACTACCGCCTGATGTTGAGAAGAAGGTAACCGATCGAGAAAGTAACTCTGGTAAAGAAGCATACTATAATATCGGTGATTCTGTACCGTATGTTGTGACGGTTAAAGTTCCGAAAAATATTGTAAGCTTGAAGAAGTTTTCGATTGATGATACCCCGACCAACTTGGAAGATGATAGCGCTAGTGTCAAGGTCTATAAGGGCGATTCTGCGGTTACGGGTTTCTATAATGTTACCCAGAAGGGCAACGGCTTTACGATTTCCTTTACTCCAAGCCGGATGTCTGATTACGCAGGCGAAACACTTACCATTAAGTATAATGCAAAGCTGCTGGACAGTGCAAGCGTAGATGCGGCCGGTAACTCCAACGCCGTTAAATTGCATTATTCGAATCAGATTCTTCCGACAACAATTCCGGGTGAAGGACCGACACCCACTGAAAACACCATTGAAGATACTACTTATGTCTATACTTTCAGAATCGACATTGTAAAAACAGCAGAAGATAAAACTACTCGCTTGGGCGGCGTGGTGTTTGACCTTTATAAGCAAGTAAAAACATCGAAATTGACGACGGAAGAAGCAGGTAAGAAAATCACAAAAGAAGAAGCAGAAAAGCTTGGTCTGCCAGTTGATGCCGATAGTACTTGGACTAAAATCACCACATTAACTACGAGTATTGACGAGGATCCCGCGAAAAAAGGCACAGCCGAATATAAAGGACTGGCAAAAGGTACTTATTACTTGGTGGAAACCAAAACAGTAGATCAATATAATTTGCTGAGTGCTCCGGTTAAAGTGGAACTGAATGTTTCTGCAACTACTACATGGACCGAAGAGAGTGCATACGATGCAAAGGGTAATTTGGTTAAACATGATGTAAGCAAGAAAACAACGGAATTTGTTAATAGCAAGGATGCAAGTACCGGATATGTTGTTACCAACATCATCAACCGCAAGGGCTTCCAGTTGCCTGTCACCGGCGGCTTCGGCACGCTGCTGTTCAGCGGTATCGGTGTGCTGCTGGTGCTGGCTGGCGTGAGCGTGCTGTTCAGCCTGAAAAAGAAGAACAAGCGTGCGTAAGCCGCACAACTTTAAGACCAAAAGCAAAATAGAGGGGTAATCCATAGGGGAAGGGCCGGAAACGGTACTTCCCTATGGGTGGTTGTGGACATTGCCGATACCCGCAAGGAGAGCGGCTAAGAAGAGGACAGGGATTTTTCGGCAGTGCCCTGCGGGGCGTCGGGGGCGCCGCCCCTCCTACGGCTGAATGGGCGTCCGCTGCTAAAAGCCTGCGCGTTTACGCGAAAATAACCCCGAAACCATTACAGAAAGGCTCTTTCCTATGGATACCACTGTCAAATTAAAGCTTGGCTTTGCGGCGCTGATGATCGCTTCGGGCATCGGCGTGGCTATGTACCCCGTCATCAGCAATGCGGTGGCGCAGCGTCACGCAAGCTCGGTCATTGAAAGCTACAACGATACCGTACAGACGATGGACACCGAGAAAATTGACGCCGCCAAGGAGGCCGCGCGCCGCTACAATGAACAGCTTAGCAACGCCATTGACCGCGATGCTGCGGGCGAGGCCGCCGACACCGGCACAAGCTATGTGGATATGTTGGATGTGGGCGAGAGTCTGGGCTACATTACGATCCCGAAAATTGATGTCAATCTGCCGATTTATGAGGGCACCAGTGATGATGTGCTGCTCAAGGGCGTTGGCATCTGGAGGGGTCCAGCTATCCGCTGGCGGCGCGGGCACACACAGCGTGCTGACCGGCCACCGCGGTCTGGCCGAGGCGGTGCTTTTTACCGATCTGGACAAGCTGGGCGAGGGCGACCACTTTTATCTGCACATTATGGACGAGGTGCTGGCCTATCAGGTCGATCAGGTCAAGGTCGTGGAGCCGGAACGCACCGAGGATCTGGAAATTATCCCCGGCGGGACTACTGCACGCTGGTAACCTGCACACCCTACGCCATCAACACCCACCGTATGCTTGTGCGCGGCACCCGCGTGCCGTATAATGGAGAGGACGAGGAGACCGCCGCGCCGCAGACCGTGCAGTATCAGGAGCTGCACACCGGCAATGTTGTCAAGCGTATGGTGGACGCATGGCCGTGGATCAGCGTGACGGGTACCTTGTCATCGGCGGCGAGGCGCTGCTTTTGCTGCTGCTGTTGCACCGCTGCAAAAAGCGCGAGGAGGAAGACTGATGAAACGCCTGTTTTTGCAGATTTTTGCATGGCTGGCGATACTGCTGGGCGTTGGGCTTATGCTGCAGCCCACGGTCAGCCAGTATCTGGCGGCGCGGCAAAGTACAAAAACCGTACAAAAATTTGTGCAGGCTGCCGAAGCTGCCGCCCCCGCCGTGGCTGAAACCACAGACAACGCCGAGCCTGCCCGCGCTTACCCCGAACTGTACGATGCCCTGCAAGCCTACAATGCGCAGATTTTTGCCGAGGGACAAAGCGGCTTGAAGGATCCCTTTGCCTACGAGACACCCGCCTTTGACCTGACCGGCTACGGCATTGACGATTTGCAGGCAACGGCTCTGCGATCATGGTCAACGACACTGCCAAGTGAGAGATGGACAACGTGCAGGTCACCACCCACGGCGTCATCCGTCCCTGCACCGTGGTTACCGGCAACGGCACCCTGATCGTCCGGAACTGCGTGCTGGATGCCAAGGGCGGCGAGATCCCCAAGAGCTATGTGCCCGTGTGCCTCCGGCATGATGGAGCCCCCTCCGGGCCTAAAGCTGGGGGGCAACTGCCGTACCATCTGTCCATGGGCAACTCCCGGGCCTATTTCTACGATTCCAAGATTCTGGCACATTCCTGGGCAGCGCTGTCCACCGACGGCTCCAACGGCGATTTGTATCTTGAGGCAAACAACTGCGATGTGGTTTGCGACACCATCGGCTATGGCACCTATGCGGACAACGGCTGCCATAACGTGCTCAATGACTGCCGGATCACTGTAGACACCCATGTTGCGATTATTGCGGGCGACGCTTGGGTGAAGTTCAACGGCGGCACCGTGAAGTCCGGCCAGTACGGCGCCATGCTCCACGGCGTGCGCGGCCACTACACCGAGACCACCGAGTGCCATATCACCGGCGGCGACTGGACGGTGGGCGAGGCGCTGTTCTTCGTGAAGTCCGAGAACGTCTATTTGAAGGTGGACGGCGCAAAGGTGAAGACCGGCAAGTATCTGGTGCACGCCATTGTCAACGATGATGACGCTGCTACCAAGGTGCCCGACGACATGAAGCTCAAGTGCTACGGTGTCAACGTGGTCATTGCCAACGGCGACTATCAGGGCGATATTGTCAACGACGATACCGACCGCACCATGAACGTCTCTATCCTCCATGCCAAGGTGGCAGGTGTGATTACCGACGCTTACATCTCCCTGGAGGGTAGCCAGTGGACGGCTACCGGCGATTCTACCGTGTGCCTGGTGGGCGATGTAAAGGAAACCCAGATCGATGCGGCGGTCGGCATCACCATTCAGGCAGTGGCTGGCGAAGGCTGCGGCTTGAAGGGCGAATATACCCTGGCTCCGGTGGCAAGCTGATTGTTGGCTGAGAAAGGAGTTTGTATGTCGGTTTCAGGAACCTATTATGTAAAAATGTGGATTCCTAATCCTGCCTTGGTGCACGGCATGGGGGAACCTCCCGGTGGCCCCAGTTACTCCCGGTGGCCAGTTGCTCCTGGTGGCCCAGTTGCCTCCAATGGCTCGTGCGGAGAACGT
>ENA-OQLB01000639-OQLB01000639.1-human-gut-metagenome-genome-assembly--contig:-NODE-639-length-18745-cov-1.798099_pt1 | contig 18745 bp, 23 predicted proteins | sample MGYA00242656_ERZ504813 | MGnify/ENA primary metagenome ERZ504813 (study PRJEB26092, sample SAMD00036388) | human gut metagenome | host: Homo sapiens | study: EMG produced TPA metagenomics assembly of... | reverse complement strand
CCTGTCCGGACTGTCTGGGACTCGGATATAAGATGGAATTTGACATTGATCTGATGATCCCGGATAAATCGCTGAGTATCCTGGAAGGCGCGATCGTGGTGACAGGATGGCAATCCTGCACAAGTGAGGGAAGTTTTTCCAGAGCAATTCTGGATGCGCTTTCCAGAGAGTATGATTTCAGTCTTGCGACACCATTCGAGGATTATCCGGAGAAGATAAAGAATATTCTGATTAATGGAACGAATGGACATTCTGTTAAGGTTTATTATAAAGGCCAGCGCGGAGAGGGCGTTTACGACGTAGCTTTCCCGGGACTGATCCGAAATGTGGAGCAGCGATACAGAGAGACTGGTTCTGACACTATGAAACAGGAATATGAGTCTTTTATGCGCATTACTCCATGTAAAACCTGTAAAGGCCAGCGACTGAAGAAAGAATCTCTGGCTGTAACTGTAGCAGACAAGAATATTTATGAGATCACGAATCTTTCTATAGAGAAACTGAAAGCTTTTCTGGCTGACATGCAGCTTTCCAGCCAGCAGTTACTGATCGGAAAACAGATTCTGAAAGAAATTAAAGCCAGGGTAAGCTTCCTGTCAGACGTAGGATTGGATTATCTTTCACTTGGACGTGCGACGGGCACGACTTTCCGGAGGAGAGGCGCAGAGAATCCGTCTGGCTACGCAGATTGGTTCCGGTCTGGTCGGAGTTGCATATATTTTAGATGAGCCAAGTATCGGTCTTCATCAGAGAGATAATGACAGATTGTTAAGTTCCCTGATGAAACTGAGAGATCTTGGAAACAGTCTGATCGTTGTGGAACATGACGAGGATACCATGCGTGCGGCGGACTGTATTGTGGATATCGGTCCGGGAGCGGGAGAACATGGTGGACAACTGGTTGCCATGGGAACAGCAGAGGACCTGATGAAGAATGAGAATTCTATCACAGGAGCTTACCTGAGCGGAAAGTTAAAGATTCCGGTACCAACGGAGAGACGTAAACCGACAGGCTTCCTTACAATCAAGGGGGCAGCAGAGAATAATCTTAAGAATATTGATGTGAAGATCCCACTGGGGATTATGACCTGTATCACAGGTGTTTCAGGATCTGGTAAGAGTTCACTTATCAATGAGATTCTGTATAAGCATCTGGCAAGAGATCTGAACCGCGCCAGAGTGATTCCGGGTAAGCATAAGGATATTCTGGGAGTAGACCAGTTGGATAAAGTGATCAATATTGACCAGTCGCCGATCGGACGTACACCGCGTTCAAACCCTGCGACTTATACAGGTGTGTTCGATCAGATTCGTGATCTCTTTGCCGCAACAGCAGACGCCAAAGCAAAAGGATATAAGAAAGGCCGTTTCAGCTTTAACGTAAAGGGTGGCAGATGCGAGGCATGCAGCGGCGATGGTATCATCAAGATAGAAATGCATTTCCTTCCGGATGTGTATGTGCCTTGTGAAGTCTGCAAAGGTAAGAGATACAACAGAGAAACTCTGGAAGTAAAATACAAAGATAAGAGCATTTATGATGTACTGAATATGACTGTAGAGGAAGCATTGACATTTTTTGAAAATGTTCCTTCTATTAAAAGAAAGATACAGACACTGTATGATGTCGGGCTTTCCTATATTCGTCTGGGACAGCCTTCTACAGAACTTTCCGGAGGAGAGGCACAGAGAATCAAACTTGCTGCGGAACTGAGTAAGCGAAGCACCGGAAAGACAATCTATATTCTGGATGAGCCAACGACGGGACTTCATTTTGCGGATGTGCATAAACTGGTGGAGATTCTGAAGAGATTATCTGAAGGCGGTAATACGGTAGTTGTTATTGAACACAATCTGGATGTGATTAAAACAGCAGATTACATTATCGACATTGGCCCGGAAGGTGGGGACAAGGTGGAACTGTAGTAGCACAGGGAACTCCGGAAGAAGTTGCACAGTCACCGGTTTCCTATACGGGAAAATATGTAAAAAAATATCTGGAAAATTAAGCAGGGCTTTTCTTTTGGCTGGAAGTTGTATATAATAGAAGCGATTTAATCGAATAAACTGCGGAGCAGTTATTCGGTTATGAGCAAGTAGCGGAAGCAGATTGAGAATATTAAAATCAACCATAGATAAAAATTAAGAAAGGGGATTTCCATGCCGGCAAGTGATATTGGAATTGACCTGGGAACCAGAAACAGTCTGGCCTATTCTACGGGAAAAGGACTTGTATTAAACGAACCTTCGATCGTAGTTTATGATAAAAATACAGAAAAAATAAGAGCAATCGGTGAAGAAGCCCGTATGATGGAGGGACGTATTACTTCAGATATGGAGATTATCCGTCCAATCAGGCAGGGTGTGATCGTTGATTATACAGTTACAGAGAAAATGCTGAAATATTTTATATCCAGGGCGATAGGCAGAAGAGCCTTTCGTAAGCCAAGGATCACGATCTGTGTTCCAAGTGGAATTACAGAGATTGAGAGAAAGGCTGTAGAGGAGGCAACTTATCAGGCCGGAGCCAGGGATGTTTACATGGTGGAGGAGCCTATTGCAGCGGCAATCGGAGCCGGAGTTGATGTGACGAAGCCATTTGGCAATCTGATTGTGGATATTGGAGCAGGAACATCAGATATTGCGGTTATTTCTCTGGCGGGAGTTGTAGTTTCTGCCTCCGTAAAGGTTGCCGGAGATACTTTTAATCAGGCTATCTTAAATTATGTGAGAAAGAATCATGGCCTTTTTATCGGAGAAGATATGGCAGAGAAGATTAAGATTCAGATCGGAACTGCTATTGAGGAATCGAATCCGAGAACCATGGAAGTAAAAGGACGAAATGTGATCACAGGTCTGCCAAAGACGGTGACACTTACTTCTGAAGAGATACGTATGGCGTTGAAGGATGCCACAGGACAGATCGTTGAGACCGTCCATGGTGTTCTGGAGAAGACTCCGCCGGAACTGGCTGCTGATATTGTGGACAGAGGAATTGTACTTACCGGTGGTGGAGCACTTCTTCATGGTATGGATTCTCTGATTGAACAGAGAACAGGAGTGAGCACTCTGACAGTACAGGATGCAATGAGCGTAGTTGCGGTAGGAACCGGAAAATATGCAGAGGTAATGGCACGATTTGATGGATAAAGCAGGAGGTACTGCATATGCAGTGCCTTTTTGCGTTACATGTTATTTTTTTAGATACCAAGGGATTAAAAGACTTTTATTCCAGTATCTTTAGGTAGGAAACAGATGACTCGGAAGAAACCAGGAGGAATACATGAGCGAGACTGTTACAGGATACATAGATCATGTTATTTTCAGAAATGAAGATAACGGATATACCGTTATGGTATTAAAAGATACAAAAAAAGAGGAAGAACTGACCTGTGTGGGCAGTTTCCCGACAATTACACAGGGAGCCACGATTGAGGCAACAGGAGTATACACGCATCATCCGGTCTATGGAAAACAGTTTCAGATCAGTTCTTTTGTAGAGAAAATGCCGGAAGATACATATGCCATAGAGAGGTATCTGGGATCGGGAGCCATTAAGGGAATCGGAGCTGCACTGGCAGCCAGAATCGTACGCAGGTTTGGCCAGGATACACTTCGTATTGTAGAAGAAGAACCGGAAAGACTGGCCGAAGTTAAGGGAATCAGCGAAAAAAAAGCAAGGGAAATCGCAGCTCAGGTAACTGAGAAAGCAGATATGCGAAAGGCTATGATCTTTTTACAGAAATATGGTATTTCTCTGAATCTGGGCGCAAAGATCTATCAGAAATATAAAGAATCTGTCTATACGGTTCTGCAGGAAAATCCATACAGGCTTGCAGAGGATATTTCAGGAGTAGGTTTTAAAATTGCGGATGATATTGCGGCAAGGATCGGAATCCATGCAGATTCAGATTACAGAATCCGAAGTGGAATGTTGTATACTCTCCTACAGGCTTCAGGGGAAGGACATACATACCTTCCAAAGGAGCAGCTAATTACAAGATGTGCCAGACTTCTGGGTGTTGACGAGTCCTATATGGAGAAGCATCTCATGGACATGGTTATTGACAGGAAACTGGTGCTTAAAGAAAAGAATGGAGAAACCATAGTTTATCCGTCTCAAGTATTATTATTTGGAATTAAATACTGCCCGTATGCTTAATGAACTGAATGTTTTGTGCCCTGAGGATGAGCAGCTTGTTCAGAAGAGAATCCTGATGATCGAAAAAGAGACAGGAACTGTCCTGGATGAGATGCAGAAGAAGGCAGTGACGGAGGCTGCGAGTCATGGATTGTTTGTTTTGACGGGAGGACCGGGTACAGGTAAAACAACAACGATCAATGCAATCATTCGTTTCTTTGAGGGTGAGGGAGCTGAACTTCGACTGGCTGCACCTACCGGACGTGCTGCGAAGAGAATGACAGAAACTACCGGATATGAAGCGCAGACGATTCACCGTCTTTTGGAATTAAATGGAATGCCGGAGGAGGAACGGGATGGCCATTCTGCCAAATTTGAAAGAAACGCGCAGAATCCTCTGGAAGCGGATGTGATCATTATTGATGAGATGTCCATGGTGGATATTCATCTGATGCACTCGCTGCTTCTTGCAGTAACGACCGGAACCAGGCTGATTCTGGTAGGAGATGAGAATCAGCTTCCGAGTGTGGGACCGGGTAATGTCCTGAGAGATATTATTCGAAGCGGACGTTTTCCGGTGGTAGAACTGACGAAGATTTTCCGTCAGGCTTCTGAGAGTGATATTGTTGTGAATGCCCATAAAATAAATAAAGGGGAGCAAGTACAGATCAATAATAAAAGCCGTGATTTCTTTTTTTTTGAAGAGATATGATGCAGATATCATCATAAGAGTAGTGATTGCCCTTATTCAGGAAAATTGCCACGATATGTAGATGCAAAACCATTTGAGATACAGGTACTGACACCTATGCGAAAGGGACTCTTAGGTGTGGAACGTCTGAATCAGATTCTGCAGAGATATCTGAATCCGCCGGAAGACGGAAAGCCTGAGAAAGCAGTCGGCGACCGTCTGTTCCGTACTGGTGATAAAGTGATGCAGATCAGAAATAATTACCAGATGGAGTGGGAAATTCGGGGGCGATATGGAATTGTTATAGAGAAAGGTATTGGTGTATTTAATGGAGATACCGGGATTCTTACGGAAATCAATGAATTTGCCGAGACTGCAGAAGTGGAATTTGAGGATGGACGTTTCGCAATTTATTCGTTCAAACAGTTAGAAGAACTGGAACTTGCGTATGCATTACAATTCATAAATCCCAGGGAACTGAATATCCGGCAGTGATTCTTCCGTTGCTTTCCGGACCGCAAATGCTGTTAAACAGAAATCTCCTTTATACTGCTGTTACCAGAGCAAGAAAATGTGTAACTGTGGTGGGAAATGAGGAAACCTTTGCAGAGATGATCCGCAATGAGAAACAGCAGAAGCGATACAGTGCGCTGGATGAGCGCATTATAGAGCTGAGTGACACTATGGAGAATGAAGGTGAAAGAGACTTCGCGAAATAAAAACGGTAACGAAAACAGATAAAAAGAAAATAATAAAAATTGAAAGAAAAATAGAAGTAAAAAGCAGGAGTAAAGTGATTGCTGAGAAAAATTCTTGATATTTTTTACCCGAGATGCTGTCCGGTCTGTCAGAAAATTCTGAAGGATCAGAGAAGGATGATCTGTCCTGAATGTGAAAAGAAGCTTCGACCGATTGGACATCCGAGATGTTACAAATGCGGAAAACCCATAGAAGAGGGAGAATACTGTAAAGACTGCCAAAAACATACACATATATTTGACCAGGGAAGAGGTATTTTTGTTTATGATGGCATAATGAGAAGGTCTGTTACCAGATATAAATATTATGGATGCCGGGAATATGGAGATTTTTATGCGAAAGCAATGTATCGATATGCCTGGAAAAATCTGAATCAGTGGAAGCCGGATCTAATCGTGCCGGTTCCCATACATAAGTCAAAAGAACGTTTAAGAGGATTTAATCAGGCTGCATATCTGGCAGAGAGACTTGGCTGCTATACAGGGATTCCAGTGGATACGGATCTGGTACAGAAAGTTGTAAAAACAAAATCGCAGAAGAAGCTGAATGCCATGCAGAGAAGAAAAAATCTGGAGAAAGCTTTTCTCGTAACAAAGAATATCAGAGGGAAAGATATTCTGGTGATAGATGATGTATACACGACAGGAAGTACTATAGATGCCATGGCAGGATGCCTTCGGAAAAGAGGCGTAAAAAATATTTATTTTCTTACAGTCTGTATAGGACGTGCGTGAGAATAGTAACAAAAGTTACTGGTATGGAGCGGCTGCTAACCGAAAAAATGCTTTTCATACATAATGAGATATGTTACAATTAATCTGTATGATTATATAATGATACCAATACGGATCAGCGTGAAATGCGGATAGATACAATAACAGTGATCATCAGGTATCAGGATATGTAATAAAAGGGAAAGCGTACAGTAAGGAGTAATTTATGTTAAATGAAGAGAAGATAAAGATCATGAACAAACTTGCTATGTATGAACAGGGTGAGGGAAAAAAAGTATCTTCCGGTCAGCAAGTACTATAGAAGTGATTATATCGGACTTGCCATGATTAAGAACTTTTTCTGGTTACGATTGGATATTGTCTGGTTCTGGCCGGTATTGCAGCATATTTTGGAGAATATCTGATAGATAATATCATAAGATGAACCTTGTCTCAGTGGGCGTGGAGGCAATTCTGGGTTATGTAGTAGTACTGATATTTTTTTTCAGTTCTGACATACATCCAGTATACTGTGAAGTACCACAAGGCAAAGAAGAGTGTGAAGAATTATTATGAAGAACTCACTCAGTTGAATAAAATATACAGCCGCGAAGAGAAAAAATCCTCAGCCCGAGGAGTTTCAGGAGGATATAAGAAATGACAGCATTACTTGAATTAAAACAGAAAATAAAGAATTTGTACAGTCAGTATGAGATTTATATCATGCCTGTTTTGCGCTTTGTTCTGGCATTTGTTTATTTTACATGGATCAATATGAACATGGGATATATGACACAGCTTAATAATATATTTATTGTACTGATCCTTGCACTGATCTGTTCGATATTACCTTCCGGAGTGATGATTTTTGCCGGATTTTTATTAATGATCGCGCATAGTTATGCTGTTGGAATAGAAGTGGCCGGATTTATGCTGGTCCTGATTTTGTTTATGACAATTTTGTTCCTGAGATTCAGCGCAGGCAATAATCTGGTACTTGTATTTACCCCGCTTTCTTTTGGCATAGGTATTCCTGCACTCCTTCCTATCGGAAGCGGGCTTCTGTGCAGTGCATTTTCCGCGCTTCCGGCAGGCTGTGGTGTTATCATATATTATTTTATCCGTTTTATACGTGTGCAGCATAAGATTCTGGAGAATGCAGATATTGTCATGGCTGACAAATTAAAACTCCTGGCAGATGGAATTGTACAGAACTGGGGAATGTGGATCACAGTTGTTGCTTTTGTTGCTGTGGTTTTACTGGTGAACCTTATCCGTACCCGCTCTTTTGATTATGCATGGAGAGTTGCTATTGTTGCGGGAGGTGTTGTATATGTTCTGGTAGTTCTTGCCGGCGGATTTTATTTTGAAGTGAGCATTGATGTGATCACACTGATTATTTATACTGTGATTTCTGTAGTAGTCGGACTGGTGCTGGAATTCTTTGTGTTTGGCGGTGACTATACCCGCACAGAGAGACTGGAATATGAAGATGACGAGTACTACTATTATGTGAAGGCTGTTCCGAAGGCGACAGTTACAATCTGAGAGAAGCATAAAGAAAATTAACGGTGATTCTGCAAAAAGTGAGAAACAGTCACAGGATAATATCGTGTCTTATGCCAATCCTATTTTTCATGGTGAGGAGAAGTAGTGCAGACATCAGAAGATGCGGCACCTGTAGAGCACAAAAAAGATATTGACAGTGTTGACTTTGAAAAGAAACTGGAAGAGTCATTAAAAAATTTGTAACTGTTCAGCAGCTTTACAGTTACTAAAATTTATAAATTTAAGTTACTGAGAATGGAGTGAAGAGCGGCAATTATCACTCTGGCACAGAATGATAAGGAAAGGAGAACTGTATGCAGAATATTTCAGGAAATCTGATAGAAATCTTATCAAGGCTGGCATTTCCGAAGATCGGGATCATTGATATTATACAGATTGCACTGATCGCATTTTTTGTATATCAGTTTATGGTGTGGATCAAATATACCCATGCGTATACACTGTTAAAGGGTATACTGGTTGTTCTCCTTTTTATTTTGATAGCGTATATTTTTAAAATGAATACGATCTCTGGATTTTTTCAAATCTGGCGAGTACGCTGATCGTTGGCGTGATCGTTATTTTTTCAGCCGGAGCTTAGAAAAGTTCTGGAGCAGCTTGGGCAGAAGCGAATCATGGCTTCATTGATACCGTTTGATGCGGGTAAAGAAGTGAAGGAACGATTTACAGATAAAACAATCAGTGACTGGTAAAGGCATGTTTTGATATGGGAGAAGTCAAGACCGGGGCGCTGATCGTAATTGAACAGAACGAGCTGTTGACCGATTATATCAGAACTGGTATTAATCTGGATGCGATTCTTACAAGTCAGCTTCTCATTAATATATTTGAACATAATACACCCCTTCACGATGGAGCTGTTATTGTAAGAGAAAACAGAATCGTAGCAGCAACGTGCTATCTTCCATTGTCTGACAATATGGAGCTGAGTAAACAGCTGGGAACAAGACACAGAGCCGGTGTTGGAATCAGTGAGCAGACCGATTCTGTTACGATCATTGTATCAGAAGAGACAGGACAAGGTATCTGTAGCTCAGGGAGGAAGACTGATTCGGGGAGTGAACAGTGCCAGACTCAGAGAGATTCTTGTGAAAGCACAGAACAAACAGATTGTAGACAACAGCAAACTTCGTCATTTACTGAAAGGAAGAGTGAAGCATGAAGAAGAGAAAAATAACAGATAATATACCTCTGAAAATCATGTCTGTTGCAGTAGCTGTTGTGCTATGGCTGATCGTTGTAAATATAGACAATCCGATAGGTACTAATTATTACACGATCAATGATGTGGAACTGATCAACAAAGAATATGTGGAATCTTCCGATACGATCGGAAAGATGTGTATGCCGGAGCAGAATCAGGATTCGATTAAGATTGCTATTACGGCGAGTAAGAAAATCAGGGACAAGATCAAGGTGACAGATATCTCAGCAGTGGCAGATTTACAGCAGGCCGTAAGCTGGATACGAATCCTGTCATGGTGCCTATTACAGTTACCTGTTCAGTTCCGGGAGTATCTTCAAATGATATCAAGGTTACCCCACAGAATCTGAGTGTAAATCTTGATGAGAAAGAGACACAGGAATTTGTGGTCAATGTCAGTAGAGGCGACACAAAACCCGGCAAGGATTACGAAGTGGGAAGCCTGACAGCTAATCCGGAAAAAGTAAGGATTACAGGTCCTAAGACTCTGGTGAATAAAATAGATAAAGTAAATGCTACGATTGAACTGGATGGAAATACACAGGATTTTACACAGGATGTAAATCTTACGATCATTGATAAAAATCAGGAAGCACTTTCTGATTCTGAAATGAATTCACTGAGAATTGAAAATAATGCAAAAGTTGTAGTGACTGCAAGATTATGGAAAATCCGTCAGGGAGTAGGGATTTCAGCAAGCTATGTAGGAACACCTGCAGATGGATATGAGGTAGGTTCTGTTAAAACAGTACCGGATACTATCAGTGTTGCTGGCAGTACAGAAGGACTGGAGAGCCTTGCTGAGAATAATAACGTAATTACAATACCTGCAGACAGCATTGACATTTCAGGAGAATCGAAAGATGTGGAGAAGAAAATCAGTCTTAACAATCTTCTTCCGGATAATGTGAAGCTTACCAGTGACTCCAGTGAGGATGTATGGGTAACGGTAAATATCCTGCCTGTCGGAAGTAAAGAGTTTGATATTCCTACCAAGAATATAGAGGTTAAGAATAAACCGGATGATCTTCAGGTGACATTTGAGACAGCGCAGATAGAGCTTCGAATCAAGTCAGATACGAAGAATATGGATGATCTGGATGCGAAGAAAGATATAAAGCTCTCTATAGATCTGGATGGTAAGAAAGAGGGAAATTATGAAGTCCCTGTTAAATCGTTCTGCCAGATGGATATGAGACAGTTGAGGATGTGACTACAGAAGTAGTGATCTCCTCAGGAACAGCAGTTGACGACAGTAAAGAGTAGGAAAACACTGCTTGCCTGACAGACAGCAGTAAGAGGAACAATGCAATGGTTAATAAGAAAGTGACAGTTAAGAATCCCACAGGTCTTCATCTGAGACCTGCGGGGATTTTGTGCAAATGAGGCAATGAAATATCAGTCGCAGATAACATTTGTGTATGAAGGAGGCATGGCAAATGCCAAGAGTGTACTGAGTGTACTTGGGGCATGTGTGAAATGCGGAGATGAAATAGAACTTACCTGTGAGGGAATCGACGAGCAGGAAGCTCTTGAGAATCTTGTGGCAGCTATTGACAGCGGACTTGGTGAGTGATAATTTATCAGTCAATGTCTTGTCGGGAACAAAATATTTTTGTCCTAACATCATAAAGTAGCATGAATAAAAAAGGAGGACATTATTGTGAAAAGAAGATTAGTTGCAGTTACATTAAGTCTTGTAATGACGATGGCAACTGTCAGTGAAGCGGGTGCCGCTACATTTACTTCACCTGATGGCAATTCCGTTGTTGCAGTGCAGGCAGAGACAGAAACAGACACAGAGCCTGTAGATGCGCAGTCTGATCCGGAGGCTTCCTCAGAAGAAGATATTTTTTCAGCCGGAGACGAGACGACAGATGTGCCATCTCAGGATCAGACAGAAGATGTATTCTCAGCAGGAAGTGATGTGACATCACAGCCGGAGGAGACACCATCAGTAACAACAGATACAACAGACAGTCAGATGCTGTTGTTGTAAAGGCAGAAGACTGGGTAAATACAGAAAACGGATTTAAACTTCGAAAACCTGCAAAAACCCAGACTACAGTTTCAGGCACAGCATCAGAAGATGCTTCTGCATCTTATACAGACTGCGGACAGTCCGCAGAAGTTGTACAGGGAGAAACAGAGGAGTTATCTCAGGATACTGCAGAAATGGATGCTGATGGAACTGAAACACCAGATAACACAGATGCTGTTAATGTTTCTGATACTGAACCGGCTTCCACAGCAGATACAACGGATGTGACAGCTGATGAGTTTTATAGCGCTGCTGATGGAATTGTAAAGGTCAGCACTGAGTATAAAGGAGAAACTCACACAGGATATTATCTGTTTGATGAGAATGGAATCCTTGTAACCGGACAGGCTGAAGTACATCAGGATGTTACAGGTACAGCAGCTCAGGGTGAAGATAAGGATGAACCTGATATTATTAAGGAAGAGATCACACAGTCTTATTTTACAACAGCAGAGGAAGCTGTCGTTTACGCAGGCTGTGAAGGAGAATCTGTGACTCCGTACACATCTACAGTAGGTCAGCAGGAGAAGAACATTTGGAAATGGACAGGAACACAGTTCCAGTATTATGATGAGAATGGCAAGCTGGTGACAGTAAGCTATCTTGAGGAGAAAGCAAAGGCTGCAGGTACATATACCGGATATTTTGAGATTAATGGAAAATATTATTGCCTTGATGCAAATGGTAAGCCAAAGACAGGTGAGATTACCATTACAGCTAATGGTGAAACAAATTTATATTACTTTGATCCGGCAAGTACAATTCCGGGAGAGATGTTCCATAATGGATGGCTTCGTTCAGACACCACGAATGGAGAGCGTTGGCTGTATTTCAAAAAGGGCGGAAATCCTGCAGATATTGGTAAGTATTATAAAAGAGGTATAGTTGCCACAGTTATTCCTGAAAAGGGAACAGGTACATATTTGCTGGATGCAAATGGATATGTCCTTAAAGCAACTATGAAGAAAGCATCAAATGGTTCCTATTATTGTACAGATAAGAATGGTGTGATCTATAAAGATAAACTTGTAAAATACGGGAACTACAGATACTATTTTGGGTCAACCGGAAAGAGAGCTACATGGACCAGGAGATGGGCAAAAGTAGGAAATCATTACTATTATTTCGGAAGTACACCGGGACGCGTAGTTGAGAAACACGGATGGCAGAAACTGGTTACTGCCAGTGGCAAATATGTTGGATGGCTGTATTTTGATGCGAATGGAAATCATTACACAGACAAATGGACTTCCACAGGATATTATTTCAGATCATCAGGAAAACTTGCCAGTGGTTTAACAGAAGTTAATGGAAAGAAATATCTGTTTGAAGTATCTTCTTCTACAGAGCATAAAGGTAAAATTATATAAGAGCGCAATGGTGCGCTATAAAAAGAAATGGTATATTGCATCTTCTACAGGAAGTCTGTATAGAAGTGGATGGGAAAAATATAGTGGAAATTATTACTATTGAAAGAACTATGTTGTTCAGACGAACCAGTTTATGAAAAAGAACGGAGTAAATGGTTATCTGGACGCAAATGGTAAATACACAACAGGCTGGGTAGTTGTAAGTAATACAAAGAACCTTGTCAGATACATAGATCCAACCGGAAACGGATTTGCAACAAATAAGAGCATGAGAGTGAATGGTATCCTGTATTACTTTGATAAGAATGGATATCGTATTACAGATCTTACCAGCAGATATAGCGGTCCGTATACAGTACAGGTAGACAGAGTAAATGGAGTTATGACAGTTTTTGCTGACTCAGCAAGAACAATTCCGGTGAAAACGATTCGTGTATCTGTAGGATTAGCGAGTACACCAACTCCTACGGGTCCCTATACTTTGAGCAGAAGTGCCAGATGGCAGCCGTTAATGGGACCATCATGGGGACAGTATGGAACACATGTAGATGGAGCTGGACAGGGTGGAATCTTTGTTCATTCCGTAGCGTGTGGACAGGCAAACTCTTATAATCTTCCGGCAGGCGAATATAATAAACTTGGCTCACCGGCATCTCATGGGTGTATCAGAACGTGTGTTGCTGATGCAAAGTGGGTATATGATAATTGTAATGGATCAAGGATTTATATTTTTGATGGAGCCTATAAAGCAGATGATGCACTAAAGGGACCGCTTGGAAAGAAGGCACTGACACCATTAAGAGGAGCAGCTAACTTCGACCCTACAGATCCGGCAGTATAATAAAAGAATATAAATAGTAACTATTCGGCAGCCTGCTTCCTGCGAGATACTGAACAGTTACGATAGTTATTAAATAAGCCCCTTGCTTCAATTGCAAAAAGCAATAGCAAGGGGCTATTTATCTGACAATATTTGTTAAACAATTGTAACTATTCAGCAGTCTGCTATCCCTAACTGTGAAGGTACTGAACAGTTACAAACAATTTAAAGCGTATAGATTAGAATTCCGGCAATGATGATCAGATTTCCGATGATCTTTCCTTTTGTAATCTTTTCCTTCAGAATGAAATGAGAGAGAAGAAGAACAAACACATATGCCGCTGTATCGATAACAGGACCATAGCGCATATCTACTTTTGTATAGCACCAGGTATTCAGCAGAAGAATCAGCATAAATATGGCATAGGAGAGAATTACCCGGAAATTGAGATATTCCCGGATTCGGTTTTCATATTTGATATTTGCGCTTTGTTTTAGAAGTATCTGAGAGACTGCGGAGAAAAAAGTTCCTCCCAGCATAATTAAAATAAATGTTCTATTCATATCTTTGCACCGTCCATACTCCGAATAAAACTACCAGGATACCAATAATATTCTGGATAGAAAGATTTTCGTGAAAGACCACAACTGCCCAGATCTGTGACCATAAAAGATATACGCTCTTATTTGCATAGGCGGTGGACAGGGAAAATTTCTTGATTACCTGCTGCCAGGTGATCGCATAGATTCCACAGTTGGCAACCATCAGAAATAAAAAAAGATAAAGCAGAGGACTGCTCAGACCATGCCTGTTATATTGAATAGAAGCAAATTTGGAAAAAACACTTGTCAGTGAAAACAACAGAATATTTAAATGTAGCTGTATGTAATCTTTTACCTTTGACATGATACCTCCATGATAAAATTATAAAATTTGAAGAAAGGAATTTCTCTGATTCGATTAATATCAGTGTTCTTATATACAAAATATATTTGTAAATACATATGACCATACTATAAATAAGCAATAAAACCAATAAATCACCGGTTAATTTGCATATGTAGTCTATTTTACATAAAAACACCGGGAAGTCAAGGTTTTGTACCGGATGAAACTTGAAAAGGCATGGTGAAAATGATATGATAAAAATGATTGCAAAAAGATGAGAAAAAGAAAGAGGAAATGAATATGAGCTTATATTCAGTGGTTGTTCCTGTATATAATTCTGAACATACACTGGGAGAACTATATACTCGTTTGGAGAAAGTATTTCGGGAAACTCTGAAAGAAGATTTTGAGCTGATTCTTGTGGATGACGGATCTAAGGACAGATCCTATGAGATAATGAAAGAATTAAGGGAGAAAGACCACAGAGTCCGTATTATACAGATGGCACGAAACTTCGGACAGCATCCGGCACTTTTATGCGGATTTGCACATGTAAGGGGAGAATTTGTAGTAACTATGGATGATGACCTTCAGCATCAGCCGGAGGAACTGCCAAAGATGGTAAGAACCATGCAGGAGAGACCGGATGTGGACGTTATCATCGCAAGCTATGAGGGCAGAAAACATGGTCCGATCCGCAAGCTTGGAACAAAGTTCATCGGTATGGGCAACATCCAAAATGCTTGGGAAAGATCCCGATCTTCAGATCACCAGCTATCGACTGATCCGCAGATTTCTTGTGGATGCGATGATCAAGACAAATACATACCTTCCGCAGATTGGAAATCTTTTGATCTTAAGCTCGAACCGTATTATCAATGTTCCGGTTCAGCATGCAGACAGAGCTTATGGCAAGAGCGGCTATTCTTTTAAGAGACTGGTAAAGGATTTGATTTATGACATCACTGCACATACCGCATTTCCACTTCTGTTGGTTAGAAATATTGGAATTGTCAGCTTTCTGGCAAGTGTAATAATGGCGATTTATTATCTGGTAAGGTATTTTACCATGGGAGTGTCTGTACAGGGATGGACTTCATTAATGGCTGGTTATGCTGGCATTTTTTGGCCTAATCCTGTTATCAATCGGAATTATGGGAATTTACTTGATGAATATTCTTAACGAAGCGAAGAAAATGCCGCATTATGTAATACGTCAGGAGGATACAGACGAATAATGGCGAAGGAAATCGGTGGATATTTTCAACTGGAAGAAATGCCGGGTAAGGAATACTATTCTGATTTATATAGGGTGAACCTCGGAAGAACGGCTTTGTTATGGCTGTTACAGAGCCGCAGATGCAAGAAAGTTATTCTTCCTTATTTTCTGTGTGAATCTGTAGTGAATACCTGCCAGGAGAATCAGATACACACAGAATTTTATCATCTGAATGAGAAACTGGAGGTTATCTATCCCAAGAAGCAACTTACAAACGGGGAGTATTTGTATCTGGTAAACTATTATGGACAGCTGACAGATTCTAAGATTCTGGAATATAAAAGAATTTATGAAAATATTATTGTGGATCACACCCATGCATTTTTCCAGAAACCGTTAGAAGGAATTGATACGCTTTATTCATGCAGGAAATTCTGGGGTGTCAGTGACGGGGCTTATCTGTCAACAGAAGCACAGCTGACGGAGAACAACATACCGGATTATTCTGCAGAGCGTATGAAACATATTCTGGGACGCTATGAGCAGGATGCGGGAACATATTATAAAGATATGCTTGCGAATGCAGCGAAGTATGATGGAATGGAAATCAGGCAGATGTCCAGACTTACACAAAATCTGCTAAAAGCGGTGGATTATGACAGTGCGAAAGAAAGAAGAGAGCAGAATTATCAGATTCTGAGAGAACTGCTTCCATCAGAGAATATATTCAATGAAATCATACCGGAAGGACCTTTTGCCTATCCATATTTTCATACGAATGGTCCTGAACTTCGCAGGCGCCTTGCAGCAAAGAAGATATTTGTACCTACTTACTGGAAAAATATTATTGAGAACTGTGAGAAAAACAGTCAGGAATATACCTGGGCGGCCAATATTCTGCCATTGCCATGCGACCAGCGCTATGATGCAGAGGATATGAAATATATGGCGGCTGTTGTCAGAGAATGTGAGGAATTGGAATGAAACATAAAGTACTGATTCTGGGTACGCTCGGAGAGTTTACAGAACTGGTTCAGAAAGCGAAAAAAAGAGGCTATGAGGTTGTTGTATGTGACGGCTATCCGGATGGTATCGCGAGGAAATATGCAGATAAGGATTATACGATCCCTGTGACGGACATTGACTCTATTGCTCAGATGTGCAGAGAAGAAAAGATAGATGGGATCATTACATCATTTTCAGATTTGCTTTTAGAATGTATGGTAAAGATCGCGGCAAAGGCCGGGCTGCCTTGTTATCTGAAACCTGAACAGCTTCCATGGTACAGAGATAAATCTGCGTGCAGAGAAGTGCTGGATAAGCTTGGGCTGCCGACACCGGGATTTCGCAAAGTGCCTGTAGATTTACTGAAACAAGGCTCTGAGGAGGAGATACAGAAATCTGTTTCAGTCTGCAATATCCACTTATCAGTAAACCACTGGATAAATATGGCTCAAGGGGAATATTTATCATTCACGACCAGGGTGAAATTGTTACCAAAGCATTGCAGACAGCAGAATATACAAACTGTCAGGAGATTCTGATCGAAGAATACAATGATGGATTTGAATTTAATATGATGACATGGGTCATGGATGGAGAAGTAAATGTAATCAGCATTGCAGACCGTGAGAAAACGGAAGTGGAAGAGGGAATGCTTCCAATCAGTACCCGGAATGTTTATCCATCCAGGTTTTTGTCAGAGGTTGAAAAGAATGCCACAGATGTTCTGCAAAGATATATCCGGCATACAGGACAGATGGAGGGAGCATTGTCTATGCAGTTTTTCTGGAAACCGGATAAAGGAATTCAGGTCTGCGAGATTGCGGGGCGTTTCTTTGGCTATGAGCATGAGCTGACAGATATGGTATATGGATTTTCGATAGAAGAACTTCTGCTGAATTATCTTTATGAGAAGGATAAGATACAGACAATGTTTGCACAGCATGATATTTACGCTCCTTCGAAATATGGGGCTGTGCTGTATTTTCAGGGAAGACAGCTTCAGATTGCCGATCAGAAAGCAGCATATCAGCTGGCACAGGAGAGATGCGTTGTAAAACCATGGATCTTTTATAAAGAGGGAGAAAACGTGATAGAATACGGACCAAATCCGTATCTTGCGTTATATTATATAGAAGCAGATACCCGGGGACAGCTGGAGAAAGAAACCAGGAAATTTTTTCAGTGAAATGAGTATCCGGGATCCAAAAGGGCAAGAAGTAGCCTACAGAAATAAGATACCTGAATATGAGAAGGAAAAGAAAACAGATGATTGATTTTAACAGACCTGCTTTTACCGGCAGGGAATTTGACTACATCCGTGATGCAGTGCAGAGAGGAATGCTCTGCGGAGACGGAGAATATACGAAAAGATGCTCTCAGTGGATGATGGAGCATTTTAATATAAAGCATGTCATGTTAACGACATCATGTACACATGCACTGGAAATGGCAGCACACCTTTGTGACATCAAACCGGGAGATGAGGTGATCATGCCGTCTTATACATTTGTGTCAACGGCGGATGCATTTGTGTTAAAGGGAGCGAAGATCGTATTTGTTGATATCAGACCGGATACAATGAATATTGATGAGAAACTGATCGAGGCAGCAGTCACGGAGAAAACCAAGGTGATCGTGCCGGTTCATTACGCCGGAGTTGCCTGTGAGATGGATACGATCATGGCAATTGCAAAGAAATATAATCTTAAAGTTGTTGAAGATGCGGCCCAGGGAGTGGACGCCTTTTATAAAGGCAAAGCGCTTGGTACGATTGGAGATTTTGGCTGTTACAGCTTCCATGAGACAAAGAATTATACTATGGGAGAGGGCGGAGCATCCTCTTTAATAATGATGAATATCAGGAAAAAGCAGAAATTTTGAGGGAAAAAGGCACTGACAGAAGTAAATTTTTCCGGGGACAGGTAGATAAATACCGGTGGATGGACTATGGATCTTCTTACCTTCCAAGTGAACTGAATGCAGCATATCTGTACGCACAGCTGGAGGAGCGTGAAAAGATTTTCAATAAAAGAATGGAAATCTACAATTATTATAATAAAAACCTGGCGCATCTTGCAGCTGAGGGCAAGATTGAACAGCCATATGTGCCGGAACAATGTAGCCATAATGCACATATGTACTATATTAAAGTTCGCGATATCCAGGTAAGAACACGTCTGATCAAGTATCTGAGGGAAAAAGGAATCTGCAGCGTATTCCATTATGTACCGCTTCATTCTGCTCCTGCCGGACAGAAATTTGGCAGATTTTCCGGGGAAGATGTTTATACTACAAAAGAGAGTGAACGTCTGCTGAGACTGCCAAGG
>ENA-OQLB01000638-OQLB01000638.1-human-gut-metagenome-genome-assembly--contig:-NODE-638-length-18748-cov-4.554052_pt1 | contig 18748 bp, 24 predicted proteins | sample MGYA00242656_ERZ504813 | MGnify/ENA primary metagenome ERZ504813 (study PRJEB26092, sample SAMD00036388) | human gut metagenome | host: Homo sapiens | study: EMG produced TPA metagenomics assembly of... | reverse complement strand
AAATAGCCGTACTTGCCAGCGAACGTCCTGTAATACAGACCGCACTCAATGTTTCCGCCGGCAGCATCAAGGAACTGCAACCGGGGCAGGCCATACTTATCAACAAACTCGGAAAGATTCGTACGGTACAGATCAATAAGCCGCGTGAGGTGAAGCCTTGTTCTTTCGAGCGTATCTATTTCAGCCGCGGCAGTGACATCGACATTTATAAGGAACGTAAACTATTAGGTGAGAAGTTAGTGCCTAACATACTGAAAGCCATTGATAAGGATATAGACCACACTGTCTTTTCCTTTATACCGAATACAGCGGAAGTGGCTTTCTACGGAATGTTGCAGGGACTGGATAACTATCTCAACGAGGAGAAAGTCCGGCAGATTGCAGCCTTAGGACATAATCCCAGCATGATGAGCTGGAGCGTATCTTATCCCGTCGCATACGAAGTGAAAAGGTGGCTATCAAGGACATCAAACTGCGTACTTTCATTGCTGAAGGTAACAGTCGTAATGATCTTGCCGCCCATGTGTACGACATCACTTACGGCAGTCTTGTACCCGGCGTGGACAGTCTGGTTATCATAGACGACAGCATTGTGCGCGGCACTACTTTGAAGCAAAGTATCATCGGCATCCTCGATCGTCTCAATCCGAAGAAGATAGTGATTGTGAGCTCTTCACCGCAGGTGCGCTATCCCGACTACTATGGAATTGACATGGCGAAGATGAGTGAGTTCATAGCTTTCAAAGCCGCCATTGAGCTGCTGAAAGAACGCGAAATGCGGGATGTCATTGAGTCGGCTTACCGCAAGTCCAAAGAGCAGGTGGGGTTGCCCAAAGAGCAGATGGTGAATTACGTGAAGGAAATCTATGCCCCCTTTACCGATGAGGAAATTTCCGCCAAAATGGTGGAACTCCTCACCCCGAAAGGTACGAGAGCAAAAGTGCAGATTGTATATCAGCCTCTTGAAGGCTTACACGAGCCTGTCCGCAGCACCGGGGCGATTGGTACTTCAGCGGTGATTATCCTACGCCGGGCGGCGTGAAACTGCTGAATACTGCGTTTATTAATTATATAGAACAAGTATATCAATTTTAGTGATTAGTGGTTAGTGATTAATGAAATGCTTATTAGAAAGCGATACATGCCTGAATACAATCGATTCAAATTGATAAACGCCAATCACTAATCGCTAACCACTTGCAAGTAGTAAATATGAGAAATGTAACATTACTCCTCGACGACGGGAGCCGCTTTTGCGGTAAGTCGTTTGGCTATGAAAAGCCGGTGGCGGGAGAGGTGGTCTTTAACACAGCCATGTCGGGCTATCCCGAAAGCCTGACCGACCCTTCGTACGCCGGACAGTTGCTGACGCTCACCTATCCGTTGGTGGGCAACTATGGTGTACCGCCTTTCACTGTTGAACCGAACGGATTACCCACATTCATGGAAAGTGAGCGTATCCATGCCGAAGCCATTATCGTAAGTGATTATTCCGAAAATTACAGCCATTGGAATTCCGCGGAAAGTCTTGGCGACTGGCTCAAGCGTGAGCAAGTGCCCGGTATTACGGGCATCGACACCGAGAACTGACAAAAGTGCTGCGAGAGCATGGAGTGATGTTGGGGAGAATCGAGTTTGATAAAGAATCAGACGGGAAAAATGAAGAATCAGGAAAGGTAGATGAAGAATTGCCGACAGCGGTGTACGAAGGCGTAAACTACGTGGATCGCGTGAGTTGCAAGGAAATCATACATTACCTTCCTGACGGAACTTCCACCCGTAGCTCAGCCCATTCTTCATTTCTCATTCCTCATTCTTCATTAAAGAAGGTTGTCCTTGTGGATTGCGGTGTGAAGGCTAACATCATCCGCTGTTTGTTGCGACGGGGGGTGGAAGTCATCCGCGTTCCTGGAACTATGATTTCAACGGGCTGGAGTTCGACGGACTGTTTATCTCCAATGGTCCCGGCGATCCCGACACCTGTGATGCTGCCGTTCAGAACATCCGTAAGGCGATGAAGAATGAGAAGCTCCCTATCTTCGGCATCTGCATGGGCAATCAGCTGCTTTCCAAAGCCGGAGGAGCTAAAATATACAAACTGAAATACGGACACCGCAGCCATAACCAGCCTGTGCGCATGGTAGGGACGGAACGTTGTTTCATTACCTCGCAGAATCATGGATATGCAGTGGACAACAATACGCTGACGGAGGATTGGGAACCGCTTTTCATCAATATGAACGATGGATCTAACGAAGGCATCCGTCACAAGCACAATCCTTGGTTCTCTGCACAGTTTCACCCTGAAGCAGCCAGCGGACCGACGGATACGGAATTCTTGTTTGACGAGTTTGTGAAGTTGCTGAAGTAAGGAGTTCTATTATTATCACTCATTTCAATAAACAGATAGACAAATGAAAGAAAACAATATAAAGAAAGTCCTGCTGCTTGGCTCCGGCGCACTGAAAATCGGTGAGGCGGGAGAGTTTGACTACTCCGGTTCGCAGGCCCTCAAGGCGTTGAAAGAAGAAGGTATCCATACCGTCCTTATCAACCCGAACATAGCTACGGTACAGACTTCGGAAGGCGTTGCCGACCAGATATATTTCCTGCCCGTAACCCCTTACTTTGTGGAGAAAGTCATTGAGAAAGAACGCCCGGACGGCATTATGCTTGCTTTTGGCGGACAAACGGCATTGAACTGTGGCGTGGAGCTTTACAAGGAAGGCATCTTTGAAAAGTACGGCGTGAGGGTGCTTGGCACTCCCGTACAGGCCATCATAGATACGGAGGATCGTGAGATATTCGTGCAGAAGCTGAATGAAATCAATGTGCAGACCATTAAAAGCGAGGCGGTGGAAAATGCGGCAGACGCCCGTCGTGCCGCTGCGGAGTTGGGCTATCCGGTCATTGTACGTGCGGCCTATGCATTGGGCGGACTGGGATCGGGCTTTTGCGACAACGAAGAAGAGCTGAATGTTCTGGTAGAAAAGGCTTTCTCTTTCTCTCCGCAAGTATTGGTGGAGAAGTCATTGCGCGGCTGGAAAGAAGTGGAGTACGAGGTTGTACGCGACCGCTTCGACAACTGCATCACCGTCTGCAATATGGAGAACCTCGATCCGCTGGGCATTCACACAGGGGAGTCCATTGTCATTGCTCCGTCGCAGACATTAAGTAATACGGACTATCACAAACTGCGTGAACTTGCCATCCGAATCATCCGTCACATCGGTATTGTGGGCGAGTGCAATGTGCAGTATGCCTACGACCCGGAAAGTGAAGATTATCGTGTCATCGAGGTAAACGCCCGCTTGAGCCGATCGTCTGCACTTGCCTCTAAAGCAACGGGTTATCCACTGGCTTTTGTTGCAGCAAACTCGGATTGGGCTATGGGCTTTTCGACTTGAAAAACTCCGTAACCAAAACCACCAGCGCTTTCTTCGAACCTGCCCTGGATTACGTAGTCTGTAAAATTCCCCGTTGGGATTTGGGCAAGTTCCATGGCGTAGACAAAGAGTTGGGATCAAGCATGAAGTCTGTCGGAGAGGTTATGGCTATCGGACGTACCTTTGAGGAAGCCATTCAGAAAGGGCTGCGCATGATAGGACAGGGGATGCATGGCTTTGTGGAGAATAAGGAACTTGTCATCTCCGATATTGACAAAGCACTTCGTGAGCCTACGGATAAACGTATCTTTGTCATCTCCAAAGCCTTTCGTGCCGGATATACCGTAGACAGGTACATGAGCTGACAAAGATAGACCGTTGGTTCTTGGAGAAGCTGATGAACATTATGAATACCAGTAAGGAGCTGCACGAGTATTCAGAAACCGTCTGTGGTTCGGAGTGCAGCGAAGAATCCGTTCCTTTGAAAGTTCAAGGGGAAGAGATCATCCGCTTCGTTCGGAATGACAAGGCAGCGCAAGAATTGTTGCGCAGAGCCAAGATACAAGGCTTCTCCGATTTGCAGATAGCCCGCGCTCTTGGTTTGGAACGCTATATGGATAGCGAGGACGGCATACTTACCATACGTGCGTTGCGCAAGAGCATGGGGGTGCTGCCCGTAGTGAAACAAATAGATACACTCGCCGCCGAGTATCCCGCCCGAACCAATTATCTGTATCTGACATACAGCGGCATTGCCAATGATGTGCATTATCTGGGCGACCGCAAATCTATCGTTGTGCTCGGTTCGGGGGCATACCGCATCGGCTCCTCGGTAGAGTTCGACTGGTGCGGTGTGCAGGCGTTGAACACCATCCGCAAGGAAGGTTATCGCAGCGTCATGATTAACTACAACCCCGAGACCGTATCTACGGATTATGACATGTGCGACCGTCTCTATTTCGACGAACTCACCTTCGAGCGTGTCATGGACATTCTCGAACTGGAAAATCCGCATGGCGTAATCGTGTCTACAGGCGGCCAGATTCCAAATAACCTTGCCTTGCGCCTTGACGCGCAGAATGTGCCTATCCTTGGAACGAGTGCCAAGAGCATTGACAATGCCGAGGATCGCGATAAGTTCTCGGCTATGCTGGACCGTATCGGTGTGGACCAACCCGAATGGCGTGCGCTTACCTCGTTGGAGGACATCAATGATTTTGTCGGGAAGGTAGGATTTCCGGTGCTGGTTCGTCCCAGTTATGTGCTTTCCGGTGCGGCTATGAACGTCTGTTCCAATCAGGAAGAACTGGAACGCTTCCTGCAACTGGCGGCAAACGTATCCAAGAAGCATCCGGTAGTGGTAAGCCAGTTCATAGAACATGCCAAGGAGGTGGAAATGGATGCCGTAGCACAGAACGGTGAAATCGTAGCGTATGCCATCAGCGAGCATATTGAATTTGCCGGTGTACATTCCGGTGACGCTACAATCCAGTTCCCGCCGCAGAAGCTCTATGTGGAGACGGTACGCCGCATCAAGCGCATCAGTCGCGAGATTGCCCGCGAGCTGAACATCTCCGGTCCGTTCAACATCCAGTACCTTGCCAAGGACAACGACATCAAGGTCATCGAATGTAATCTGCGGGCCAGCCGTTCGTTCCCGTTTGTCAGCAAGGTCCTTAAAATCAACTTTATCGAACTGGCCACAAAGGTGATGCTCGGAATTCCTGTACAGAAGCCGGACAAGAACCTTTTCGATCTCGACTATGTAGGAATCAAGGCTTCGCAGTTCTCTTTCAACCGTCTGCAAAAGGCAGATCCTGTGCTGGGAGTGGATATGGCGTCTACGGGTGAAGTGGGGTGCATAGGCAGTGATACTTCCTGTGCCATTCTGAAGGCGATGCTTTCCGTCGGTTACCGTATTCCGCAGAAGAACATCTTGCTTTCTACCGGTACACCGAAGCAGAAAGTGGACATGCTTTCCGCTGCTCGCATGCTTCAGAAGAAAGGGTATAAGCTGTTTGCAACCGGCGGCTCAAGTAAGTTCCTTACGGAGAATGGCGTGGAGAACACCTGCGTCTACTGGCCGAGCGAACCCGATATGCAGCCGCAGGCACTCGATATGCTGCATAAAAAAGAGATTGATATGGTGGTGAACATTCCGAAGAACCTCACCGCAGGCGAGTTGGACAACGGCTATAAGATACGCCGGGCAGCTATCGACCTCAACATCCCGTTGATTACGAATGCGCGGCTGGCAAGTGCCTTTATCAATGCGTTCTGCACGATGACTCCGGACGATTTGGCCATTAAGTCATGGGAAGAGTATAGATAAAAGTGCTCATAACTTTTATTTTAGTAAAGTCCCCGTTGCCTTTAGATAAGCCACGTAATTCAGGTACAGTCGGAAGCGGGCATCTACGTGAGTTTCGTATGCCTGCTGCCACATGGCCTGTGCTTCCAGATGGTCGGACAGTGTTTCCAATCCCACATCATATTGGCTGCGGCTTACCCGCATGTTTTCCTCGGCTTGTTGCAGGGAGCGTTCGGCGATGGTGCTTTCCAGTTGGGCTTCATCGAGGTTGTTGGCAGCCTGTGTCAGTTCCAGTAGCATCTGTTCGTTCATGTTTTCCTGTTCAAGACGGGTCTGTTCCAGTTTGGCTTTGGCTGCACGCACTTTGTTGGTGCGTTCGCCGAAATGGAAAAGAGGTACGCTTACATTTAGGAGGACGGAGAAGCTGCCTTTATTGAATAGGTCCTGATCGTTGATTTCCAATCCATGAATATAGTCGTACGAACCTTTTACACCGATTTGGGGCAACAGCTCACTGCGGTTCAGCTTTACCTGTTGCTTGGCGATGGCCACCTGCTGGTTCAGTATGGCATATTCGGGACGGGCGGAGATATCTGATATTTGTAGCCGGATGTCCTGTGCCACTTCAGGAAAATTGTCAGCAGTGCGTATGTCCGACGTCAGGGGTTTTCCGATGTAGTGGCAGAGGTTCATGGTTGCCAGACGGAGTGCATTGCCGGCCTTACGGATGTTGAGTTCACTCTCATTCAGTTTTACTTGTACTTTCAGGACGTCATTTTGAGGCTTTAGTCCATGCTTGTAGGCGCTTTCTACATTTTTCTTCAATTCAACGAGCACTGCGTTGTACTTGTCCGCCACTTTCTTCATCTCTTTGGCCTTGATGACTTGTGCATAGCTTGGTCGGTTTTCACAATGACCTCCGATGCCGTCAGCGTTTCGCTCAGCTGTGCCATTTCTTTGCCCAATAAAGACATCTTATAAGCGGCACGAATTTTGCCGCCCATATAAAGAGGTTGTTCCACTTGTATGCCACCCATATACACCATGCCTATTTTATAGTTCATGTCTACTCCCAGGAAGTAAGCGAAGCCGTTGTTGGGCAGAAACTGTCCCGTAGCATCGGGCAGGAAGTTGGCAGATTGCCGCCGGCTATGCCTAAACTGCCGTCTGCCGTACTGTAAATACCTGTTCCGCTGAGGGTGAAGTTTGGCAAGAAGTTCCCTTTGTAACTCCTTGCGGTGTAGCGTGCGCTTTCCGTCTGTTTGGCCGAAGCCGCCATTTCTTTATTGTATTTCAAAGCCATTTCCCTGCATTGCTCCAGTGTCAGTGTCTCTTGGGCAGAGATACCGGTAGAGAAAAGCAGGGCGGTGAGGATAATTATTTTCTTTTTCATTGTTACTCGTTTTTAATGTGAAAGAATAATGCGTATAGGATAGGGATGAACAGGAGCGTTATCAGTGTTCCGAAAGTCAGTCCGCCCATAATGGATGCGGCCAGAGAACCGAACATGGCATCGGGCAGCAGCGGTATCATGCCCAGAATGGTAGTCAGCGCTGCCATGGTTACAGGTCGTAAGCGGCTTTGGGCGCTATCGACCAATGCCGTAACCGGCTCTATTCCCTGATTAAGTTGAAGGGTTATTTCATCCATTAGCACAATGCCGTTTTTGATGAGCATGCCTATCAGTCCCAATGTGCCTACAATTGCCACGAAGTTGAATGTTTTGCCCGTAAGCAGCATTACTGCCACTACTCCTACAAGAATCATGGGGAGACAACAGAAGATGACAGCCGGTTTACGATAATCCTTGAACAACATAATGAGGATGGCAATCATTAATATGATGGCCAGCGGGAAGTTCTTGAACAGGTACTTCATAGACTGGTCGCTTGCATTCTTCTCTCCTTGCCAATGAAGGGTGTAGCCGTCGGGTAGCTCTATCTGTTCTATCTTCCGGGCAATGGCTTGCCGCGCCTTCTCCGTTTCTATGCCGGGAGCGGGAGAGCATTGCACACGCTGGCTGCGTTGCCCGTTGTAACGGGGTACTACAGGATCTTCCCAACGGATATCGATACTCTTACTGATTTGTTTCAGCGGAGTGCTTCCCATAAGGCTTTCCACCAGTTCCTCTTTGCTCAAAGTACCGGCTTTGAGTTTCACGATGTTCTCCTCGTTCATCAGTCCGTTCAATGAAGGAAGGGTGGAGAACACTTGCGTGTTGCCCAGGTTTTCTATCGGTTGCCCTTTTTCATCCAGGCATTTCAGGTAGATATTGTCGCGGTGTATGCTTCATAGAAAGAACCGATAGGTATGCCGCCGTTGGCGGAAGGAGAGACATGCTGACATCACTGCGCTGAGGCCGAGAGCGCGGGCGGCTGCTTGGTCGTATTCTATGGAAAGTACGGGTATCTGCGGTTCCCAGTCGGTGGTGATGAGGCATACTTCCGGAGTATTCTCCATAATGTTCCGCGCACTGTCGGCCAACTGATGAAGTATGGCCGGATCGGGTCCCATAAACTGTGCTTCGATGGGATATTTCTTGAACATCAGGTTGTAACGCTTCAGTTTCACGTAGGCATCGGGGTAACGCTGTGCCAGGTAGTTTTGTATTTCATCCATATTGTCTACAAGGTCGTCCGGTGAAGTGAAGTCGATAATCAGTTCGCCATATGAGAGGGAAGGTTGGCGATGCTGCGCACGAGGTTGTAACGCCCCGGCGTACCACCTATCGAAGTGGTGACGTGAGTAATCTCCTTACGTGTTTTCAGATAGGTTTCTATCTCTTTCAGATCTCGTGCCACGCGGGTGGAGTTATTGCCTTCGGGTAGCTTGTATTCCATATAAAGCTGGTCATATACCATGTCCGGGAAGAACCCCTGGCGCATATATCCGTAGCCGAAAATGGAAAGCCCTAACAAAGTAATCATTGCCAGAACAAAACTCCAACGGTGTGCCAAACCGAAATACAGGGCAGTGCGCAAGAGTGCGTATGTACGGCCTTTGTACTCGCGTTTTCCGGTAGTGCTGACTTCGATTGCGGGGTGCAGCCTGCGGTCGGCCATTAGGGGAACATGGGTCAATGCCAACACCCAGCTCAACAGTAGAGAGACTGCCAGCACAATGAAAAGGTCGCGGGTATAGACGCCTGCTGTGTCCGGTGACATGAAAATGGGCAGAAAAGCGATAATAGCTATCAGGGTGGCTCCCAACAGAGGCATTGCTGTTTGGCGGCCAATGGCTGTCATGGCTTCCATGCGGTTCTTTCCCGCTTTCAGATCCACCAGTATTCCGTCTACGATGACGATGGCGTTGTCTACCAGCATCCCCATTGCAAGTACGAATGCGGCGAGCGATACGCGTTGCATGGTTCCTCCTGCCGTTTGCAGGAATAGGAACGAACCGAATACGGTGACAATCAGGCTAATCCCGATTATGACTCCGCTTTTGAAGCCCATAGCCAGCATCAGGATGACTACGACGATGATGACGGACTCAATCAGGTTAATTACGAAAGTGCCCAAAGAAGCTCCTACGCGTTCCGGTTGGTAGAATACTTTGTGGCACTCTACACCTGCGGGCAGACGGCTTTCTTTCAGTTGCGCCAGTTTTTTTCTACGGCGGCGCGACTTTCACAATATCCGATTTGTCGGAAGCTGCGATAAGAATTCCCTGGGCCCGTTCGCTGTCGAAGAACAGTTCGTTACGGGTGGGCTCTTCATATCCTTTCTCTATCCGGGCTATGTCGCGCATACGGAGCTGGTCGTCGTCATGCCCTTGTATCAGCATATTGCCGATGTCTTTCACAGTCTTGAATTTATCGCTGACGGTCACGCGGATACGGTTGTCTCCATTGTCATAGTAGCCGCTATATGTGGTTTTGTTTTGGCCGTTCAGTGTAGCGAGAACTTCGGCAGCTTCACGCCAAGGTTTGCCATGCGGTCCTGCAGCAGGGAGATATTGATACATTCGGGACGTTTGCCATACAATTCCACCGGTCTACATCTTCCATATCGCTGATTTCCCGTTTGATGAGCTCGGCGTAGTCGGACAGTTCACGATCGGATAGTCCGTCGCCGGTCAGTGCATAGAACATTCCGTATACGTTGCCGAAATCATCTTTGACAATCGGGGTGCTTGCCCCGTCGGGGAGTAAGGCGCAGGCGTCGCTTACTTTGCGTCGCAGCATATCCCAGCATTGTTCCACTTCTTCATCCGGGGTGATGGTGGTCAGCTCTATCTGTATCAAGGAAAGGTCATTGTAAGAGTAGCTTTCTACATTGTCTATGTTCCCCATGCTGCGGATGCTCTTTTCCAATACATCCGTCACTTCCAGTTCCACTTGGTGGGCGGATGCTCCCGGGTAGGTGGTGACCACCATGGCGAGCTTTACTTTTATTTCCGGGTCCTCCAGTTTGCTCATCTGGTAGCAGGAGAGAATTCCACCGATAAGCAGGACCATTACCAGGAAGTAGACCAGGTTACGGTTCTTAAATGCCCATTTACTTATATCCATATTACTGATATTTTAGTGTACATTCATGTTATAATAATCCGCCGATATTTGTCTCGCTGGCAACTGGCAGCGGTTTTACGATTTCTCCGTTCTCTATGTAGTGTATTCCTGCCGAAACAATCAGGTCTCCGGGTTTCAGCCCATCGGATGTGATGATACTGCGTCCGTCGCTCATCAGGCGTACTACGGTTACTTCGCGACTGCTTACTTTATTGTCGGACGGATTATATACAAAAACGCAGCTTTGCCGTTTTTTGCAGAATGGCATTACCGGGTACGGACAGATTGCGGGGACTGTCACTATCGCAACGAATGGTAACCATTGTATTCATGCCCGGCGAGGGGATGGGTTGTTTGTCTGCAAGCAGTTGCAGGCGCATGGTGTACAGCTGGTTGGCATTGGCTTTGGGAGTTACGCTGATTAACTTCAACAGATAGGTCTGCTCCGGATAAATGTCGAAAGTACAGTAATATTGGTCGAACTGTTCCCGACGGATATATTCGGCTGCCGGCAGGTTTATCTCTACTTCCGGTGCGCCACTGCTGATCATAGACAGGACAGGCATTCCGGCACCTATCGTTTCGTGCGCTTCGAACAGTCGTTTTTGTATATAACCGCTGAAAGGTGCGTAAAGCCGGGTGTATCCCAGCTGGTCTTTATGATGCTGATATTTGGCGGTGATTTGTTTCAGTCCGTACACTGCTTTGTCGTTGGCGCTGGGGGTAGTCCCGTTATCTTTATATAGAGCCATCACACGTTCTGCCTCTGCTTTTATCTGCTTGTATTCGGCTTCGGTGGCATCCAGTTGCACTTGGTAGTCCGTAGGGTCCAGTTCGGCAAGCAACTGTCCGGCTTGTACGCGGGCGCATCCTTTACATATATTTTCTGTATGGTTCCGCTGACTCTGAAGGCGAGACTGATGTCCTGTGCCGCCTTCACTTTTCCGGGATATTGCAAATAACTCTGCCCGCTGGCGGAAATAACCGTATCTATTTTTACTGTTTGGCATCCTTTGGCATCTTGTGTGCTGCCGTTGCAGGATGTAAGTGAGCATAAGGAAATGCTTGCTAAAATCCAATAAATTCGTTTCATAATCTAAGGTATATTAATTTGTGACAAAATTACTCAGTAACCGCTATATAGAAAAGGTTATAAGCATTATAAACTGTTCTGTTTATGACATCCTGATAAGGAAAAACAGACTATTTCCGGTTTATTATGTTTTCTGATATTCGGCAGGCGTCATTCCCGTCATTCTCTTGAAGAATTTCGAGAAGAAAGACGGATTGGGAAAGTTCAATTCATCCGATATTTGGAAGATTAGCAGATTACTGTGCTTCAGTAGTACTTTTGCTTCAAGAATAACGGATTGGTTGATCCATTGCATTACTGTCTGTCCGCTTGCCTCACGTATAATGGTGCTCAGATAATGAGAGGTCAGGCATAGCTTGTCGGCATAGAAGTTGACGGAACGTTCTTGCTTACTATATTCGTTTACAAGGGCTATGAAACGGCGGAATATTTCTTCCTGACGTGAAAGGCGCAGGGAAGAGGTGGTATGTGTTTGCTCGTGAATATATTTGAGGTTACAAAGTAGGGATACAATGAGATGTTGTACGGTTTCACGACGATAAGGTGAAGAATGAAGTATCTTCCATAGCAAAATAAAGAACAGCTCTGTTTGAGTCCATTCTTCCTCATTAAGTGACAGTATGATACCGTTTCTTGTGTAAGTTTCCGACAAAATAAAATTTGGCATGGCAGGCAGGAAATTGTAAGCAGGCATTATGACCTGAAAATCATAATCAGAACTGATTTCCAGCATTTCTATCAAAGAATTGTCGGGGATTATGATAATCTTACGGGCAGATATCTCATACTCGATAAGATTGATGGAAATTCGTCCTGTTCCTTGCAAAACACGAATTATCCGTCCTTCTTTGGCACGATAGGGTTGCCTGATCTGGAATAATTTACTTCCCATTTGTATAAAACTTATAACCATACCCAAATCATCGTTTATAAATCGGTATTCAAGATTATTGATGATTTCCGGTTTGTAACGTATATCATCTAGTGCAACGTTTATAGGTTTGTTCTTTTCCATATCTATAAATAGTGAATAATTCAGTGGCAAAGATAATAAAGCATCCATATATTTTCCTTTTTTCATTAAAAAGCCGTACTATTAGAACATCTTTGCGGACAAATAGGTTGTAAGCATACTAAGTTATGCTTCTATCTTTGCATTGGCTAAAATAAATAAGAAACAGATATGAATATGAAACAAGCAATTTTCTCTTTAGTATTCCTGCTTGCAGCTACATGGGCGCATGCCCAGCTTACCTTGGATGAATGTCAGCGCGGGGCGCAGGCGAATTATCCGTTAGTACGTCAGTATGGATTGATAGAAAAGGCACGCGAATATGATCTGTCTAATGCCGGAAAGGGATATTTGCCCCAGTTTTCCCTGTCGGGTAAGGCTACCTATCAAAGTGATATAACCGAACTGCCGTCGAGATACCGGGAGTCAATATAAAGACTGCTCCAAAAGACCAGTATCAGGTGATGCTCGAACTGCAACAGACCATTTGGACGGTGGGGATATCCGTAACCGGAAACGCCTTACACGTGCGGCATCGGATGTAGATATGGAAAAGCAGCATGTAGATATGTATGCCTTGAACGACCGTATCAACCAGCTATTCTTCGGTATATTGTTGCTGGACGAACAACTGAAGCAGAATCAACTCTTTCAGGATGATTTGGGAAGAACACATAAGCAGGTGTCAAACTATATAATAAACGGTATAGCTACTCAAAGCGATTTGGATGCCGTCAGCGTGGAGCAACTCAATACCAAACAACGCCGTATCGAATTGGAGACATCACGCCAGGCATACATAAATATGCTTTCTGCTTTTATTGGAAAGGAAATTCCTGCCGGGACCATTTTACAGAAGCCCGTTCCGGAAGATTCGGACGGTATGGGAAACGGAATAAATAATCGTCCGGAACTGCGCCTCTTCGATGCGCAAGGAGAACAGCTAAGAGTGCAGGAAGCTATGTTGAATGTAAGACTGATGCCTCGTTTCGGACTGTTTGTACAGGGCGCTTATGGCAATCCGGGATTGAATATGCTGAAAGATGAATTTAATGCGTTCTATATGGCAGGTGTACGTATGTCATGGAACTTTGGTAGCCTGTATACTTTAAAGAACGACCGCCGCAGGATAGACAATAGCCGCCGGCAGATAGAAACGGGTAGAGATGTATTCCTTTTCAATACCCGCTTGCAGGCTACACAGCAGGATGCAGATGTAATATCCATGCGCAGGAAAATGGCAGATGATGATGAAATCATCCGTTTGCGTGAAAATATCCGTCGTGCAGCTGAGGCTAAGGTGGAAAACGGGACGCTGACTGTTACCGATATGCTTCGTGAAATAACCAATGAGAACTTGGCGCGTCAAACCAAGGCGTTGCATGAAGTGCAACTGCTGATGAACATCTGGCAACTGAAATATACATTGAATAATTAAGAATTTTCTAATAACAATAAAACCATATAATATGAAATCGTTTAAATTATTTCCGGTTCTGCTTTTTCTTACAGCTTGTGGCAGCGGCATTCCGAAATATGACGCTACGGGAACTTTTGAAGCTACCGATGTGATAGTCTCTGCCGAAGCCACCGGAAAGATACTCACTTTGGATGTGGAAGAAGGTACAACATTGAGGGCCGGACAGGAAGTCGGTGTCATTGATACTGTTCAGCTTTATCTCAAAAAGCTTCAGTTGGAGGCGAATGTCAAATCTGTGGAAGGGCAGCGTCCTGATATTCTGAAACAGGTGGCGGCCACTAAAGAACAGATTGTTCAGGCACAACGTGAACGTGACCGCGTGCACAATCTGCTTCGTGTGGGTGCGGCTAATCAAAAACAGTTGGATGACGCCGAATCGCTGCTTGAGGTACTTCGCAAACAACTCGCAGCTCAGAACTCCACCTTGCAGAACAGTGACCAAAGTCTGACGTGGCAAAGTTCATCGGTAGGCGTTCAGGTGGCACAGATTCAGGACCAACTAAAGAAATGTCATATTACTTCCCCTCTGACGGAACTGTCCTTGCCAAATATGCGGAAGCAGGAGAACTGGCGGCGCCGGGAACCCCGCTATTCAAGGTTGCCGATATGGAGCAAGTTTATCTGCGTGCCTATATCACTTCCGAACAGCTGTCCGAGGTGAAGCTGGGACAGAAAGTAACGGTCTATTCGGACTATGGCAAGGAGGTCCGGAAAGAATATCCGGGCGTTGTCACTTGGATTTCGGACAGTTCCGAGTTTACTCCGAAAACCATTCTAACGAAGGATGAACGCGCCAATCTGGTATATGCTGTTAAAGTGGCTGTGAAGAATGACGGCATGCTGAAAATAGGAATGTATGGAGGAGTAGAGTTCAAGTGATTGATGCTATGCAGCCGGCGTTGGGGTAAGTCACCGTTTATAATTAAAATTCAATAACAGTATGAGTTCTGCAGTAACTGTCAATAATGTATTTAAACGTTACGGCCGGGTGGAAGCCTTGCAAGGTGTTTCATTGTCTGTCGAGCCGGGTGAGCTTTTCGGCATCATCGGTCCTGACGGTGCGGGGAAGACATCCCTGTTCCGTATTCTCACCACTTTGCTACTTGCCGATGAAGGCACAGCTACGGTTTGCGGACTGGATACGGCGAAGGACTATAAAGCTATTCGCGAGCGGGTAGGATATATGCCCGGACGGTTCTCGCTCTATCAGGATCTGACGGTAGAAGAAAACCTGAATTTCTTTGCTACGGTTTTCCATACCACCATTGAGGAAAATTATGATTTGGTACGCGACATCTACCGGCAGATAGAACCTTTTCGCAATCGTCGTGCGGGGGCTTTGTCCGGTGGTATGAAGCAGAAACTTGCTCTTAGTTGCGCGCTTATCCATAAACCGGATGTTCTTTTTCTGGATGAACCGACTACCGGCGTAGACCCTGTCTCGCGTAAGGAGTTTTGGGAAATGCTTTGCCGTCTCAGGGAACAGGGCATTACCATTATCGCGTCTACTCCGATTATTGACGAGGCACGTCAGTGCGACCGTATCGCTTTCATCAATGAAGGGAGGATACGTGGTATTGATACTCCCAACCGTATTCTGAAACAGTTTGCAGACATCCTTTGTCCTGCGGGACTTATGCACGAAAAAGCGGATAATTGTGAGAGCTACGTAATTGAAGTGGACGGATTGACGAAACGTTTTGGCAGTTTTACAGCTGTCGACCATATTTCTTTTAAAGTGCGTCAAGGTGAAATCTTTGGTTTTTTGGGTGCTAACGGAGCTGGTAAGACCACTGCCATGCGCATGCTCACCGGATTGAGTCATCCCACCGGAGGCAAAGCCAGGGTAGCCGGTTTCGATGTCGCCACCCGGTCCGAGGATGTGAAGAGGAATATCGGCTATATGAGTCAGAAGTTTTCATTATACGAAGATCTCAAAGTGTGGGAGAATATTCGCCTTTTTGCCGGTATATACGGAATTCCTGAACCGGAGATTGCTCCCAGAACAGACGAGTTGTTGCTACGTTTAGGATTGGAAAAAGAACGTGATACATTGGTGAAAAATCTGCCGTTGGGATGGAAACAGAAGCTTGCTTTCTCTGTGTCCATTTTTCATCATCCTAAGATTGTGTTTCTGGATGAGCCGACGGGAGGAGTTGATCCTGCTACTCGCCGCCAGTTTTGGGAACTGATCTATCAGGCTGCCGATCAAGGTATCACCGTTTTTGTCACTACCCATTTTATGGATGAGGCGGAGTATTGCGACCGTATATCTATCATGGTGGATGGAGTGATTCGTGCGCTCGACACGCCCGACAGGCTGAAACGACAGTTCGGAGTTGAGACAATGGATGATGTTTTCCAACAGCTGGCTCGTGAGGCTGTAAGGACGGCGGATTGATATTAGATATAAGACTTAAAAACAGATTGCGATATAACCATGAAACAATTCATAGCTTTTGTCCGAAAAGAATTCTTCCATATCTTCCGCGACCGGCGTACGATGCTGATCCTGCTGGGTATGCCCATTGTGCAGATCATTCTTTTCGGCTTTGCCATTACTACCGAAGTAAAGAATGTGCGTGTTGCCGTTCTCGATCCTTCCAATGATGTCGTAACTCGGCAAATCATCGATCGTGTGGATGCCAGTGAGTACTTTACTGTTATCCGCAGCTTGTATTCTCCCGAAGAAGCGGATCATTTTTTTAGGAAGGGCGATATTGATATGGCAATTGTTTTTAGCGAACATTTCTCGGATCATCTCTATACCGGTGAGGCAGAAGTACAGATAATCTCCGATGCCACCGATCCCAATATGGCTACCATGCAAGCCGGATATGCTGCAAATATCATATCCATGACCGGACAAGAAATGCTTCCGCCCGGAGTACGCACATCTGCAATTGTTCCTCAAGTCAAGTTGCTTTATAATCCGCAGATGAAGAGTGCATATAATTTTGTTCCCGGTGTTATGGGACTTATTCTGATGATGATTTGTGCAATGATGACTTCTATCTCCATTGTGCGTGAGAAGGAGACGGGAACGATGGAAGTGTTGTTGGTTTCCCCGGTAAAGCCCCTGTTTATCATTCTTGCCAAGGCAGTGCCGTACTTCGTGTTGTCGTTTGTCAACCTGATTACGATATTATTGCTTTCGGTCTATGTGCTCCATGTTCCGGTTGCAGGCAGCCTGTTTTGGTTGGTGGTCGTATCGCTGCTTTTCATATTCGTATCACTGGCTTTGGGATTGCTCATCTCTACTGTTACTCACACGCAGGTAGCAGCCATGCTGGTGTCCGGACTAATGCTGATGATGCCCACAATGTTGCTTTCGGGTATGATATTCCCTGTTGAGAGCATGCCTGTCATTTTGCAAAGCATTTCCACTGTGATTCCCGCACGTTGGTATATTCAGGCTGTGCGTAAACTGATGATAGAGGGAGTGGATATATCACTGGTGCTGACCGAAATCGGTATACTGGCTGTTATGGCGGTTCTGTTGATAACCGTTAGTTTCAAGAAGTTCAAGAACAGGCTGGAATGAAGTAATTTCAATTATAACAATTAGTAGTAAATACCTCTATGATTAAGTATTTGATAGAAAAAGAATTCAAGCAGATGCTCCGCAACTCATTCTTGCCAAAGCTGATTTTCATATTTCCATGTATGATTATGATATTGATGCCTTGGGCTGCCAACTTGGAGATAAAGAATATAAATCTGAATATTGTGGATAACGATCATAGCGTTGTATCCCGTCGCCTGGTAGACAAGATTAGAGCTTCTACCTATTTTCGTCTGACAGCGCTTCCGGCTACTTACGATGAGGCTTTGCTCGGTATTGAAGCGGGCACAGCAGATGTCATTTTGGAGATACCCTATGATTTTGAAAAAGATTGGATAAACGGTAAAGCTCCTCGTTTGCTCGTCGCAGCCAATGCGGTGAACGGAACAAAAGGGAGTCTGGGAGGTTCTTATCTGTCTTCCATCATCAGCGATTATTCTCGTGAACTGATGTCGGAAGCACCTGTAAAAGCATTAACAGGCAAGCCGCTTCCCCGTATCAGTGTTTCTACCTTGAACCTCTATAATCCTACTTTGAACTATAAGCTTTTCATGATTCCTGCATTAATGGTTATGTTGCTGACGCTGATTTGCGGCTTTCTTCCCGCACTCAATGTAGTGGGAGAGAAAGAGGCGGGGACTATTGAACAAATCAATGTGACACCGGTCAATAAATTCACATTTATTGCGGCCAAGCTGATACCTTATTGGCTGATAGGCTTTGTTGTGCTTACCATTTGTTTTGTACTCGCTTGGTTGCTATATGGTATTTTACCTGCCGGACATTTTCTTACTATTTATGGTTTTGCACTGGTGTTTCTGCCGGTTGTTTCCGGTTTTGGACTGGTCATATCCAATCATTCGGCAACGTTACAGCAAGCCATGTTTGTCATGTGGTTTTTTATGCTCGTCCTTATTTTGATGAGTGGTCTTTTTACTCCTATTCATAGTATGCCCGAATGGGCACAATGGATTACCCGTATAAATCCATTGAGGTATTTTGTTGAGGTGATGCGTACAATATATCTTCGCGGCGGTGGCTTGGCCGAACTGTTTCCTCAATTAGGAGCCTTGCTGATTTTTGCCATAGTTGCTAATATTTGGGCTGTGAGAAGTTACAGGAAAAGTAGCTGATTTTGAAATTAACTTCGTGTTTGTACGAAGTTAATTTCCTATTGATACGAAGTTAATACTTTGCACTGTATAAAGTTAACTTCTTGCATGATTGGATGTTAACTTCATATTTCCCTTCTATCTTACTTTCTCTACTGTGTTTCCTTTTTCAATTCTTCGCACAAGTAAGAAAATGAGGATGCATTGGTTGAATAGTCGTTACGGTGCGGTTGAATTGCAGGGTAAAATACTTCAAGACAAAAAAATACTATCTTG